>Ga0209486_10000001_pt1 | contig 203793 bp, 175 predicted proteins | sample NCCompost_FD_187518 | JGI IMG/M metagenome (GOLD analysis project Ga0209486, IMG submission 187518) | Agricultural soil microbial communities from Utah to study Nitrogen management - NC Compost (SPAdes) (version 2) | ecosystem: Environmental > Terrestrial > Soil > Agricultural land | place...
TGGTGGAGCAGAGGGGGATCGAACCCCTGACCTCCGCATTGCGAACGCGGCGCTCTGCCAAACTGAGCTACTGCCCCACGCGGAGTGTCATATTAGGAAGCGCAAGTGAACGTGTCAAGGTTCGCTGTTTCCAAGCCTTCGTCTAGGCTCGCAATAGATCAGCGCGAGGTGAGTTTTGACTGGATAAGCGTAAACATCTCCTCCAGTCGGTCGATACGTTTGCCACCGCCTTGTGCGAGATCTGGTTTACCGCCGCCGCGGCCGTCGAGCATTGTGCACGCTTCCCGCATCAATGAATTCATGTCGCCGGCGGCGTCGGACGAGCGGGCGAAGACGAGCCGCGCGCTGTCCTTATCGCGAGAGGCGAGCAAGGCGATAGTGCTTGGGTTGGCCATGAGGGCTTGCGCAAGTCTTTTTAGGGACTCTGCGTCGTGCGTTTGGGTGCGCGAATCGCACGCCTCGAAGATTTGCGATACGAGATGAATGCCGTCCGCAATAACCTGAGCCGTCGCTAATAACTTCGAAGCCTCGACTTCCGCGGACATTTCTTCAAGGGCACGGATCCGGCGGTTCAACCCTTTCTGCTCTTCTAATAGATGCGCCGTCAGCTGAGGTATGTCATCGCGGCCGGAGCTGAACAACGCCGCGACCTCGCGTGCACTGCGGTTCGCCGTGCGATAATCAGCAAGCGCGCGCGTCCCTGCGGCGAAGTCAATTCGCGCTAGACCTTTTGCCCGTTCCCACGATCTCACGACGATCATTCCAACCTCACCCGTGCGATACGCATGCGTCCCGCCACACGGCGTCAGATCGAACCCCTCGATTTCAATCAAACGCACTTCGCCTTCACGCGAAGGTTCCTTACGCATTGCCAATTCCGACGCGTCTTCCGCCGTAACATTGCGAATCGTTATCGCGCGATCTTCCCAAACAACATTGTTCGCGAGTTCGACTGCCCGTTCGATTTTCTCAGTCGTCGGTTCCAGCAATTCAACGTCAACTTCGCACGACGTATCCAACATTCGAAACCCGCGCGTCGGCGCATTGAACAGCCTCACGAACGACTGCGAGAGAATGTGCTGGCCAGTATGTTGTTGCATATGGTCCAGCCGGCGCGACCAATCGACGCGACCGCGAACAATCGCTTCGCGGGCCGGCGTCACTCCCTGCACAACGTGAAGCACGCCGCGATCGCCATCGTCAATGCACTCCACGACCCGCATTCCATCAAGCGTTCCGGTGTCGCTCGGTTGCCCGCCGCCGGTCGGATAGAACGCAGTGCGATTCAACACGATCGCGGTCCAACCACTTACACGCTCAGTGACATCTACGACACGAGCTTCAAACTCGATCAGGTGTGAGTCTGAATAATAAAGACGTTCGGTTACCGGCATTTTTTCTGTAAGATAATCCGCGCATGACCACTTGTCCACGCAAATTGATATTTGTCGTCGCCATTATCGCACTCTTCAACGGCGTTGCCATTGCTCAAGAGCCACCACTAAGGTCCATAAATTACAAACTCTCCATGTCGCGACCTATGTCGCACCTGTTCGAAGTCGCAATCACTATCGAGCTGCCCGACGAATTAAGGAACAAGCCGCTACAGCTTCAAATGGCGAAATGGTCGCCGGGACGTTACGGCGTGTTCGACTTTGCGAAGAACGTCCAGGAATTTCGCGCCAACGGCCGTGTTACACGCGTCGACGATCAAACGTGGCGCGTCGACCCGGCGGGGTCGAATCCTGTCTCCGTCTCTTACAAAGTCTTCGGAAATGATCTCTCCGGCACCTTTTCACAACTCGACGAGCGACATGCAAATTATAACGGCGCGTCGATCTTCATGTACGTGGTGGGCCACAAACCCGACGCGGTGAAACTCACAATCCAACCTCCGGCAAGCTGGACGATCGTCAACGGCCACATGGACCACGCAGGTCAAACAGAGTGGAGCTTTCCCAACTGGGACGTCATGGTCGACACGCCGACCGAGATCGCCCCAGATTGGACCCAGGAGACATTTGAAGTCGAGGGAAAGAAGTATCACGTCGTGGTCCATTCATTTGGTGCGGAAGGCGGCAAGCGACCGTCGCTCGTCAAAGACATCGAAAAGATCGTTCGCGCACAAGTCGCGATGTGGGGTCCGCCGGATTTCAACGAATACACCTTCCTCATTCACTACGCGGCCGACGATCGTTCAGGCGACGGGATGGAGCACCTGACATCGACTCAGATCATTGAACCTGGCGCGCTTGCCGAATCGGGTATCTATGAAGCCACACTCGGCACCGTGTCGCATGAGTTCTTTCACGTCTGGAACGTCAAGCGTCTGCGTCCGGAAGAACTTGGACCATGGGACTTCACGCGGCCGTTACGCACACGCGGACTTTGGGTCGCCGAAGGTTTCACAAACTACTACGGCCATCTGATGTTACGACGCGCGGGTATCTGGAACGACAAGAAGTTCCTTGAACGGGAGGGGCAAACAATCGGGCGTATTGAGAACGCGCAGGGGAGCCGGTTGATGAGCGCCGAGGAATCGTCGATGTCGGCGCCGTTCATCGACGACGCTCCGCACGCGCAGTTGACCAATCTGCAGAACACCGCGATCAGCTATTACCCGAAAGGCGAACTCATTGGGATGGTGATGGACCTGCTGGTCCGTGGTCGGACCAAGGGCCGAGCTTCGCTCGACGACGTGATGCGCCGCATGTACGACGAGTTTTACCTGAAGAGCCCGAACAGCAGCTACTACCTTCGCGGACGGGGTTATCAGACGGAAGATTTCGAGAGGATGGTGTCGCAGGTTTCCGGAACGGATTTCACTGACTTCTTCAAACGTTACGTCCGTAGCGTCGAAGTGTTGCCGTACGAAGAGGCGTTTAGTTACGTCGGTCTGCGGTTAGTGAAGACGCAGGCGAAGGAACCGTTTCATGCGGGGCTGTCGATCGAGTTTGAAGATCGGGAAGCGATCATCGAGAACGTGCGCAACGGTTCACCGGCCGAGGATGCCGGATTGAGTGCTGGCGACGAGATCGTTTCACTCGGTGGCCGTGAGGTTACAAAAGCGTGGTTGAAGACGTTGGCTCGCCACAAGCCGGGCGATTCGATTCCGATCACGGTCAAACGCGATCGGCGCACGATTAAGACGAACATTGTTCTAAAAGAAGCTGAGCGGTTTGAGTACCGGATTGAAGAGGATCCGCAGGTCACCAACGATCAAAAGACGCTTAGAAGTGCCTGGCTTAAAGGGACACGGATTTAAGGCACAATTACTTCGAGCGAGTCAGGTGCGATCTCGAAGCGCATTGGCAACGAACCGATCAATTCTCCATCAATTTGGACTTGCGAGTTACCAAAAGCGCGGACCTTGTTTGTTTTGATGAACTTCACTGCCGGGTTATCGCGCGGCATCCCCGCCCGTACCGCATACGACAACAAACGCAGATAACGAAACCGGTTCGAAGTCTCGATCAAGCAAACCTCGAATTCAGGCTCGTCGAGTCGCGCTTCCGGCGTGATCGCGAGATCGCCGCCATACCGCGGCGCCTTGCCGATCGCGGCAAACGTAGCGGTGTACTCACGTCCATCGATCTCCAGCGTGAACGGGTGCGGACTCCACGACGCGAGATGACTCAACCCCGAAATCCAGAACGCTCCTTTGCCAATTCGTTTCTTCAACCTCGGTCGCACATGACGAACGATCGAAGCGTCCAGCCCGATTCCAGCCATCAGCGCAAAGTGACGACTGACGTTGTTCCTCTCATCGATCGCCAGACCGAGATGGATGCGCCGCGAATGACCACGCGCCGCAACTTCCGCTGCTTCCTGTTCGTCCAGTGGCAGACCAAGTTCACGGGCAAGGACGTTCGCCGTTCCGCGAGGAATGATTCCCAGGCGCGCTTTTGTTCCCGCAACACCCTGAATGACTTCGTTGATGGTCCCATCGCCGCCGGCGACGATGATCTCCGAGGATCCGTTTCGCGCCGCGCGCGCTGCGATCTCAGTCGCGTCATGCGGCGCGGTTGTCGGTCTCAAATCGACCTCCACACCACGCGATCTAAGAAGAGAAGCGATGTGCTCGATGGGAATACGGCGCGAGTTATAGCGTCCGGTCCTGGGGTTTGAGATTAGTGTTGCCTTGCGTGCTCCCACGGATCTTCACAATTATTCCAACCGGTAATTTGGCGCCTCTTTCGTGATGATCACGTCGTGAACGTGCGACTCTTTCAAGCCGGCCGACGTGATGCGCAGGAAGCGAGTCTGCTCCTGAAATTCGCGGATCGTATGGCAACCCGTGTAACCCATGCCGGATCGGAGTCCGCCTACGAGTTGCGTCACCATGTCAGCCAGCGTTCCTTTATATGGAACTCGACCCTCGATGCCTTCGGGGACCAGTTTCGATTCACTCGCCGTCATGTCCTGGGCGTACCGGTCGCGGGAACCCTCGCGCATGGCGCCGATCGATCCCATTCCCCGGTAGGTCTTGAACGAACGACCCTGAAACAAGATCACTTCGCCAGGCGCCTCTTCCGTTCCGGCAAACAGCGATCCAATCATCACTACGTCTGCCCCTGCAGCGATTGCCTTAGCGACGTCGCCGGAAAACTTCACGCCGCCGTCGGAGATCACCGGCACGCCCGTGGTGCGTGCCGCCTGAACACAACTTGAAATGGCGGTTATTTGCGGCACCCCCGCCCCGGTCACGACGCGCGTCGTGCAGATCGATCCGGGCCCAATGCCGACTTTGATCGCATCCACTCCAGCGTCAATCAATTCCTGCGCCCCGACGGTCGTGCCGACATTCCCGGCGATCAGATCCGTTTCCGAGTGACGACGTTTGATGTCTCTCACCGCGTCGATGACGCGTGAAGAGTGTCCGTGTGCGGTGTCGATGATCAGACAATCAACACGAGCTTTCACCAGCTCATCAGCTCGTTCCTGATAATCACCGGTGGCGCCGATCGCCGCCGCAACGCGCAACCGGCCAAGATTGTCTTTCGCCGCCGTGGGATACTTGATCGCCTTTTGAATGTCTTTGACTGTGATCAAGCCCTTAATGCGTTTGTCGTCGTCCACGACGAGAAGTTTTTCGATCCGGTGTTTTTGCAACACGGCCTTCGCCTGATCCAGCGTAGTGCCGACGGGAACCGTGACGAGCGGCTGTTTTGTCATTACTTCCGCCACGGGAATGTCGAACCTCGTTTCAAAACGAAGATCGCGATTTGTGATGATGCCGACGAGATGTCCGGTTTCGTCTACGACCGGCACGCCGCTGATGTGAAATCGCTCCATCACCTGTAGAGCTTCGCGCACGGGTCGATCGGGACGAATCGTGACGGGATCGACGATCATTCCCGATTCCGATCGTTTAACTTTGTCGACTTCTTCCGCCTGCCGTTCGATGCTGAGGTTCTTGTGAATGACGCCAATGCCGCCCTGCTGTGCAAGCGCGATCGCGAGCGACGCTTCCGTGACTGTATCCATTGCGGCCGAGCACAGCGGAATCTGCAAACGGATGTTGCGAGTAAATTGAGTGGCGGTGTCGGTCTCGTGAGGAAGAACGTCAGAACGAGCGGGGATTAGGAGTACGTCGTCGAAGGTCAGGCCTTCGTAAATATCGGATGTGATCATGTCTGGCTAATAATTCCTGGTTCGTTGCCGTTAGCTCTGAAATGTTTATTTTTGGTGAACGCCTATTATACATCGAAGCGTAGTATTCGCGGTTCTGTGGAACACGAATCTCAGCGCGTTTCTGAAACCAGTAGAGCGCCGCAAGGGCGGCGGCGGTCAGCAGAGCCAGAATCAGAATCGCCAGGAACACAGTTAATAAAGGAGAACGCGTCGCCGGCGTATCCGTGTAGACCTTCGACTGCATCGGGTGCGTGTTGACGTCATCTGTTGACTCGCCGTGCTCGCGCAAGTAGCGCGTGTAACCTTCAATCGCTTCGCGTTCGTCGTAGCCGATGCATTTTGCGTAGGCCTTTATAAAGCTGCGATTGAAAACACCTCCGGGCAGGCGTTTGTAGTCGTTCGCCTCGATTGCCTCTAAATAATGGACTGAAATACGCGTTTGATCGCAGATCTCGCGCAGGCCAATGCCGCGCTCCTCGCGAGCGAGTCGCAATTGTTCGCCTATGCTTCCTGCCATCTCCAATCGCTCATTCCTGGCGTTGGCTCGGTTGGACCGCTTCTAGTAGGTAATGCGTACAACTCCCACTTTTTCGGCACTATAGCCTGCGCTGCTAAACGGTGTCAAACTTTAGGTTACTTCTCTTGCTTCTTCTCGTCTGCGGTGGTACGTTGAGGCCAATCAATGACCCGGTAATAGTTGGTTTTAATTTCTACAATTACAAAGTGAGGATCAAGAGATGCCCCTGGAAGCACTCGGAATGGTTGAGACCAAAGGATTCGTGGGTGCGGTTGAAGCAGCCGATGCGATGGTCAAGGCAGCAAATGTACAATTGCTCGGCAAAGAGTATATCGGAGCAGGTTACGTGACGATCTTCGTTCGCGGCGACGTCGGCGCGGTGAAGGCTGCGACGGACGCGGGCGCGGCTGCTGCGAGACGAGTCGGCGAGTTGATCAGCGTGCACGTTATTCCGCGTCCGCATGCTGAAGTCGAGCGAGTGCTTCCCGTGAACGGTCGCACCGGTTTGAGTCCCGACGAGCAGTCTCTGCAAGGTGGCGCACGTGGGCAGCTCGGACAGGGAGAGCAGGGTCGTTCGCTTGGCGCCGGGACACGCGACGCGAACAAAGAACGAGCAAGATAGTGCTTTGTTCTTAGTGCTTTGTACTTTGTTCGCTTGTGGACGGTGCGATTCAACCCTGAGCCTACGTTAGCGAACAAAGAACAAAGAACGAAGCACTAAGTTCGGAGTTTTATTATGTCAGTAGATAAGGATTTAGTTTCCGTACAGCAGGCGCGCGATCTCGTTGAGGCGGCTCATCGCGCCCAGGCCGAGGTGGCCCAATTCGATCAGGGCAAGATCGATCGCATTTGCGAAGCCATGGCCAAGGCGGCGTTGCGCGAAGCCGCGCGGCTGGGAGCAATGGCTGTTGAGGAAACTGGTTTCGGGATTCCCGTCGATAAACAGGAGAAAAACCGGTTCGCAGCCGAGGACGTGTGGAACTACTTTCGCGGACTGCGCACTAAAGGAGTTGTTTCCGAGTCGAAAGACGTCGTCGAGATCGCGAGTCCACGCGGTGTCGTAGCCGGCATCATACCTTCCACCAACCCAACCTCGACCGCGATCTTCAAGATCCTGATCGCTATCAAGTCGCGAAATTCTGTTGTCCTGTCGCCACATCCGTCGGCAGCGAAGTGCATCAACGAAACTGCGCGCGTGATGCGCGAGGCGGGTGTCAACGAAGGTTTGCCAGCTGAAGCCATCGGTTGCATGACGTCGGCGACAATCGAAGGCACAGAAACGTTGATGAAGCACAAGCAGACGGCAGTGATTCTGGCCACCGGCGGTATAGGCCTGGTGCGCGCGGCGTATTCATCCGGTAAGCCCGCGTTCGGCGTTGGACCAGGCAACGTGCCTGTTTGTGTCGAACGAACCGCCGATGTGCCGAAAGCCGTTCAGGACATTCTGACTGGAAAATGTTTTGACAACGGAACGATTTGCGCTTCGGAGCAGGCGGTAGTTTGCGATGCGCCGGTTGAGCAGGCCGTTCGCGAACAGTTCAAACTCCAGGGCGCGCATTTTCTATCCGCATCTGAAGCGGACCAACTCGCTAAGGTAGTCGCTACTCCGCAACGATCTTTAAATCCTGCGATCGTCGGCAAGTCAGTTGAAGTGATTGCAAAGATGGCCGGGCTGACTGTTCCGCCCGGAACACGATGTTTGTTAGCCGACGTGGCCGGCGTGGGCCGTGACCATCCGTTGTCGATGGAAAAGCTGTCGCCGATCCTGGCGTTTTACGTCGCAGACGGTTTATCAGCATGTGCGCAACGGAGTCAGCAGGTACTCGCTTACGGAGGCATGGGCCATACCGCCGGCATTCACACGCGTTCACGCGAAGCGGCGGTGAAGTTTGGTTCCGAAATGCCAGCATCGCGCATTACCGTCAACACGCCGACGACGCATGGCGCCATTGGTTTTTCGACCGCGCTGCCGCCGTCGATGACTCTCGGCTGTGGTTCGTGGGGCGGCAACGTCACGTCCGACAACGTATCGCCGTTGCATTTAATGGACATCAAGCGCGTCGCCTTTGAAACCCGTCCGGTGAAGAGCGCGCGTCCAGCCGTTGGTGTTCAGCCGGTTACGACTGCGCCTGCGCGTGCGAATGAACCGGCGATCGCCGGAGGCAAGATCGATCGACAGGAGATCGCCGCGATCGTCGATCGCTTCCTGGCAGGAAAGCGCGTCGAGTCGCCCGTCTCTTCTGCTTCACCGTTGCCGAAGCCGGAGATCGAAATGGAAGCGGGAAGTATGTATACCGCGCCGCCTGTCGCCGCGCCGATAAATGAACCCGTCAGCAAGCCCAGGCCCTTAGCTTCCACGAACGGCAACAAAATAGCGGTAGAGTTTGTCAGCGAAGACGACGTGCGGCGTGCGATTCAAAAGGGTGAAAAGATTTATATAAATGCGAAAACGATAATCACCCCTGCCGCGCGCGACCTCGCGGACCCAGCGGAGGTATTTGCGAAAGTCTAGAACTTGGTGCTTTGTAATTTGGACTTGGTTTCAAGAACAACTAAGGACAAAGTGCCAAGCACAAAGCACAAAGCTCAAAGTTCATGTTTTTAGCAAAAGTAGTAGGCACTGTCTGGTCCACCAAGAAGACGCCCGATCTCGAAGGCGTTAAGTTTCTGATCGTCCATCCTTACGATCTCGACAAAGAACCAACGCGAAACATCGTCGTCGTCGCCGATCGGCTCGGCGCCGGTGCCGGCGAGATGGTCATGTGTGCTTTTGGAAAAGCTGCTCGCACCGCTATCGGCAACCAGGACATGTCGATTGAAGCGGCTGTGGTTGGTATTGTCGATCGAGTGGACATCAACGAGACAGTTTCGGATGAAATGCGCGAAGCAGCGCGCCGCCTCGCGCAGGAGAATGGACGCCCCTAGCTTCTGATATCTGATTACTCATCGCCAACCACCAACACTGTCCCCAATGGCCAATGAAGACTTGATTTATCGCATCACTCGCGCGGTTTACGAGCGTCTGGGCGCGAGCGCTGATGAACAGATGGTGGAACAATTGGTCACGGATATCTATCGCGAGGTCGACGCCAGCGGTGCGGCAGCCTCGTCCGGTGCTTCGTCAGGTGGGGCGGCAGAAGGATCCGCCGGGCGCTTGATCATCTCGGTCTTTGGTTTGGACCATCCGGGGATCGTCGCGGGTGTTTCACAGATTCTGGCCGAGGCCAGTTGCAGTATCATCGACATTAATCAAACTGTCGTGCAGGGAAAGTTTGCCATGGTGATCATCGCCGACGCGTCACGCGCGCGCGAAAGCACGACGGAACTGAAAGAACGATTGCGGCGCGCCGGCGAACAACTCGGCGTGCGCATTTACGCGCAACGCGAAGACCTGTTTAATGCCATGCATCGGGTTTAAGATCTGTGTCTATGACGGAACCTGAAATCGCCCGCCGTTGTGCCGCCTGTGGAGTTTCCGTGCGTAAGTCGGCGGTGTTCTGTCCGCAGTGTGGTAATCCGATCGTTAGATACCAGTCGACAGGCAACGTGCAAACCGCTCCCACTCAGGCCCTGCACCCCGTGACGACTGCCGACGACGAGTCGACGTCACAAGCTTCGCAAACCGCTCCCACTCAAGCGATTCATCCCAGTTCAAATCCGAGTCCTGCCGCACTTCACGGAGTTGCCGAAAACGTGCGCGAGCGTGTGGAAAAGATCCGGCACGTCTCCAGTGTGGTTATCGATCAGGCAGCTTACGATCCGAGTCTGCGTTTTTTGCTGGTCGCTGCCGTGTTGTTTCTGCTGTTCATTGTGCTGGTGATCATCAGCAAAGTGCTCGGGTAGACGATGGAATATACACAGGCTGAAATTCTTCAAACCGTCGCGATGACCGAGATGGAGCACCTCGACGTGCGCACCGTCACGCTCGGCCTCAACCTCCTCGATTGCAGCAGCGACTCGATCAACTCAATCGCGCAAAAAGCGGGCGACAAAATCCGAACCGTGGCTGATCGACTCGTGCGGACGGTCGACGATATTGGTGACGAGTTTGGCATCAGGGTCGCTAACAAACGCATCTCCATCACGCCGGTCGCATTGCTCACCGAAGGTGCGAAAGGCGATCCGATCGTTTTGGCTCGCGCAATCGATGACGCTGCGGGAGCGGTGGGCGTCGACTTCATCGGCGGCTATTCGGCGCTGGTCCAAAAAGGCGCGACGCAATCCGAAAGACGATTTCTCGACTCGATCCCGGAAGCTCTCTCGACTACGAAACGTTTGTGTTCGTCCGTGAATGCCGCTACTACGCGAGCGGGCATCAACATGGACGTCGTGGGCCATATCGGCAGAATCATTAAGGACGCGGCTGAACGAACGCGAGGAGAAGGTGGACTGGCGTGTGCGAAATTTGTCTGTTTCGCGAATGCCGTCGAAGACAATCCTTTCATGGCCGGTGCATTTCACGGCGTGAGTGAAGCGGAAGCAGTGATCAACGTTGGCGTTTCCGGCCCGGGCGTGGTCCATCACGCAGTGCGTCACGCTGAGCGGACGCTGCCACTGCAAGATCTCGCCGAGACGATCAAGAAACTCTCGTTCAAGCTGGCGCGTGCCGGAGAACTGGTCGGGCGCGAGGCAGCGCGACGCATGGGAATTCCGTTTGGCATCATTGATCTCTCACTCGCGCCCACACCCGTTCCGGGTGACTCGGTTGCGAACATCATTGAAGCTATGGGTTTCGAACGCGCGGGTACGCATGGGACCACCGCAGCCCTGGCGTTGCTCACCGACGCGGTTAAGAAAGGCGGCGCAATGGCCAGCGGCTCGGTTGGCGGTATGAGTGGAGCGTTTATACCGGTTTCTGAAGACGCAGGAATGATTGAAGCTGCACAAGTCGGAGCCTTGTCCCTTGCGAAGCTGGAAGCGTGGACCAGCGTCTGTTCTGTCGGAATCGACATGGTTGCGGTGCCGGGTTCTACGTCCGCCGAAACGATCGCCGCGATAATCGCCGACGAGATGGCCATCGGCGTCATGAATAACAAGACGACGGCGGTGCGAATCATTCCGGTGCCGGGTCGGGACGTCGGCGACGTCGTCGATTTTGGAGGACTGTTAGGCAGCGCTCCAATCATGCCGGTTAACGCTTTCTCGTCCGACGTTTTTATTCGTCGCGGTGGCCGCATACCAGCCCCGATTCATTCGCTCCGGAACTGATCCGTTGTGCTCAGTGCTTTGTACTTGGTACTTTGTTGTTACCGGTGCTAACAAGCACAAAGCACAAAGCACAAAGCACAAAGCACAAAGCACAAAGGACGATGTTATGCCAGAAGCACTCGGAATGGTTGAATGTCGTGGACTGGTAGCGATGATCGAAGCGGCTGACGCCATGGTGAAAGCTGCAAACGTTCGTCTCGTTGGTTGGGAGAAGATCGATGCCGGCCTGGTCACCGCGATTGTGCGAGGCGATGTCGCTGCTGTCCGTAGCGCGGTCGACGCCGGGGCGGCGGCCGGGAAGAGAGTTGGCGAGGTGGTGGCCACGCACGTCATTCCGCAGCCTCATTCAGACGTGGACCTGGGACTGCCCGTTCTGCACACCGGCGAGACCACGCGCAAGAAGATCAGCGGATCGGTAAAGCCAAGAGGCTGATAGTCACACCTCAAGGGAGGTATCGATGGCGCGAACAAGAGACAGGTCCAGGTTGCTCGAGAGGCTCTCCCATCAGGCTACCAAGGCCACCGGAACCTCCTATGCGTTCCTCATTGCGCTGGCAACGATCGCGATCTGGGCCATCACAGGACCGCTCTTTGGTTTTTCAAATACGTGGCAACTGGTTATCAACACCGGTACTACCATCGTTACTTTTCTAATGGTGTTCCTGATCCAACGAGCACAGAACAAGGACGCGATTGCCATCCATTTAAAGTTGAACGAAATCGTGGCTGCGATGGAAGGCGCGAGCAATCGACTCATAGACGTCGAAGATTTGAGCGAGGCCGAGATCGCGGCGTTACGGAATTATTACCTGAAGCTTATTCAACTCGCGAAGGAAGACGAGAACCTCACTGCTACCCACTCAATCGAGGAAGCCACATCAAGCCACGGTCGAAAGTACAAAAAGAAAAAGGCGTGAACATTTTCCGTTTGGCATTTTCGGTTGCTCGAGTGTCATTCAAAAGGAGCTTCAGCAGCACCAAATGACAAACGAAAAATGGAGAATGAAAATGGAAAATAACTAAGGTTTCTTCACACCCGTAGCGGGTAGCCGCACAGCCGGAGGTTTAGGTCCTCCGGACGCGCCTTCTCGGCGAGCGAGACGTCCGTTGCGCGTTAACGCGATCCGCTTATCGGAACTGGAAGGTTGATCGACGGATACCTTGATGGTGCGGAACGTACCATCCGTCGCTTTGTTTGTCGGATTATAGGCAACCACATACTGCGTACGAAGATCGCGAATGATCTCGTTGGCGATCTGCGGCAGCTCGGAGAGTGATTCGGGAAAGAATGCGCGCCCACCAGTTTCCGCGGCGAGCTTGTTGATTAGATTGACAGCCTTGTCTCGCGGGCTCTTGCGAATGAGGCCAGCTTCTTTGTCCAACTCGTTGACGAACCCAATCACGAAAATCTGCACGTCCTCCTCACGCAGCCGCGCGAATAGTTGTTCCTGATTGTAGTAACTGTTGCGATCCTCGCCGTCAGTGATAACGATTAGCGCCCGACGTCGTCGGTCGCTGTCATCGCCCTTCTTATATTCGGCGACGTGCTCGGCCGAGAGATAAACCGCATCGACAACGGCTGACTGGCCGCCTTCGGTGTACATGTTGTCAAGGGCGTCCGTCAGCGCTTCCTTGTTCGCGGTGAAATCCTGAACTGTTTCGGTGTTTTCACGACCAACGAACCGCACGAGAAACGTTTCATCGCCAGGTTTGTTGGCGTTAATGATCGTCTTGCCGGCTTCGAGTACTGTCGCCAGTTGCGTGCGCAACGAGCCCGAAGTGTCGACGGCGAGGCCGTAACTAATCGGCACTTCCTCGCGAGAGAAGTATTCGATGGGTTGCTTCACACCGTCTTCGAACACGTGAAACTCACCCTGCGTTATGTTGTTGATGGGACGATTATTGCGGTCGATCACGCGAACATGTAGTTGGACCAGGTCGGCGTTGATTCTGAGAATGTCGCCTTCGTCCATCTCGGGCGGTGGCGTAGGCGTTGGTGTCGGTTTTAGTTTAGGTACCGGAGGTGGTTCACCGAGGGTCGGGGCGGTTCGGCCGCCGCGACGTTGAGTCTGCGGAATTGGAGTGGGGCTCGGACTGGCAGCCGGCGTCGGTGGCGTCGTGCTTCGCGGACGGTCCTGACCCTCGACAACCGTGCCGAACACGAATGCAGAAATAAGTAACGCGAACGTTCCCAGAACCGCGGTACGTCGCGCATTTAGATTACGGACCAATCCGAAACTCCTCATCACACGAAACGCTCCTCGGACCCGGGATCGGGACGGGAGCGTCAATAGAGCGTTTTCACACCGACAAGCGGCCGATACTGGGGCAACCAGCGTCGCACTGATATGCGGTCACTAGACGCACAAATAAACAGATGCAGGGGAGTCAATTCCGCGTTGCCGAGCGCCGGCAGATAGACTTAACGGGCTCCCGACGTGGCGTAGTAGCCTTCCTTATAACGAGTGAAAAGGCGCGGCAAACCGCGTGGCGCAGTTACTTTCACCTTTACCCGGTGCCACTTACCGTCATTAACAAACGTATCCGGTTTGTAGCCGATAGAGTACTGGTGTCGCAGCTCCAGGGCAATTTGTTCAAAGATATCGTCCATTTCCGCGGCCGACCGCGGGAAGAATGCTTTGCCGCCCGACACCCCGGATAGCTCGTCCAGAATTCCCTGTCCCTCCATGCCAAGAGAGCTGCCCGCGTCGCTACCGCTCAAAATGCCGATCGCGTAGAGCGTCACGTCCGATTCTTTCAGAAGTTTCCGGAGCTCGTTGAACGTGTAACGGGAGTCGTTATCCTGGCCATCGCTGATCAAAAGGAGCGCGCGTTTAGGGTGCGCTCCGCGCTGGACTTTTTCGACGCCCAGATAGCACGCGTCGTAGAGTGCTGTCTGGCTCTTGGTCTCGACAAATGTCAGACGGTTGAGAATCGCGTCGCCGTCGCGTGTTCTATCGTTTAGTAACTGGGCGCGCGAATTAAATGCAATCAGGAAATACTCGTCCGAATCGTGACTTGTTTGGATGAACTTGGCCAGCGCGTCGCGGGCGCGTCGCACTTTGTCGCCGCTCATGGAGCCGGAGACGTCGAAGATGACTCCTACCGAAACCGGCGAGTCGTCGTCGCTGAAGAACGTGATCTCCTGTTGTTGCTTATTGTCGAAGACGGCGAACGCGGACTTGCTCAAACCGGAAACGTAGCGGCCGTAGGTGTCGGTCACCGTTACGGTCAGAGTGATCAGATCGGTGTTGGTAACGACCGTCCGATCATCGAGTTCCTTGCCGAGCTTTGGGCTTGGCGTTACTGTCGCCGCAGGTTCAGCCGGCGCAGCGTTCGTCGGCTTTTCGTCTCCAGGCGTTGGCTTCTTTTGAGCGGGTTCCTGACTGTTTACAATCAGCGTGAACCCAAACGTCACCGCGGCTAGCGACAATAATGCTGCTGCCAACTTGGTGGCGTAACGAGTCGGTAAATACATGTCACCCCCGGCTACATGCGTCGATTCAGTTTTTAACACCGGTCAGGTCGTAGTAAGGGAACCGTCAACACAGATGCTCGCTAGGGAACGAGTGATGCCCGTTACTAACGTCCGGGGCGTGAAAAGTTTGCGGGGAGACGGCCGCGCGCGTTTCATTATCAGTGTTGGCACGGCCATTCTAGGACATCCGTGTTCCCTTGTAAACGGATATGGAACTCGGGTAGTGCTTGTTTAGCGGACCTTCTCCGAGACCTTGCGTGCTCTCCCATTCTCCGCTCTGTGGATAGTCAATTTAACGCAGAGGGTGCGGGGATTCGCGGAGGGCGCGCGAGATATCTTTCCAATTTAAGAACCTCCGGAACTCGGTTTTCAAGTATTTCAGGCGCTGGCGAGTGGGGTTCAGCTTCGATGATGATCGTCGGTAGATCGGTGGGGATAACTCTCAGGAATTGTAAGTCCGCCGCGACTAGAGGCAGCTCAAACCGCTTTGCGGTCCGCTCCTTTCCGCCAGTCATTATTCGACCTCGTCCTGAATGAACTGAAATCCCGGGCATGTTCAAGATCGAAGAACTTCGAAAAGTCAGGGTCATTGCTCTCAAAAACGGCGCAGTCGACCATAATTCTCCCTATTTGAGGAAACTTCCCAATTAATAACGCGTGATATACTCGCGGATCGAACCAAACACGGATTCGAATAATGGCTGAGTTTATTTGTCGATTAGGTACGCCGGGAGGCGAGGTGGTGACGCGCACCGTCGAGGCTTCAGGCATTCACGAAGCTCGAGCGCGCCTCGAACGTGAGGGCTTTCGCGTTTTTAATGTTACCCCGCCAAAGTCGTCAGGAGTCACGGCGCTTACGGCTCTCGGACGCGGCGGTGCGCACCCGCGCGTCAAAGCCAACGATTTCCTCCTCTTCAACCAGCAGCTCGCCGCTCTTGTGCGCGCTGGTATTCCGATACTTCAGGCGATCTCGATGCTGCGTAAGCGTGCAGCATCAGCACGATTGCGTACTGTGCTCGGTAACGTTGAAGACCTGATTCGCGGTGGTGCCGCGTTATCAGAGGCGTTCGCAGCTCAGGGCCCAATTTTCCCTCGTATCTACACCGCTTCCATTCTCGCGGGCGAACGATCGGGCGCGCTCGACGAAGTGCTGAGCCGTTACGTCAACTACATGCGACGCAACGTCGCGCTGCGACGAAAAATCCGTGGCGCACTCGCTTATCCGATGTTTCTGTTGTTTGCGTCAGCGTGTATGGTGATCTTCCTGACGATCTACGTCGTGCCGCGAATGTCAGACCTCTTTACCAATTTTGGTAACGAACTACCAACGGTGACGCAGATCGTCGTCGGACTCTCGCGCTGGATGCAAACAAACGTGTTCTGGTTTGCGCCGCTGATCATCGGCGGGTCGGTCTTACTTTTTCTTTGGTCACGAACACCTAGCGGCAAACTCCAGATAAGCGCGCTGATTCTAAAGATACCGTTGGCCGGAAGTTTGGCCGTGCAATTGTCCGTTGCACAAGCGACGCGATCGTTGGCAACGTTATTAGCCGGCGGTATCACACTCGTCGAATCGTGGGAAATCGCGTCTGAATCAATCACGAACCTGGAACTGCGACGCCGCAGCGAGTCGATTCTGCCGATGATTCGCGAGGGGCGTTCGTTTACGGAAAGTTTGGAGTCGGCGGGGTGGATGCCGCTGCTGGCGATCGACATGATTGGAATCGGCGAGCGATCAGGCAGTTTGCGCGAGATGCTCGATGAGGTAGCCGTCTTTTACGACGCTGAATCCGAAGTGCGACTTGAACAGTTGACGACCACGCTTGAGCCTGCGATTCTTGTCGTCATGGGCGGTGTAGTGGTGACGATTCTCCTCGCAATCTACCTGCCGATCATTCAATCGATATCGAGTGGATCAGGAGTCACCGGGGCCCGTTGATGGCCCACGCGGAACGCTTTTATGGAGCAAACGTCCGACAACGAGAACCCGGTCATTGGGCCGGTGGTCTCGCCCATAGAAAATGTCGATCAGAACGGTGACCATGAGCCGCCTGAGATGAAGGCGGCCAAGGAACTCGCGCGTCGTTATCGTCTGCCGTTCGTCGATCTCCTGCCGCCCGATCGCGAGTCGCCGATCGACTATCAACTGTTTACCGAGGTGCCGGTTGACCTAATGGTCCGGCACCAGTTTGTTCCGCTGAGGCGCGACGGCAAGGGACTGCACATCGCGATGGCGGATCCGACCGACCTCGAGCGCCTCGACGAAGTTTCGAGTACGTTGCGCACGCGTGTGATTCCTCACGTTGCGACCGCCGGCGCGGTAGAAGTCGTTTTGCGAAAAGGCGACACGACGCAGCGCGTGTTGCAGGAAGCGGCGTCGGGTTTTCGTATCTCGCTCGTTAGAGAAACCGAGCACGGCGAGGAAGTGCTCGATCTGGATCGTCTGGCGACCGATTCCGAGATGTCGCCGATTATCAAACTCGTCGATACCATCATCTACAACGCAATGGAATCGCGCGCCTCCGACATCCACATCGAAACGCGCGACACGGAGGTGCAGGTCAAGTACCGCATCGACGGTGCGCTCTACGCGAAAGTCGATCCGATCGATCTCGCGTACCACCAGACGTTGATCTCGCGCATCAAGGTCATGTCCGAGCTCGACATCGCCGAGCGTCGCGTGCCGCAGGATGGACGCTTCCGTGTTCGTTATAAAGGACGCAACGTCGACTTCCGCGTCTCGATCATGCCGACGATTCACGGTGAAGATGCGGTGATTCGTATCCTCGACAAAGAACAGATCAACGAGGAGTTCCGCAACCTAAATCTGAACGTGGTCGGATTCTCGGAAGATGACTTGCGCAAGTTTCGTCGCTACATCGCGGAGCCGTACGGCATGGTGCTGGTAACTGGTCCAACCGGTTCTGGCAAGACGACCACGCTCTACGCCGCGTTGAATGAGATCAGAAACGAAGAAGACAAAATCGTCACGATCGAAGACCCGGTTGAGTATCAATTGCACGGGATCACACAAATACCAGTAAACGAGAAGAAAGGCCTAACATTCGATCGCGGACTTCGTTCGATACTGCGTCACGACCCCGACAAGATCATGGTCGGTGAGATCCGCGACACGGAAACCGCGCAAATCGCGATTCAGTCGGCGCTGACGGGGCACCTCGTGTTCACGACGGTTCACGCCAACAACGTGATCGACGTAATCGGCCGATTTCTGAACATGGGCGTCGAGCCGTACAATTTCGTTTCTTCGCTCAACTGTGTGCTGGCGCAACGACTCATTCGCATGCTGTGTCAGTACTGCAAGCGGACGTATCATCCGAGCGACGCGGAACTGTCTGAATCGGGTCTGCGACCGGAGGAACATGCCGGTCGCACCTTTTATATGAATGTCGGTTGCGACGCCTGTAACCACACCGGTTATCGCGGTCGAACGGCCATTCACGAATTGCTGGACCTGTCGGATAATATCCGCGAAATGATTGTCGAGCGACGCCCTGGTTCGGAGGTGCGTCGGGCCGCCGAGGCCGAAGGATTAACCAGCCTGAGAGAGTCGGCCCTGCAAAAGGTTTTCAGCGGGGTTTCGACCTTGCACGAGATAAACCGCGTGACCTTTGTAGAAGAGTTGGCAGGAACCAAGTAAGGATTTCGGAGTTTCGGAATGTTTTCCGTTGTCATTAATCAAAACACCCTCCCGGTAGTAAAAGTAGCTGGGTAAAGGGAACCAAAATTTAGGGTTCGCGTGTAAGGAAATTGGCAGCGCGGATCTTGCATCTTGGGCGTCACGGTAGCATTATTAGGGTCGCCATTTAGGGTCGCTAAACTTTCCACCTCCCGGACGAAAAAAGTCATGAGAATAAACACTAGAACTCGAACACTAATTTCCTTCGTTCTGGCCGCTTGCTTGCTCTCGCTACCGATTACGGCGTTTGCTAAAAAGGGCGAGAAAAACTTCAAGCGGGGCATGCAATACGAGCAGTCGCAGCAGTGGGATAAAGCGGCCCAGGAGTTCACCCTTGCGGTGGCTGCCGACCCGTCGAATATGGAGTATCAACTCCACTTCCGGCGCGCGAGTTTCAATGCCTCGCAGACTTACATGCAGCAAGGCCGGTCGTTGTCCGAGCGCGGCGATTTCGTTGGAGCATACAACGCCTTTCGCCAGGCGTACGGCTACGATCCGGTGAATGAACTCGCCGTGTCAGAGATGGAGCGAATGCTTCGTTTGCAGGCCGTTAAGGAAGGCAGGACCAACGGGAGTGGAAACGGTAATGGCAACGGGACCAGGAATGGCGAGCCCGAAATCGGCAGCGCGACACCGTCGGGACCTGAGGCGGCGCAAGACTTCACACCACCCTCACAGCAACTGCGGATCATCAACTACAACGGCGATCTAAAGACACTCATTCGCAGTCTTGCTGATCAACTAAGTCTCAACGTAATTTTCGACCGGCAGTCGTTCACGCAATCACGACCCATTGATATCAACTTGAAAGACGTGACCACAGCGCAAGCGCTCGATTACGTCTTCCTTCAGGAAGGACTCTTTTTCCAGAAACTCAGCAAGCGAACGATCCTCGTCGCCGATCAAGCTCGGCGTCCACAGTATCAACAACTCGTGCTGCGCACGTTCTACCTGTCCAACATGAAACCGAATGATGCGCGCACGTTGGTCCAACAAGCCATTCCACCGTCGGTCGGACGTCCACAGACGATCGTTGTGCCTGATGAAGCGACCAACAGTTTGACAGTGCGCGACACTGCGGAGAACGTTCGACTTATTGGCGACCTCTTGAAAAGTATCGACAAGGACCGTGCCGAAGTCGTGATGGACGTAAGCATCTACGAAGTGTCGAAGAACGACCTGCTCTCATTCGGCAACCAGATCAATGCGACGCTCGACAACGGTCTCGGTGGATCGCCGGGTTTCTCGTTGTTGACCGACAACGGCGTGCTCAGTTCGGCCGCCCGTGGCGTCAGTTTAGCGAGTCAGGTAGGCGGTGTTCCGACGTCGCTCGCCGCCGCGCTCGTGATACCGCCTTCGATCCTGCGTGCGTTCCAGAGCAAAGACAACACTAAGCTGATCGCCTCGACTCAAGTGCACGCTTTCAACGGTGAAGAGTCGACGGCGCGCATCGGACAACGCGTCCCGGTGCAAACCGCGCAGGCTTATCCTTTTGGTGTTCAGACAGGCACACCGCAGCAGGGCCTCGGCAATCCGTTTCCGAGCGGCGGATTCCCCGTCATCAACTATGAGCCGACTGGTCTGACTTTAAAGTTCACGCCGCAAGTGTTTCCGAACCTCGACGTGCAGGTGAAGATGAACATCGAGCAGAAGGACGTACTCGGTGCAAGCACTCTGACGCCGACGTTTACCGAACGAACGATGACGGGCACGGCCCGCGTTCAGAACAATCGCACAATGATGTTGGCGAGCATTTCGACAGACGTCGAGACGCGCGGTCGCCGAGGAATCGCCTTCATCAGTGGCCTTCCGCTGATCGGGCGTCTCTTCAGTGCACCGACCCGCGACATTCGCCAGGTCGATATTGTGATCAGCGTGACGCCGCGCGTGCTTCGTGCCCCGAATGTAACTCCGCGTGACGAAGAGATGCGTCCGAGCGGAACGTTGCAGTCGCCGACTACCGGATCGCTTGCCGAGATGATGCGGGAGACCGAACGGGAAGAGCATATCGCCGCTGCGCGGTCGCTGCCGCGACACGCTAACATTCAACTGCCCGATGCGCCTGTGGAAGTTGCTAAAGCCATCCAGCCAACTTTGAACGCGCCGAAGCCGATTGCCGACAGTACCACCACGGCAGCGGCCGCTACTCAAACCGCTACCACGACGACGATGGCTCCAGCAACACCAACCCAGGTGCAAGCAACACCACCGGCGCAGGCACAAAACAACAAGCCCGCCACGATGGAAGATCTACCGTCGTTCGTACCGGCTCCGAAGCCGCTTATCAGTGAGAAAGCCGCTTCGGACGTTGCCGCTCTCAATCCAAGTGCCGCTGGTGCTCAGAACGCGGTTTTGACCGCTGCGCCAAAACCGGCGGAAACATCTTTCGACACGAAGTTAAATGCGAAACGTGTCGCACAACTCAGCTTCCTACCCGGGGAGGAATCGCTCAAACTGGGCGAGAAGCGTCGGTACGCGATTCAATTGAACTCCGAAATTCCGTTGAGTCTTGCGTTGCTCGCGTTGAGATTTGATCCGAAGGTAGTGAAGGTCCATGCGGTGACTGCGGGTAGCTTGCTCGGTACGCCAGCCGACGCAGCGCCGCTATTTACACCGTCGATCGATGTGAGCGGAGTGTGTTTGATCTCGATCTCTTCTCTTAATGGGAAGATGTCGTTCGGCGGATCGGGACCGTTAATTTTCATCGACGTGGAAGCAATTGGAGCGGGCAATGCATCGCTCGTCTTCGACAAGGAAAGGTTGCACCTGGTTGCCACCGACGCAAAGGACGTGGTGTCCGAACTGGTCCAGGGAACAGCAACAGTGAAGCAATAAAATGTTGAACGGGTATAGGCAGTACGCAGCCCAACAACGCGGCGACTGGGTGAACAGAGTTAATACTGGTCGCCGCGTTCCTTTGCGCGCCACGCTCCGGCGGAGTGATCAAGGCTTCTCGCTGATCGAGTTGGTGATCACCATAACCGTGATGACGATCCTGACCCTCGGTGTGATGCCGCTCGTGAAAGTCTCGGTGCAGCGCCAAAAGGAGCAACGATTGCGCGAAACGCTGAGGCAACTCCGCACCGCCATCGATGAGTTTCGTCGAGACACGGTGGGCATAAATTGCACCGGCCAACTTGGTGGGCAGGGTGTGCAGGGAGGCGGCGGGGGAGGTCAGCAACAACAGGGCGGCGGCGGCTTCCTCGATCCACGCAGCAAAGTGGTCATCAGCGACTGCACGATCTTTGGTATCGACAATCCGGACCATTATCCTCCGGACCTGGAAACTCTTGTCGAGGGCGTGAATGTAATTCCCCGAGGAGTAGGCGCCGGGCAATTCGGAGGCCAGGGCTTGCAAGGAACGAGGCCGATGAGCGAGCAGAGCCAGTTGTCGACCAAACTAAAAGTCTACTTGCGGGCCATACCCATCGACCCGATGACCGGCAAGGCCGAGTGGGATCTGCGATCGGCTTATGACCCAGCCGACTCGACTTCCTGGGGCGGAGAAAACGTCTTTGACGTTCGTTCCAAGTCGAAAGAGAAAGCATTGAACGGAGAGCAGTACAGTGACTGGTAAGTTTCAAATGACGTGCAAGCGCCCATGTTCGTTGGCGGCAGCAGGCTTTACGCTGCTCGAGCTGATGATCGTAATTTCGATCGTTATCATTCTTGCTTCCATCGCCTTGCCGCAGTACCAGCGGACCATCATGCACACACGCGAGACTGTGCTACGCGACAACCTTTTCAAGATGCGTTCGCTGATAGACCAGTTTGCGGCCGACAAAGGACGGCTGCCGCAGTCGCTCGACGAGCTCGTCAGTGAGGGTTACATGCGCGAAGTCCCGGTGGATCCGATGACGGGACAAAAGGATTGGGCGCCGACTATGGGTGAAGATCCGAATTCACTGGACGGTGGTTCGGGTTTAACTGATATTCACAGCGCTTCGGCCGACACTTCTTCCGAAGGTAACACGTACAGCGAATGGTGAGCGGCCCTTAGGTCTGTGTGGGTTTTTGTGCTTCGTGCTTTGTACTTAGTTTTTTCCTAACTAGCGGTTAGGTTAAACATAGGATCAAAACATGGTCCAAAGTACAAAGCTTAAGTCAAAGCACATTGATCCAAGACCTAGCCAAAATCCAAAAATGCCTAAACTCGTTTCCAGACTTCTAGTAACCCCCCGATATCCTGCCACCGCCATCGGCATCGAACAGGCCATCGCTTCCGTGGTCCATCTCGAACGCGTGAAAGACGGCACGTCCCGCATCCGGCGCGCCGCGACTGTCAACCTCCCAGAATCTCTCGTTCGTCCCAGTTTTGACGAACCAAACATCGAAGACCGCGCCCAACTCGCCACTGTGCTGAACGAACTCGCAGGAAGTGCCGGGTTATTGCGACAGAAACGTTGGTCATTGAGTTTGCCGGAAGCGACTACTCGCACACTCGTCGTGACGATCGAAGGAAACGCGGAATCAAAGGCCGAGAGCCAGGAAGTGTTGACGTGGAAAATTGAGCGCGGCTTTGGTGCGCCACTCGAAGAGCTGTCGGTCTCGAAAGAACGAATCCAAAAAGATCCGCAAGGACGTGAGCGTTACCTCGTCATCGCCGTCAGGAAAGATGTGTTGGCGGAATATGAGGTGGTGCTCAATTCGCTTGGCTGGCGGACGGGTTTGATTCTGCCGCGGCATCTCGGTGAGGCCCAGTGGCTGGTACGAAATGGCGCCCGAGGCGATTCGCTATTGTTGAGCGGTTTTGGCCAGGGGTTCACCGGCGTCATCTTTCGCGACAAACATCCGCTGATCGTGCGCACGGTAACTTGCGCGCCTGATGAATTTGAAGACGAGTTTTACCGTTTTCTCCTTTTTTACCGCGACCGCATCGTTCCGGAGGGTGTCGAAGCCGGCTCTCGGCTGTCACGCCTGCTGGTTATGGGCGATGGAATCACCAGGGAACGCGCCGGCGAGATCGTTAACGAGACCACCGGCGGAGATTTGCGGCCGCTGGAGGCGCACGATCTGGGTCTCCAGCTCCCCGGCCGTGACTTCAGTTTTGACTCCATCGCGGGGCCGGCCGGATTGGCGACTCTTTCCTTTTGATTTCGCTAACCCATTGAAACAATCCTCGTTATCAGTACGTAACACCACGGTATCATGAGTGTTGCCGCTTCCTCCGTTTCTACGATTTTTTCCCGCGATCTTGCCTCCGTAGTCGACCGCGATCTGGTGGCAACCGCCGTCAGCGGCGTCGAGGGAAGCTTCGAGGAGCTCGTCCGACGCTATCAGCGTCCCATTTCCGCCTACGTCTACCGCATGGTCGGTAACTACGAGTCCGCTCTCGACCTGACGCAGGAGATTTTTATCAAGGTCTATAGCTCGCTCGACCGCTACCGCGCCGAATTTAAATTCTCCACCTGGATCTACAAAATCGCTCACAACGCCGCCGTCGATCACCTTCGTCGTACAGCGACTCGCGAACAGTCACTCGTCGTTGGGCCGGTGGGCGATCAGTTTGACTTGCCAATCGAGTCAACGCGTTTGAGTCCGGAGCAGGAGAGCGAGCAGCGTGAACGGCGAGTGGAAATCGAGACGGTCGTGCGTGCTCTGCCGGCTAACTATCGCGAATTGATCATCCTCCGTCACTCGCAAGACCTCAGCTACGAAGAGATCGTGGAAGTAACCGGACTGCCGCTTGGCACCGTCAAGAACCGGCTGTTTCGCGCTCGCGAAATGATGAGGCAGCAGTTTGTCGAGAAGGGAATTACCGGAACTTAATGCCGACCGGCAATCAAAAAGGAAGCTGCGAAAGTAATCTGTGCGCGTCGTACGTCGATGGCGAGCTCGACGCGGATCAGACTCTCCTTTTTGAAGAACACATCGAAGGTTGTGCACGTTGCCGGGCCGACCTCCAGGCTCATCGACTGTTCGTTTGCGAACTCGACGCGGCGTTGACCGACAGTGTGGAGATTCCGGTGCCGGCGGGTTTTTCAAAGATGGTAGCGGCGCGCGCAACCACCGACATGCGCGGCGTGCGCACGCGTCCTGAGAACCGCAAAGCGTTGGGCATTTGCCTCGTCCTCGCGCTCGGCGGTTTTGCTCTGCTGGGCGCCTCCGCACGAGATGCGATATTCGCAATTGGCGGAAAGTTCGTCGCCGCTTCGGTCAGCATCGGAGAATTCCTGTCGAGAGTTGTTTACGATGCCGGCGCAACCATCGCGGTAGTTTTTGGCGTTTTGAGCAGGAAGCTTATCGTCGAAAGCGGGTCGTTAGTTCCACTCCTGGTCCTGCTGATCGTCGCCATTCTGATTCTCTCGCGCTTGATCTCCAACTATCACCGCACTGGCGCAACCGAGTAAAAGAGGTCGCCTGTTGGCAATGGTTATTACTCACGTACAAGCCAACCTTCAATCTCCCGTTCCACAAATCCCTGTTTCACTCAGGAAGTTTGGCGTAGCGCGGCTCTTCGCGATGTTGGTTTGGCTGCTCGTTTTGATGAGCGCGGTGTACGCGCAAACGTCCGCTACTCCAACCACAGAAGAAAAGGTCGTCCTTGTTAATGGAGTCACCGACAGCACCGTCTTTGGGATCGGTAGTTCAGTGCGTGTTACCGGCACAGTCAAACAAGGAGCAATGTCGTTCGGTGGCGATGTTATCGTCGAGGGTGTCGTCGAAGGCGACGTGGCGACGATTGGGGGCAACGTCATTCAGCGTGCCGGCTCGAGAATTGGCGGTGACGTAATCGTATTGGGTGGAACTTACCACGCCGACGCTTCTGCACAGCGCAATCCTGCGGCGGAGACGATCATGTACGCCGGTTACCAGCAGGAGCTGCGCGATATGATGCGCGACCCGACTGGTTTACTCAGCCCGCGCTGGTCTCCAACTTTCCTGGGAACAAGATTACTGGTGGTGCTGTTTTGGTTCATCGTTTCACTGGCGTTAACCGCAGTAATGCCTGGAACGATCAGCCGTGGTGTCGCCAGGTTGCAGTTGACGAGTTTGCGCGTCGGGACCATCGGTTTCATCGGAGTCGTTGTTCTTTTCACGAGCGTCGGTTTGACTCTCTGGGTCATGCCCGAACCGATTCGAGTTTTGGTGGGCCTGCTGGCGCTGTTGTTGTTGCTGGTGGCCAGCGTGTTCGGCCGGGTCATTCTCTATGCCGCCACCGGACGGTGGCTACAGCGGAAATACGTCACCGCAGGCAAAAACTCTGAAGCCGTGGCGCTATTGCTCGGAACAAGTTTCTGGGTGTTGTTGACCTCACTCCCTTACGTTTGGCCGTTTCTGGCACTTGGGATCTTGATCATTAGCTTCGGCCTGGCCCTCACTGGGCGTTATCGGGTTGGCTGGAAATCCGTGTAGTCTCTGGGTTGAAGAAACCTCCATAAAATCGTATCGGGTGGTGTTTAGGAAGAAGGAAGGGACACATGATGAGAGCGCTGGCTTTCACTGCCATATCACTGATTACACTCTCCTTTGCAACTTCAGTCGCTGTTGCTCAGACCGCTGATCCGTCGATCGCCGCAAAACACGCAATTGGTGAAGTCAAAACCATCGACGCGGCGACGAAACAGGTGACGATCAAGACTGACGCAGGTTCTGTGCTGACCGTTTCAACCACAGAAAAAACCACTTACAAGAAACTCGCTCCCGGCGAAACGACGCTCACCAACGCCGCCGACGTTACGTTCGCAGAGCTTGCCGAAGGCGATCGCATCATGGCGAGGGGAACCGTCGCCGAAGACAAGAAATCGGTGCCGGCAGTTCAAATCATCGTCATGACCAAGGGCGATCTCGCGAAGAAACAGGAAGCTGAACGACTCGAGTGGCGCCGTCGTGGCATTCTCGGCGTGATCACCGCGCTGAAGCCGGACACAAAAGAGATCACGATCAGTAACCGCACGATGGCCGGTGTGCAATCAGTCGTTATTCCCGTAAGCGACAAGACGGAGATGCGCCGCTACGCTCCTGACTCGATCAAGTTTGGTGATGCAAAGCCGAGTGACTTTGGCGAGTTGAAGGTTGGCGATCAGTTGCGGGCGCTTGGCGACCGCACCGAAGACCCGCTTCGTTTCAATCCGCAAAAAGTCGTGACCGGAAGTTTCCGCACGGTAGGCGGCGTGGTGACTGCTATTGATCCGGCCACGGGCGAGATCAAGATCAACGAACTCGAGAAGAAAACTCCGTTGACGATCATCGTCAAGCAGGATGCCGTGCTGCGACGATTCCCGTCGGACATCGGCGCGATGATGGGTGGTTTTGGTCGCGGCCAGGGCGGATCCGGTGGTCCAGGTGGTGCTCCCGGCAGCGGTCAACCTGCCGCAGGTCAATCGCAGGCTGGTCAGGGTCAAGCTGGTACACGACCAGGTGGGGGCCCTGGTGGACCGGGAGGTCGTCCCGGCGGCGGTTTCAACATTAACGACATGCTTGAGAGGTTACCAGTTATTTCAGTCGCCGACGTTAAGGTCGGCGACACTATCATCGTTTCCAGTACGCAGGGTGTCGATCCAACTCGTCTGACCGCGATTTCATTGGTCGCGGGCGCCGACACTCTGCTCGCCATGCTTGCGCCGCGTCCGCAAGCGGGACAGGCTACGCCAAATCCCGCCGCCGGTCTCGGCAGCAGCGGTATCTCGTTCGGCATCGGCTTGCCATAACTTCGTTACATCAGGCTTTCGCCTCTAAGTGAGTGTCGGAAGCCTGGTTTACCCCAACCAAGGCTTCGCCTTTTCTCCCAAAGGTTTTCTGCAATGACTGCTACCCGGCTGCTCCCTCGAAAACTTCTCGTTACCGTTCTGGTTCTTCTGCTAGCTTCACTGCTTGTTGCTGCGCAACAGAACAGAGGAAGCCTGCGCGGTACGATCACCGACGAACTCGCTGCTGTGATCGTCGGCGCTAACGTTGTACTCACCGACGCGAATGGTTTGCAGAAGAAGACGACGACGAACGCCGAAGGAATTTACACGTATGCCGGCCTTGTGCCTGGAAAATATACGCTGACGGCGACCGCACCGGGCTTCGCACCGTCGGAGAGTAAAGAGATCGACGTGACGGCGGGCCGCCAGTCGGCTGACCTCACGCTGAGAGTGACGATCGAGGAGAAGGTTACAGTTGAGCAAACTCCCGTCAGCACCGACGCAACGAACAACGCGAACCAAACAGTAATCGCCGGAAAAGATCTGGATGCCTTGCCGGACGATCCGGATGAACTCGCCGCCGCGTTGCAAGCGTTGGCTGGACCATCTGTCGGACCGAATGGCGGTCAGATATTCATCGACGGTTTCACCGGCGGGAATATGCCTTCGAAAGACTCGATTCGAGAGATACGAATCAACCAGAACCCCTTCGCTGCGGAAAACGAGCACCCGTCGGGCCGTATCGAGATCCTGACGCGACCCGGAACAGACAAGTTCCGTGGAGGCACATCGCTGAATTTCACTGACGAAAGCTTGAACTCGCGTAACCCGTTCGCCATTACATCAAGCAAGCGAGCGCCCTTCCAGATACGCCAGTACGACATGAACCTGAGCGGGCCCGTCGTCAAACAGAAGGCGTCTTTCTTCGTTAACTTCGGACGCATCGAAACAAACGATAACGAGTTGATTCGCGCGACCGTGCTCGACGATGACAACAACACTTTGGAAGTCGGCAATGCGTTTCTCACACCTAAGCGCAACACGTTCTTCAGTCCACGTTTTGATTACGCGATCAATACCAATCATACGCTCGTTGCGCGTTATAACTTCAACCGCTTTACCTTCGAGAACCAGGGCGTCGGTGGATTCAACCTGCCCGAACGCGGCTTCAATACAGTCTCGACCAACCACACGATCCAGTTGACGGAAACCGCGATCCTGAACCCAACGACAATTAACGAGACACGCTTCCAGTTTTCAGTTGGGCGAGTTGAAAACACCGGGAACAATTCTGTGCCGGCGCTTAACGTCGGCGGCTCGTTCAACTCGGGTGGTTCGCAAATCGGCGAGTCGTTCAACGAGCGCCGGAGTTGGGAGTTCAATAATTTCACCGCCAAACAAATGGGACCGCACGCGATCAAGTTTGGCGGACGCGTCCGTCATGTGAGTGTGGACGATAACAACGAAAACAACTTCGGCGGCACTTGGAGTTTCACCGGCGGCTTCGGTTTGACCAGCATCGAACGCTACCAGTTGACGATACAGTTGCAGGAACAAAAGTTGACGCCTGCGCAGATTCGTGAGGCTGGTGGTGGCGCGGCGACGTTCAGTATGAACGCCGGAAATCCTTTCGCCGAAGTTAGCCAGACCGATCTCGGTGTGTTTTTGCAGGACGACTGGCGCGTGCGACCGAACATCACGTTGAGTTACGGTCTGCGTTACGAGGTCCAAACGAATACGGCCAGCCGGTATGACTTTGCGCCACGCGTTGCTGTCGCCTGGTCGCCGGGCGCCGCAAACAGCGCCCGCCCGCCGAAAATGGTGATTCGCCTCGGCACCGGTTTCTTCTATAACCGTTTTAGCGAAGGTTCGACACTGACCGTCAATCGCAACAACGGTGTGAACCTGCGGCAAGCCTTTGTAACTGAAGAAGCACGTCGAATTCTGCCGCCGACGGTCGCCGAGCAACAGGCGCCGAACGTCGCCGGCATCTATGCAGTCTTAAATCAGTTTAGTCCGACCACAGTCCCTGATCTCAGCGGCATTCCGTTGACGCAGCAGATCGTTTGGGCGAAGGATCCGAACATTCAGAACCCGACGGTGTTTGCCACAGGAATCCAGGTTGAGCGCCAGCTGCCGCGCAACATCACGATGTTCGCCGGTTTCTACAACATTCACATCGTACACGTGATTCGCGCGCGCGACGTGAACGCGCCGTTTCCAGCCAGCATCACGCCGCTCACGCCAAACGGAATACGACCGGATCCGACGCGCGGCGAGGTCTATCGTTACGAAGCGAGTGGACAATTCAACCAGCGACAGTTCTTCATCGGCTTCAACACCCGGTTCAGCAGAATGTTCCAACTCAACGGTAACTATTCGTTGAGCAAAACGACGAACGATACGGATGGACAGGGCAGCACGCTGTTTCCTATGAATTCGTATGATACCTCCGGCGAGTTTGGCCGCGGCTCCTTCGATATTCGTAACCGGTTCACGTTATTCGGCACGATCAATCTGCCGTGGAAGAAGATCGTGGTGAATCCGTTTGTAATCGCAAACACTGGTCCCCCGTTCAATATCATCACCGGTCAGGATCTAAACCTCGATCGTCAGGTAAATGAACGCCCGAGCTTTGCTGGTCCAAATGCGAATTGTACGCTCTCTACCATCCGCTGCACGCGTTTTGGGAACTTCAATCTCGTTCCGCTTCCGGGTGACGAAATCGTCCCGAGAAACTTCGGAAAAGCACCTGGGTCCGTGGTAGTGAATTTGCGAATCGGCCGCAGCTTCGCGTTCGGCACTATAAACCGCGGCAATGCTGCCGCTGCGAGACCTGCGACGGCTGGTCCTGGTGGTCCAACCACGGTAGTGGCTGGAGGCGGCGGGCCGAGAGTCGGGGCGGGTCCAGGTGGTCCACAGGGACCCGGCGGCGCGCCAAGCGAAAAGCGATTCAATTTGAACGTCTCCTTGTACGTTCAGAATATTTTCAATCACGTAAATCTTGGTACGCCGGTGGGGAATCTGTCCTCGCCGAATTTTGGCGAGTCACTCGGGCTTAGCACTACCGCCATGCAGTTTGGTGGCCCTGCCGGCGGAAGCGCGGGAGCCGGCAATCGACGGATTTATGCGCAGCTTCGGTTGAACTTCTGACTAACCAAAGTACGAGTGGCGTAACGAGTGCCCACAAATAATTGGTAGAAAGGTTTTGGAAATGAAGTCGTTTGTTGTTGCGTTACTTGCCATGTTTCTTTTGGTCTCGCCGCTTAGTGCGCAGGAACAGAAATCTGCCGCTGCGCTCCGAATGGCGCGACGGCAGCTTCGGCGCCGGCCATAACAATTACCGCGGAAAGCACGCCGGCTGAACTCGCCCGCGCGGCGTTTCTGGCCCAGGGCGGTGAAAAGTTTCGCAGCTTGCAAAACGTCGTGATGCGCGGCTCGGTGCAGCTTTATCCGCCGAACAGCGTGCAATCGATTCCCGGTTCGTTTTCGCTCGTTACTGCGGGACCGAAGTTGCGCATGGAGATAGATGCGCGACCGGCGATCGTTTTCAAACAGATCTTCGATGGTCAGAATTCTTATAGCTCGATGCCAAACGTTGAAATGCCGCCGCTCACGAAGTTTGGTTTGGGTGCGCTGGCCCGCTACGATCAGCCTGGGTATCAGATTACCGCTCTCGCTAATAAAAAGAAGCAGCGCGCGTTTCGAATTGTCGATCCGGACGGTTACACAACCGACTTCTACATCGATCCCACGAACGGCCGAGTGATGAGTTTTCTGCTCTACTACGGTGGGTTCACGCTCGGTACGGAGCACAGCAAGTTTAAGGAGATCGAAGGCGTACTGGTGCCGTCGAGTTTCTCGCAGAAGTTCGAGATGTCGATGGGTGCGTTCTTTGCCGAGTTCAGCGCGAAGGACGTGAAGATTAACCAACCGCTCGCAGACGACTCGTTCGCGATTCCGCGCTAGCTCACGATCGTGAGGTACGCTGTCCAGGGCCCGATAGCCTCGCGATACTGTTTCGCCATCACTCTTACGATTTGACGGATGTGGCCCAGATCATGAACCACCCACGCGGAGAGCAATTGGCTCAGTGTTACAGCGCCGAGTGCCGGATGCGTCCCTCGTTTCTGCAGCAGCTCCGGAGTAAGGTTCATCTGTTCCAACTGACGAATACTCTTGCTGCGGAGTTGTTTGAACTGCGTCAGCAGCTCGCCTAGCGACTTACCCTGCGAGTTCTCATACATCGCGAAGCGATCGAACTTGTCGAACGGACGTGCTTCGCCCTGTTCGAGGATGATCCGTGCCCGCGGGATCCAGTCGTTTTCTTCGCCCTCAATCAAATGCCCGATGACGTCGTACGCGCTGAACGTATCCGGGCCTTCATTCGCAAGCACCCAGTCGTCGGGCAGATCGCTGAGAAGCGCATTCAATGTTGCGGGCGTCCGCCGCAAGATTTCTTTCGCTTTATCCAGTTCGAATTCCATAACACACCTCGACCCTAAGGATAATCAATCTGCGTTTCCTTTCAAACATGAGCATACTTCGACCCAGGAGGAGAGTGGGGGCAGCCTCGCGTGCAACGTCGAGGTTGCGCGCTAGACGTTGGTGATCTCTTTTTCCTTAATCTTCAGGAGTTCGTCGATTTTTCCAATGTAACCGTCGGTGAGTTTTTGGATTTCCTGGAGAGCGTCGCGTTCGGCGTCTTCGGAGATTACCTTATCCTTCAGCATCTTCTTAAGACGCTCATTGCCGTCGCGGCGCGCATTTCGCACTGCCGTGCGGTGGTCTTCGGCGACGTCGTGTAGTTGTTTGGCGAGTTGTCGGCGACGTTCCTCGGTAAGCGGAGGGATCGGAATGCGCACAAGTTTGCCATCGTTTGAGGGGTTGAGTCCGAGATCGGCGGAACGAATCGCTTTTTCAATCGGCGCAACCTGCGTTTGGTCCCAGGGCTGGACCGTCAGCAGTTGCGGCTCAGGCGCATGGACTGACGCCATCTGACTCAGCGGCGTCATCGTGCCGTAGTAATCAACCATCACGGAATCCAAAATGCTCACGGCGGCGCGTCCGGTGCGGATACTTGCAATCTTCCGCTTGAAGTCTTCAATCACCGCATCCATTCGCATGCGAGTCTCTTTGCTTACGTCCTTTTCGCTCATCTTCCTGAACTCCGCTGAAAGAATTGGTTACCCGACTTTTGTGCCGACGCCGGCCTCACCCAGAACTACACGTCTAATGTTGCCCGGTTGCCGCATGTTGAAAACGATAATCGGCAGATGGTTGTCCATACACAACGAGATCGCCGAAGCATCCATCACCTTGAGTTCTTTTTCGAGCACCTGCCGGTACGTGATCACATCGAACAACTCCGCGGTGGCGTCAAGCACCGGATCCGCGGAATAAACACCGTCAACTTTCGTAGCCTTGAGAATGATGTCGGCTTTGATCTCCAGGGCGCGCAACGCCGCGGCCGAGTCAGTAGTAAAGTAAGGATTTCCGGTGCCGGCCGCGAAGATCACAACCCGCCCTTTCTCAAGGTGCCTGACTGCGCGACGCCTGATGAACGACTCCGCCAGTTGCGGGATGTCAACGGCTGACAACACGCGGGTATCGACCTGGATCTTCTCGAGCGCGTCTTGAAGCACGACCGCGTTCATCACCGTCGCGAGCATGCCGATGTAGTCAGCCGACGAGCGGTCCATATTGCCAGCGCTCTTTGACACGCCGCGAAAGATGTTGCCGCCGCCGACGACTACCGCCACCTGCACACCCATCTGGTGTACAGCTTTTAGTTCCTCGGCGACGCTGCGAGCGACGTCGACGTCGATGCCGTAATTCTGCTCGCCCATCAACGCCTCGCCTGAGATCTTCAAAAGCACTCGGCGATACGCTAAACCAGATCCTGTCTGTCCGGTAGTCATCGAATTAACCGGTGATTTAACTGACAAGCGAAGCGACCTCGCTGCCAAAATCATCCGCACGACGCTCGAGTCCTTCGCCCATCTTGTAACGCGTGAATCTGCGAATGGCGATTCGCTCGCCGGTCTTAGCAACTTTCTCCGTCACCAGTTCGCCGACGGTCTTCGCTGGATCTTTTACAAACGGCTGGTCCACGAGCACGGCTTCTTCGTAGAACTTGTTGAGCCGACCCTCGACGATCTTCTCGATCACCTGATCGGGTTTGTTCGCATTCTTCGGATCGCCCTTGGCCTGCGCCGTTGCGATCTCTCGCTCCTTATCAAGCACGCTGGCCGGTACTTCGTCGCGAGAGACGTAGCGCGGCTCGGCGGCAGCGATGTGCATCGCGATGTCTTTTACGAGCTGTTGAAATTCGTCACCGCGCGCAACGAAGTCGGTCTCGCAGTTTAGCTCGACAAGCACTCCGACCTTTCCACCCATATGGATGTATGAACCAACAATTCCTTCCGCGGCGATCCGTCCCTCACGCTTTTTCGCTGACGCGAGTCCGCGCGCGCGTAGGATATCGATAGCTTTCTCTTCGTTTCCGTCGGCTTCCGTGAGTGCGTTCTTACACTCCATCATTCCGGCCCCGGTCTTTTCCCGAAGCTGTTTTACTGCCGCTGCTGTGATTTCCGCCATGATTGCCAATGTCTCCGAAAAATAAATTTGATTCTTCAACGAAAAACGCAGCCGAGCGGTTGGTCCGCTTGAAGGCTGCGCTTACCGATGAGTACGAATATCGCTTAGCTCGCTGCCACGACTGACTCTGGGCTTTCATCGGGCGCGGCTTCAGCTGCGTCTGTGCCCGCCGTGGTCGTGGATTCGGATTGCGCCTCCCCGCTGTTTACGCCGCCACTATCAGCATTGACACCATCTGATGCCAACTCCGCGGCAACGGTTTCTCCCAGGCCACCGGCAGCTTCACCTTCAGCGGCTTGTTCGCCGGTTTCTGCACTGAGGACGCCGCCTTCGGTCGCGATCTGATTGCCCTCGACAATCGCGTCGGCAATTCGCGAGGCAAACAAGCGAACGGCGCGCAGGGCGTCGTCGTTGCCAGGAATCACGTAATCGATTCCCTCGGGAGAACAGTTCGTATCGACGACGGCGACGATCGGGATACCGAGTCGATTAGCTTCGGCGACTGCGATCTCTTCCTTCTTAACGTCGATGATGAAAATGGCATCAGGAAGACGGTTCATCGCCTTGATGCCTGACAAGTTTTTGTTCAAGCTCTCGCGTTCGCGGTCGAGCTTGATGCGCTCTTTCTTAGTCAGCTTCTCGTAACGGCCATCAGTCTGCATGCTTTCGAGATCCTTGAGCCGTTTAATGGACTTCTGGACCGTTTGAAAGTTAGTGAGCAGACCACCAAGCCATCGTTGATTGACGTAGTACTGGCCGCACTTCTCGGACTCTTCACGAATCGCGTCCTGGGCCTGGCGCTTGGTGCCGACGAAGAGAACTGTCTTGCCTTTGTCTTCGGCGATGAGGTTGGTGACGAAGCTGATAGCTTCGCGAAACATACGCTGCGTTTTTTGCAGGTCAATAATGTAAATGCCATTGCGCTCGCCAAAGATGTATTCCTTCATCTTCGGGTTCCAGCGCCTTACTTGGTGGCCGAAGTGAACACCGGCCTCCAGCAGCTCTTTCATGGTTACCGAAACCAAATGAACTCTCCTTCTCGTTAATTGGTTTAGTGTACTCGCCGCAGACTAGACTTTCTTAAGCAACCAATCCTGCTGCGACAATGGATTCAGATCTGTCGTTACCGCTTGGAAAACTGGAAGCGTTTCCTTGCGCCCTTTTGTCCGTACTTCTTGCGTTCCTTGATTCGGGGATCGCGAGTGATCAGGCCAGCGTGTTTGAGCGCCGGCCGCAGGTCGGCATTGAATTCGAGCAGGGCGCGAGTTATGCCGTGACGAATGGCTCCGGCCTGTCCCGCTGGACCACCGCCGCTCACGTTGACTACCAAATCAAACTTGTTCGTGGTTTCCGTCAACTGCAAAGGCTGGCGAATAATCATGCGCAGCGTTTCGTTGGGGAAATACCGGTCAAAAGGCTTGTGATTGACCTTGACTTCGCCGCCGCCGGGTCGCAAATAGACCCGCGCCGTTGCCGACTTTCGCCGTCCCGTTCCGTAATACTGAATTTCAGCCACAGTAATCTTTCCTTCTTATCTTCCGGTCCGCTTATTTTGAATTTGCTTTGTGAGTAAGGTCGAGTGGTTGAGGGCGCTGGGCTGAGTGCGGGTGCTCGGCATCGGCGTAAACCTTGAGCTTCTTCGCCATCGCCTTGCCGAGCTTGTTCTTCGGAAGCATGCCTCTAATGGCCAGCTCGAGAACCCTCTCGGGTTTCTTGGCAATCATCTCCCTCGCGGTGGTCTGCCTCAGACCTCCGGGGTAGCGAGTGTGATGACGATAGAGTTTCTGATCGACCTTGTTTCCCTTCAACACTGCCTTGCGAGCATTGATCACAACGACGTGATCGCCGGTGTCGAGAAACGGAGTCCATTCGGGACTGCGTTTACCAGTCAGAACCGAAGCAACCTCAGAAGCGAGATGGCCCACCGTTTGGCCGCTCGCATCAACCACGTACCATTTTCGTCTTCCAGCGAGTTCCTTACCGCTGGGGAAGTATGTCGACATAGTTAACTATCTCTGTTTTCAGCGAATAAAACGCGAACGGCTAGAATACCTTCGTGGTTAAAAAGTTGTCAAGCAACGGACAGGGCCGTGTTTATTCGCTAAAAGGCCCTCGAGCTGGCGCCCAAGGGCCTTGGTTATGATGGATTGTACCCGATGTTACGGCTTGTCGGGATCAGGATTTTTTGGCACATCGTTACGTTTTAGTTTCGGCGGTGCCGACGACTCGGCGGGCTTTTGCTCGCCATCCGGTGTTGTCGTCGTGCTGTCGTCAGGCGTTGGCTGGCGTCGCTTCAAAGTTGGACGTCCTGGCGCTCCGCCTTCCTCGCCCGCAGCGATCGCGCCGGTGGTGGCGGCACGCGCGTTGGAAAGCCGCAACAGCCGGCCCTTGACTCGCTGAAATTCCGAGCTGCTGATGACGTACTCCTCGTGCTCCGGGAACCTCGCAGCCAGCGCCAATGACGTCGCGCGACGGTCGGGCGGCGCAGGGTGTGATGCGAAAGCGCGCGAAATGAAGCCCGGCTTCTTTTTGTTCTTGGCTTCGAGCTTCTCAAACATCGTCGCCATCGCACCGGGGTCGTAACCCGCGGCATACATATACTGTACGCCGAGTTTGTCAGCTTCTTCTTCGGCGCCCCGGCTGAACTTCATAAAGATACCCAGCAAGCCGATTCCGGCCGTATTCTGGTAAATCAATCCCGGAATGCCGCCGAGGAAAATCGATCCGCCCAAAGCGGCGTATTCAAGTAAGCTCGCCTTGGTCTGATTTTCGACGGCGTGACGAGCCGCGACGTGCGCAATCTCATGCGCCATCACGCCCGCCAGTTCTGCTTCGTTGTCAGCGGCGAGTAACAATCCTTTGTTGACGTAAAAGAAACCACCCGGAAGAGCGAAAGCATTTACCTCGTCGGAGTCGATGACTTTGATGGTAAACGGCACCTTAGCGTCGGAGTGCAGCACGATGTTCTGGCCAACACGGTTAATGTATTCAGTGATGATGGGGTCATCGACGAACTTCGCCTGGCGATCGACTTCGGCGGCTGCCTCGCGTCCCATGCGAACTTCCTTCTCAGTCGAGCCGCTCAACTTGCCGATAAAACCGCCGTTGATGTTCCGCTTGCCGATCATCGCGGGATCTTCATTGGTTGATAGCGTTCTCTTAGCCGGTGTTATGTTAGGTGTGGTGCGCTTGTCCGTCTGCTTTTTGTCCGCCTGCTCGGTCGCTGTCGAAGTCTGCGTCTTGGCGGCGTCGGTTTGAGCCGGGGTCTTCTTAAGGACCGGCACTGCAGGTGGTTCACCCTGTTTCTGAGTCGTCGTTTGCCCGGCCGCAGCCATGGAGCTGGCCATCAGCGATGCCATTACTACGAAAGCACTCGTGGCGCGGGAGAATTTATTCATCTCGGAAACCTCCAAAGAAACGATCAGAACCTGAGGCCAGGGGATTTGATGTCATTTACGCTTAAACGGCGCGCAGTCTATGATGCTTGGGCTCAGCGGACAGGTTGCGCGGCACGGCAGCAAAGTTCTTCTAGCGTTTGACGCTCCAAATATACGCGGATCCCGCCGGAGAGTAAACAAAACGGGAACAGGAGTAGTGTCTGAGTTTGCCACATTCTCTGCGTACTTCAGCGGTCCTCCGCGAGTCTGCGGTAAAAGAAGCGCAAAACCAGATAAACCACAGACGGGGAGGAACTGTAAGGTACGCAGAGAGAAAATTCAGACACCACCGGAACACGAATGACGAAGGTTAAAAAGCCCAAACCGGAAGTGTCCATTATCGGGACTGGTCGGCTCGGAACCGCCCTCGCTATTGCGCTCGCCCACGAAAAATATTCAATACGCGCGCTGGTGGGGCGTCGTCGCGAAAGTGCACGTCGCGCGGCCGGTTTCTTAGACGTTTCGAGCCGCGTGCTGGCTGTAAATAAACTCCCTGACTTGCCCGCTTCCGAACTCCTGATCATCGCAACGCCCGACGACCAGATCGCGAAAGTCGCGGAAAACCTTGCAAAACTTGATGGGGACATCCGCTCTAACTCAACCGTATTGCACACCAGTGGCGCCTTGTCCGCCTCTGTCCTGTCGCCGATGCGAGACAAAGGTTGGAGCACCGGTTCGCTTCATCCGCTGGTTTCGGTGAGCGAGCCAAAGGCAGGCGCGCAACTACTTAGAGGGTCGTTCTGGTCGGTCGAAGGTGATAAACGCGCCATCCGCTTGGGCCGAATGATCGTCAGGGATCTCGATGGCAGGAGCTTTTCAATTCGTTCAGAAAACAAGCCGCTCTATCACGCCGCGGCAGTGATGGCGTCCGGGAACGTCACTGCTCTTTTTGATGTGGCGATCGAGATGCTGAGCGAGTGCGGTCTGACGCGGCGCCAGGCACAAAACGCATTGCTGCCCTTGCTCGCGAGCGCTGTGCGAAATCTTGAGGAGTTGGATCCAGCCCGCGCCTTGACGGGCACATTCGCGCGCGGCGATCTCGAAACAGTCAAGTGCCACCTCAGCTCGTTAAAAAACAATCAGGCCGCCCTGGAGATCTATCGTCTAATGGGCTTAAGGTCATTGGAGTTGGCGTCTTCGCGACTCGATCCGGCGGTAGTGAAACGGATCAGGAGATTGATAGGATAAGACAAATGCATCAACCCACGCCGACCGCGAGCTACAGTTTGACTCTACGAGTCCGCCTGTCGTCTCGCGCCGGTTCGCTCGGCGAGTTGACGATGGCCATTGGCCGCGCCGGTGGCGACATTGGCGCGATCGATATTGTTAACGTCGGCAACAACTACATCATCCGCGACATCACCGTCAGTTCCGCATCCAGTACGCACGGCGACCAGATCGTCCAGACCGTTAAAGACATCGACGGCGTTGAGCTACTACAGGTTTCCGATCCGACGTTCCTAATGCATCTCGGCGGGAAGATTGAGGTCGTTTCGAAGGTACCGTTGAAGACTCGCGCCGATCTCTCAATGGCTTACACGCCCGGCGTCGCGCGAGTTTGCGATGCGATCTATAAAGATCCGGATAAGGCATTTACGCTGACGATCAAAAAGAACACCGTTGCCGTTGTGACCGACGGAACTGCCGTTCTAGGCCTGGGCGACATTGGACCAGCCGCCGCCCTGCCGGTAATGGAAGGCAAGGCGATGTTGTTCAAAGAGTTCGGCGGCGTCGACGCGTTTCCGATCTGTCTTGACACCAAAGATCCGGATGAGATTGTGAGCACTGTAAAAGCAATCTCGACGACTTTCGGCGGTATCAATCTAGAAGACATCTCCGCGCCACGTTGTTTTCAGATCGAAGAACGACTGAAGGAAGAACTCGACATCCCTGTTTTTCACGACGATCAGCACGGTACCGCTGTAGTTGTGCTCGCCGCGTTGATCAACGCGCTGAAGATCGTCGGTAAAGAAATGAGCGCGATTAAAGTGGTCGTGAATGGTGTCGGCGCCGCGGGTGTTGCGTGCTCGAAGATCATCATGGCGGCGGGTGTGCGAAACATTATCGGTTGTGATCAAACTGGAGCGGTATATCGCGGCCGTGCCGAAAACATGAACTGGGTGAAAGACTGGTACGCGCAAAACACGAATCCGAATCTTGAGCGGGGGTCGGTACACGACGTGATCAAAGGCGCCGACGTCTTTCTCGGCCTTTCGGTGCCCGGCGTGATTGACGAGAACGACTTGGAGAACATGGCTGAAAAGCCGATCGTCTTTGCGATGGCCAATCCGACGCCTGAAATCATGCCCGAAGACGCGGCGCCTTACGTCGCGGTGATGGCGACGGGGCGTTCCGATTATCCGAACCAGATCAATAACGTACTCTGTTTTCCGGGCATCTTTCGTGGCGCCCTCGCTTGTCGTGCACGACGCATCAACGAGGAAATGAAACTCGCCGCGGCAAATGCGATCGCCGGTATCATCACCGACGCCGAGTTACACCCCGAGTACATCGTTCCATCTGTGTTTGATAAGCGAGTGGCGGAAGCGGTGGCGCGTGAGGTTGAAGCGGCTGCATATCAAACCGGCGTCGCGCGATCAAAGGTTCATGAAAAAACAGATTAGCGTCGATCTAAACCGGCTTTGCACTAAACCGGCTTTGCACAAATCTAAACTAGCTTTGCACAAAAAGTGATTTAAACATCATTTCGACGCAGAGGCCGCAAAGATACACAGAGGACCGCAGAGAAAACGAAATCAGAATGCGACTTTTTGTGTAAAGCCATCTAAACTATTGTTTCGCTTTCTTCTGCGCGGTTTTGGCGGGAAGTTCGAGGCACGGTTCGATAACGGCCAGTGTCGTCAATGCTCGCAGTGATTTATCGGCAAAAGTGGTTGCCTGTTGAAGCGAATTGTCGAAATCGATTTTGCCCATCTCGCGAAACGCATTCTCCGGATTGAAACCCGGGGTCGGAAACGACGCAAAACTCCCAAACGTCTTCCCCTCAAGCTTCATCATCGTAAACTGCTGTGAGAAGTCCGGCGACTCGATCGCATTGATCGTCTTCACTGCGTTACCGAGTTCCTCAATCCCGCGATTAACATCAACTTTCGCGTAGAGATTGGCCAGCGCAAGCAGGGCGCGCGCGGAAACAATCGTCTTTGGTGCATTTGCTGCCGCCTCGGCGATCTCATTGAGCAGCTCACGCGCTTGCGTCTGGTCTTCTGAATCCTTGAGTGATTCTTCAGCGATGCGCGAAAACAAATACGCACGTAGATCGAGGTCAGCCACTTTCGACGCCGACTTTCTCGCCCGTTCCAGCTCCTTATCTTTAATCAACTGCTGGGTGTTGAAGAAGTAAAACCACATGAGCACTCCGTCGCGGAGCTTTGAATCGGAGATCTTGTCGATGACACTGAGCACCTTTTCGATTGGTTCGTTCTTCGACGACTGGATCGCCGCGAACGTCAACTCGCGATCGCGGTTCCCGGGATCCGAACGCTTTTCAGCAGCTTCGACAAGCGCGTCAAACGTCTTCTTAGGACGGTTATCGCTCGCGAACGTACTGGTGACGCGCCCTTGCGTAGGCGGAGTGAGTAGCGCGAAGAGTCGGTCTCTCGCTTGCACCGCCTCATCGGCGAGAGCGGGAAAGAAGTTTCGTATCTGTGGTTCCAAACGGCTCAAAGCAAGCCACATCTGAGCGTTGTCCGACAGCCGATTTGGCGCCGCTTCAACACCGAGCCCAGCCTGAGCTCTCGCCAGCAACTGCTTAGTGAAAAGATTTGGTAGCGCCACGTTCACGCCGAAACCTTCGGGAACTGCATAAACGGTGTAGCCTGGCATTTCGCCTGCATCGCGTGAGTTCCCAAACGCGTAGGCTGAGAGATAGAGAAACTGGTCCATCGGCGCTGACCGGTATGCAACGAGGGCTTCCTGCCAGATGAGATCCGCAGCGCGCTGATCCGTTCTAGCGAGTTGGTAGATAAATGGTGTGAGGTGTAACGTGGCCGGGTAACGAAGACTCTGCCGCGCGAAACTCATGGCTGCTGCCGGATCCGTCGCCACCAGCCCATGGGCCAACGTCAATAATTTCTCCGCGGTTCTCATCAGCGACCGAGGATCGGCGGCAGGTTTTTCGGCAGCTTCTCTCGTCGCGTCGTCGAGTATCTGTTGGGTCAACCTCCGAGCCTTCGCCGGATCGCGCCGAGCCAGCGCGGAGATCACTTTAAAACGCTGATCGGGTAACGCAATAGCCGCCGCATACTGACTCTGTGATGTGCGCTTGACCTGGTCTCCTTGCTCCTTGAAGTCCTGGACCGCGAGCTCGAACGCTTCCATGAACGTTGCCATTGACCGTTCCTGATCGTGAGGCCAAAGCAGATCGGCCGCGCGCAGCAATACCGCGATACGTTGCACACTGCGCTCGAAGGTGCGCGTGAAAAGTATCTGCTGTTTAGTGTTGTCGATCGCGTGCATCCGCGTGCAGAGAGGGGACGTTGAGGTTGTTTGTTTAAGCGGTTGGGCCACTACTCCCGACGCCATGCAGAGCGTAAGCGCGAGTAGCACGAGAACACGGTTCATCAGGATCTCTCCCGTAGTTTTTTAGCGATAAGCGGCACGATGCGGCGCGGAACGTCGATCGCGGCCTTGATGTGACGCGCGTGCGTGAAATGACCGGCGACATAGACTCCACGCACATTCGTTTCAAAAGTTTCAGAATCATAAACCGGAACTTCCGTGAGTTTCCCCGATTCGGTTTTTACTCCCAATCGTTTCAGCAGCGTTAGATCCGCGTCGCTGCCGGTGAGCACGAAGACGACGTCGTTCGGCACGGTTATCGACTCGCCCTCTTCGGTAGTCAGCACCACTTCCTTCGGACGAATCTCTTCGACCTGTTTGTATAGGATGACGTTGAGTCGCCCGGCCTTTATCTGCGCTTCGAGAGGCGTACGCACCCAGTGTTTCATGGCCCCGGCTTTCGGATCGCGGTTTTCCCAGTCTTCACGCCAGATTGCCATCGTGGTGCGAGCACCTTCTTCCGCCAGGTACAACGCAGCTTCGGCGGCGCTGTTGCCTCCGCCAACGACCAGCGCATCACGACGAACATAGAAATACGGATCGATAAAGCGATGATGGACCTTCGGTAGATCTTCTCCCGGCACGTTCAAGTGCCGCGGGTGGTCCATCGCGCCGATCGCAAACAACACGCTCCGTGCTTGATACTCGCCACAGTCAGTGCGAACGACAAATCCGTTTTTCCAATCACCGGTGACTGATTCGACTCTCTCGCTGGTGTTGATGTGCAGATCGAGACCGAGAACAAAGTGGACGTAGTGAGAAAGCAACTCTTCGCGCGTTGGCTTCTCGTGCACCGGTTTCAGCATACCTTCATGCATTTCCACTTCGTTTGGCGTCGAAAACATCGTTCGTCCGACCGGATACTGGCGAATCGTATTGGCGATCGTTCCTTTTTCGATTACCAGATAATTGAGGCCTTCGAGCGAGGCAGCTTCGGCCGCGGAAAGTCCCGCCGGTCCAGCACCGATGATTAATAGATCCAGTATCATCCGTATTTAGAAAACGACTTCCCCTCGAGCAACGAGCACTGATGGTCCACCAACTTTGACTTCTTCGACCGCCTGCGGCGCACCCTTCACGTCGAGGTTGATTCGACTTGGTCGGTGAATGAAGTCACCTTGTTCGATCACGAACCTATAACGGCCGTCATCCGGTTCCAACGACAATGCTTCGTGATGCACGAGGTAAGCACCCAAGGCGCCACAGGCACTGCCGGTTGCCGGATCTTCCGCGATGTTATCTGCCGGTGCGAAGAAACGTGCGTGTGCGCGCGACGCGCCTATCTCAAGCGTCTCGCGTGTAAACGCATGACAGCCGGTCGCGCCCTTACGCGTGTAGATCTCTGCTAGCAGCGCAGCATTCACGCGACAAGATCTCAGGTCCGCGAGTGAACGGATCGGCACCGCCATGCACGACAGCCCGGTAGTAATCACCTGAATCGGCAGACTTTCGTCAAGATCCTCCCGCGCGAGTCCGAGCGACCGTGCTATCTCCGCCTGATCGTGTCCATCGTCAACGTCATCGAGTATTTCAAATTTGCCCTGCGTCATCACGACCTGGATTGCCTGTCCGTCCTTAAATTCGATATCTACCGGCAACACTCCGATTCCCACTTCCTGATGAATCCGTTGCCAACCGTTCCCGCCTTTGGGCACCGGCACTACTCCTTCGCGGGAGAGTGCGTTCCACGTTCCGATTACCGGATGGCCGGCGAACGGAATCTCCCGAGTGGGCGTGAAGATTCGAAGCCGCCGTAAAACTTCAGGTTTCTCGGATTCGAGCACGAAGACTGTTTCGGAAAGATTCATCTCGCGCGCGATCTTCAGCATTACTTCATCACTCAGACCATTGGCCTCGGGAAATACGGCTAGCGGATTACCCGAAAACGCGTGGTCGGTGAACACGTCGAGTTGTAAAAAACGATAAGTTGGCATGTTGTTCGGACCAATAGTACACACGACGTGAATCTTCCTGAAACATTTCAACGGGAAGTCAGCATGAACTTTAGAGGAATTTTCTTGAAGAAAACCTGAAGATCTAATAAAAGACCCAGTCCTGATTCTCAAAAGGAGTAAAAATGGCTACGACCACCTCAACCAAAGCGAAGCAGAAAACGAAATCAACCATCATCAAGCTCAAAATCAATTTTGAGCTGAACACTCCGAACGGACTGCGGAAAGTGATCTTCGGACTCGAAAAAGATGCTACTGCCGGCAACGTCGTGAAATGGTCGATCGACTTCCAGTTGTTCGAGCGGTCTAAGAAGAGCGAACCTTGGGGCGACGCTATAGTCACTCTGAACGTCGACGTCGACAAGAAGTTGTTTCCGAAGGCTGAAGCCGCAACGCAAGGTCTCACCGCACCTCAGAGCGCTCACGCACTCGGACCAGCAGCGGACGACGCCGCAGCCGCGGCCGCGGGCGAGATCGACGAGGAAGAAGCCCAGGAAACGGTCCAAAACACGCTCAATAAGTAATACTCTGGGCTGATTGCCAGTTACCAAATCCGTGCTTCGCTCCGAAGCACGGATTTACCCTCGACGTGTAATGAAAATAGTTAAATACAATTGTGGACTCTTGTTCGCGATCATTTGTCTCGCGCAGATCGGTTTTGCTCAAAGTCGAGAGGCAATCGAGCGAACTAACCTCAATAACCTTCAAAACTACTACGCCACCCAGGATTCCAGCTACGCCAGCATCCTTGAGCAGCTTCCCGAAGTCGAAACGACGCTGAACCAGTTAAAAGATGGACTGCCAACGGCACAGGCCGCGCGCCCTGGACAATTCACAACCGAATTCTCGCAGTGCCTTCAAACAATCAACACGGCACTCAGAAGAACGACCAACGCTCGACAGCAAACTGAGATTCCGCAGTATGGAAACATCAGCGCGTTGGTTTCGATGCCCGGCGAAGACGTCGAGAATCGACTCGCAAAAGTCCTCCAGTGCACCAGCGATCTGAATTTCAAGATCGGCCGCGATCCGGCGATCGCCGAAGCCGAAGCACGGCTGCGCATCGTTACTCGCAACATCCAGGAACAGTTTGACCAAATCGATCTCGCCGCAGCGAGAAGAAAAGCGAAAGATGCGCTCCAGCGAGTGATTCCCGAAAACGAACAGGCATCAGCAGTGCCCGCACCCGGTTCGTGTGACAACATTGATCTCGAACAGGCGGGATTCAAAGTCAGAAGCGTTCAGATCAACGATCCGTTTAAGTTTCTACCGTGGGTAAAGGCGCGACAACAACGTGCCGAAAACCAGATCGTCACACTCGTCCAGGGAAAACCCTTCACTTACAAAGACGCAGGCGCGAAAGCGATTGAGATCATCGAGCGGGAAAACTTCCTTCCCGACACCAGCGACCAGCGGGTCAAGATACGTGTTGAAATTGCTGGTGTGCGGAACTGCACTGACAACCAGGTAGATCTCGTCTATCGCATCTACTCCACGCAGATCATGCCCGTTTTGAGTGGACGGCCTGAAGCGCGCGTCACAGAACGAACGGAACCGCAGACTTCCGCCGGACAAACAACTGTCGTCGCGCCGGAAGCGAGTCCGTTTCATTTCAAACCGATTGCCGGTTACGACCTGACCAACCTGTTTACCGGCGGCGCTCGCATGGAAGTAACGGCTCACAAGATTTGGAAGCTGCCGTTCAAGTCCGTGTTGATAGAAGGGCAGGGCAACTCCCGCACACACTTCTTTTCTGCGGGTTTTGAAGGAGCGCTTGATCCGGCAATCGAATCGACCGGCTGGTTAGCGAACGCGCAGTGGCTTTTCAACTTCGTGCACTATGCGCTTCCTACCGGCTCCGGAAAGATTAAAGGCGGACATCTGACGGCTCAGTTTTCCGGTGTGACCAAACCGTTCCTCAACGGTAATCTCACGTTTCAATTTGGAGGCGCGCTGGACGGCGGAAATCGGCAAAGCGACGTCACCGGCCTGGTGATCGCGCCAAACACGGTTACGGATGCCGGCGTCGGTACGCTAAAGCTCTATGGCGCGCTCGATGGCCGGCTGAGTCGTAACGTTTTCGCAGTTTCCTATGGTTTGGAATTGGGCTCGATTGGACCAGCCACTCGAATTGACTGGCGTAAGCATATTGTCGATGCACGGCATAACTTCTGGTATCCGCTTGGCAACCACCGGCTGCTGGATCTGGAATCACGGTTTACGTTGGGTAGTCTTCAAGTGCCGGGACAGGTGCCGCTGCCGGAGAGGTTCTTCGGTGGTAACAACGAAGAGTTTTTGATTGCCGGTGATACGTGGCAGATTCGCGCAAATCCGGTGATTCGTGCGATTCCCGGCAGCAAGTTTTTCCGCACGCCAGAGGGCGCGGGCAGCAAGAGCTTTTTCAGTTACAACTTCACCGCGGCTTACGGCTTCTGGCGCAAAACACTCGTGCCAGAGGAACTACTTACGGATCCCGACTTCAACACGCAACTACAAGGCGCAATTACAACGGTCACGAGCACGCTGCAAAACTACTACGCTTCAAAGGATCGTCATTTTACAAACGTCGTGGCCCAACTGCCGACGGGGCAAACAGCGCTCGAACAATTACAGACAGCAGTGAATGCGGCGCAGGAAGCTCGTTCGGGGCAGGTGCCGGACTTGTTCAAGGCTTGCACCCGCGCTGTCAGCGGGGCGATACGGCGTGTTCGTAGTGCAATCACGCCGAGAGCGGCGGACCAGTACGGCCTGGTGATGTTTCTGCTTTCGGAAGACCCGCTCGAGTTTCAGTTCCTGCGAGCTACTCAAACGTGCGGCGAACTAAACGCAACGATTCAGGACAACGCGATCGGATCGGCGATAACGCAAGTCGGAACCGTGAGGGGCGCAATGCTGTCCGAGTTTAATCAGATCGACCAGGTGAGCGCGGCACAGCAGGCGAAAAACGATATGAACTTCACCCGCCGCACGCTCAACACCCTCTTCAACGACGTCAATATCTATTCGATTAGCCCGGTGGTCGTGTTTGACGTTGCTCGCATCGGGCCCGCGAACAGCGGACTTGGCGGCACTCGCTACGGTCCCGGCGGCGGTATCCGTCTCGAACTCGCCAGCGTGGCCCACTTCACGTTAGGCTATGCATGGAATGTGAAAGGCGGACCCGACGAGGGCCGGGGCAACGTGTTCTTCACTATCGGAATTAGAGATCTGTTCCACTAATTAATTTCCTGATGACCAGACAGCTTTTGTTCGACGATCTGCGCGGCATAATCCTGCCGACGACTACCCCTTTCGACCCAAACGGTCAAATACTTTCTGACGCCATTCGCGAAAATCTGCGCGCATGGAGTGTGAAGGGCGTCATCGGCTTCGTTATCCTTGGTTCAACCGGCGAGCGGGTTCATCTGGACGAGCGTGAGTATCTTCAGGTGATAGAAACTTCGCGCAGCGCCGTGAACGCCGATTCGGTGTTCATTGTCGGCGCTGGACAGCAGAGCACCGCCGGCACGGTCAACGAGGTCAGGAAAGCCGCGCATGCGGGCGCTGACGCAGTGTTGGTGATTACTCCGCACTACTATCGCTCAGCAATGAATCAGGAAACGCTTATCGCGTATTACACAACAGTGGCCGATGCTTCGCCTATCCCGCTGATGCTCTACAGCATGCCTGCACTCACCGGTGTCAAAATCGAACCGGAGACAATTGCGCGACTGAGTGAGCATCCCAACATCCTCGGAGTGAAAGACAGTTCCAACGACGTCGCCGGGTTTACTGAAACCGTGCGGCTTTGTCCCGCCGATTTTCCTATCCTGACAGGAAACGGAACTGTGTTGTTGGACGCGTTACGCGCGGGGGCGGTGGGCGGAATTCTCGCGGTCGGCTGTGTCGTTCCCGAGGTCTGCGTGGAGATCTTTCGCGCGTTCTCAGCCGGTGAAGTCGATCGTGCCAGCGCGCTGCAAGCGAAGCTCACGCCATTGGCGACCGCGGTTACTACAAAGTTCGGCATAGGCGGTTTGAAAGCGGCGCTGGAAATCGCCGGTTACAAGGGCGGCATTGTCCGTGCGCCGTTGCAAATGCCCGATGAACACGCTCGGCGCGAGATTAGGCACTTACTAAAACACGGATTAGAATGTCCGGCAGGAGTCTGAATCAATCTTGAGTACCGTCGAAGCCGCTTGTTATAGCACCCCTGAAGAGTCTGGTCTGCGAGTCGAAACCCTACCCTTCGAACGCATTCCGCATCAGTCGCGTCTGTTTCTCGACTACCTGAAAGATCCGGTGGCGTTGCGTAAGTTTTATCCATCCGCCGTCCGCTTTCACCACGAACTGCAACAGCGCGTGCCGCAGGTGTTGGCTGAGCATCAGGTTGATCGCAATCACGTCGCCGACGCGCTTGAGGCGATGAATCGTCGTTGGGGCGCGCCCGAGGAAACACTCAATAACATCAATTTGCTACGCGACGCTGACACGGTCGCGGTAGTTTCAGGTCAGCAGGCCGGCCTGTTCACCGGTCCACTCTACACGATCTACAAAGCTGTCTCCGCCGTGAAGCTGGCAGGATGTTTGCGACAGCGCAACACGAAAGCGGTCCCGGTATTCTGGATTGCAGCCGAGGACCACGATTTCATCGAGGTCGCGAAGGCGGAGATCATTGGACGCGATTGCCAGCTTAAGCAGGTTGACGTTTCTACGGAGCTTCATCGCGAAGGGCAGCCGGTCGGACGCGTCGTGCTCGACGACGCAATTCACGCGCTCATCGATAAGCTATTTGAACTGCTGCCAAATTCCGAGTTTGCCGATGACATGAAGGCGCTGGTCCAAAATGCCTGGCAACCTGGACGCGGTTACGTTGACAGTTTTGCGACGATGATGACGTCGTTAATCGGACGTTACGGGATGATCTTCCTCGACCCGCTCGATCCGTCGATGAAAAAACTGGCCGCCCCGCTTTATTCGGCCGCAGCGCGACGGGCGCCTGAGATTGCGACCGCTATTGAACAGCGCAGCCGCGAGTTGGAAAGCGCCGGATATCACGCGCAAGTTCTCGCGACGACAAATTCGTTTCCGCTGTTTCTCCATGACGAGGAGGGCGCGAGGCGTGCGTTGGTGCGGGTTGCGAACGGAAAGTACCAGTCGAAAGATACTGAGCAACAATATTCGATCGAGGACCTCGCTGCGTTGGCGCTCAACGAACCGCAGCGTTTCAGTCCGAACGTAACGCTGCGCGCCGTAGTGCAGGATTATCTGCTGCCGACAATTTCTTACTACGGCGGCGCGGCCGAGATCGCCTACTTCGCGCAGACCGCTGAAGTCTATCGCGTGCTCGAACGACCGGCGACACCGATTCTCCTTCGTTCGGGTCTCACAATGGTCGAACGCCACACGGGCCGCGTGCTCGAACGTTACGGCTTGACGCTGGCTGATTTTTTCGAAGGTCTCGAACCGGTAACGAAACGCGTAGTCGAGGAACATCTTGGTTCCGAGACCGCGCGATCGTTTGACGACGTGGACCACAACTTCAACGAGGAACTCGATCGACTAAAAGGCCAGTTGCAAGCAATCGATCCGACGCTCGCCGACGCGCTCGAAACCGGGCGCAAAAAAATCCAGTATCAACTAGACGGACTACGCACGCGCTTTGTCCGCGCGCAAATGACGCGAGACGAAGCGGCCCACCGGCAACTGCAACGCGCTGCCGACCAACTTTACCCAAACAAAGACTTGCAGGAACGACACATCAACATCACTTCGCTGCTGGCTCGCCACGGCACGTATGTGATCGAGTGGATCTACAATGCTATTAATTTAGGTTCTAATGATCATCAGGTCGTCTATCTTTGAACTTAGTGCTTTGTGTTTTGTTCTTTGTTCGCCTGCTAAACCGGCGAGCCGAACTCGACCTTTAAACAAGCGAACAAAGTACTAACTGCAAAGAACAAAGTACAAAGCGAATGTCTAAAATCCGAGTCCTCGCCGATCACGTCGCCAATCAAATTGCAGCGGGCGAAGTCGTCGAACGTCCCGCATCCGTAGCGAAGGAGCTGGTGGAGAATTCGATCGATGCCGGCGCTACGCGCATCACGATCGAAATTGAAGCCGGCGGGCGTCGGTTGTTAAAGGTGTCAGACGACGGCGAGGGCATGGTGCGCGACGACGCAGTGTTGGCGTTTGAACGCCATGCGACCTCAAAGATCAGCGTATCGGAAGATCTCGCGGCAATTGGAACGTTGGGTTTTCGTGGCGAAGCCCTGGCGTCGATTGCGTCCGTTGCGAAAGTTGAGTTGATCACCAGTACCGAAGACGCAGCTTCCGCGACGCGCGTCACGATCGACGGCGGACGCATGCGCAATGTGAAAGATGCGGCGCATCCGCGCGGGACCACGCTTGCCGTGCGCGATCTGTTTTTCAACGTCCCCGCACGTCGTAAGTTCTTGCGTGCGGAAGCGACGGAGACCTTTCACCTGACGAATCTTGTGACGCACTACGCGTTGGCCCATCCGGAGATCGCCTTCACGTTTGTTAACAATGGCAGGGAAGTGATTCGGGCGGCGCCGGCGAAAGATCTCCGCGAGCGCGCATACCAGATTTTTGGCAGCGAGTTTCTGGAGAACTTGTTGGAAGTGAACGGTGGGCATGGGGACGTGGCGCGCGTGACGGGTTTTGTTTCCGCGCCGCGCGATCGTCGGACGTCCCGCGATTCGCAGTATCTGTTTGTGAATCGGCGGTTCGTGCGGGATCGAATGATCGGGCGGTCGTTGTCGGAGGGTTATCGTTCGATTCTGCCGCATGGGGTTTATCCGGCGGCGTTGTTGTTTATAGAGACGCCACTGGAAGAGGTTGATGTGAACGTGCATCCAGCGAAGACGGAAGTGCGGTTTCGTCGACATGCGGCGGTTGCGGATGCGGTGCGAGAAGCGGTCCGGAACGCACTCGGGAGCGCCGCATACGCGCCTCCGCAAGAGCGTGCAATGCCTGCATATGTCAATGCGCCTTTTGTTCCGCCACAACCACAACCACGAATTGAATACCAATACGAACCACCCTCAGGTGACGAAATTGCGCGTGATGTTGCGGCAATGATCCAAAAAGAATCGGTTGAATCTGTGGTTCCTCAATCTGAGGTCCCGCAAGTCCCGCAGGTCCCGCCAGTGCCGTCAGCGGAGAAGTTTGCGCGCGAAGTAGTGCCGGAATCGATTTCGCCCAACATTCGGCCGTTGGGCCAACTAGACGAGAGCTTCATCATCGCCACTGACGATCAAGGCCTACTTCTGATCGACCAACACGTCGCACACGAACGCGTTCTCTTCGACAAGTATCGCGCCCTCGAAGCTGCCCGACAGATCGACTCGCAACAACTACTCGTCCCCGAAACATTCGACTTGACACCCGCTCAGGCCGCAGTCTTCGACAACCTGGCGCCGGAGCTGGAAAACTACGGCTTCGAGCTCATGCGGCTATCGGGACGCACTGTCGCGATCAAAGCAACCCCTGCGGATTTTCCTGCGGGTGAAGCACGCAACATGTTGTTTGAATTGCTTGATACGGTTGACTTGGAAAAGAAAGACTCCGCGCGTGACACTGTGCGTGACGAGATCGCCGCTTCACTAGCGTGTCATGCTGCGATAAAAGTGAACATGCCGCTTGCCCCCGAGAAAATGCGCTGGCTCATCGATCGTTTGCTGCAAACTTCTTCCCCTACGACGTGTCCTCACGGCCGGCCCGTTATCCTGCGCTTAACGAGGCGCGACATCCTCAAAGGCTTCCATCGTATTTGAACTACAGTTCGTCGAGAGTTCTGATCACGGCATCGACGTCCGTGAGATCGTGAAGAAACCGGTCAGGCGCGTGCTCGAGGATCTCTTCATTCGAGTAGAAGCGTCCAGTGCCAACGGCGACAGCCCGAGCACCGAAATGGCGTGCGCAGTCGATATCGTTTGGTGTGTCGCCGATGACGATGAACTGTTCGGGGGCGAGGTCGAGTTGCAGGTGTTTCCGAATGCGTTCGGCGGCGAGCGTCGGAAGATCGCGACGCTTGTGAGACTCGTCGCCAAAAGCACCGGGTAGGGTAAAGAATTTTTCGAGCCCAACCAATTCCATCTTGAGATAGGCCATCGGTTCGATGTTGCCGGTCAGAAGCGCCGAGCGATAACGAGGATGATGGTCCAACGCTTCGAGTGTTTCGCGCGCGCCGGGTATTGGTTCAAAGAACGTTACGCCGTCACCGGTGACCTTTCGAGCCTCGGCAGTGAGGCGTTCGCTGAGCACCGCCATGCGCTCGCGCACGTTGTCGTGAGTGACGCCGTGATTGCCAAGCGCCTCGATGAAGATCTGCATGTCAGTCATGCCCGAGACGTGCATGTCGGCGAGTTGGCCGGCAGTGCCGAACAACTCCTCGAGCACGGGAATGGTGTACTCCTTGTAACCGCCCGGCTTTGCCGAGCGAATCAACGTTCCATCGATGTCCCATAGCAAGATTCGCATTTTTAATCACAAAGAGGCACAAAAGGCACAAGAGGCATAAAAGTTAATAACCAGTTGGGGCAAAGCAAGGTACTGGACATATAAAAGTCTTGAAGTCTTTTTGTGCCTTTTGTGGCTCTATTCGACTACCGCGAGCACGTCACCCGTGTTAACTGTATCGCCCGTTTTGACGTGAATCGAAACAACTACTCCCGCACGCGGCGACTTCATCTCGTTCTGCATCTTCATCGCCTCGACAACCACGATCCCCGAACCCTTTTCCACACTGGCCCCAACGTCGATCTGCACCTTCACAACTTTCCCCGCCATCGGCGCCGTGATCTCCGCCATTCCGTGGGAGTGACCATGAGTGTCCTGCCCGCTGCGCAATCGCTTAGGATCGACGATCTTTATAACGTGATTGCTTCCGTGCAAACTTACTTCAAAACCTTCAGCCGCTTTGCTCACGTGGCACTCATGCAGTTCCGTTTCGCGAAGGAATAAGTAACTGCCAGGCTCAGGCTCGCGCAACTCCAGATCGTAAACACGATCGCCGAACTCTGCTCGCACCCGTCCGCCGTCGATCCGGACATTCAAATCGTGCTCCTGCTCTTCGATGATGGCCTTGAGTTTCACGTCCGTTTCCACCTTCTCAGACCTGCCGCGCGTCCGGCCATCTTCCATCGCCCATCGGAGACTTGAGTCCCGGTTTGCACGAAAACCGGTTGCTCGTGTCGTGAGTAGTGAATTGCCGCGGCAATCATCGCGAGATCAACCTGCTCCTGCGGCAACGCGACAACTCTTCGCCGCTCGTTGAATCGTGCAATGAACCCGGTGTCGAGCTTCCCTGCAACGAACTCTTCGTCATCCGCCACTTCACGAAAGAAGGGAAGCGTCGTAGTAATGCCTACGACCTGATACTCGTCGAGAGCGCGGCGCAAACGTTCGATCGCTTCATCGCGCGTCCGTCCCCAAACAGCGAGCTTCGCAATCATCGGATCGTAATGAATCGACACTTCAGAGAAGTTTGCCACGCCGCTATCGACTCTGATTCCCGGTCCGGCCGGTTCGCGCAAATACGCAATCTTTCCCGGCGACGGAAAGAAGTTGTTGGCTGGGTCCTCGGCGTAGATGCGACATTCGATCGCATGGCCAACCCAACGCACGTCGTCCTGCGTGAACGATAGCGGCTCGCCGGCCGCAACCCGAAACTGCTCGCGCACCAGATCGATTCCGGTAACGAGTTCGGTTACCGGATGCTCGACCTGGAGTCGCGTGTTCATTTCAAGAAAGTAAAATTCGCGCGTTGCATCGGACAGCAGAAACTCAACCGTCCCCGCTCCGGTGTACTTCACCGCCTGGCCAATCTTGACCGCCGCCTCGCCCATGCGTCGTCGTAGATCGGGATCGTTGATTGGTGACGGACACTCCTCGATGACTTTTTGATGTCGACGTTGAATCGAGCACTCGCGCTCGCCCAAGTGGACCACATGGCCTTGGGTGTCAGCGAAGATCTGGATCTCGATGTGTCGCGGACGTTCGACCGCCTTTTCGAGATAGAGCGCTGAATCAGCAAACGCGGCAGCAGCTTCGGTCTGCGCGGTCTCGAACGCGGAAAGCAGTTCGTCACCGGCTGACACCAGCCGCATGCCCTTGCCGCCGCCACCGGCCGCCGCCTTCAACATCACCGGATAACCAAACTCTTCCGCCGTCTTGCGGGCTTCCTCAAATGATACGAGCGCCTCAACCGTCCCCGGCACAATCGGCACACCGGACTCAACGGCCACCCGGCGCGCACTGGTTTTGGAACCCATTAATTCCATTGCTTCCGAACTTGGACCAATGAAGATCAAACCCGCTGAAGTTACAGCGCGAGCGAAGTCGGCGTTCTCTGCGAGAAAGCCATAGCCGGGATGGATTGCTTCGGCGTTGACGGAATTCGCCGCCGCAATGATGGCGTCGATGTTCAGATAGCTCTGGCTCGACGCAGCGGGTCCAACGCACACCGCTTCATCCGCAACCCGCACGTGCAGGCTTTCGGCGTCGGCCTCGGAATAGACCGCGACAGCTTTGACGCCCAGTTCGCGGCAGGCGCGAATGATGCGGACAGTGACCTCCCCACGATTGGCTATCAGTACTTTGCGAAACATCTGTTTTGAGCTTCGTGCCTGGCCCTTTGCACTTTGTTCCAGTATTTCTGATGTTGGTAATTGCGATTGAGAGTCTAAGCATTCAAAGTACAAAGCACAAAGAACAAAGCTCTACACGACAATCGAATTCGCCGGTTGACGTGGGTCGTATCTGATGACGATCTGTTTTCCGGGTGCGTAGTCGAATGAATGCTGCTGTTGGTCGTCGCTTAGTGCTTGTGAAGATTCGTAAAGCACACCCGCCAGCATGTAAGTGTAAGTGACTTCGGTGATGCGACCATTGTTGTCGGAGACGGCGTCGATGATGTTTCCGTCAGTCATTCGCCCCGTCTTGGAGAGACGTGCGATTCGTGAGGCTTCGTCTTCGACTTTTTTGCGGAAACGATCCAGAAACGACATGCGTCGCTATGGTTGGAGGATACCGGCTGAGACGGAACGACCGACGCCGCCTTTGGAAACCTCGGTTATCCGTTTAAGGATGCCGTTTTCTCCGATCCAGTCGTCTTCCGTGCCGAGGATTTTATCTTCACCCGGGAGTTGCAGCTCGTAAGTGGTGAATGCAAGTCCACCCGAAGGTGTGTCATCGGTCGCGGAAGAGAATGATGTTCTGCGGATGGCTGCGCCGCGCAGCGACGACGATTTCCCTGTGGCATTCGCGGCGAAGTCGGCGCTGGGCCGGTAACCACGTGGATCGATGTATCTCAGCGCTTCGGCCAGCGTGCCGTCAGGATCCGGAAGGCGGTTTCTTAAATCGGCCAGGTCGGCCGGATACGTTTGGTAGCGTATCTGATATTCGAGCGTGGCTGCTTCGAACCTGTAATAGTAAGACTTGAATGCGGCATCCTTCGCCATCTGTCGTTGTCGGAGACGCTCCGGGACAGTGACTCCAATTAGCAACGCAATCAGTAATACGACGAACGAGGTAGCCAATAGACCGCGTTGTGCGTGTTTTAGACCGCAAAACTTTACCGGGTTGAGTTTGATTGAGCGATAGAGCTTTCGGCCCAGCCAAACGGTGAGAACCAGCAGCGGAATCGAGACCCACTTCAAACGCCACGAAGCGATTTGACCCGCAGCAATCCAGGACCAGCCGCCCAGCGGGTCCAACGACTTCTGAAACAGCGAAATGACTGTTTGCGTCAGGAAAAGGAGGACGGTCAACGAGCCGGCGGCTGCCAATACGAGCGCGCGTCCGTAGGACGGAAGTTCGTGGGCTGGTCTCGGAAGGGGCTCACCTACCGAGCGGGCCCCGCATTGTCTACAACCATTCCTCAAGGCCCCAACAAACTTGAAGCCGCAGCACGGACAGATAGTCACGTTTCTACCTCAAAAAGAACCCTCGCGTTATCCCTGTTTTTCCGGGAACGCGGACTTAACGAACGATATCGGATTCTGTATACGTATTTCCTGAGCCGGCACGTTCTCTGTTTTTGTCGCATCTACCTTCGCCAGTTCGCGCCACGTATGGTACATGCGATGCGCGAAGGTCCAATAAGAGCCAACTGCAAGCACCCATAAGACAGCCGGCATCCGATTGGCAAAGAAATTATTAGAACCTGGATGAGTACTAAGCGCGCCGATAATAAAGAGTACAACGCGTTCTGGGCGCCGCAGGAACCCGACGTCGCATTTGGGAATCAGGCTCTCTGCCCGCGCGCTGGCGTAGCTTACCATAACAGAGCCCATTAGTCCGGCACCCGCAAGAAAAACGTTAAGAGTTGAGTGGAATGGGGTATCGCGAGCGTAAAACACCATAAGCCCAACAAACACAACCATATCGGAGAGCCGATCCAGCGAGGAATCGAGGAAACCGCCAAATCTCGTCACCCGGCCCGATAGTCGGGCTACCTGCCCGTCAAGCATGTCAAACAGGTTGGCGACGAGGAGCAGGATGCCGGCCGAAAAGAAACGGCCGAACCCAAAAAGAAGACCGCAGCCGACGTTTAAGCCAACGCCGATAACGGTCAGAATATTAGGGCTAATGTGCCCCTTCGCCAGCCACCGCACAATGGCATCGATGATCCGCTGCGCGGCTCGTCCGATACTTGCTCCAAACATCTGCTCGCTTAGTTTCTCCTCACCTAATTCCGTATCTTCGGTTTGTAACGGCTACGCCGATGATTTGTGGCGAAGGCTATGGCTCCCGGCGGATACTACAACTCGTCGTGCAGAGTCTTCATTTGCCGGATCTCAAAGTTGCGCGCGCCCGCGGGCGTCCGGACCACCACTTCATCGCCTTCCTGTTTGCCCATCAGACTCTTGCCGACCGGCGAAGTGGTTGAAATGAGACCCTGGGCCGGGTCGCTTTCCTCGGGAGTCACGAGACGATAGGTGACTTCTTCGTCCTTTTCAGCGTCGTAGAGGACCAGCGTCGACCCATAAGACGCCTTATCGCGCGGCACCTTGTTTGGATCAATCGAGGCAATCTCGCTAATCCGTTGCCGAAGCTCGACAATGCGAGCCTTTACGACATTTTGGCGGTCGAGCGCGGCCCGATACTCAGAATTCTCGCGCAGGTCGCCAAACTCTAGCGCCCGCTTGATCTCCTTTGGCAGATGAATGCGAAGCTCCGATTCGAGTTCGTCGAGTTCGCCCTGTAGCTTTTCCTTGATTACTTGTGACATCTACCTTCAATCCGGACTATCAATCCGCGTTCCACTAACTCGGCCTATGATAACTGGCCTCGTTCAGTGCGCCAAAAGAAACTCCGGTGTCCCTTGCTGTTCGCACGAGTTGCCCGTCCGGCGGTACTGTTTTGATGCCTTCAATGGCATCGGCGAGCGGTACCGTGATCACGTCTCCAGCCTGGAGAGCAACCATTACACCGCTTTCTCCATTGGCCAACGCCCGTACCGCGCAAGATCCAAAATTCGTCGCCAACATGCGATCGAAAGCGTTCGGACGCCCGCCGCGCTGAAGGTGCCCCAGGACCACGCAACGCGTTTCACGTCCAGTCACTGCTTCGATATCCCGCTGCAAGTGCTGGCCGATTCCACCCAGCCGCGGTGCATGAGAACCATCACCCTTGTCTTGATAAACCAGCTCGTGCCCGATTTCGATCGCGCCTTCCGCCACCACGATAATACTAAAGTTTGAACCCATCGCATCTCGTGCGCGAACTTTCTCAACAACTGAGTCGAGCGTAAACGGTATCTCCGGAATCAGGATCACATCTGCCCCACCGGCGAGCCCTGAGTGCAGCGCGATCCAACCGGCGTGCCGGCCCATCACTTCGAGGATCATCACGCGATCGTGCGACTCCGCTGTCGTGTGCAATCGGTCGAGCGCTTCCGTGGCGATGTCCAACGCGGTGACGAAACCGAACGTAAGTTCCGTACAGGCGAGATCGTTGTCAATCGTCTTGGGCACGCCGCAGATCGGAACGCCACGCTTGTGAAATTCATTGGCGATGGTCAGCGTACCTTCGCCGCCAAGGACCAGCAGCGCGTCGATCCCAAGGATCTTCATGTTGGCGATGGCTTCCTGGTAAACGCTTTCGACGCTCATCCGCGCGCCGTCTTTGTCGCGTTCGACAAAGCAGCCGCGATTGCGCGTCCCGAGAATCGTTCCGCCGCGAGGCAAAAGTCCACGCACGTCGGACGCGTTAAGTGAACGTGTTTTGCTGGCGCCGAGTAAGCCTTCGAAGCCGTCTTCGATGCCGATGACACGCATGCCGTACTCGCACGTAGCAGTTTTCACCACCGCGCGAATAACCGCATTCAGACCCGGCGCATCGCCACCGCCGGTCAGAATTCCTATGGTTCCAAACATAATGGGACTAACGACAGTCTATAAGTTGCGATTGACAGTTGGCAATCTTAAGCTACTGTCGTAGCATACCAGCAAAAATGGAAATAGATGACGACGCCAAAGAGATAGTTCGCGAGATAGGCAGCGCGATTAACGAATCGGTCGAGAACTCGACAAAAGTTGCGGAGGCAATCGAACGGTTGCGGGAAGCCGGATACGAAATGGAGTTGACGCTGCGACTCGAGATCGGTCTCAGACCTCACGCCGGCGAAGATGACAACGAGAATGATAGCACCACGCTCGATCTCACCGAAGAAGATCTACAGGTCCTCCAGCGAATGAAGATCCGCATCGACCCCGAGAGATAAGTCATAACACGGATTTGTCCGTATTTCAGCGGTGTGTTATCTTGTTCCGCTTTTAAACCTGCCCATTTTGTTCGCCTTTATAGGTCGAAAGAGGAGTTCAGCGACAGTATGTCTACGCCCAATGGAAACGTGAGCGCCGACGATAGTCACGTCGGCAAAGTCGTGCAGATTATTGGTCCGGTGCTCGACGTCGAATTTCAAGGAGGTTATCTGCCTCCGATTTACCAGGCGCTGCGAGTTACCTCTGAAGGGTTCGATGTGCCTACGCCGATCGATGTTATCGCTGAAGTGCAGCAGCATCTTGGCGAGGGACGAGTACGGACCGTTTCGATGCTGCCCACTGACGGTATGGTGCGCGGTATGAAAGCCATCGATACAGGTGGCCCGATCACTATGCCCGTTGGCGAGGGAACGCTCGGTCGCGTGCTGAACGTTATTGGTGAACCGGTGGACACACTCGGGCCGGTCAAACACGACAAGCGCTATCCCATTCATCGTCACGCTCCGACGTTTGAAGAGCAGTCAACCGAACTCCAGATGTTCGAGACCGGCATCAAGGTCATCGACCTGATTCAACCGTTCTTGCGCGGCGGCAAGATCGGTTTGTTTGGCGGCGCGGGCGTCGGCAAGACCGTTATCGTGATGGAGTTGATCAACAACATCGCGAAAGCGCGTTCAGGTTTTTCGGTGTTCGCGGGCGTCGGCGAGCGAACCCGCGAAGGAAACGACCTTTTACGCGAAATGGTTGAGTCGCAGGTTATTCAGTTCGGCGAGACATTCAACAAGAACTTCCACGATACCGGCGCGTTCGATCTTACGAAGGTTGACATGAACACCATCGGACAGTCGAAGGTGGCGCTGATCTACGGACAGATGACCGAGCCGCCGGGCGCGCGTCTGCGCGTTGCGCTTTCGGGTCTCACCGTCGCCGAGTACTTCCGCGACCAGGGACTCGACGTGCTGCTGTTCATCGATAACATCTTCCGCTTCACGCAGGCGGGATCTGAAGTGTCCGCACTGCTCGGACGCATGCCTTCCGCGGTGGGTTATCAGCCGAACCTTGCGACGGAGATGGGCGAAATGCAGGAACGCATCACGTCCACCAAAACTGGATCAGTCACTTCGATTCAGGCCGTTTACGTTCCGGCGGACGATTACACTGACCCGGCGCCGGCGACAACCTTCGCGCACCTTGACGCCGTCACGGCGTTGTCGCGACAGATTGTAGAGTTGGGTATTTATCCGGCAGTGGATCCGCTCTCCTCTTCGTCGCGCATTCTCGATCCGCGCGTTATCGGTAAGGAGCACTACGACACGGCGCAGGATGTGAAGCGCGTGTTGCAGCGCTACAAAGATTTGCAGGACATCATCGCGATTCTTGGTCTCGACGAATTGTCAGACGAAGACAAGCTGATCGTTTCGCGCGCGCGCAAGATTCAGAAGTTCTTCTCGCAGCCGTTTTTCGTGGCGGCGCAGTTCACGGGTCTCGAAGGGAAGTACGTAAAACTCGAAGACACGGTGCGCGGCTTCCGCGAACTGGTTGACGGCAAGCATGACGATCTTCCGGAACAGGCGTTTTACATGGTCGGCACGATTGAAGAAGCAATCGAGAAGGCAAAAACGATCGCGCAATAGGAGAAAAGTAAAACGAATTCTGTATGGCAGACCAAATCCAACTCGAAGTTGTTACTCCGGAACGGCGTGTGCTGGCCGAGTCGGTGGACATGGTTACTGTACCGGGGCTGGGTGGGGAACTGGGAATTCTTCCCGGCCACACACCGCTAATCTCGCAACTACAAACCGGTATATTGACTTACGTGCAGGAAGGCAAGGGCAACCCGTTGCACGTGTCAGGCGGGTTTGTCGAGGTGCGCGACGATCACGTTTCGGTGCTCGCAGACGTGGCAGAGCGTCCGGAAGAGATTGACGCCGCGCGCGCGAAGTTGTCGCGTGACCGTCTGGAGAAACAGCTCAATACGTGGAATGGAACTGAAGAGGACTTCGAGGTAGCGCGGGCCAAGCTGGAGCGTTCTGTGGTGCGACTACAGCTCGCTTCGTTGCGGTAAGCGGATCAGCGACCTATTGCGGAACGCATTTCCTTCACTGCGGTTTCCAATCCAACAAATATTGCGCGCGCGATGATGTTGTGTCCGATATTGAACTCGATGATCTCTTCGATTGCGGCCACCGCGCCAACGTTTCGATACGTCAAACCGTGACCAGCCGCCACCAGTAGTCCATACTGCGCCGCCAGTTCGGACGCTTCGCTCAATCTTTGCAACTCCTGATTCGCACGGACCGCTCCGTCTCCGTGAATCCCGCGCGCCCCTAACATCGCTTCCGCATAAGCTGCCGTACATAACTCGACCTGCTGCGCGCCGATCTCGCGAGCAACCTCGATCTGCGCCGGATCCGGATCGATAAACAGACTCGCCAGCATCCCGCTCTCTCTTATCGCATCAACAGCGTTACTGACGGTCGCTTTGTTCGCTTTAACGTCGAGCCCGCCTTCGGTGGTTATTTCATCCGGACGCTCCGCTACGAGCGTTACTGCATCCGGTCGACCCTGGCGCGCGATGTCGAGCATCTCTTCAGTCGCCGCCATTTCGAGATTGAGATAGGTCGTAACCGATTCTCGCAGCACTCGAATATCAAGATCCTGGATATGACGACGATCGCCCCGCAGGTGGACCGTGATTCCGTCGGCGCCCGCCTGTTCGCACGCCATGGCGGCAGCAATAACGCTCGGCTCTGGCGCCCTGCGCGCCTGCCTCACCGTCGCGACGTGATCGATGTTGATGTTAAGACGGGCAGTCATTGCCGTGGTGCTCGGTGCTTTGTACCTTGTCCTTTGTTCCTGACGCCAACGAAGTCTGACTCAGCTTGGAGAAAAAATACCAAGTACGAAGCGCAAAGTACAAAGTACAAACCTATTCCAAACTTACGACGTAGTCCGATCGTGCACGGCGCGAATGGCGGCGTCGTAAACACCGCGACGCGCTTGCTGCCGTATGAGTCCAACCTCGCTCAGCATCCTAAAACTGTCGCTGAACAGGCTAATCTTACTTCCTTCGTTATGGTCCCACCGGACGGGTACTTCGCGCAGCCGTAATCCGGCTCGGTAGGCGAGATAGAGAAGTTCGACGTCGAAGCCAAAGCGATCGACAGTCGCTGCTTCAACGAGAGGCCGGCACACTGACATCTTGAATGCCTTGAAACCGCACTGCGTGTCCCAGAACGGCATTCCCGTCGCCAAGCGAACGGCGAGATTGAAAACTCGGCCCCCCTGTTCACGTCGCCAGGGTTGATGCACGCCGATCAGTTTGCGGTCCAATGCGCGCGATCCAAACGTTACATCACACTCTTCGTTCAGAATGGGATCGAACAGTTTCGGAGCTTCCGTGATCGGCGTCGAGAGATCCGCGTCCGAGAAAAGTGCGACTTCGCCACGCGCCGCCAGCAGCCCGAGCCGCACGGCCCGTCCTTTTCCCAGGTTCGACTTGTAACTTATGACCGAAGTGCGGAGCGTGCCTCTTCCAGCCAGCAGCTGTCGCGCGAGAATCTCCGTCTCATCGCTGGAGCCGTCGTCAACGACAATTACTTCGCCCGCAGGATAATTCTGGCGCATGTAATCGACGACGGTCTCCAGGGTTTTACCCAACCGGATCGCTTCGTTATATGCAGGAATTATGATCGAGAGAAACTGGGACATTCAGGTGTCTCAATCGCAATATAACACACTGCCGGGCGTTGCCAATTTGCAGCTTCGGAGGTCCGCCAATGCCTGTGCTATATTTTGGCAATGGAAGTCGCCCGCCAATTGGAACCATCGTCTTCGGAATACAAGAGCGGATGGGTCACAAAGAAATTCACCGCGACAGCGGTCGCTGTGATACTGGCTGCGTCCATCTTTGGCGGCATCATGGGCACCACCCACAGATTAAGCGGTCTCACCGCCGTCGGCACAAAGAATTCTTACCGTGTCGTTGACGAAATTGAAAAGGATTATAACGAGGCTGTCGCAGCCATTACCTCGAACTACTCGGGCGACATCGATCACGAAAAAGCGACGCAAGCAGCCATTCAGGGCATGCTTTCGACGCTCGATCCGCATTCGGCTTACTTCCCGTATAGCGAGTTTAAGAAGCTAAAAGAAGACCAGTCTTCGAGCTTCTATGGCATCGGCGTCACGATCGTGCAACACCGGGACGGCGTTTACGTCCAGTCGGCAGTCGAGGGGGCGCCTGCGGCAAAACTTGGAGTGCGCTACGGCGATAGGATCGTTGAGGTTGATGGTAAAGACTCACGTGGTTGGACCAGCGAGCAGGTTTCGAAAAACGTACGCGGTGGGTTGGGCGAACCCGTCACGATCAAAGTCGAGCGCGCAGGCCATCCGGCGCCGTTGTTTTTCACGATTGTCCGCGCGGCAGTTCCGCTGCCCTCCATTCGCAACTCGTACATGATTCGTCCGGGCACCGGGTATATTGGTTTGACGGGCGGGTTTCAGCGTTCGAGTGACGACGAGTTGTCGAAAGCCATGAAGCGACTTCAGGGCGAGGGGATGCGCCAGCTCGTTCTGGATCTGCGAAACAACCCGGGTGGACTTCTCGAACAGGCAGTCGACGTGGCTAGCGAGTTTTTGCCGCGCGACAAGACAGTCGTTTCAGTTAAAGGCCGCACCGAGTACAACGAGCCGATCGTTTACAAATCCACCGGGTCCAACCCGTCTACCCTGCCCCTCGTTATTCTGATTAATCGAAACAGTGCTTCCGCTTCGGAGATAGTGGCAGGCGCGGTTCAGGATCACGGACGTGGGTTAATTGTTGGCGAAACCAGTTTCGGCAAGGGGTTGGTCCAACGCATTTACCAGTTGCCGTTCAATACCGGTCTGACATTGACAACGGCTCGCTACTACACGCCGTATGGTCGTTCGTTGCAGCGCGATTATTCGAGCGGCTCGCTTTACGATTACTACACACGTCACGATCTTGAAGCAACACCTCCGCCTCCCGCTAATGGATCACGGAATCTGGAAGCGCCGTTACAGTTGGCTTCGCCGACGCCGCATCCACACAATGGCCCGGGAGTGGAGACTGCTGTTGGGCGCGTGTTTTATGGTGGTGGGGGGATCACGCCGGACATCGAGGTGAAGGAACCCGCGAATACGCCAACGCGAGCGCGCATCGCCGAAGCGGCCTTTCATTTCACTCGACAGTTGGCGGCTGGAGTTGTAGCGAGTCTTGAGTCGTATAAGGTCGAGAAGGTCTTGTACGGGAAGACCGCGAAGTCAACCGATTTTCCGATTAACGATCGTGTAGTAGAGGCGTTTCGGAATTTTGTGCGCACGCAGCCGGATTATCATGTCCTGCCGGCGCAGATTGACGAAGAGTTGGAGTTTACAAAGCTGCGACTTCGTCAGGAGATCATCACCGCTGCATTCTCGAACGACGCCGGCGCTCGCATCCTGCTCGACAGCGACGCGCAAGTCCTTCGAGCCCTCGACGCCCTCCCCGACGCCAAACGCCTCGCCGACAACGCGCGGAATGGCGTCTGGCAAGGCTAGAGCGGTTCACTCCTCTTACCACAGATCACGGCCTGGCGGCGCGGAAGTTGTCAAAGATGACTGTTCCCGGGGCGCTAGGTTCGGGTTGCCAGGTTCCGGCTTTTAGTTCGAAGCGCACCGCGTTTACGGGCACCGCGGAGGTGTTCCAGCTTTCGCTGGAACGGATGGTCCAGGTGCCGGGGATCCCTCCATTGTCACTTGCCGTTTCAAACGCGACGTTCCCGGTAGATGAATCGTGTCGTATGCGCCAGTAACGGTGTGTCACTGGGCTGTAGGCGGCAGTGAAAAGGTTCAGCTTGGTTCCGCCTATCCTCGACTGACAGATGAAGATGCCTTCCTCGACATAGATGCGATAGTAGTTGTGCGCATCGATTCCCACTGTGAACATTGCGTCCGCTTTAGTTGAAGCGGAGGGACCTTGGACCAACTCGACGTAGCTGTAAGCCCCGGTGAAGCTGTGCGTGTTTGTCGATCGGATACCGTTGTAATGCGATCCCGACTGCCCTGCGAACAACGGACCAATCTGCAAGCGTTGTGCGGACTCAACCGTGGCTACAGACGCATCGGTGAATCCACTGAAAAGACTGTTCGCCTGCCACTTCACGACGTCCATCGAGTTATCGTTGAAATTGTCTTCGAGTATCACGGTTTCACCCGACGGCGACGGCGTCGGTGTTGGAGTTGGCGTAGGCGTCGGAGTTGGAGTTGGAGTAGGCGTCGGAGTTGGAGTTGGAGTAGGCGTCGGAGTTGGAGTTGGAGTAGGCGTCGGAGTTGGAGTCGATGTGGCTCCACCGCAGGGATCAACGGATCCTTGTGCAATCCATCCATTATTCCATCGATACCACTGGGAATCTGTTCCGAACACATAGACGATGCGATTGCAGTAAAGAATTTGCGATCCACCGCCGGCCGTACCCAGACCGTTTCGCAGGATCGCTCCGCTACTAGTGCGAGTCCAAACAGCGCCAACGCTATCGACGATCTGAGTAGCTGGCGGAAGGCGCGTGTTATTCGGCGATTCCGTGCCAGGTGTGGGTGTTGGGGTTGGTGTGGGCGTAGGCGTAGGAGTCGGTGTCGCCCCACAGGGATCGATTGCTCCTATCGCGGTCCATCCGCCATTCCACCTATACCACTGAGAATCCGTTCCGAACACATAAACGATCCGATTGCAGTAAAGAATTGCCGAACCAACCCCGCCCGCTGCTTGGGTCCCGTTCCGCAAGATCGCTCCGTTAGCCGCACGAGTCCAAACAGCGCCGGTGCTATCCACAATCTGAGTACCTGGTGGCACCCGCGTGTTGTTCGGAGATTCTTGGCCCGGTGTCGGTGTCGGTGTCGGAGTTGGAGCTGGAGTTGGAGTAGGCGTCGGCGTGGATCCACCACACGGATCGACAGTACCGACCGGTGCCCAGCTACCATTCCATCGCCACCATTGGTTGTCGAGTCCGAACGCATATACGATGTGATTGCAGTATAAAAGGGTAGTACCGCGCCCACCTGTGTCTACGCCATTGCGTAACACAATTTGAGCCGACAGTGTCCAGACAGCGCCGGTGCTGTCGACGATCTGAGTACCTGGCGGAACGCGGGTGTTATTCGGAGACTCGGAGATCGGCGTTGGAGCTGGCGTCGGTGTGGGAGTCGGCGCGGTGCCGGAGGCCGTGAAACTCCACACCGGACCATCAGCAATCTTATTCGCCATCGTCTTACCGGTGACGCGCCAGTAATACGTCACACCACTCTGCAACCCTGAAACGATGAACGTCTCCTCGCCATCCGGTCCCAACGTCCCTGTGACGACATCAGTCGCAATCCGCGTCAAGCTGCTCGGACTCGTACCGAGATAAATGTCGTACTTGTGTGCCCAACGTCCTCCTTCCCACCTCAACATCGCCGACGTTCCCGCAGTCGTTCCATTCCCGGGCGCGCGGTTAATCGGAATATCCGGCGGCAGCGGCACAAACGGTTCGTACTCGGTTGCTGAGTTCCACTTACGATTAAACTGATCCACGAACCACTGAAAGAACCACGTCTTGTTTGTGAAGTAGTTGTGCTCTTCCTGGAAGTTGAACGACTGCCAGCTCCAGTTCGATGAACCGAAGACTGTCAACCCGCGCCCATAAAGCGTTACCGACTTCTGATGATTCAGCCCGCGATGCTTGCGCATGCGGATCTGCACGCCCGCCGCAAACATCCGATCCATGTTGTACGGGCCCGTGAACTCCGCTCCGAGCCGGCCAGCGTCAAAGCGGTATTCATGAGGCTCGGCCAACAACCGCACCGGCACCCCACGCTCCAGCGCGCGCAACAACGCATCAACGATTCCAACGTCCGTGAGGCGGTACATCGTCAGATCGATCTTTTGGTTCTCGCGATCGAGCTCCCCAATCATCCGCGCGCCGTAGTCTTCCGCGGGGTTGCTGTTGGGCAGAAAGTTCATCGCCGGATCGATCGGAAACGTCGGATAGCGTCGTGTCAGTGGCCCGGTAATGTTCGCGTAGTTTCCATAAAGTGTCGTGTCAGTCCAGATGTCGTCGTATCTGGTTTTGAAGCTGTTGACGACTGCCGGATCGTTGGTGAAATACCATGCCCCGTCTACGTAGTTAGCAAACGGTTCGTAGGGCCCGACGTCCCCATCACCGAAGTTTGATCCAGTAAAAAGCACCGTATTCTGAGCTGCAAACATCCCCAATTTAACGTGCACAATACCGTCGGTCACCTTGTAGCGCATGGGAACTCCGGCAGCTTGCAATTTATCGAGCAGTGGTTGGTTTTGAGGAAACTTTATACTACCGCGCGGTTCCACGACGAGGCGGACAGCGACACCAGCTTTGTGTCTGGCGATGAGGTCGTCAACCAGCCCTGGCAGCTCGATCATGTAAAACGCCATGTCGATGCCGACCGTTTCTGACTGCACCAGCTGCCGTATCTGGTCATAACAAAATTCCCATGACGGATCGCACAGCCGTTCCTGCGCCGAAGTTGATGGTGAAGCAAGCAGACAAACAGAAGCGAACCAAAGAATGAATACAAACCGCCGTACGCCAGTGATCATGGACTTCCTAATTCTCGATTCCGATAAGGCTGTGAGATTCTACGCCTTTTGCAATGGAAAAAGTCTTTCGAGATTATCCCGAAGCGGTGTTTGCGGAACAACCCGCAACCCGACAACGGCTACCCCGATCTATTGCATAAAAGCCGCCATTTATTTATATTCCGCAATTCGACCTACGAAAAATCGTGTTGCGTTGCTACCGTTCTCGGCCTTTTTTCTAAGGCAAAAGTTCTATCCCGCAGAAGTTTAGGAACCAATAAGTGAAAGGACACTTTCGCATGAAAGACCGGTCCCGCTCCGTTTACGATTTTGGGCTCTTACTCGTGATCGTCATTGCTGTGACGCTGGCTACGGTGACGGTGTATTCGCAGAACGCCGCGACACCTCAGACTCCGCCCGCAGCCCAGGGCAGTCCTAGTCCAACCCCAACACCAATTAACTGGTCAACCGATCCGACGCTCAAGCGTTTCGTGTTTCGCAGTATCGGTCCGGCCAGCATGGGCGGACGTATCGACGACTTCGCCGTGCCGGAACAGAACCCATTCGTGATCTACGTCGCTTTCGCGACCAACGGCGTTTGGAAGTCGACCAACAACGGCACGACGTTCACGCCGATCTTCGATACGTACGGCACGCATTCAGTCGGCGACATCGCCGTTGCGCCGTCTGATCCAAACATCGTCTGGGTGGGGACCGGCGAGCCAAACAATCGACAGAGCTCCAGCTATGGCGATGGCATTTACAAATCAGTCGATGCCGGCAAGACGTTCACGAAGGTGGGACTTGAAGACTCGCAGACTATCGGCCGCATTGTCATCGATCCGAAGGATGCGAACACAGTCTACGTTGCAGTGATCGGTCATCTGTTTGGTTCAAACAAAGAACGCGGAGTCTACAAAACAACTGACGGCGGCAAGACGTGGAACAACGTCAAGTTCATCGACGAAGACACAGGCTTTACCGACATCGCGATGGACGCCACTGACAACAAGACTCTCTATGCCGCTTCATATCAGCGCCGCCGCACGAACTTCGGTTTCAACGGTGGTGGACCAAACAGCGGCATCTGGAAAACTATCGACGCAGGCAAGACCTGGAAGAAACTCGAAGGTGACGGTCTGCCCGAAGGAACTCTCGGCCGCATCGGTCTCGACGTTTCGCGATCGAATCCAAACATTCTCTACGCGCAGATCGAAGTAGGTACCAGCACCGGAACGGGCGGTGAAGAAACACCCGGTGGTCAGGTCGCACCGAGTCCGATTCCGTCACCGCGCGTCTCACCATCCCCGTCGCCAAGCCCAACTGCTTCGCCAACACCGCGGCCGCCCGATCCAAAGCGATCCGGTGTCTGGCGTTCGGATGACAAGGGAAAAACGTGGCGCGTCGTCAGCAACGAAAACAATCGTCCGATGTACTACAGCCAGATTCGCGTCGATCCGAGGAACCCGGAGACTGTTTATGTCGGCGGCTTGAACTTCAGCAAATCGACGGATGGCGGCAAAACGTTTCGATCGCTGCAACAGGGCATCGCGCACGTCGATAACCACGCGATCTGGATCAATCCTGCTAACGGCGACCACCTTCTGGTCGGTAACGATGGTGGTTTGAACGTCAGCTACGATCAGGGCGCAACGTGGGAGTTCGTCAACACGATTCCGGCGGCGCAGTTCTACGCTATCGGCGTCGACATGCGAAAGCCTTACTACGTCTACGGCGGATTGCAGGACAACGGTTCATGGGGTGGTCCAAGCCAAACACGAAATCAGCAGGTGGGAATTACAAACGCTGATTGGTATCGCGTGGGCGGCGGCGACGGTTTTTACACGCAGGTGGATCCGACGGACCACAACATTCTCTACGTCGAATCGCAAGGCGGTGCCGTGCAGCGTTTGGATCTGCGCACCGGACGTAGCATAAGCATTCGTCCACGTGGCGTGCCGCGTCCCCGAGGAAGCGGACGCCAGGGCGGTGAGGGTGGACCAGCCGCCAGTGGCTCGCCGAGCCCCAGTCCTTCACCGGAAGGTTCGCCCAGTCCTGATTCGCAGGCTCAGCTTGCTGCGTTTGCAGCTGCTCAGGGATTCGGTGGCGGTGCGGGACTTCAGTCGAACGTAGTGCCGACGCCACCGGCCGGTGAAAGCTATCGGTTCTACTGGAGCGCGCCGATCCATCTTTCGCCGCACAATCCGCGCGTAGTGTACGTGGGCGGCAACCGGCTGTTCAGATCGATGGACCGTGGTGATACCTGGACGGCCACACCCGATCTCTCGAAACAGATCGATCGCAGCGCGCTGCCGATTATGGGCGTGTCGGGCAAAGACCCGATGGCGTCCAAGCACGATGGTTATTCCGGATACGGCTATATCGTGACCATGGCTGAGTCGGCGAAGGTCCCCGGCATCCTGTGGGTCGGAACTGACGACGGCAATATTCAAGTCAGTCGCGATGGTGGCGCCACATGGACCAACGTCAGCAAAAACGTGCCGGGCATCGGCGACACCTACCATATCTCTCGCGTAGAGCCATCGCGCTATGACGCGGCGACTTGTTATCTGTCAGTTGACGGACACCGCCTTAACGATATGAAGCCTTACGTCTTCGTCACAAAGGACTACGGCGCGACATGGACTTCCATCACCAACAATCTTCCGAAGTGGGGTAACGTTAACGTAATCAAGGAAGATCCAAAGAACCAGAACCTGCTGTACGTCGGCACGGAGTTTGGCTTGTTCCTCTCGATGAACGGCGGCAAGGAATGGAAGCCTTTCATGTCGGGCATGCCTACGATGCGTATCGACGACATTCTGGTCCATCCGCGCGATAACGATCTCATCATCGGCACGCACGGACGCGGCATCTTCATCCTCGACGACATCACAGCATTGCAGCAGATGACGCAGAAGGTGATGGATTCCGAGGTGCATCTCTTTGAAGTCAGGCCGGGAACGAACTGGCTGAATGATATTCGTCTCGCTCGATACTGGGGCGCGGCAAAACTCTTCCGCGGCACCAACCCGCAACCCGGTACCGCCATTAGTTACTACCTGAAGTCTGCTCCTAACGGCGACGTGAAGATCACGATCGCCGACTACACGGGCAAAGTAGTGCGGAGCATCAACGGAACGAAGGATGTTGGTCTGAACAGGATTCAATGGAACCTTCGTACGGATCCGCCTCCTCGTCCGGCTGGTGGTGGCGGCGGTGGAGGTCGCGGCGGCGGTGGTGGTTTCGGAGGATTCGCCCAGGGCTTGCCGCTTGAAGCCGGCACGTACGTCGTGAAAATGTCGGTTGGTGGAAAGGACTACACGACCAAGGTCGTTATCGAAAATGATCCGGGAATTAATCCGTGATCTAAATGACGCGCGCGATCAAGCACTTGAGATAATAAGTCTCAGGCATCGTGATCAAAACTGGATGGTCCGTCGCCTGCATTCGTTTCTCCACGATTTGCAGGCGACGGTGCGCATCGATTGCAGCCTGCGTTAGGACCTCGACGAACAATTCTTCAGAAACGTGATACGAGCAGGTGCACGTAATCAACACACCGCCGCGGTTCAACAGCTTCAGCGCCCTCAGATTAATCTCTTTGTAACCCCGTAAAGCTGACTTCAAGCTCGCGCGGTTCTTCGCGAAGGCCGGAGGGTCGAGGACGATCGCGTCGAAACGTTCGCGTGTCGCTTCCATCTCGCGCAATAAATCGAAGACGTTTGCTTCGCGAAACTCGACATTCGTCAACTGGTTGAGTGCCGCATTTCGTTGGGCCGCTGCAACTGCGTCGCCTGAAATGTCGATGCCGGTCACGTGTTCGCAGACACCGGCCAGATGAAGCGCGAACCCGCCGTTGAACGTGAAGCAGTCGAGCGCGCGGCCGCCGCTGTTCGTTTGTGCCGCGTGACGGGCGGCGATGCGGTTCTCGCGCTGGTCGAGAAACGATCCCGTCTTTTGCCCGCCGGAAGGGGCGACCAGAAACCTTAAACCATGTTGTAGTGTCTCCAACTCATCTGGTGCGTCGCCATAGATCGTCCCGCTGATCAAAGGTAGTCCTTCGAGTTCACGGACTCGCGCATCGTTTCGCTCAACGATTCCGCGCGGATTGAACTCTTCCACCAGTATTTCAACAAACATCGATTTCAGCGCGTCCGTGCCCTGCGAAAGCGTTTGCAGCACAAGAACGTCAGAATATCGATCGACGATCAGCGACGGCAGGAGATCGCCTTCGGAATAGATAACGCGATAGGCGTTGGTGTCCGCCGGAATGTGACGCCGGCCGGCTGCCTCCGCGATTTTCTGGCGCCACCAGTCGCGATCTATCGTTTCCGTTCCCTGCGTCAGAAAGCGCAGCGCTATTTGCGATGCGTCGCTGAATAATGCCTGCCCGATAAAGTTGCCGCGCTCGTCTTTGACCGACACAACCGGCCCACCGTCCGAGTCGACCTCGATTATGTCGCTGCGATAGATCCAAAGGTGCCCATGACGGACGCGGTCGGCGCCCTTCTTGTTAACGCGGACCGTGTTCATGTCGAATACTCTCGTGTCAATCGTGTAATCATGTCAAATTGCGTTATGCTACGCTCCAGCAATGGCGACGAAGACAAAAGACGAACGGCGCGAACGTTTCGCCACGCCATCCGGCATCGAGCTTCCCGTCGATTTCAATCCCGGTAACACAGATCCCACGGATTACAAAACGGACTTAGGCGATCCGGGAAAGTTTCCTTACACGCGTGGTATCTACCCGACGATGTATCGCGGCCGGTTTTGGACCATGCGCCAGTACGCCGGATACGCCACGGCCGAAGAATCCAATGCGCGTTACAAGTATCTCCTGGCCCACGGGACTACCGGCCTTTCCGTCGCCTTCGACTTGCCGACCCAAATCGGACTGGACTCCGACGATCCAATGGCGATGGGTGAAGTAGGAAAAGTCGGCGTCGCCATCGACTCGCTCGATGACATGGAGCGGTTATTTGCGGATATCCCGCTGGACGAAGTCTCGACCTCGATGACGATCAATGCGACGGCGGCGATTTTGTTGTCGCTTTATCTCGCTGTTGCACGCAAACAGAATGTCTCATTCAAGAATCTTCGAGGCACGCTGCAAAACGACATCCTGAAGGAATACATTGCGCGCGGCACATACATCTATCCGCCCGCGCCTTCGCTACGTCTCGTCACGGACATCTTTGCCTACTGCGCTCTCGAAGTGCCGAACTGGAACACGATCTCAATCAGCGGTTACCATATTCGCGAAGCGGGATCGACAGCCGTGCAGGAAGTCGCATTCACGCTTGCCGATGGGATTACGTACGTCGAGGCGGCGCTCGCTGCCGGTCTCGCGGTCGACGAATTCGCGCCGCGCATTTCATTCTTTTTTAACGCGCACAACAATTTGCTTGAAGAGATAGCGAAGTTTCGCGCGGCGCGACGGCTATGGGCGCGGATCATGCGCGATCGTTTCAACGCGCGCGATCCTCGTTCGTTGATGTTAAGGTTTCACACGCAGACTGCAGGTTCGTCGTTGACTGCGCAACAACCCGAAGTGAACGTCGTCCGCACGACGATCCAGGCGCTGGCGGCCGTGCTCGGTGGCACTCAGTCGCTACACACCAATTCAATGGACGAGGCGTTGGCGTTGCCTACTGAAGACGCCGCGCGCGTTGCGTTGCGGACGCAGCAGGTAATTGCGCATGAGTCGGGCGTGGCCGATACCGTCGATCCATTGGCTGGTTCGTATGCGATCGAAGAGTTGACGAATCAGGTTGAGCAGGGAGCGAAGGAGTATTTGAACAAGATCGATGCGATGGGCGGAATGTTGCGCGCGATCGAGACTGGATACGTTCAGCGCGAGATTCAGGAGTCGGCTTATCGCTATCAGCGGGCAATTGAGTCTCAGGAAGAGATCGTCGTCGGCGTCAATCGCTTTCAACTCGAGTCGGAGCAGCAGATCGGGGTGCTGCGGATCGATCCGGCTTTGGAACAAGCGCAGGTTGAGCGCGTGAGAGCACTACGGGGGCGACGCGACGCAAGGGCGTTTGAAGACGCGCTGCAAGAACTCGAACGAGCAGCCGCGACGACGGAAAACCTCATGCCTCGAATTCTTGCATGTGTTGAGTCGTATGCAACGGTCGGCGAGATCAGTAACACGCTGCGACGTGTTTGGGGCGAGTATCGAGAAACATCAACTGTGTAGTTGCGGGAACCATTCTTGAGAACCTAAATGAATCGAAGAACATTTACCAAAACACTTGCCGCGACGGCTGCGACGATCGGCGTCGGCGGCCTACCCGCGCTGGCGAGCAAACCCGCTACTCAGTTTTCCATTACGATGGACGACTTTCATTGGCGGAACGCCGTTAAGCAAACCGCGCAGGAGCGCAACCAGTCGATCCTCGACACGCTGAGCAAGCATTCGATTGCCGCCGCCGCCTTTGTTATCGGGCGTAACATCGAGGACCAGGAAGGGAAAGATCTGGTTGCGGCCTGGGACAGAGCCGGCCACCTGATCGGCAATCACACGTATTCACATCGAAACTTCAACGCGCCTGAAGCCGATCTGAATGCTTACCAGGAGGACATCGTCCGCGCCGAAGCGTTGCTAAAGGAGTTTCCGCGCTTTCGCAAGTACCTTCGCTTTCCGATGCTGAAAGAAGGCGACACCGTCGAGAAACGCGACCGTATGCGGGCGTTCATGTCGCAAAGTGGTTATCGCAATGGGCACGTAACCATCGATAACTCCGATTGGGCCATCGATCAGCGACTGACCGCGCGACTGAAGAAAGACCCGAACGCCGATTTGAAACCCTATCGCGATTTCTATCTCGAACACATGTGGGCCCGTGCCGAGTACTACGATTCACTCGCGCAGCGTGTGGCCGGTCGCCCCGTTAAGCACACGATCCTGACCCATTTCAATTTGCTGAACGGTCTATTCCTAAACGATGTAATCCGAATGTTGAAGGGAAAAGGCTGGCAACCAATCGGCGCTGAGGAAGCATTTTCCGATTCGGTTTTCCTGGCCCAACCGAAAGTCGTTCCCGCGGGCGAGAGCATCATCTGGTCGATCGCAAAAGAGAAAGGCACGATCGCTAAGACACTACGTTATCCCGCGGAAGATTCGCAGTACGAAAACAAGCGGATGGACAAACTGGGCCTTTGATCTTGAACATCTCACCTCTCGAGGAGATTCTCACGATGAAGAAACAAGTGTCCTTACTCGGGTGCGTCGCGTTGGCGGCAACCGCCGTGATGGCCCAAACGCAAACCGCGCCTCTCGCTGTGCAAACAAGGCAGGCTGAACTCAGCGAGTGGAGAAGATACACGGTCGACGGCGAGCGGTTTTCCGTGAGCCTTCCGACTGTCCCAGCAATGACAACCTTCAAAACGTTGGTATGGAGCATGCAACGAACGCAGCGCCAACGACATATCGGCGCGTATGCCGACGGTGCCGTTTTTACCGTTCATGTTTATGAAAACGTTGGCGGCAAGTCGCTAACAGATTTCATTCGCGAGCGAAACAGAAATCGCTGGGATGTTTCAACAGAAGCACCGGTAAACGCCGGCGAGATCAAGGGTAAGCAGTTGTCGTCGCGCGGTAAGCCCGTGAATGAAACAGCCCAGTTTTATGCCACGGACGGACGCCTCTATGAATTCAGCGTTGTCGGCAACGGTGCCGAAGACGAGGCGACTAAGCAGTTTTTTTCCTCCATCGTGTTCGGCAAGAAGGCTGACGGTATTCAACTTCGCGATGGCGAGGGACAGCCGTTCTCGACTCCGAACTGCGACGAGATCGCGGGAGGAAGAGAGGTTGATCGCAAGGTCCGAGTGGCCATGAAGCCTGAACCTTCTTACACCGAGCTTGCGCGGCAGAAACAGACAGAAGGCACTATCGTTGTGAAAGCCGTCTTTTCGTGCAATGGAAGCGTTACTGACATTCGTGTTATTGATGCGCTTCCGCATGGACTAACAGAACAGGCCATTGCCGCTTTAAAGAAGCTCAAGTTCGTTCCAGCCGTCAAAAACGGCAAATACGTGTCTATGTGGATGCAGCTCGAGTACAATTTCAATCTCTACTGATGACATCGTCGCACCTTCTCGAAGTAAAAGATCTACAAACGCATTTTCCGACTCGTAGTGGACTCGTGCGCGCGGTTGATGGGGTGAATTTTCATCTCGATCGCGGCGAGTTGCTGGGGCTTGTTGGTGAATCGGGTTGTGGTAAGTCGATCACTGCGCTGTCGGTGATGCGTTTGATCTCGCCTCCCGGAAAGATCGTCAACGGCGAGATACTCTTCGAAGGAAAAGACCTGCTCAAACTGTCCGACGCTGAAATGCGGCAGATGCGCGGCGATGACATCGCCATGATCTTTCAGGATCCGATGACGTCGCTCAATCCGGTGTTCACTGTCGGCGAACAGATCGCAGAAGCTCTTCGCTTGCATCGTAAGTTGCCGCGCAAAGAAGCGCGCCGGGCGACGATCGAAGCGATGCGCGAAGTGGCAATTCCCGATCCGGCACGACGCGTAGGCGACTACCCGCACCAGCTTTCAGGCGGTATGAGGCAACGCGTAATGATCGCGATGGCGCTGGCTTGTAATCCGAAGTTGCTGATCGCAGACGAGCCAACGACGGCACTTGACGTGACGATTCAGGCGCAGATACTCGAGTTGCTGGACGAACTCAGAAAACAGCGCGAGTTGGCCGTGCTTTTGATCACGCACGATCTCGGTGTCGTCGCGGAAGTCGCCGATCGCGTGGCGGTGATGTACACCGGAAGGATCGTTGAAGAATCGCCGGTTGACGAATTGTTTGCTCGGCCTAAGCATCCATATACGGAAGGCCTACTCCGCTCCGTGCCGAAACTGACAAGCGAACACGTTCTCAAGAAAGAACGACTGGAGACGATCGAAGGTGTCGTACCGCGGCCGACAGACCTGCCGCCCGGTTGTCACTTCGCGCCGCGCTGCCCGCATCGCATGCCGCGCTGCACGCAAGAGGACATTCCACTCTACGAACTCGACGGTGGCGTCAAAGTGCGTTGCGTTCTTTACGATCTGGCCGCTGCGGTCGCAGCCGATCACGATGCTGAGCAGTTGAGAAAATGATTGCTACATCCGTCCTTACCGACACGCTCGTAAGCGTGCGTGATCTCGTCAAACATTTTCCGGTGGAGGGATCGGACGACGTCGTGCGCGCCGTCGACGGAGTGACTTTTCAAATCATCGCGGGCGAGACACTTGGTCTCGTTGGCGAGTCGGGCTGTGGCAAGTCGACTGTGGGCCGTTGCCTCCTGCGCTTGATCGAACCAACGGGCGGTCAGGTTAACTTTCAGGGTCGCGACATACTGGCGCTCGATAAAAAAGAGTTGCGACAAGTCCGCCGCGAGATGCAGATCATTTTTCAGGATCCGTATGCCTCACTAAATCCAAGGATGAAGATCGGCGACATTGTCGGGGAGCCGCTGGTGATTCATAACGAGGGATCGAAGAACGATCGACGTGAACGCGTGGCCCAACTGCTGCGACGGGTCGGTCTGGATCCTGATTACATGAATCGTTACGCGCACGAGTTCTCCGGCGGTCAACGGCAGCGCATCGGCGTGGCCCGCACGCTCGCACTCAATCCGAAATTGATCGTCGCGGACGAGCCCGTCTCCGCTTTGGACGTCTCGGTGCAGGCGCAAGTCGTCAACTTGTTGCAGGAACTTCAGCAGGAATTCAAACTGACTTACCTGTTCATCTCTCACGGACTCGCCGTCGTCGAACACATCTCGACGCGCGTCGCGGTGATGTACCTCGGCCGGATCGTCGAAATCGCAGGGGCTGCAGAGCTTTACGCCCAGCCTTTTCACCCGTACACGCAGGCCTTGTTGTCGGCGATTCCGATTCCGGATCCCCGTCAGAAGCGAAACCGGATCATCCTTCAGGGTGACGTGCCGACGCCGATCAATCCGCCGTCGGGCTGCCGCTTCCGCACACGCTGCCCGATCGCCATCGAAGAGTGCGCGCGCATCGATCCCGAGCTGCGCGAAATATCGCCGGGCCACGCAGTGGCGTGCATTCGCGTGCCGGGTTGGTCCGAAGCGAAGCCAGTCGAATGAAACTTTGGCCTTCGTAACTCCGTATCAAGCAAGCGACTTTTTGAACAAAATCTCAAGAAGCATGGATGGACATTGATGAGTGCTCTGACCGAACCAGCTTTCCCGCCGCCACCTCCTAAGCCACCAAGCGAACCAAAAGCTCCGCGCGCCACTTACCTTTGGCCCTTTGCGATTGGCGCGTTTGTTATCGGGCTTGTACTTCTTGTTGGCTCGATTGCGAAACTTATTCCTGCTGTTTGGGGCTCCGCTGTTGGGATGTGCTTTCTGGGCGTCATCATCTTTGCCCTCAGCTTCATCCGCTTGCCTACGGTTCCAAAGAAAGTCGATGAACAACCGCTTTCGTTGCTGCAGAAGCTGACGGGCATTTTTTTCGAACCGAGTCGAGTGTTCCGCAATCTACGTGAGTATCCGCTTTGGTTAGGAGCCTTCATTATCATCTGTTTGTTGAGCGCAATCTATTCGTTTGCATTTGTGAAGCGAATAACGCCGGAACGTATCATCGAGCATTCGAGACAACAGATGGAGAATCTCGGGACTTGGGCTCCCCCGCCCGATGTGCGTGAAACGCAACTGGCAGCCCAGATGGATGCGCTAAAGAATCCCGTTCAACTTGCTGCGAGCACTCTCAACGCGTTCCCGTTCCTTTTTGTGCTCTTCGCGTTTGCGGCGGGTCTGAGTCTGCTGGGGCTGCTCGCTTTCGGCGGACGAATCAACTTCTGGCAGGCCCTGGCGGTTACGGTTTACTCGGCGTTTCCAATAATTGTCATACAGAAGGTGCTCGGCCTGATCATTCTTTACTTAAAATCGCCGGACGATCTGCATCCCATTCTCAACCGTGACACAACGCTTCAGGACAACCTCGGCATTCTTTTTTCGCCCGCGGAGCATCCGGTCCTCTTTGTGCTTTTTAGTTTTATCGGGCTCACTTCCATTTACGGACTTTGGTTGCGCGCGAAGGGATTGCATTTAGGCGCTACGCGCGCCAGCAGCGGCGCGGGATGGGGTGTGGCCATCCTGTTGTGGGTGTTGTTGTTGATCCTGGTAGTGACGGTGACGGCGTTGTTCCCGGCTTCAATCGCGTAAGCTGCGAGGTCACTCGTATCTAAGCGATTCGATGGGATCGAGACGCGCAGCTTTCCATGCCGGCCAAAGACCAAAGATCAGTCCGATACCTACGCTGGCGATGAGCCCGCCTATCGGCGCCCAAAGAGGAACGTAAGACGGGAGCAACAACCGCAGCAGCAGCGTCAATCCCCATCCGATTGACAGGCCAACGATCCCACCCAGCCCGGTTAGCGTGGCCGCCTCGATCAGAAACTGCCACATGATGTCGCTGCGCTTGGCGCCGATTGCCTTGCGCACGCCGATTTCACGCGTTCGTTCCGTTACAGACACCAGCATGATGTTCATCACGCCGATCCCACCCACCATCAAACCGACCGACGAGATCGCTACCATCGCGATTGCCATCATCGCCGTGATGGACCGAAAGTTGTCGAGAATACTTTCCGATGTTTGCAGGCCGAAGTTGTCGTTTGCCGCAAAAGGAACCTGGCGACGAACGCGAAGCAGGTCGCGGACCTGATCTTTTGCTTCATCCATCATTCCAGGCTTCGCGACCGCGAGGATGTAGACGTCGTCCTCGTTCGGTTTCAGCTTCTGCGCCACTGCATAGGGCACGTAAATGACGTTATTTTGATCGTCACTTCCGCCGCTAATGAGAAACTGTTCCCTTTTCACGAGCGAGCCGACGACCCGAAACTCCTGCGAGCCGATCTTGATTGTTTGGCCCACGGGCGAACCGATCTTGAAGAAGTCGTCCGCCACTTTCGAGCCGACCACACAAACTTCCTGGTTCGTATCGTTCTCAGTCTGAGTAAAAAACCGGCCTTCGGAGATCACTTGCGTTCCGGCTTTCTCAAATTCCGGCAGCGTTCCCTGAAGTGCGACTTGCGCGGAAGTCTTGCCGCCACCGGATACGGTTAATCTGCCGCCAAACCAGTTGTTCGTGATATCGAGAAAGGGAACTGACAACTCGAGAGCGGGCAGCGATTGGAGGGCGATCGCGTCGTCGTAGGTCAACTCTTTGCGCATGCGTTCTTCGCGCGACCGCCGGCCCATTTGAATACCGGGATCGAATTTGGTTATGAAAATCGAGCGCGTGCCGAACGACTCCACTTCATTCTTCACCGAGACGTCGATGCCGCTAATGATCGAGGCAATCAACATCACGGTGATGATGCCAATAACGACCCCGAAGACAGTCAGAAACGACCTCAGCTTGTTGGCGCGCAAGGTTGAGAGGGCCATCTTGAGATTTTCGAAAATGTCGCTTCTGATGATTCGCATTAAACTTAGTTTCTGATATTGCTCTTCAGTTCCTTGTGCTTAGTGCTTTGTTCGCAAACGAACCAAGCACGTTGTTTCTTAAATCTTTCAAACCTGAGATACAAAGTGAGCTTTGCCCAAGAGTCGCATATCTGATTGGTTGTCTCTGCGGCCCTCAGTGTGTTTTTGCGACCTCTGGCAGTTAAACGCAGAGAAAGCAGAGTTACACAGAGGACCGCAGAGAAGACTCTTCCCAAAACTCATTTTTTGTGCAAAGCACAAGTACAGTGCACTAAGCACAGTACCAAGATCTCAATCCGCCCTTAACGCTTCAATAGGATCAAGCCTCGCCGCTTTCCAGGCGGGGAAGATTCCGGAAGCAACACCCGCGCCACCAGAGACCGCTAACGCTCCGGCAATCGCAAAAATCGATAGGTAAGTCGGGAGAATAAATGCCGAAACTACAAAGCCGATGACCCACGCAAGAAAGACCCCCACAGCTCCACCAATGAGCGCCAGCGTCGCTGCCTCAACCAAGAACTGCTTCAGGATGTCCATCTGCCGCGCGCCGAGCGATTTTCTGATCCCAATCTCCTTGGTACGTTCGGTCACCGCAACCAGCATGATGTTCATGATAACGATCGCGCCCACGACGAGCGCGATGCCGGGAACGGCGATGGCGACAATAAAAATCGTCCCGAAAAGTCGATCGCGCAGACCCGTGATCGCGTCTGGCGTAACGATGCCGAAGTTGTCCTTTTCACTTGGACCAAGTTTACGTCGAGCGCGCATCAGAAAACGCGCTTCTTCGACAGCATCGTTAAATAGCTCGTCTGATCTCGCCGTAGCGACGAAGTACAGCGAACGCTGCCGGATCAGTCCGCCATAATTAACCGAGTAAGTCTTCAAAGGGATGATAATAAAATTGTCCTGCGGCATGCCGAACACTGTTCCCTTCGCGACTTCAACGCCGATTACTCGATAAGGCAAACCTCGAATCGTTATCTCTTGTCCGATCGGGCTGCCCGAAAACAGCTTATTCGCGATGTCAGCGCCTAGATACGCGACACGAGCGCCGTTGTCGTTCTCCGGTTGAGCAATGAAGCGTCCCTCGGCGACGTCGCGGTTTTCAATGTCGAGGCAGTTGGCAGTGGCGCCCGAGACAAACACGTCTTCCAACACTTGATCGCCGCGCTTTACTTCCGAAGGAGTGACGCGCGCACGGGCGCCGATTTTGTCGATCAGCGTGGCGCGTTCTCTGAGGTAGTCGTAATCGTCGAGCGTCAATTCCTTGTTGCGCCGCGCGGCCGCAGCAATCGTGTCAGTATCTTTGAAGTCTTCTAGAGGATTGAAGCGTTGGACCGTAAACGACTTTGCGCCGATGCCGGCAATCTTTTCGTCGACGTAGCGATTGAAACCGGCGATCAACGAAACGACGACAACAAACGCGGTGACGCCGACAATCATTCCAAGCAGAGTCAGAGCCGAGCGCAGTTTATGCGCCCAGATCGCGGCTAGAGCCAGTTTTAACGTTTCGACAAACTTCACAGCTTTGCGACGTTTATTACGGGTTGATCCGGGTTAGGGTTGCACCACGCATATTAGCAATGCTCACTCCCAACGCAAAGCTTCAATGGGGTTCAAACGGGCCGCTTTCCAGGCGGGCCATAGACCAAACACGATGCCGACGCTCGCGGATATGCCGACGCCGAGGGCGATGGCCCAGAACGGCACGTAAGCCGGAAGAGGAGAGTATTTGTTTATCAAGAGACTCGCGATCTCGCCCACCGCCAGTCCCATCAGACCCCCGATAGCCGTCAGCACCACCGCTTCAATCAGAAACTGCGAAAGAATGTTCAGCTTCGTTGCGCCAACAGCCTTGCGCACGCCGATCTCCTTTGTTCGTTCTGTGACCGAAACCAGCATGATGTTCATGACGCCAATCCCGCCGATCATCAGAGCGACAAACGAAATCGAAGTCAGCACGAGGGCGGTAGCTCCAGTGAGCTGGTTGTAAACGTCGAGGAGAGAATCTTGAGATGAAATTCCGAAGTTGTTTGGTTCGCCAGGTGCGAGCCGGCGACGGCGACGCAGGATGTCGGTTATCTCGTCCATCGCAGGTTTCACAAACGCGCGCGTCTGCGGCCGCACGATGATGAAGAAGACGACTTCCGGAAAAGGACGATCGGGATAGTATTTGTCAAAGGTCGTGATCGGAGTAAAGATGGAGTTGTCGCGCGATTGTCCGAAGAAGTTGCCCAACGGCTCCATGACGCCGATGACGCGATACGGGTTGCCGTTTACCCTGACTTCCTTGTCGATGGCATCCTCGTAAGGAAACAGTGCCTGTTTCACATCAACGCCGAGGATCAGGACGTTTGAACGGTCCTGCATGTCGAAGTCGTTGACGAAGCGACCAGCGGCGACGTACTGCGTCTGCACGAACTCGTAATAAGGCGTGACGCCGAAGAGGATCGGCGTGTCCGTCTGTTTGTCCTGGTATCTAACGGTCGCAGCCAGCAAGCGACGGACTGGTGAGACGCCCACGATCGACGGAGCTTCCTGCCGTAACGCTTCGGCGTCGTCCATGGTCAGGTCTTTTCGATGAATCTCGTCGGGACCGGGCGGCCGTCCGAAACTCGGTTCAAACTTCGAGACAAAAATCGTGTTCGAACCAAGCGACTCGATCTGATCCGCGAAGGCCTTATTCAGACCTTGAATAAACGACACCATCACGATCACGGTCAGCACGCCGACACCGACTCCGAGAATCGTCAACGACGAGCGCAACTTGTTCGCGCGCAACGTGTCGAATGCCATCAATGCAGATTCTTTTACGTCGTCGAGTCGCATTCTCTTATTCCGCTCTTAAAGCTTCGATAGGATCGAGCTTGGCCGCACGCCAAGCGGGCCACAGTCCACTGATAATTCCTACAAAAGAAGAGATTCCAACACCCAACACCGCCGACATCACACTGATGAGTAATGGAAAACCGATCAGCGCCGAAATCAAATACGCCAGTCCAAAACCCGTTCCAACGCCGATAGCACCTCCAAGCGCCGTGACAACCACTGCTTCGATCAAAAACTGGCTCAGGATATCTTTGCGCCGTGCGCCGATCGCCTTGCGAATCCCGATCTCCTTGGTCCGTTCAGTCACTGACACCAGCATGATGTTCATCACTACGATACCGCCGACGAGCAGCGATACGCTCGCTACGCCAAGTGTCACGTAATAAATGTTCGAAGTTGCCGAGGAATAAAGATTCAGAAACACATCCTGCGTTTCGAGTGCAAACCCTTCGTCGTTTGGATCGTCAAGCGCGCGTCCGCGACGGTTGCGCATGATCGTCCTCACCTGATCCTGCGCCGCTTCGAGTTGTTCTGCCGCGGGCACCTGGATAAAGACGACGAGCGAGCGACGCGCGCCGTACACGCGTTGATAAGTCGAATAAGGAATGTAGACAACGTTGTCGCGCGAGAAGCCAAAGATCGATCCGAGCGGCTCAAGCACGCCCAGGACTTGATAAGGGCGTCCGTCGATGCGAATGTCTTTGCCGATAGCCTGGTCCGCCGGAGCATCGGAAAACAGGTTCTTCAGCATGTCGGGACCGATCACGCAAATCTCGCGTCCCGAGTCGCTTTCGCTCTCGGTCCAGATGCGTCCCGTATCGATTTCGACGCCGTCGATGTCAAACATCGTGATCGGCTCGACACCGCGGATACGCACGTTTTCCGCTTTTTGGTTGGCGTACTTAACCGTTTCGATCGCGTTTGCAGCGATACCCACGCGCCAACAAGCCGGACACAAACGCGAAATTGCCTCCGCGTCTTCGTGCGTGACGTCTTTGCGTCGATTGAACTTTATAAAGTCTTCGCGTGACGTGATGATTTGCGGACTTTTGGAGATCGTGAAGACCGTGGACCCCTGCGACGAGAACGTTTGGGCCACAGTTTCATTCAGGCCGTTAATGATCGTAACGACGGCGATCACCGCCGTGACACCGACGATGATGCCGATCAGCGTCAGCCCGGTGCGGAGCTTGTTTGCGCGAAGACTGGCGATAGCGACGCGAAAGGATTCCCAGACAGCGGCGAGACGAAAAAGTGATAACGAAGTAATGCGCGCGGGGAGGTCTGCGCGGGCGTAACTGAAGCGTTGTGGCTGGCCCTCATCATCGCCACCTCGCTGCATAACGACCTTCTCCTACTTGATTCGCTCGTCCTTCTCGATTAGGCCGTCGCGAATGGAGACTACGCGGTGGGCACGCGCCGCAATGTCGTGCTCGTGGGTAACGACGATGATTGTGTTTCCCTCGGAGTGCAGTCGTTCGAAGAGATCCATGATTTCCATGCTGGTGTGCGAGTCGAGCGCACCGGTCGGTTCGTCAGCCAGCAGGATCGAGGGGTGATTAACGAGCGCGCGGGCAATGGCGACACGTTGTCGTTGACCGCCGGAAAGTTCGTTGGGTCGGTGCATCATGCGGTCGGTTAACTCGACGGCCGACAGTGCCTTTTTCGCCATTTCGTGCCGCTGCGAAGCGCCGATGCCGCCGTAAATCAGCGGCAGCTCTACGTTGTGCAGCGCTGTTGCTCGAGCCAGCAGATTGAAGGTTTGAAACACGAAGCCGACTTCCTGGTTGCGGATGCGCGCCAGTTCGTCGTCGTCCATCTCGGAGACGTTCTTGCCGTTGAGCCAGTATTCGCCCTGAGTCGGGGTATCGAGACAGCCGATTAGGTTCATCAGCGTCGATTTGCCGGAACCTGATGGACCGATGATCGCGATGTACTCTCCACGTGGGATATCAAACGAAACGCCATGCAACGCGTGAACGGACTCCGTTCCCATCTGGTAAGTTTTCCAGATGTTGCGCATCGAGATGAGCATCGTCGGGTCATGCCCGTCGAGCGGAGTCGTTGGCTTCACCTCGCTCTCCGGAGGAGAAAGCGTGAGCGTCGCGTTGCTCATTTAGCTGCCCTCGTTTCCATTCACGTTGCCGGGTTTGCGCGTCTGGCGTTTGACAGTCATTCCATCCTTGAGCGTTTTCAAGACTCGACTTGGACCACGAACGATCTCCTGGTTCTTATCGGCCGAAAGACCACTAGTGATCTCGATGTCGGCTTCACCCGTAATGCCGGTGGTGACTTCGACGAATCTTACCTTGTTTCCCTCGATCAGATACACGCCTTTTTGAGCTTTTGGCTTCTCCGGCGAAGCACTTGGAACACTGCCCGCGATTGCCGGTGACGGCGAACTCGACGGCGAGGGCTGTCGCTCGACGATTGACTCGAGCGGCACTGCCAGCACGTTGGTCTTCGTATCGGTAGTGATGGTCGCAGTGGAGCTCATGCCGGGACGCAAAGAGCTTTGAATGTCCTCCGGCAATTCTCGTAGTTCGAGTGTAACCTTAAACTCTTTCGCTTCCTGCACGTTCACACGGTTCGACAAACCGCCAGTCGTGTCTGACTTGGAGATAGCCAGCGGATTCTTTTGGGTAACTACTGCTTTGATCTCTTTTTCTCCAAGAGCGTCGACTTTAACTTTCGCCTCCTGGCCCACCTTAACGTTGTTGATTTCAGTTTCGTCGACGTTTACTTCGACGTTAATCTGCGACATGTCGGCGATGGTCATCAGCGGCGTTGTCGATAAGCCTGCTACCGCGAATTCTCCGACGCGCGTTGGGATGTCTGCAACGACGCCATTTAACGGTGACAGCTGCGTTGCTTTGTCGCGGCGAATCGTTTGACCACGCAGCATGGCCGCTTGCTGGTTAGCCCGCATTTCTGATGACCTGATACTCGTTTGTGCATCTTTGACGGCGATCTTCTGTTGGTTGGCGCGTTCAGTCGCTTCCTTCACCGCGATCTTCTGAGCTTCGAGGTTTGCCTTGGCGGTTTCGAGCGAGATCTTGGCGGTTTCGAAACGGTCGCGAGCTGTGTCGTATTCGAGTCGCGACGAAACGCCGGCTTCGATCAGTTCGGTATAACGCTTTAACTCTCGCTGGGCCGTGTTCACTTCAACCTGCGCGCGATCGACGTTGGTCTGCATGGCGACGACCTGCTGTCTGGCAGCGGATACGGAGGCTTCAGCGACGACGAGCGCCTGTTGCGCCGCTGAAACTGCGGTGCGCGCGTTCTGCACTTCGTTCAGCGACGCCTGAGTCGCGGCCCATTGGGCCTCCTGGCTCGACTGTAGTTCGGTGGGATCGATTCGGACCAACGGCTTTCCTTTGTTGACCAGATCGCCGGCGGTAACGTAGATCTCTTCGATTCGGCCCGGGACCTCGCTCGTCAGCTTGATGTAACGAATGGGCCGGACCTCCCCCGAGGCGGTGACCGTTTGCCTCAGTTCTGGTCGGGAAGCGAGCTTAATAGTTATTACTTCAGGCTCTTCCCTACGGGTAGCAATAACGCTGACAATCACGGCGATTCCAAGCACCGCAGCTACAACTACGCCGATAATAATCTTCTTTTTGCGACTCAATGCCATCTTTAAGGTTCCTTCGACTCGGGGTAAAACTAGTGAATGAAAACGAGGTAGTGGCTCTAATCGGGACCGCTCGTGCCAAACCGGTAGCTTCTACGTGAAAACTTATCAAACTGTTTCATTTTAGAGCAAACCGGGTAACCGCATTTAGACACCAATTCCTGCAAAAAGGTTCGCAAGTAATAGGACGTTTCACCGGGCCTGTTTCTTAACAGTTGCAGTTCGTCATATTGGTTGCCAGGGAAATAGCCGGGGTTCTGTTCTGAAGACAATGGGAACACGCATTAAAGGAGCGACCCTGCGGTTATTGCTTTTACTCCACATTTACCGCCGAGCGCAGCGGAACGCAGAGATACCTAGAGTTCATATTAGGGCACCGCCCGGATTCTTGTTATGTTGGCGCGTGAAGCGGCTTTCGCGCTAGAATGTCTTGCTTTCTGGGTTCCAGATGATTACCTGCGACAGGTGCAAAACAGAAAATCTCGACGGCTCGCAGTATTGTGACGAGTGCGGTGCGCCGTTGCGGCCCAATGGCCGTCCAAGCTCAAGAAACACGATGTATGGACAACAACCGGGCCAGAACGGGTCGCATGCTCAGTCACCTAACGCGCATCCCGAGCTTGCAGGCGGCTCCGGCCGCGTCTCGGCGGGATTGAGTTTCTCGTCAATCCATTCCGCAACCAAAGCTCACGCCAGGTTAGTCATCGAACGTGGTCGATCGAGCGGCAAACAGTTCATGCTGAGTGAAGTGGAAGCCCAGATTGGAAGGTGGGATGCCGACGGAGGCATTTTCCCGGACGTCGATCTCGACACCGACGATCCCGAGGCCAAAGTCTCTCGCCGTCACGCGCGAATCACTTTGAGCAATGGTCAATACTTTCTCGAGGACTTGGGCTCGACCAACGGCACGTTCATCAACCGCGGCAAGAGATTGCCTCCGGGACAGCGGCAGGCGTTGTGCGATGGTGACGAGATCATCGTCGGTAAGACGTTTCTCCGCTTCCATATCGTTAAATAAGTTTCTGCCCCAGCGTCTTCATCCAAAGGAGCCGCGGCAACTTCGAATGAAAGACGTTAGTACGGATCGAGATGGCTGAGTGTAGTGCATGCGGTGCCCGCTACTCCCCGGGTGAACACTTCTGCGGCAATTGCGGCACCCAACTGATTCCTAACGACCCAGAACTGAAGACTATGGCGGCGACTCTCGGCGACGAGGTCGACGCGCCACCGATGACGTCTGCCCAGTTGGCTGCCACACTGGAGGACGCCGAAACGCGCGAGACGCAGGTTAGCGAAGAAGAAGCAGCAGCAGAAGAACCACCTGCGGTTGAAGATGCTTCGATTCAAGACTCCGTGGCAGCGAAGTCTGACTCGTTTGAGGAGTCAGCCGCAGCGGTTGCGGATGCCGTCGAGGACCCTAAGCTGATTTCTTCAGAGTCGCTGGGTGGTTCATACACCGACAATATTCAGGCGGCGCCAGCCGCGAGCGAGACGTCGCATCACCGCGGCACGACCGGCGGACACAAGCCCACAGTCAAGCAACTCCAGCCAAACACTGTATTAAACGGTCGTTATGAGATCGTGCGCCGGATCGGTGGTGGTGGCATGGGCGCCGTCTATCTGGCGAAGGACCGTAATCTCGGCGACGCGCCGCGCGCTGTGAAAGAAATGATCGAGTCGCACCTCGATCCCGCGCAGCATGAGAAAGCGATCGGCGATTTCAAACGCGAGTCGCTCCTGCTTACGTCACTTGAGCATCCGTCGATCCCGACCATCTACGACTATTTCTATGACGACGTCGGCAGCCGCTTCTATCTCGTGATGAAGTACATATCCGGCGGCGATCTCGCATCGCGAATGCGCGCAGCAATCGGCGGGCGCCTGGATGAGAAGATCGTCACCGATTGGGGCATGCAGGTCGCCGACGTACTCGATTATCTCCACTCACGGCCCAAACCAATTATCTACCGCGACCTGAAACCCGCGAATTTGATGATCGATGGCAACACCGGACGCATCATGCTGATCGACTTCGGAATCGCGCGCTGGGTAACGCAACAGCAGGAGAAAGGCGTGACGGCTGTTGGCACCATGGGTTATGCGCCGCCGGAGTTGTTCAGCGGACGCGTCCAACCTGCTTCGGACGTCTACAGTCTCGGAGCGACGATGTTTCACTTGCTGACCGGATCGGATCCGCAGGACAACCCGCTCCTGATTTTCGACTTTTCGAAGAATCCTCGGCCGCGCCAGATCGCGCCTTCAATCTCTACTGAGATGGAGCACATTCTGATGCGCTGCGTCGAGTACCGGCTGGAAGATCGTTATCATTCGGCAGGTGAGTTACGTAACGATCTCGCAAATCATCTCGACCGCCTGATGAAGGGACAGGTTAGCTTCGGCATCCCGGCGCCACTGCTCGGCAGCGAAACGGTCCAGGTCGCGACTGTCTATTGCGGTTTTTGCGGCGGGCGCATCGCCGCAGACGATGTGTTCTGTGCACACTGCGGTGCTCGTCAACCGCTTGCCGCGGTCGGCGCCAGTGCGACGTTGCACGCCGCGCGACCGACGGCGAAGCTCGTCGTTACGGGAACCACGGAGCTCGACGCGTCGTTCATTCTCCAGAAAGATAGCAACTTGCTGGGACGCACCGACCCGCATTCAAACATCTTCCCCGAGATAGATCTCTCGCGATTCGATCCCGAGACGAAGGTGTCGCGGCGTCACGCTCGCATCTGGCTGGAGGGTGAAACCTTTCTTGTCGAGGACCTGGGATCCGTGAACGGCACGGTTATTAACGATTCGGTGAAACTTGCGCCGCGCCAACCACGCGTATTAGATAGCGGTGACAAATTGCGCGTCGGCGAGACGACGCTGCACTTTTTAGTTGGTTGATTTGCTTTGTACTTTGATCTTGGTCAGTAGTCCAGTGGTCAGTTGTGAGGGTTAGTTTTCGTTACTCAGCCGACCACTTTAAAGTCACAACTGACAACTGACCACCGAGACAACTGACCAAGATCAAAGCACAAAGTACAGTGTTCTAAACGATGACTGCTGCCCAGGGTTTGCCCCGCTCCCATCCTCGAGGCCGTACTGCCAGACAGGCCGGTCAAAGGCTACGCACGCCGTTCGCGCTGCGCTGTGGCGCTATTCTCATCGATTACATTCTGCTCGTGTCGGTGCTCGTAGTGAGTACGCTATTCGCGCGTATGATGGGCGGTGGTGCGCGTGCCGCCGGTAGCTCGGCTGAGACTGCGGGCATTCTGATGACGATTGCGCTGGCTGTGTTGAACCTAGGACTGCTGCCTGGTTTGACTGGCTTTACTCTTGGCAAATGGGCCACGGGTCTGCGAATCGAAAGAAACGAGGGCGGCGAGCTCGGCATTGGCCGCGCGTTTCTGCGGCACTTTGTCGGTTATCCAGTCTCCTTTGCCCTGCTGGGCATCGGCTTTTTAATGGCGGCTGTGTCCGTGCACGGCAGAGGTTTGCACGATATGATTGCCGGCACCGTCGTCGTCCGTGAAGGTTCTTTATAGGTTTCCCAATGCTGCCCATTGCCGTCCCATAATTCTGCAGAACAATGTCAGAGCTCATAGTTAAGTACCCGGATCGCACCCCCGACCATTTTCCGTTGGGTCGTCTACGTATCACCATCGGCCGCTCGGCACGAAACGATCTCTGTATTCCTGACCCGTTCGCGTCGCGTGTGCACGCGGAGGTTCGGCGCGAGGGTGACGAGTATGTGTTGCAGGATCTCGGTTCGGCGAATGGCACACTCTACAACGGCGCGACAGTCGACGGTGTGATTCACCTGCGGGCGGGTGGGCGTATTCAGATCGGCGAAACGGAGATCATCTTTGACGACGGCACATACAACTCCGGTATGGGCGCCACGATGATCACCGACAATTCCGGTACCTCGCTTCCGGAAGCGACGATTGCACTAGCTTCCGGAGATCGGACCACGTCTGGGTTACTCGAAGCGATCGAGGGTGCAAGGACCAAGCCGGAAGGGATCGCTACCGCGGCGACGTCTGCAGCTCCGAAAATAAAACAAGGCGACTTGCTGGCGCTGATCAGCAAAGTGGGGATCACGTTGCTGGCGTCGGCGACGTTGCATGAAACGCTCGAACAGATCGTGACGCTGGTGTTCGAAGCAGTGCCTGCGGACCGCTGCGTGATCATGATGCGCGACGAGGGTAGCGAAGAACTGCGAGTGGCGGTCGCGAGGTTGAGAGATCGCGTTGGGGAAGTTGGAGAGATTCGCGTCAGTCGAAACGTGCTTGACGAAGTTGTGATTCGCGGCAAATCGGTATTGACGTCTGATGCCCAACATGATCCGAGGTTTGCGAGTGGCACAATGGTGTTGCAGGGCGTGCGCGCGGTCCTGGCTGTGCCGCTCGGCGTTTCCGAGAAAGTGTTCGGCATAATCTATGCCGATTCGCCGATTGCTGAGGGGCGGTTTACGGAAGATCACCTCAAAGTGTTAACAACGCTTGCTTCCGTAGCGGCGATCCGAGTTGAGAACGCGCGTTTGGTGGAAGCGCGACTCGAACGTGAGCGTCTCGAACGCGAATTGGCGCTGGCGAGTGAGATTCAGCAGCGGTTTCAACCAACTGCGCCGCCGCATATCAACGGTTACGAATTACAGGGTATCAGTTTTCCCTGTTACGAAATTGGCGGCGACTATTACGACTTCATCGAGCGTGAAGACGGACGTTTGGTAATTGCGTTGGGCGATGTATCGGGCAAGGGAACTGCGGCCGCGCTGTTGATGTCGTCGTTGCATGCTGCGATTCACGCGCAGTCGGCGTCGCATGATTCGCTCGTGGCGACGATCTCGGCGGTCAATCGTTATCTGGCGGACAACATTCCCGCGAATCGTTTCGTCACCTTGTTTTATGCGGAGTTGGATCCGGACTCGGGGTCGATGGCGTTTTTAAATGCCGGGCACAATCCGCCGCTGATCGTGCATGCGGCCGGAACGGTGGAACAACTTGCTTCGGGCGGATTGCCGTTGGGCATCAAGCCGGATGCGGAGTATCGCGAGGGCCGCACGCAGTTGCAACCGGGTGATGTTCTAGTGATCTACTCCGATGGTGTCACCGAAGCCGTGAGCCCGAGCGGCGAAGAGTTTGGTCCAACGCGTTTATATGAAGTCGTGTCGCGCAACGTCGATGCGTCCGCCGCAGGCATTCGCGATCGCATCGAATCCTCTTTAACAAAATTCGCTCAGGGCACCAGTGCCGCCGACGACATCACACTGGTGATCGTCAAGCGTCAGAGCCTTCACGTATAGTTCCCGATGCGAGTGGCAGTTTCTGGGACGCATTGCTCTGGAAAGAGCACACTCATTGATGCGTTTCTCTCCGCTCATGTCCGATATCTCTTTGAACCTGAACCGTACGAAGTCCTGAGCGACCTGTATGGCGAGGGTTTTGGCGCGGAGCCATCAGCGGAGGACTTCTTCCGGCAGCTCCAGTATCAAGTTGAACGGCTTCATCGATACGGCGATGGCGATCGAGTCATCTTCGAACGCAGTCCGATCGATTTTGTAGCGTATCTGTTGGCACTCGACGATCTGGGTCGTGACACGGCAGACGCTGCGCTGACGGGGCAATCAATCGCGACCGCGCGAAATGCCGTAGCGTTGCTTGATCTAATCGTTTACGTTCCGGCGAACGATGTGGCCGCCCCCGAAGACGAGGATCTCGAATTGAGAAGCGCAGTTGATGCGCGTTTGGAACGAATCCTGTTTGACGACGAACTAGGTCTGTTCACGAGCGATCGTCCGACGATACTTGAGCTAGCGGGTTCAACCGCGCAGAGACTGCAAAGGCTCGAGGCCGCGTTGATGTGACACTGATCTGTAACGCGCGACGTGTCGCCGTTGGGCCCAAGCAGAAGTAAGTGCCAAGACCGACGTGTAGCAATTCGGACATGAGGATGAAAATGTGTGCGGCACAGCATTCTTGGTCCATCAGCCATGTACATCAACTGCTGGTGATACCAGTCCATGTATTGGCCAGTGAGAAGAAAAACCATTAACACGCTCAGCCCAAAGACCACATGGAATCGTTTCATGGGATGAAATGATACGCCTTCCGACCGGCTTCGTGTGATAATTTCCGCCGCAAACATGGACCCGGATACTGACATCGGTGGTGCACAGCAGCGGTTCCCCGTCACCAATCAATCCGCAATCGCAGCAGCGCGCAGCGAGGACCACGTTGTGCGCCAACGTGCCTTCGATACAATCCTCACCAGCTACTGGAAACCGGCGTACAAATACATTCGGCTAAAGTGGCAGGCAAACAACGAAGACGCAAAAGATCTGACTCAAGGATTCTTCGCCAACGTCTTCGAGAAAAATCACTTTGCAAACTACGATGCGCGCAAGGCCAGCTTCCAAACTTTTCTGCGCACTTGTCTCGACGGCTTCGTCGCCAATGAAAGAAAAGAACGCACGCGTTTGAAACGCGGCGGTGACGCCAACCATTTCCAACTCGACTTCCTCAGCGCTGAAGATGAGCTTGCGATGCAAACGAGCTCCGATCTAAGTCCTGAAGATTATTTTCATCGCGAGTGGGTGCGCTGGATGTTCACAATGTCTGTCGACGCGCTGCGCGAACGATGTGAAGCATCGGGACGCAAGATCCACTTTCAGTTGTTCGAAGCCTACGACCTCCACGACGACCCAGACTCATCAGTTTCCTACGCGTCACTAGCAAAAACATTCGAGCTCGAACCAGCAACAGTTAACAACTACCTCGCCGCCACGCGTCGCGAGTTCCGCCGTATCGTTCTCGACAAACTGCGCGAGATCACCGCAACTGACGAAGAGTATCGCAACGAAGCACGTTCGCTACTCGGAGTTGATGTGAAATGAAGTGGTTGTCGGACAGCAAATTGAGTCACCTGCGAGCAGTGGTCGGCAATCCTGACTTCAGCGGCACGAAGTACGCGTTCGTCAAGGAACTCGCGCGCGGCGGCATGGGCACTGTCTACCTCGCCGAAGACACTGAACTAAACCGCCAGGTCGCTATCAAAGTGCTCAGCGCGACCGAGATCTCAGACGACCTGCGCCGCCGGATGATACGCGAGGCGCAGATCATTGCGCGGCTCGAACACCCCGGTATCGTTCCTGTCCACGACGTCGGGGTGTTGGCGGATGGCCGCGTGTTCTACGCGATGAAGTTGGTGCGCGGCGTGCGTCTCGACGAGTATGCGGCGAACACAAGCTCGACTCGAGAACGGTTGCGCAAGTTTCAAGCAGTATGCGACGCGGTGGCATTCGCGCACGCTCACGGCGTTATTCATCGCGACTTGAAGCCGCAAAACATCATGATCGGTTCTTTCGGCGAAGTGCTCGTGCTCGACTGGGGCGTCGCGAAAATCTTGCGTGACGATCGCGGACCAGCTGCGTCTGAGGCCGACACTTTACTGCTGCCCGGTCCCGATCAGCCGAAACCGGATACGACCAGCGATACCAGTCAGGGCACGGTTATCGGCACGCGCCAGTACATGTCGCCGGAGCAGGCGCGTGGTGAAGTCGATCGGCTGGACGAACGCTCTGACATTTATTCCCTCGGCGCGGTGTTCTATTTTTTGCTGACCGATCAAGCCCCAAACGACGACAAGCCGCGTGCGGTAAACCCGAGAGTGACTAAGCCAGCAGAAGCGGTTTGTCTGAAAGCGATGGCGCGAGACCGGTCCAATCGCTACGCCAGCGCCGCTGAACTGTCCGCCGACGTGAGTCGCTTGCTGGACGCTGAACCCGTTTCAGCCTATCGCGAGAATGTTTACGAGAAGGTTAGCCGTTGGGTAAGTAAGAACCGTTTTCTCGTGCTTTTGGTGCTCGCTTACCTCCTGATGAGAATTTTTTTCATTTTTACCTCGCGCAGTTAAAGAAATCGCGCACGGCGTTTAATAGAAGGATAGGAAACAAACCCCAAAGGAGAGACACTCATGTCGAAACCGCTTATTGGTGTAATCCTCGGCGCCGTACTTGGCGCGATCGACGGTCTGACCGCATGGTTCACGCCGGCAGTCCGAGATCAACTCGGCGGCATCGTGATCGGCTCAACTGTGAAAGGAATAATCGCCGGTATCGCGATCGGATTCTTTGCGAAAAAGTTTCAATCGCTGCCGCTCGGAATTGTGTTCGGTCTGCTTGTCGGCGCGTTCCTCGCGTTTCTGATCGCATTAATGCAGGGTGGTTACTACTTCGAGATCATCCTGCCCGGCACACTCGTCGGATTGATCGTCGGATTTGCGACGCAAAAGTACGGCAAGTCGCCGTCGCCGGCGAGCAGTTAATTAGTATTTTTTAAACCTGAGAAGGAGACATACATACATGCCTAGAGTTGTGCATTTTGAGATCCACGCGGCCGATCCGGAACGCGCCGTTAATTTTTACAAGACACTCTTCGACTGGCAGTTTCAGAAGTGGGAAGGACCGATGGAGTATTGGCTCGTGACGACTGGACCAGACGATCAGCCAGGCATCAACGGTGGACTGATGCGCCGTCAGGGCGAGATCGACGGGCAGGCTGTGATTGCTTACGTTTGTACAGTTGACGTTGTGGATGTTGATGCTTCGACTAAAACAGCGGTTTCGAACGGCGGGCAGGTAGTGCTACCCAAGATGCCGATACCCGGAATGGGATGGTTGGTCTACTGCAAAGACACCGAAGGCAACATCTTCGGGATGATGCAAGGCGATCCGAACGCACAATAGTTTTTAAGCACAAGAGGCACAAGCGGCACAAGAGGCACAGAAGGAATGAACAGGAATGAGTGTTCACTTTTCCCTTTTTCTTTTCTTGTGCCTTTTGTGTCTCTTGTGCCTTTTGTGGCTAAAGTCGTTAGTCACTCGGCCGGCCCGTTAACAAAGCATCGCACTTCAATGTTTGCGGGCCGTTTTCATTGCAGATCGCGAATGATCCACCCTCGTACATCGTCACGCCCGCATACTCACCTTTCGCATTGAGAATGTAGAACGTTATGCCGAAGTTTGGCAGACCGCGACTGTTGAGCAAACGCTTCTCGACGGTGTTGCTCTTGATCCGGTTCAAGACTTCCATGCCCGCATCTTTTGGATGAGCGCCCCGGCGCATCTCCTCGACGATCACGAACGAGCATAGATTGAAAAGATTCGCTTCACCGCGACCGGTCGAACCGGCAGCTCCCACTACACCATCAACGTAAAGACCGGCGCCGAGTATTGGCGAGTCGCCGATACGTCCGGGGATCTTCCACGCTAGGCCGCTGGTGGTAGTGACGCCGCAGATCTCGCCCTTCGAATTGATGCCGTCGCAGTTTATTGTGCCGTGCATGTTCTCTTCGCGGAGCATTCCTGCTGCCAGCATATCCAACGCTGCTTTTCGACCAGCTTCCGCGCGCTTTTTTGGATCGAGATAATGATCGGGATCACTTCTTCGTTTCCACTCGAGCCACTTGCGGCGGGAGTTCTCCGTGTTCAGATCGTCTTCGATCTTGAATCCCATGTTGCGCGCAAATTCCTGTGCACCCTGGCCGACGATCAGGTGATGGTCCGTGTTCTCCATCACCGCTTTGGCCACGAGCGATGGCGTGCGCACGCCTTCAAGTGCCCCGACTGCGCCAGCGCGCTTCTTGGGACCATGCATCACGGATGAGTCGAGTTGCACCACGCCGTCGGCGTTTGGCAAACCGCCGTAACCGACACTGTCGTCGAGTGGATCGAGCTCGACGATATTTACACCGGCGATCAAAGAGTCGAGTACATCGGTGCCGCCGGTCATCGAGGTGAAAGCCTTCCTAACCGCGGTGACGTCGCCGCCGTTCTTGAATCGATTTCCGTTCGCCGATGCGATCACGAGCGGTTTGACGGCGTTCTGTTTGAGTATCGTCGGGAAACCGGCAACCTCGTTCGTGGTGGCCGCCAAAGTCAAACCGGCGACTGCACCCGTGCGCATGAAATCACGGCGTTTTATTTTCTTTGTCATGATGGTGGCCCATTCAATCAGAAGTGGGTCTACAGATCAATGTTAATAATACTCCAGAGACTCCTTGATCTTTTCGGCGGTCTTGGCGCCAATGCCGTCAACCATGTCCAGACCGCCACCGGCGACGAACGTCTTGAATTCGGCGAGTGAGGAGACCTTGAAACGTTGATGCAGAAGCGCCGCCGTCTTTGGACCAATGCCTGGGATCTCCATGAGGTCGAGCACGCTCTCCGGGGTTTCCGCTGTTAGCCGGTCCCATGCGTCAAATGATCCGCGATTCAGGAGTTCGATCACTTTGCCGGCAATCGCTTTGCCTACGCCAGGGATCTCCTGCAATCCGGTGAGGCCCTCCTGTTCGGCGATCTGTTTCAACGGCGTGGGCCAGACTTCGATGGCCTCGGCGGCGTTGCGATACGAGCGCCAGCGAAAGGGATCGTCGTCACGCAGCTCCATCAAGGCGGCAAAACGATAAAATCGGCGAGCGATGGCTTCATTGTCCATTTGAAATTTTGCTTAGTCTAACTTCGCGGGCAAGGTATTATCAAAGGGTTCATAGGGAGAAACGGATTCATCCAGGAGAACGATAGTTGAACAAAATAAGAAGAGAATTGCTGGCGGGGATCTCGCTCGCCGGCGCAGGTGCTTTTCTGGTTGGTTGCCGGAGATCGAGTCAGGGCGAAGCTACCGGCTCCAACCCGAACGAGCCCACAGCAGGCGAGCTCGGTCCGACTGATGTCTCGGCCGCCGAAGATCTGATGCGCGAACACGGTGTTTTGCGGCGCGCGTTGCTCGTGTATCGCGAGGCTGCAACACGCCTTCGCCAGGATCCCAATTCAGTAACGCCGGACGTGCTGGAAAAGACTGCACAATTGTTCCGTGTTTTCGGCGAAGACTATCATGAGAAAAAACTGGAAGAGGCGTTCGTTCTTCCCCTCATTAAGAAGTTTCGCAATCCGGCGGAAGCGTACGTGGACGAACTTCTGGTCCAACACGCGCGCGGCCGTGAGATCACCGATTTCATCCTGTCAGTGACAAATTCGGACCGCATTCCTTCAAACGTCACAACGCCCCTAATCACGGCGTTGGAATCGTTCGCGCGAATGTACGACTATCACTCCGCGATTGAAGACACGATCGTTTTTCCTGCCTGGAAGGCTTCACTCGGAGAGGCAGAGCTCGAAGAACTCGGCGCGAAGTTTGAAGAGCTCGAAATAGATCATTTCGGCGACGCCAACGGGTTCGAGTCGGCCGTGGTGCGCATGCACGAGATCGAAGCGAGTATGGGAATGACCGATCTCGCCACGTTCACCGCGCCTCCGCCGTCGGGCAAACCCTCCGACTGAGGTGATGTCTCAAGTTCAAAGAGCGTTCTCTGCGTTACATAGTTTTGCACAAAAAGTCGCATATCTGACCGCAGAAAAGACTCCTCCCAAAATCTCGCTTTTCATGCAAAGCAGCGTTACATAGCACTCGTACGCAGATGACGCCGAGAGTCGCAGAGAGATCTTTAAATCAAGACACTAAGCCGGCTGAGGGCGCTTTACTTTTTTCAGCGCAAGTAAGACAATGCGCGCTCCACCCATACAACACATAATTGGACGGAGGGCCTCATCGCCTCCAGGCGCCTCGATCCTTAAACCTCTCGATTGCTTAAGGAGCCACGAATGACAACTATTCAATTCGCCGACGAACCCGATCAGGAAGAACGTATTGCCAAACTGCGTCAGGAGCTGGAGAAACTAGGCGGCAGCGCCATGTCGCTCGAGTCGATGCCGGCTGACATGGAGGAAGAGTTTCTGCGGCAAGTGCTGGAGTACGAAACTGCTGAGCCTATCAGCCTGTTTCGCTTGCTCGAAAATAGTGGGCTCGAGATCCCGTCGCCAGACCAACTTGACGAGCCATCGCTCAAGGTGAAGTTGAGGGAGGTCGTCGAACGCATGGCGTCGCTTGGCGCGTACCTGCTGCACACGAACCACCTCACCGACCTTGAACTTTACAACTATCTTTACGCTGACGGTTTGCGCGAGGAGGCGGTGCTTTTTCCCGAGAACCCCAGCTATGCATACATGATCGACCTCACCGGCAGCGGTAGCGAGACTGACAATCAAACCTATCTGAAATATTACGCCGACGAGGAACACCGGACACGCTGGGCGCAGGACTGGCCAGACGATTCGATACCGGAACATGAGGAACCACCGTTCGATCGCGATCGGTTCTTGCCGCAGTCACCGATCGGATGATTCAGGAGTCTCCCGCAAAGACGCTTTGCACAAAAAGTCGCATGTCTGATTCGTTTTCTCTGCGGCCCTCTGTGTATCTTTGCGGGCTCTGCATAGAAATGACGCCGCAAAGGCGAAAAGGTGGGAGCAGGACAGTAAAAACTCGCAGGTGCAGGCTGGTGACGTATCTTGTGTTTCTTTGCGCCTGCGTCTTTGCGGGAGACTGCTTTCAGGCGACGATCATCGTTCCCGTGCCTTTGTCGGTGAAGACTTCGGACAGAAGCGCGTTGCGTTTGGAGCCACTGATGATATGGGCGCTGTGCACGCCGCGTCGCAAGAGAGTGGAGATGTTCTGTAGTTTAGGAATCATGCCGCCGGTTGCGGCGCCGCTACTGATCAGCTTATCCGTCTCGGCGGCCGTGAGGCGCGAAAGCTTCGTCTCGGGATCGCCGGGCTTCAAGTAGATGCCGTCGACGTCGCTGAGCAGAATCAGCTTCTCGGCCTGCAGTTGGACTGCAATCTCAGCGGCAATTGTATCGGCGTTGATGTTGAAGACCATCCCTTCGTCGTCCGCGCCGAGGGAAGAAATGACGGGCAGATAGCCGTGGTCCAGCAGGACGGTCAACAGTCGTGAGTTGATTTGCACGACGTCGCCGACGTGCCCGAAATCGACTTTGTCGAGCACACCGGTTTCGCGGTTCACTATCTCTTTCGGCGGACGTCGTTCGGCGTGCACGATGTTACCGTCCACGCCCGACAAACCGACGGCTTCGATGCCACGATGGCGGAGCGCTGCCAGTATGTCGGTATTGATCTTGCCGGCAAAGATCATTTTCGCCATTTCAAGCGTCGCATCATCTGTGACGCGACGGCCTTCGATGATGGTCTGTTCGATTCCGAGTCTCTTGGCGAGCTCGCTGAGCTGTTTGCCGCCGCCGTGTACGACGCTAATGCGAATGCCGACCTGGTGTAGTAACGCCAACTCCTCCGCCAGCGAAGTGAGGTTCTCCTGAACTTCGGTGACTTTCCCGGAGAGCTTGACGACAAACGTCTGTCCCTTGAAGCGCTGGATGTACGGCAGCGCTTCACGCAAGAGATCCAGACGCAATTGGTCGTCGACGTTTGCGTATTTTTCCGTCATGGTTTCGTACCTTGAAATTAGTGCTTTGTACTTTGTTCGCTCTCGAAGCTCATAACAGAAAGCGACGAGAGACCAAGTACAAAGTCCAAAGCTCTAAGAACAAAGTTCCCGCATCACCGCCTTTTGGACGTGCAATCGGTTCTCGGCTTCATCAACTACCACGGATGAAGAGGAGTCGATCACTCCGTCAGTGACTATGACATTGCGGCGCACCGGCAAGCAGTGCATGAAGATCGCGTCTTGTGTTTGGGCCATGCGACGCTCGTTGACGATCCACTTATGGCGATACTGCGCGCGCGTGATCGTGTCCTGTTCGTCGCGCCCGTAAAACTGCTTGGCGCCCCAGCTCTTCGCATAGATTACTTCAGCGCCTGTGAAAGCCGCGTCCATATCGTGGGTGATTGTCAGGCTGCCGCCCGCATCGGAAGCAACTCTCCGAGATTCTTCGATCAGCTCTTCATCGAGATCGTATCCCGGCGGATGTGCGATTACGAGATCGTGGCCCATCTGCGACGCCGCCAGCGCGAAACTGTTCGGCACCGCCATCGGGAGCAACTTCGGATGCCACGCCCAGGTCAACACGACGCGTTTGCCTCCCTCGCCGAGTTTCTCGCGAATCGTCATCATGTCCGCTAGTGACTGGCAGGGATGATGCATCGCAGACTCGAGATTGATAATCGGCACCGACGCGTACCTCGCAAACGAATTTAAAATCGGATCGGTCCGTTCCTCGGGCCAGTCTTTTAGCGCTGCAAAGGTACGCACTCCGATTGCGACGCAGTATCGCTCGAGCACGCGCACAAACTCGGCGACGTGTTCCGTCTTGTCACCATCCATCACGGCGCCTGCGCGATGCTCCAGTGTCCAACTTGTCCCACCGGGTTCCAGTACGACCGGATTACCGCCAAGATCGTAGACGCCTACCTGCATCGACGCGCGCGTGCGCAGACTGGGATTGAAGAACACCAGCGCCACCGATTTACCTTCCAGCGGCCGCGAGCGATCCTCTCCGCGCTTGAAGCGCAACGCCGACTCGATCAGCGCATTCAGATCGGCATCTTTCGTCGTTAAGAAGTGCATATCTCTTGTAGCTCGGTTACGAACAGATCCACGTGATCCGTACCAAGGCAAAGCGGCGGCAGCAACCGCAACACGTTTACGTCGCTTGACGTTCCGGTTATGACGTTTTTCTCAAGCAACGCCTTGTGAATAGGAGCCGCTTTCTCCTTGAACTCAATCCCCAACAAGAAGCCGAGACCGCGGACTGCAACCACCTGTTCAATTTCGCGCAACCTCTCACGCAGGTGAGCTTCAATTTTCTTGACGTTCGTGATCATCCCGTCGTGCTGAATGGCTTCGAGGGTAGCCGTCACGGCAGCCATCGCCAACATGCCGCCGCCGAACGTTGTCCCGAGATCGTTTTCTTTGATGTGCGAACTGATCGCTTCGGTTACCAGGCACGCGCCCACAGGCACGCCGCTGCCGAGCGCCTTTGCCAGCGTAACAATATCGGGCACGACACCGTCGCCTGCTGCGCTGCCGGCGAAGAACCACTCACCGGTGCGACCCACGCCGGTCTGCACTTCGTCGTAAATCATCACTACGCCTTTTTCATCACAAAACTCACGCAGCTCACGATAAAACTCAGGTTGGGCCATGCGCACACCGGCCATCGACTGAATCGGTTCGAGCATGATCGCGGCGACGTTGTCGTCAACCAGCGCCCGCACTGATTCGATGTCGCCGAATGTCGCTTCCAAATGGCCGGGAACGTTAGGTCGACCGATTTCGCGATACTTGCCGAGAAACGTCGCGCTAATCGAATCGGCGGTGCGCCCGTGAAACCCGCCTCCGAAGGTGATTATGTTTTCACGGCCGGTTGCCATGCGTGCCATACGCATGGCGTTTTCGTTTGCTTCCGTACCAGAGTTACAAAAAAAAGCTTTAGTCAGAGCAACCGGCGAGATCGAAATCAGTCGAGCTGCCGCGCGCGCCCGGGCCTCGGAGTAGACGAGGTTCGAGTAGAACAAGAGTTTCTCTGACTGCTCACGAATGGCCTGGACCACGTGCGGGTGACAATGCCCTGTGCCGGCGACAGCATGCCCGCCATAAAGATCAAGATACTTGTCGCCGTCCGTTGTATAGATCCACACACCCTCGCCTCTTTCAGCGGCGATAGGCATTTTTTTATAAGTGGCGAGCTGAAACTCGTCCTCGATCTGAATCACGGATCTCACGGATTTGTACCGACCAGCATCAAACCTGTCTTTTCATCCAGACCAAACATCAGGTTCATGTTTTGCACTGCCTGGCCGGCAGCGCCTTTCACCAGATTGTCGATCGCGGAGAAGACGACGACGTGGTTTGCGCGCACGGCAAATCCGATGTCGCAGAAGTTCGTCGTCTTTACCCAGTTGATGTCGGGTGAGCCGTTTACCAGGCGTATGAAGAAGGAGTCGCGATAATATTCAGCGAACATCGTGCGCACCTCTTCTTCCGTGACGTTACGTTTACTCTCAGCGTAGATCGACGCGAAGATCCCGCGCGACACCGGAAGCGAGTGCGTAATGAAGATGAGTTCGTTGGTCCAATCACCGACGTGCTTGAGCTCCTGTTCGATCTCAGGAACGTGCTGATGCGTGAACGGCTTGTAAGCATAGAATGAGTTCATCCGCTGCGGATGATGTGTGTTCGTCGCGGCTTTAGCACCTGAACCCGATGAACCAGTCTTCGCGTCAACAATCACGCGACCGGTGAGCACGTCATTTGCAACCAGCGGTGCAAGACCGAGCAGCGTCGCCGTCGCAAAGCATCCGGGATTTGAAATCAGTCGTGCAGTCCTTACGGCTTCGCGGTTCGTTTCAGTCAAGCCGTAAACAAACCCGGCCTGAGTTTGCATCGCCGTGTGCGGTTGTTTGTAGTGCTTCTCAAACGCAGCCTGATCACGCAGTCGAAAATCACCTGACAGATCGATCGCTTTGATTTCACCGGGCAGGCGCGGGACGATGTTCATCGCCTGCCCGTGCGGGAGCGCGAGGAAAACACAATCGACGTTATCGATGCTTTCCGGCGCCGTCACAAAATTAAGACTAGTCAACCCATTGAGATTACGGTGCACTTCGCCGACCGGTTTGCCCGCGTGCTCGTTGGCAGTTACGAAGACGAGTTCCACGTTCGGATGAAACAGGAGAATACGGAGCAGCTCGGAGCCGCCGTATCCTGAACCCCCAAAGATAGCAACACGTATCTTATTCATCGTCAGACTGTTACTGTTTCTCCAACTTTCGCCATCACCAACTCGAACAACGTTTCACCTTCACGCCGCGCATTCGCGGCCGGCACATGGAATTGCGACCTGATGTAATCGCCGCCCATGCGCGAGTCAGTAACCGAACCGGAAACCACATCGACATCGACACCGCGCCGCCGCAACAACTCAATCCCACCCCACGCACCAACGTAGTCAGACGCGCAAAACACCAACGCTGCTGTCGCCTCAAGCAGCTCCGCATCGGCAAACACGGTGTCGACTGAATAGCCGCCGAGAATCCCGTCGCCTAACTCGATAACGATCATATCCGGCGCGATCTCATTCAGCTTCGCGATGATCGCCTTCGCCATCGGCGCGAGATCTTCGACGTCAACAGTCGAAGGCAAACCACAATCGAGAAAACTCGCCGTGGCTACAGCGCCATGGTCTGCCATGTTCAGCGTGTCGCGCAGACAAGCAACGCCCGACAGTTTCGCCGCCGCGACTTTTAGCCCGGCCCGCGTTGCTTGTTTGATCAATTCCGTGGCGGCGTACGTCTTGCCGCTGTTCATGCTCGTGCCCGCGATCATCACGATCGGTGCGCTTTCACCCAGCCGTGCGCGCAACGGCAACGCTGCGTTCGCGATGTTCAGCACTTGTCCGTCTTCGTTGCACACGAGTCCAATCACTTCCAGCTTAATCGCATCTCCCAGACTAGAGTGATGTCCGGTGCAATAACCAATCACACCGCCCATGTTTAGCAGGTGCAGCTCGTCTCCGATTTTCACAGCAGCAGGAACGTCGCCGACAAAACCCTTCAACGCACGCCTGCGACCAAGCACGCCAATCAACAAGTCGCCCGGATTGATCTTTGCCAACCGCCCCGTCGGCAGCTCGAGCATGTTGTAAGTCGCGCTGTCAGTCAGCGCGCGCACAACGACAACGTCTCCCGCGCGCGGCGACGACGATGAACTCACGATGCCGACAGTCTTCGATAAACCAAGCGGCGACGTAGCCGATCCGATCTTATCGACGTCAACAACAGCTATCTCTCTCGTCATTGCTGCTGCCCTCCTCCCAATCGCAGTCGTAACGCATTGAGCTTGATGAACCCCTCGGCATCGCGCTGGTTGTAAACGGTGTCGGCCTCAAAGGTGGCGACGTTCTCGTCGTACAGCGAAGTCGGTGAACGACGTCCGACGACAATCGTGTTTCCGCGATAGAGCTTCAGACGCACGTCGCCGTTTACCCTGACCTGCGTTTCGTCAATCAGCTTCCGCATCAGCTTGAACTCCGGCGCGAACCAGAAACCGTAGTAAACGCTCTCCGCGAACTTCACACCGAGCGAATCGCGCAGATGCATCACTTCGCGATCCAGCGTGATCGACTCGAGTGCGCGATGCGCTGTCTGGAGGATCGTCACGCCGGGCGTTTCGTACACGCCGCGCGACTTCATGCCAACGAAACGATTCTCGACAAGATCGACACGACCAATGCCGTGCGCGCCCCCTAGTTTGTTAAGCGTTTCGAGCAGCGCGACCGGATCGAGTTTCCGTCCGTCGATCGCGACCGGCTCACCTTTGTCGAAAGAGATCTCGATGTACTGCGCTTCCGTATTCGCGTTTTCAGGTGAGCGCGTCAGTTGAAAGATGCTCTCCGGCGGTTCGGCCCAGGGGTCTTCGAGGATGCCACCCTCGTACGAGATGTGCATCAAGTTCGCATCGGTCGAATACGGTTTCTCAGATGTGGCGGTCACCGGGATGCCGTGTTCTTTCGCGTAAGCGATCAAGTCGGCGCGACCTTTGAACTCCCACTCACGCCAGGGCGCGATCACCTTGATGTCCGGTTGCAGCGCGTAGTAAGTCAGTTCGAACCGGACCTGATCATTTCCTTTGCCGGTCGCACCGTGGGCCACCGCGTCGGCGCCTTCCTTTTGCGCAATCTCGATCTGCCGTTTCGCGATCACCGGACGGGCCAGGGAAGTGCCCATCAGGTAGACACCTTCGTAAACGGCATTCGCTTTCACCGCGGTCCAAACGTAATCGCGCACAAACTCTTCGCGCAGATCTTCCACGTAAAGCCTCGACGCGCCGCTCGCGTGGGCTTTCTCTTCGAGACCCGACAACTCGGCCCCCTGGCCAACGTCGGCGCAATAGCAAACGACCTCGCAACCGTAGTGCTCTTTCAGCCAGCGGAGCATGACCGAAGTGTCGAGTCCACCCGAATACGCGAGAACAATCTTATGAATGTGCTTGCTCATCTTGTGCTTTGTTCTTGGTACTCTGTGCTTTGTTGTAAGTTCTCACGACTTTCAGAGAGAACCAGCGACAAAGCACCAAACACTAAGTTTCAAAATCAAATAACTTCCAAACTTTCTTTACCGTCGTTTTCTGATCGCGTACAGCAATAAAGATCGTGTCTTCGCCAGCAATCGTGCCGACGATCTCAGGGATAGCGGCAGCGTCGATCTCGACTGCGACTGCCGACGCGAGTCCCGGCACGGTGCGGGCGATTACCAAACTGTCTCCTGCGTGGTCTAAACTCAGCAGGCCGCGCGCAGCGGCGCCATTTGTTCGCGGTAGCGTGTAATGGCCGTGGTGCTTGACGACGCCAAGCTCTTCCAGATCGCGGGACACGCTTGACTGCGTCGCCGGCACGCCGGACTTCTCGAGCAGCGCACGCAAGTCTTCCTGCGTGCCAATGGGCCTGGCTCGAATCAGGCTCAAAATCTTCTGCTGGCGCTCGCGTTTAACCATATCGACCTATGCATTAAACTTGCATAATCGATGCATAGATGCATAAACTAGCATGCGAGTTGGACGTGGTCAAGGAGACCGTTGATTTATGTGGGGTGGGAGATTCACGGGCAAAACCGATCCGGGCTTCGCGGCCTTTAATAACTCGTTTCGTTTCGACCGCCGGCTGTTTGCGGCTGACGTAACCGCGAGCATCGCCTACAGCCAGGCGCTCGAAAACGCGAGCATTATCACCGCAGAGGAAGGCGCTCAGATCCGTGACGGTTTGAAAACAATTCTTGACCGAGGTTGCACTGACGACACGCAGACAGAAGACGTGCACTCCTTTGTTGAAGCGCGACTAGTCGAGTTGATTGGCGACGTCGGCCGCAAGCTGCACACGGGACGCAGCCGTAACGATCAAGTCGCGACAGACTTTCGACTGTGGCTCCGTGAGGCGCTCGACAACCTCAACTCAACGCTTCGCATCACCCAAACCGCGCTGCTCGACTTTGCGGAAGCGAACTCCGAAGTCATCATCCCCGGGTACACGCACCTGCAACGTGCGCAGCCGGTGTTGCTGGCCCACTGGTGTCTCGCATATTTCGATATGCTGGCGCGCGATCGCGAGCGGTTAATCGATACTCGGCGGCGCGTGAACATCATGCCACTGGGATCCGCGGCGCTCGCGGGCACGTCGTTTCCGATCGATCGCGAAGCGCTCGCGCAGTCGCTTGGTTTCGAAGGTGTGTCGAGCAACAGTCTGGACGCGGTCAGCGATCGTGATTTCTGTGTTGAATTCCTCAGTGCGTGTTCGTTAATCATGGTCCACCTGTCGCGGTTGGCCGAAGACGTAATTATTTACGCGACGACGGAGTTTGGGTGTTTCGAGTTGGGTGATGCGATTGCTACCGGATCGAGTTTGATGCCGCAGAAGAAGAACCCCGATTCGATGGAACTGGTGCGCGGCAAGGCAGGTCGTGTATTTGGTGACTTGATCGGACTACTGGCGACCTTGAAAGGCCTGCCGCTCGCTTACAACAAAGACATGCAGGAAGACAAGGAAGCGGTGTTCGATGCCTTTGATACTGTCACAACGTCGTTGCAAGTGACCGGCACAGTATTAATGAACATCCATGTGAACCAGGTGGCCTTAGGTGGTTATATGAACGCAACCGAACTCGCCGACTACCTTGTGAGAAAGGGAATGCCATTTCGAGAGGCGCACGAGATCGTCGGTAGAGTCGTAATCCGTGCAATTGATTTGGAATCACGGATCGAAGACATAGGTATTAACGAGTTGCAGAAGTTTTCACCGCTAATTGATACGGACGTCTACGATGCTCTGTCTCTCGAGCAAACGTTAACTACGAAGTCCGCGACCGGCGGGACGGCGAGGGCGTCGGTGAAGGAGTCGTTGGTGAAGGCTCGGCGCGCGCTGGTTGAATCGTCTCCTGATAGATAAATCTCACGTCCATCAGCTTCAAAACTACCGCGGGTTTCACGGCGTTGCGGTGTGTGTCCATGCTGATCATGCCTGTTACGCCGTTGAAATCCTTTGTTTGCGCCAGGGCGTCACGCACTTTCGATCCATCCGTTGAGCCTGACCGCGTAATTGCACCGAAGAGAATTCGCGCGGCGTCGTAGGCCAACGCCGCATGCGCGTCAGGCGCGAGGTTGCCGTAACGTCGCATGTACTCTTCGACGAATGAGCGAATCGCAGGCGAAGGATCGTCAACTGAATAGTGCGTCGAGATGTACGACCCGTTCAGAGCGTCGCCTCCCAACGCCCACAGTTCCGGCGCGTCCCAACCATCACCGCCGAGCAAGGGCTGCGTCAGATCAAGTTGCCGCGCTTGCTTGGCAATCAAGGTGACGTCGCCATAGTAACCGGGAATGTAGATCACGTCGGGTTCAGACGCCTTAATTAAGCTCAACTGCCCTTTGAATTCGACGTCGCCCTGCGTGTACGACTGTTCGTTTACGATCTGTCCGCCGAGTCGTTTGAAACTAGCTTGAAAGAAGTTTGTCAGACCGCGGCCGTATGGTGAGTTGAAGTCGTAAAGTATGGCGGCCGTGCGTGCTTTCAGCGAATTGAAGGCGAAACTTGCCATCACCTCGCCTTGAAACTCGTCGACGAAGCACGCGCGAAAGATGTAGTCGCCGACCAGCGTCACAGCAGGGTCAGTAGACGAAGGCGATATCAATGGCACATGCGACGACTGCGCGCGTGGGGCCGCCGCGCGGCTGTTGCCCGAGATGCCCCCACCGATGATCGCGACAACCTTGTCCTGATCGATCAGTTTTGCCGTAAGCCGTGCTGCTTCTTCCGGACTTCCTTTGTCGTCTTCAATTACGACGTCGATCCGCCGGCCGTTAATCCCCCCGCTCTGGTTGATCTGATCGGCGGCCATGAGCACGCCGTTAATGCCCGACTGTCCAAAGTTGAAAGTTGGACCACTGAGATCGCCGAAGTAACCGATCTTGATAGTGCTGCGGTCTGGCTGGTTTGTATTCTCAGTGTTGTTGCGTGAGCACGAAAACGCCAGGGCCAGCATTACCAGCACGCAAGGGAGGATTATCTTCTGTAAGTGGAGACTCGTCCGCTGCTGCCGGAGGGGAGTCGGAATTGACTGACTACTAACGCGTGATCTACTCACCAAGATAAGCTTCTTTAATCCGGGGGTCGGTGGCCAGATCCTTCGATGGACCTTCCATAACTATTCTTCCCGTCTCTAAAACGTAAGCGCGATCGGAGTGGCCCAGGGCGGCGTGCGCGTTCTGCTCGACCAGCAGAATCGTGGTGCCCTTGCTCTTAATCGCATCGATCGCTTCAAAAATTGTGTGCACGACCAGCGGCGCGAGTCCTAGCGAGGGTTCGTCGAGCAATAAGAGTCGCGGGTTTGACATCAACGCGCGTCCGATCGCGAGCATCTGTTGCTCACCGCCGGAAAGTGTTCCCGCCTTCTGCGCCTCACGTTCTTTCAAACGCGGAAACATCTTGAATGCGCGTTCCATGTCGGCGGCGATCTCCGCTTTGTTGTTCTTAAGGTAGGCCCCCATTTGCAGATTCTCGCGTACTGACAGATTCGCAAACACGCCGCGTCCCTCGGGCGACATCGAGATCCCGCGCGCGACCAGTTTGTGCGTAGGTTTGGCGCTGATGTCTTCGCCTTCAAAAACTACGCGCCCCTGCCGCGGTTGCAGCAGTCCGGTGATCGTGCGCAGCGTGGTTGTTTTGCCGGCACCGTTCGCACCGATCAACGTCACGACTTCGCCTTGTTCGACGTGCATCGACACGCCGGTGAGAGCTTCAATCGCGCCGTAATTTACCGAGACGTTTTCCAGGGTAAGCATCTTGTCCTGTGCTTTGTCCTTAGTGCTGGTGCTTTGTCAGTGGTCAGTGGTCAGTAGTCAGTAGTCAGTTGTCAGTAGTCAGTTGTCAGTAGTCAGTTCGTAAATCACTGACAACGGACCACTGACCACTGACAAAGCACTAAGCACCAAGCACTAATCCCCAAGGTACGCTTCGATCACCTTCGGGTCATTCTTGATCTCTTCGGGAAGGCCAAGCGCGATCGACTTGCCGTAGTCGACGACCTGAATTCTATCGCACACGCCCATCACCACTTTCATGTTGTGTTCGACCAGCAGGATTGTGAGTCCGAATCGATCGCGGATCTGCTTGATCAAGTTCATCAGGTCTTCCTGCTCCGAGGGGTTCATGCCCGCGGCGGGTTCGTCAAGCAGCAGCAGTTGGGGCCTGGTTGCGAGCGCGCGCACGATCTCGAGCCGGCGTTGAGAACCGTACGGCAGACTCGTTCCGCCTTCATCCTTGAAACGCGCAAGGTCGAAGATTTCCAGCAACTCCATCGCAAACTCGCGGTGCTCCCGTTCATCACGTTCGAATCGCGGCAGTCGCAGGACCGCGTCGAGCAAGTTCTGTTTCGCGTGTCGATGACAAGCGGTCATCACATTTTCCATTACTGACATACTCGGAAAGAGCCTGATGTTCTGGAAAGTTCGCGACACGCCGCGGCGCGAGATCTCGTAGGGCTTCAATCCGTCGATGCGCTCGCCCTTGAAGTAAAGCTCGCCGGAAGTCGGTGCGTAGACGCCGGTCAGCAAGTTAAAGATCGTCGTTTTCCCGGCGCCGTTCGGGCCGATCAATCCGTAGATCTCCCCGTGGCGCACGTTCATGTCCAGTTCGTTGACTGCGACTAAGCCGCCGAAACGAATCGTGCACTTCTTGGTCGTTAGTGGATGGTCGCCGTTGGTCTTCGCTTCCGCCATGTCGATGCCTAACTTTGTGCCTGCTTAGGTCTTACTTTTGTGCCTCTTGTGATTGCGCAATCGGCACGCCTTTCTCGCCAGCCGGCTTGTCGCCTTCAGGTCGCTTTTGCGCTCGCTTGAGCCACGGGATGCCAAACTCTCTCGCACCCATCACCCCCTGCGGCCGCGTAAGCATGATGATGACCAGCAACGCTGAATATATGACGAGGCGATAGTGTATGAGATTACCGGGCAACTGGCGGAGCAACTCGGGAAGTATCGTGATCACGATCGCGCCCAGCACGGCGCCCGTGATCGATCCCATACCGCCCAGTACGATCATGATGATGATCTCGATTGAGCGGATAAACTGGAAGTCGTTGGTGTGCAAAAACTGCCGGAAGTGACCGAAGAGTGCGCCCGCGATTCCGGCGAATGCGGAACTGATAACGAACGACAGCACTTTGTAACGGGTCGTATTAATACCCATTGCTTCGGCGGCGAGTTCGTCTTCGCGAATCGAGACGAACGCGCGTCCGATGTCGGAACGGACTATATTGTAAACGACGACGATTGTTATTACGGCGAAGCCGCCGATCCAGATGAAGTTTGCGTACTGCGGAATAATCAGTCGGCCTTCCCACGGCGGCACCGCGCCGCGGAAACCCGTCGCGCCGCCGGCGCGATCGATGTTCAGGATGATGATGCGGATGATCTCCGCGAATCCGAGGGTAACTATCGCGAGGTAATCACCGCGCAGTCGTAAACTTGGAATTCCCACGAGTAATCCAGCCAACGCCGCCACCAGGGCGCCGAACATCACAATGCCAAGAAAAACCAGCGACTGTGCGACCGTTGCGCCCACTAAACCCGTCAACCACTGCTCCGCGGACTGTGAATAGTAGACAGTCAGGAATACAGACGAGTACGCGCCGACAGCCATAAAGCCCGCGTGTCCGATGGAAAACTGTCCGGTGAATCCGGTGATCAGGTTGAGCGAGACGGCCAGAATGATGCTGATACCGGTCAGATTCAGAAGTTCGGCGTAATAGTAAGGCAGACCAAAACCGAAGAGACCGTCACGACTCATGAAAGCATTTAGGGCCACGAGCACTACGACGATGACGACTAAACCCAGAATCCGTTTAACGAAGGTTGGCATTCAGTGGATGTCGATCTGCGATTCCTTCAGACTTTCTCCTGTACGGTTGATCCGAGCAGACCTGAGGGACGAAGTAAAAGAACCAGGATCAAGATCGCAAAAGCCACTGCATCACGGTAAGTGGAAGCGATGCCGATATGATGGCCGTAACCCACGACGAAGGTTTCCGCGGCGCCGATGAGCAAACCGCCGAGCACTGCGCCGGGGATGTTTCCGATGCCGCCGAGTACCGCGGCCACAAAAGCTTTCAATCCCGTCAGGATTCCCATCAACGGATCGATGTTTGGATTGTACTGTGCGGTCAAAACGCCAGCTGCTGCCGCGAGGGCCGAACCAATCGCGAATGTCAGGCTAATGATGGCGTCGGTATTGATGCCCATCAGCTTCGCTGAGTTCAGGTTGAAGGAGACTGCGCGCATCGCCGTACCAACCTTCGTCTTGTACACGATCCACTGCAACACCAGCATCAACGCGATGGACACAAGAAAGATGACGATCTGTGCCTTCGAGATCGCGGCGTTACCGAAAAGCCGATACGGTGCCTGACTCTGCGATCCCAGGAAATCAGGGAACGCACGCGGCGTCGCGCCGATTTGAGCCACAAACAAGTTCTCGATCAGCAGCGAGACGCCGATTGCCATAATCAGCGTGGTCATGCGCGAGTATTTGCGAACGGGCCGGTAAGCGAATCGTTCGATGATCATGCCCACGATCGCGGCTATGATCATCGCGCCTAACAGCACGACGCTTAATGTCACCATCGATGCTCCGGCAGCGAAACCCGCGTAGAGCGCGATGTAAAAACCGGCGAACGCGCCCACCATGTAAACGTCGCCGTGCGCGAAATTGATTAGACGAAGAATGCCGTACACCATCGTGTAGCCCAGAGCAATCAGGGCGTAGATGGCGCCGACATTAAGACCGTTAATTAGTTGCTGAACGAAGGTATCCATCTAGGGTGCTCACCTGTTGCTTCCCGACGCTGGGCTCGCAGCCTTAGCCGGCGGCGGAGGTGCAGCAGTCGCAGGGGAAGTCGTAGCGGCCGGTGATGGGTCGCCCGCCGCCGGAGAAGTCGCCGACGATGCCGGCGGTGTCATACCTTCCGGATAGATCGTGGTGTCGTACACAAACTTTTGATCCTGGAGTTTCAGGACAACGGCGGGCTTCACGGCATTTCGATCCTTATCGATCGTGATCGATCCCGTCACGCCTGCGAAGCTTCTGGTTTGTGCAATCGCTTCGCGCAGTTTCGCGCTGTCAGTGCCGCCCGCGCGTTTGATGGCGTCAGCGAGAACTCTCATTGAATCATAGCCGAGCGCGGCCAGTGCGTCGGGTCTGGCCTGGTAGCGGGCTTGATAGTCGGCCACAAACTTCTTAATCGCCGGAGACGGATCGTCGACTGAGTAGTGGTTCGAAATGTAATTGCCGTTCAAAGATGCGCCGCCGAGTTGCCATAATTGCTCAGCGTCCCATCCATCGCCGCCGAGCAGGGGTGCTCGAATTCCGAGCTGTTTGCTTTGATTAGAAATGACGCCGACTTCGCCGTAGTAACCCGGTACGTAAATCACGTCAGGATTCGCCGCACGAATCTGCGTTAACTGACCACTGAAATCGCGGTCGCCCTGCGTGTACGACTGCTCCGCCACGATTTGGCCACCCAGTTTCGTAAAACTACGTGTGAAAAACTCGCGCAGTCCGCGGCTGTAGTCGGAGTTGAAGTCGTAGAGGATCGCAGCTTTTTTAGCTTTCAGATTGTTGGCAGCGAACTTTGCCATTACCTCTCCCTGGAAAGGATCAATAAAACAGACGCGGAAGATGTAGTCGCCCACCTGAGTCACGTTCGGATTGGTGGACGATGGCGAAATCATTGGGACGCGGGCTTCCTGTGCCTTCGGCGCGGCGGCCAAACTATTTGACGATGCAACCTCGCCGAGTACTGCAACGACTTTGTCCTGGTTCACCAGCTTGCTGACCACGGTTGCCGCTTTATTGGGTTCGCCCTGGTCATCTTCGACGATGACCCTGACCCTGCGTCCCAGGATGCCGCCGGCCTTGTTGATCTCATCGGCGGCCATCTCGACTCCATTCTTTGTCGATACGCCGAAGCTGGCAGTGCGTCCCGTAAGATCGCCGTAATAGCCGACTACGATCTCACCGCCTCCATCCGTGGCATTGGTGCCGGATCCACGGCGTTCACAGGCAAAGCTGAAGCAGAGAGTAGAAATCAACAATAGCGCGAGTAGCGTGCGTTTCATGTGGTCCTCACAAAGGGCGAATTGGATTAGACGAGCGGGCTCTGGTCAATCTGTGACTTATTGGTTCAGCGACGAATTATAGCGATTTCGCCCGAACTGTCGAGTGCGGAAGCATTAGTAATGTCTGAGTTTGCACATTCTCTGCGTGCCTCGGTGGTCCTCCGCGACTCTACGGTAAAAGAAGAGCTAAACCAGATAAACCGCCGACACGCTTTCGAACGCTGAGTTACACAGACAGAAATTAAGACACCACTGAAGCATTGTAAGCCGTGCAGATCTTTGGGTCATGACTGTAAGATAGGGCTTCGTGAGCCACTCCACACCTGCCAAAACCGGCTTCGCACCCGAACTAGGCGACATGAATAAGGAGGACTTTCGTCGCTTCGGGCACGAGTTTGTCGACTGGATTGCCGACTATTTCGAGCGCGTTCCTGAGTTACCGGTGCTGGCTGCCATCAAGCCCGGTGATCTGAAAGCGCAACTTCCCGATACACCACCGCAGCGAGGTGAACCGATTGATCGGATCCTCGCTGACGTTGATCGGATGATCGTTCCGGCTTTGACGCACTGGAGTCATCCTTCTTTCTTTGCCTACTTTGCTACCTCAACTTCAGCGCCTGGGATTTTCGGCGAAATGTTAGCCGCCGCTTTCGATAACAAGGCGATGTTGTGGCGCACGTCGCCGGCGTCAACCGAACTGGAAGAAGTCACGCTCGACTGGTTGAGGCAGATGATGGGTCTCGATCCGGGAATGATCGGGATCATTTACGACACGGCATCCGTTTCGAGCCTGCACGCTATTGCTGCTGCGCGAGAAGGAGTCGAACAGCGCATTCGTGAAGAGGGAATGAGCGGACGACCCGACTTGCCGCTACTGCGCGTTTACGTTTCCGAACAGGCGCACTCGTCTATTGAGAAAGCGGTGATCACCCTCGGTCTCGGCCAGCGCGGCTTGCGAAAGATTCCGACGGACAAACATTTTCGCATGGACGCGAAGGCGCTGGCGCAAGCCATTGCCGAAGACAAACGTGATGGTTGCCTGCCGTTCTGCATTGTCGCGACAGTCGGAACGACGTCTACCTCGAGTATCGATCCAATCGGGGAGATCATTCCGATCGGTGAAGAGCATGCCATGTGGTTGCACGTGGATGCCGCTTACGCCGGTTCGGCGGCGGTCGTACCCGAGTTCCGGCACATCCTCGCCGGTTGTGAACGCGCCGATTCGCTGGTGACAAACCCGCACAAGTGGCTTTTCACTCCGTTTGATCTCTCGGTTTTGTATTGCCGTCACATGGATCTGCTGCGGCGCGCGTTTTCATTGGTGCCCGAGTATCTCCGCACACCGGAACAAGAGAAGGTCCGCAGCGGATCGGATTATGGGATTCAACTCGGACGACGCTTTCGCGCGCTCAAGCTTTGGATGGTAATTCGCTATTTCGGTCACGACGGTCTGGCTGCACGAATTCGCGAACACTGCCGTTTGGCCCGAGTGTTCGCGTCGTGGGTTGATGAATCCAGTGACTGGGAATTGCTGGCGCCGGTACCGTTAGGGCTCGTTTGTTTTCGCGCTCGTCCAGGAGGCGTTGACGGTTCAGGAGTGGACGAATTGAACGAGTCGATCATGCATGGCGTTAACGCGAGTGGACGCGCGCTTCTTTCGCATACGCGTTTGAACGACAAGTTTACGCTGCGACTTTCGATCGGAAACATTCGTACGACGGAAAAACATGTTCGTCAGGTGTGGGAGTTATTGAACGAACAGTTACGATCTCTTACATGAGACGGACGATGATGACCAGCTTAACTAACGTGCGCTTGGCAGTTACGTAATGTTACCGCTTCTAACCTCACACGGAGATCCTCACATGACCGAGAATGACATTGCTTCTGTTGTGGTCGATGCTGCGCTGAAGATTCACAAGACACTAGGGCCGGGCCTGTTGGAATCGGTTTATCAGGCAACGCTTAGTTTCGAACTCCAAAAAAGAGGCTTACGAGTAGTGGAAGAGCTAGCTCTGCCTGTTCGCTACGAAGGAGTCAAGCTTGATCTTGGGTTCCGAGTGGATCTTCTCGTTGATGACAAGCTAGTAATCGAGATCAAGTCTGTAGAAGCAGTCGCTCCTGTACATCGAAAGCAGGTGCATACCTACTTGCGACTGATGAACAAGCAGCTGGGGTTACTCATCAACTTCAATGTGGAGTTAATGAAAAATGGAATACACAGGGTCGTTATTAGATTGCCGGAATGAGGTTCCCGCAAAGGCGCAAAGGCGCAAAGGAAGGCGTAGCCGTTGCTGTTGTTGGACACGCCCGCTTTTTCGAGTCCTATTCCGCCTAACGCTTTCCTTTGCGCCTTTGCGCCTTTGCGCGATGCTTTTCCTGCTCATTGCGATTGCTTTTACGTGCTTTGCTCAACCGCGCGGGGCGATGAGACCGGCGGACGTTGTGAGAGTTGCGAATGTCACGGATGCGCAGATCTCACCGAATGGGCAGTACGTCGTTTACACCGTTTCTTCGGTTGCCGAGGACAAGACCGTCAGTACGCTTTGGATCGCTCGTTTGCTGCCAGAGATCGTGCCGGTCCAACCGACGGCGCAGCCAACGCCTCGGTCGCCTTCACCTCGAACGGTGCCTTATCTCGAATGGCCGGAAATACGCGTCGCGCCTCGTACGTTATTGCCTCCAGGTTGGTCAGCCTCGACACCTCGTTGGTCGCCCGACGGCACGTCGATCGCATTTCTGTCTCAGCAGGACGAACACGACGGACTCTGGGCGATCAGACTCGACAAACCGGAGCCGCGTTTTATTGCGCCAGTCGCGTCGACCAACTTCTTCATCGCGTATGCAGGTGAACCGTTCTCCTGGTCGCCTGACTCGAAACGCATCGCCTATATCTCCGCGCGTGCAGAGGTGCAGCGGACCGTAGACCGTTCCGCGCGCGGCGACGATCCGCGCGTGATCGATCGCATCCAGTACAAATCGCGCACCGGGTTTTCTGACAATCGTCGCACGCACGTCTGGGTTGTGGAAGTTGATCGCCCGGCGCCGCTGCAATTAACGTCCGGCGCGTTTTACGATCACGCCGTCGGCTTCAGTCCGTTCGGCGACGAGATCCTCTTTCTCTCGAACCACGAGCCGGATCCGGACGCGTTCAATAACTCCGATATCTTCGCTGTCGATCTCGGTGGACAAATCCGTCAGATCACGCAGACGAAAGGTTGCGAATACGATCCGGTTTGGTCGCCTGACGGACGGTCCATTGCTTACACCGCAACCAAACGCGAGGTCACGACGATTGATAGTGTCGCCGAAGACGCGCATCTATGGGTGATTCCCGCCACCGGCGGCAACGGAAGAGAATTGACCCTGGACCATGATCGACGCGTTCGCGATCCGCGTTGGTCTGCCGACGGGCGCTCGATCATCTACCTCGCCGGCGATCAGGGTTCCACGACGTTGTTTCGCATCGGCGTGGAGGGCGGCAAAGTGAGTCGCTTTTCGATTCACCTCTGGCAAGGCGAGATCGTTGGAAGTTTTTCCGATCTGGATTCGAAAATAAACACTGCGGCCGCAGGCGCCGCGCTCCCGCAGCCGGTTGCATTTCAAATCTCGAGCTTCAGTTTCAGCAACCGCTCGCAAAGCATCGGGCGCGAGATCTCGTTCCCGTTTGTTGTGACCTTCGGCACGGCGTTGCGACCGGCGGAAGTTTGGGCGGGATACGGAAGCTCGACTCCGATGCGCCGTCTGAGTGGTCACAACGACACATTGATGCGATCGCTTCGGCTGATCGCTCCCGAGGAGATCACGTTTCCGAGCTTCGACGGAACGCAGATTCAAGGCTGGTTGATGCGGCCTCCCGGGTGCACGAGCGACCGCAAGTGCCCCGTGATACTGAGCGTACACGGTGGACCACACGGAATGTCTGGCTGGTCGTTTAATGCTACGTTTCAGGTCTATGCGGCGCGTGGCTATGCTGTGTTGTACTTGAACCCGCGCGGGTCGAGTGGATATGGACAGAGGTTTTCTGATGGGACGTTGAATGAGTGGGGTGGCGGCGATTATCGCGATTTGATGTTGGGTGTGGACGAAGCGCTTCGTCGCAATGCCTGGATCGACGGCGCTCGCATGGGTGTTACCGGGGGAAGTTACGGTGGGTTCATGACGAATTGGATCGTCACGCAAACGCCGCGCTTCCGCGCCGGCGTGGCGGTGGCGAGTGTCAGTAACCTGGTCAGCTTTTATTCGACGTCCCTTTATCAGGACCTGATTCACGCGGAATTTGGTGGATTCCCGTGGGACAACTTCGAAGCATTGTGGCAATGGTCGCCGTTGCGGTTTGTGCGGCAGGTTCAGACACCGGTGATGTTCATTCACGGTGAGCTGGATAATGACGTGCACATCACGCAGGCCGAAGAGATGTACATGGCGCTGAAACGTCGTGGCGTCGAAACACTTTTCGTTCGCTATCCGCGCGAAGGTCACAGCCTTCGCGAACCGAAGCACCGCATTGACGCGCTTGAGCGTACGCTTGCGTGGTTCGATCGGCACGTGCGGTGACGGCGTTAGCATCGACTTTAACGGGAGAATCAACATATGAACATCATAAAGCTGGCTGCGATCGGGTTTCTTTTGATAACGCCTGTGATGGCCCATGCGCAAAGCCACCAGAGCCAGGAAAGTAAGTTCGTTGGTCTAAGCCGGAGAGTAACCCCATGATGCAATCGCAAATCGAAGCAGCGAAAACATACGAAGCACTGTTCGTGCCGGCGCTTGTCGGACAATTCGCTCCAAAAGTCGCGGACGCTGCGAGAGTAGTTAAAGGGGAACGAGTGTTGGATGTCGCGTGCGGCACGGGAGTACTTGCGCGCGAAACCTTGAAGCGTGTTGGCCCAAATGGAAGCGTGTCGGGGATTGATTCTGTTCCCGGAATGATCGCGGTTGCCCAACAAATCGAGCCAGCCGTCGAATGGCGGCAAGGAAAAGCAGAGTCATTACCGTTTTCTGAAGGGTCCTTTGACGTAGTCGTTAGCCAGTTTGGTCTGATGTTCATGGACCACGTACAAGCAATCAGAGAGATGTTGCGCGTATTAACGCCCAGAGGACGTTTGGCGGTAGCTGTTTGGAATTCATTGCAAAACATCCCGGCTTACGCAACGGCTGCTGAGCTATTTGAACGGATTGGAGGTCATCAGGCTGCACATGCGTTGAGAGTTCCATTTGTGCTTGGAGACACAGACGAGTTACGCCAATTGTTTTCCGACGCTGGCGCCTATTCGATTGACGTTACGACGCATTCGGGCACCGCCTTGTTTCCCAGTATTCGGGTGATGGTTGAAGCGGATCTCAGAGGCTGGTTGCCGGTGATGGGAGTTAACTTGTCTGAAGTACAAATCAGGCAGATTCTGGACGAGGCCGAAGCCGCACTCGGTTCTTACACCACGAGCGAGGGTCAGGTACGGTTTGAGATATCAGCCCACATCGTTACTGGAAAGAAGAGCGACGACGAAAGCGATTGAATACTGAGTCATACCGCGCTTAGTTTCTCCTGCAACCGCAAACTCGCGACCGCGTAAGGAATGTAAACCAGTCCGAGTGGATTTCCCTGGCGCAGAAGTTCCAGACGCGCGCCACGCACGGCTTTTCCGATCGGCATTTTCTCTTTATGAGGCGGCGCGCCGATGAACCGCTTAAAACACTCTTCCGCAAACCGCACGGCCAGCGGCTCGAAGATCGTTATCTCCGTCCCGATTACACCCGCGGCTCCGCTCGTTTGCACAAACGAGCTAACGAAGTCGAGCGTGACTTCCGGATTCAGTGACGTTGTGTGACAGCCATTGATGAAAACAAGTGGATTGGGTCCGGTCCATTCAATACCTTCGAACCCCCAGTTATTCGGGTCGAGCTCATCCTTCTCCCCGATTTGCAGAAATGGATTATTCGATCCTGCCTTCACTCCACCGTGGCAATAAAAGTAAATCAAGTGAGGAACGACCGCTGACTTCAGCCGCAGGATGAACGCATCGTAACCATTGTCGCGCTCAAACTTCACCCCCTGTAGCGCTTTAAGCGTGTCGAGATGCGGATCGCGTTTGACGAAAGCCTTGTCGGTCGAAACACAGGCGAACATCTGAAGAGAGTCCTTAAACTCGATCACTGGCGGAATGTCGGTGTTGCCGTCGAGTGTGAGCGGTAGGCCCAGCAAATGGCGATACCCCCAGAACCCACTTGGACAAATGATCGGGCCCAGAGCGTTCAGTGTCTTTGTCTTCAGGATCTCGGCAGTCATCGTCTTGAGCTCGCAACCGCCTTTGAAACAGACGCAGTCCTCCAATGGTGGCCCACCCTCGCGGGCTTCATTCAGCGCCTTGGAGAAACTCGAGCAGAGCTCGAAAGTCGTCTTGGGAAAATCGAACTGGTTCGGATTCCAGGCGTAGTCGTAAACAACCGCCGCCGGAAGCACGGCCCGCGGTGAAAGCTTGAGCGCGATTTGGATCAGCCCGGAGTTCGCCAACAGGGTTTCAAGTTCGCTTCGCTTTTTGCGAAGGTGAGACTGAAAGCCGGTGTAGATCCGCGATCCGGCACGCGCCAGATATGCGAGGTCTTTCGCCAACTTCCTCTCATCGAACGTGTTGTCATCCTGATACCTGTAAGAGGGTCGTTTTTTCTCGTCCCACTCTTCCTCATCTCCCCAGGAAACTTTCCGCAAGGCAGCACGAGCCTGTTGGAGAAAACCCGTGAGTTGTGGACCATCTATTGGCGCGTCGTCTTTGTAACGCTCCGAGCCGTCGGAACCAAAAAAGCGAAAAGTGCTCGAGCCGTCGCCGTTGTCGTTCACCATTAGGCTGAGAAGGTGTGGCTCTTCTGTCAACTTGGCAAGATGGCTGGCGCGGAGAGATTCAGACAGGACATAGTCGAGTTGTTGCGAGCAGGCCTCGGTCACGGGATCGGACGCGGCTTTGACGTTCGCGGAGACCACGTATGATTGGACCAGCACCTGCTCACAGTAAATATTGCACCGCAGACGATGGGTCGCTTCCTTATCAGGCACGGTGATGGGGAACAACAGATGACGCTCCAGGAACTCCTGCGGCGCCTCCGCCGACAATGAAATTGATTTGGTGTCGAGTGGCTGGCGCTTAACCTTAACTTCACCTTGTTCAACCCTCAACTCACCTATGTCTTGTCCAGGCGTGATCGCGAGTTCGTTCTCAAAACCGAAAATGGCGACCGTCAATACGGCCTTCGCCGGAACCAGGTCCAGATCAAACTCCGCCGGCTTGCCGATCGCGGCTTCGTCTTTTTCCTTACCGATCTTGAGCCAGAAGTAATAAGACCGCCCGCGTTGCAGTGGTTCGGTTTTCTGCACCTTCTTGTCAGCAGCGTTCCTTTGCGAGAAACCGAGGTTTACATAATCGGGACGTTTTTCTTTTTCCGTTGACGTGCCCGACGAGGGGTGTGGCTTTGAAGGCCTAGACTCAAATCCCTCGTCGACAGCCTCGAAACCGGGAGTATCTTGAGGCTCCGAGCCACCCACCGACTCGAACCCAGCGTCGACAGCTTCAAACCCACCACCAGACGACGTACTGCTTCCACCCAAATTGTCTGGAGGGTCAACCGACGCAACTCCACCAAAATCATCGTCGACTAACTTGGGCTTCGGCGGACGAGGGTTTCTCTCAACGCGACGGAATGAATCTTTCGATTGCTGATTTACGTCGCTGGATTTTCCCGGACTCTTTCGAGGTTCGACCCTGCGTAACAGTTGATCGAAGACCTGGAAGCGCTGTTTTTCGGAGAGTTTCCCGATCAACCGCTTCGCCTCTTTGCCTTCCGGAACCGAAACTTCGTCCACCGACCTTCCGGCCGGAAGCAGATACTTGTTCGTCAGTTTGAGACGATCATTTTTGGTGGGCAGACGTTTCGCGAGGGCGTGAACCAGAAATGCCTGTAGCGCACCTTCGCTCGCATTCTGCGCGAGCCAGAGCGCCCGTTGGAGCAGGCTCGCGGGCAACAGCGTGGTGAGATCCAATAGGAGGACGAGCGGGTTGACCCTCTTTTTAGAAAGGAAGAGTTGAGCCCGCTCCAAGGGATCCTGCGACATCACTAACCTCACGAGGAATTGAATACGATTGGCGCGTTTATTCTTCTCGCTTGGGCTCAAGACCCATGCCTTTGCCGCCGGCGGAGATCATCTGGTCTTTGGTGAGCGCAGGACCGCGTCCGTCGATGAACCAGCCGGAATCGAAGCCCGGTGCTTTGTTTATCAGGATCACGAGAATAAAGAAATACAGGAAGAATCCCGACGCGAGACCAATACCATACGCGCCAAACAGATCGGTCTTCTCGGGGAAGAGGGCGAGAACGGCGGCGCCGCCAATAGCCCCGACCAGAGTTACGATGTCGCTCAATTGCACATCGTCCTTGCGCCACCGATTGATGTAGTAAACATACCAGCCGACTACTGCTCCGAAAGCTCCTGCACCGATCTTTTGCAGCATGGTGGCTACTTCGGAGGCGGGTTGAGCGGCTTCTTGCAGCATGAGTTTCTCCTTATTTTAAGTGTTGTTGGACTTCGGATAGCGTTTGCGAAGTTCGCTACGCCATTGCGAGTGCACCCACAGAGCTACGAGCGCGGCGACGCAAAATGGTGCTAAGGCTGATATGCCACCGAGCCACGCCGTTACACCTGCTCCCACAATGGAGGCGCCGGTTAGTGAAGTTATTGCGACCGGTAGTCTTTCAGGCCGGACGTCATAGAGACCGAGTAACCATCCAAATACCAGGCCAAAGCCAATGGAGCCGAGGGTGACCAGCACTGTGACACCTCGCTGCAAATATGGGAGGACCTTACACGCCTCGGTCCAATCGAAATGCAGTTAGTCGGAAAAACGTTCCACCCTCGACGGACGCGAGCGTCCGCCAGAAGGTGGGGCCACAATTATCGAAGAGCGCCCATAACCTTCGGGTCGCCGAAAACGAAAGCGATATTTGGTTCGTTGTGGTGTGGTACCTCGCAAGGCTCGAGGGTGTAATCTGATACGGCAGAACTGCACGCGATGGCGGCGACTGGCGAGAAGTAAACGATGAAGCGATCCTCGTGATCTCCTCGTCCAGGACCTGAGGTAGCGTGGAACATCGCAAACCCCTCGGGTTGTTTCTCCTGGCGATAACATTCCATGGCCCGTTTCCCGATTTCCACCATATCAGGGTTAATTTCAGTGGTGAAGGGAAGCACGATTCGTTGCCATGACATGGTTCGCTTGTCCTTTATTTTCGGTTTATTTGAGTTAGTCGAGGACTCGCGCATTGATCTACTAAACCCATTTGTGTCTGTCAAGGCCAAGGTTGTCGTGTTTCGAGCCACGTTATTGAAAATCCGTGTTTGTGCGTGTTAGCACTTTCCGATTGGTCCCATCTGGGCGTAGAATACTGAAACCGCCAATGAAATTCGATAAGGAACAAGGAATTCGGGTGTTGAAGCGCTGCCTTAAGCTGCTCTGCCCTGCTTGTGGCGAAAGCTCAATCGTAGAGCGCCCTTTTCATATCCGGCATCATTGCCCGAATTGCCTCTCGCTGTACAAACGCGAAGACGGCTTTTTCGTCGGGGCGATCCTGGCGAATGTGGTGATAACGGAACTGGTAATCCTTGTCTTTTGCTTCTTTTGTTTGCTGGTAATCGGCGCTGAGTACGAGAGTGTGCTGGTGGTGCTGTTTATAGTAGCGCTGATCTTCCCGGTTGCCTTCTATCACCACAGTTGGAGCTTTTGGTTAGGCTTCGATTACCTCGTCGAGTCGTTACCGAAATACAAGCAGTACCGCAACCAGAACTGAAACCGCGGATCTCACGGATGTTTCGCGGATCTTCGTCCTCTGCTATACTCCCCGCAGCCCCGCCCCGCTTTTTCAGGCGCTTAGGTCAAAAGAAGACTCGAGGAAGTGCAGGGAAGCTGAAGTGCTTGTAGCACTTAAACGGCGAGGTCCGGTTTTATAATCGTCTGTTAAGACGGTTTAGATTAACTTCGGTTGCAGCCGCTGACCTGGCCATTGGCCAAGCTCAACTGGGCGCGTAGAGGACCTCAAAAATCCCAAGCGGCTCCGCGAGATCTAACCAGGTTCAGAGCAGACAGCAGCAAGGCAGTAGACCTTTGGTTCAATGCTCATTCGCTGCCAATGCTCCCGGTAATTCATCTCCGGCCCTGAGCGCCCTGCGGCTAGTCAGGTTTTCTGTTGAGAGAAAGAATTCGCCGTCGTGCTGCGGATACACTTAATCCGCCGCCGACGAGAATTGTGCGCCGGTCGGCGCGCAGTTACAACACTACCCACAAGCGGCCGGATGTGAACTGCCTTCCCCGGCCACAATTCGTTTCATCATTTTCGTGGCGACTCGGTTATTCGTGTCGCCGATTCTGTGCAGAGCAAACGCCTCGCCGGTCGGCTTGCAGGCAAGCGCTGCCCGTCAACAATTTTTAGAAAAGGCTGGTAATGGCAAAACAACTAATCGTTAGCGTCAACGGACGCGAAAAAAAGATAGCGATCATTGAAGACGACAAGGTCGCGGAGTTCTACATCGAGCGTGGAGAACAACATCAGGGAATCGTCGGTAACATCTACAAGGGACGCGTCATGCGCGTTCTCCCCGGCATGCAGTCGGCTTTCGTCGACATCGGACTTGAACGCGATGCGTTCCTTTACGTCTCCGACTTCTTCGACGAAGAAGAAGAGTTTGAACGGATCGTCATCGACAAGTCGAAGAAGGGCGCGCAAGAACCCGAACATGCCGCGGCTGAAGAAGTCGCACTCAATCGCGTCGAGCGCGAGCAACAGATAGAAGCAACTCAGGAGCGAATCGAGGCGGAGCAAGGCGAAGCCGGACTTACCGAAGATGCTCCCGAGGCGACGGAAGGTGGCCGACGTCGCAGCCGCCGTGGCCGTCGTCGCAGTCGTTGGGACAAAACCGATGACGCCGCTGCTCCAGCGCCGCTTGAGCCCCGGTTCGAGATTCCCGACACGCCGTTCGTTGCTGCCGATCCTTCAATCGAGCGCATCATTGACGAAGAAGAGACAGCCGCGGTCAACGGCGAGATGTTCAAAGACGCACGACTTCAGGAACGCATCTTCGATCAGATTCACGCCGTTGAGTTCAACATCGACGACGACTTTAGCTCGGCTGAAGTCGGTTCCTTGCTTTCGAGTGGCTTCGCCAGTGACACATTTGAGCGGATCGACGACGGCGAAAGCGACGGTGAGCCACTAGTGCGCGAAGGACAACGCCCGCGCGAGGCGCACGTGTCGAGTTTTGTCGATGACGTTTCCAGCGCGCCGTTGAGCAGTGGAGGCTTTGAGCGCATCAGCGACGACGAAGAAGAAGCCGCGCAGTTCGTAGAGGCGGAAGCGCCCGCCAGTAAGAAAGCGCGAAAGTCCGCCACCAAGAAGAAACCAAAGCCGACCGCAACGACCAAGGCTGCTTCGAAGAAGAAAGCATCGAGCAAGAAGGCTTCCAAAAAGCGAGCCGCACCCGCTGAAGGCGAAGACTCCGAGCAGCAGGCGGATCTTTACGCAGACTCGGAAGCGAGGTTGAGTGAGAGTCCGTCGCGCGGAGAGTTCGCGACGCGTCGCGGTGGCCGCAGACGCCGCCGTCCGAGCAAGAACAAAGGCGGCGCCGCGCCTGTTGAAGGGGAGGTTTCACCTACTGACGGCCAGGACGAAGAAGTGGAACAAGAGCAGGCGATCGAGACGCCCGAAGAGGTCGTGGTGGTCGCTAAGCCGGAGCGCCGGCCACGCGATCAGCGCGATCAGCGGCGCGAACAACGGGGTCATCGCGGACAGTCGCGGCGCGAGCGCTATCAACCAGCTATTACTGACCTGCTAAGTGAAGGTCAGGAAATCCTGGTCCAGATCGCGAAGGAACCAATTGCCAAAAAAGGCGCTCGCATCACTTCACACATCGCGATGCCGGGACGGTTTTTGGTCTACATGCCGACCGTCGAGCACGTGGGCGTCTCACGGAAGATTGAATCGGACACCGAACGACATCGCCTGCGAAAGCTGATTCAGACGATTCGTGCTGAAGAAGACATACCTTCGGGTGGTTTTATCGTGCGCACGGCGGGTGTTGGCATCAGCGAAAAAGAGTTGCGTGAAGACGTCCGTTACCTGGTCCGCACCTGGCTCGACATCAGAAGTGCCGCGGAGAAGGCGAAAGCACCGGCGCTGGTCCATCGCGATCTCGATTTGGTCCAACGACTGCTGCGCGATCAGTTGTCAGACGATTTTGAATCGATACGCGTCGACTCCGAAGAGGAGTATCAGGCGATCGTCGAGTTTGTGAACCGCATTCAGCCGCGGCTCGTGCGACGTGTAAAGCTCTACACGAAGGACCAGCCGATCCTCGAAGCCTACGGCGTCCAGGCGGAGATCGATAAGGCGATCAAGCCGCGGGTGTGGCTGAGGTCGGGCGGCTATCTCGTGATCAATCAAACAGAGGCACTGGTAGCAATCGACGTCAACACCGGCAAGTTTGTAGGTCGCGGCAGCGGTCGTCTGGAAGACACAATCACGCGCACCAACCTCGAAGCGGTCGATGAGATTGTGCGTCAGATTCGTTTACGCGATCTCGGCGGAATCATTGTGCTCGACTTGATTGACATGGAGGAGCGTCGTAACCGGCAGAAGGTTATGCAGGCGTTGCAGGACGCTCTTCGCTGCGACAAGTCGCCGACCAAGGTGCTTTCGTTCAACGACTTCGGACTGGTGATCATGACTCGCAAGCGTGTCAAACAGTCGCTCGAAAGAACGCTTTGCTCGCCGTGCCAGTATTGTCAGGGCGCAGGGTTGATCAAGTCGCCGCAGACGATCTGCTACGAACTCCTCGAAGAAGCGCGTCGATTGGCGAAAGGGATGAACGGCGATAGCGAGAATAAACAAATCACACTGCGCATCAACCCCGAGGTGGCGAAAGTGTTGCGATCGAGCGAGCGGGACGTGATGGTCGAAATCGAAGATTATCTTGGTCCAATCGACATCGCGAGCGACGAAACGATTCATCAGGAACAGTATGATTTTGCGATCATTTAATGGGTAAACTCGGCAATCTGTGGAAAACATTGCTCGCCGGTGGTGCGGGCGTGGCGGCACTCGCCGCTGTTAACGCCTCGATCCAGCGTCGCGCGCTCGAGCCTGACGACAGCGCGCTCGGCGGCGAAGCAAGACTGTTTACCTGGAAGTACGGTCAAATCTTCTACAAGGAGGCCGGACTCAACCACGGCGGTCTGCCGATTGTCTTCATTCACGGCGTTGACGCCGGTGTGTCGAGCTTCATGTGGCGCAAGAACTTCGATGAGCTGGCGCGCGATTTCCGCGTTCTGGCTTTCGATCTACTCGGCTTCGGTTTCTCCGAGAGACCTCCGGGGGCGCCGTATTCAGCTGATCTCTACGTCGAACTAATTTCCGATTTTATTCGCGAAGTCGCAGGCGGTCGCGCGAATGTCGTGGCGAGTTCGCTTGGAGCGTCGTACGCGGTGCGCGTCGCGGACGAACATCCGGAACTGATCAACGCCATGATTCTCAACGCCCCGGCCGGCTACGACACGATGAATAGACGACCGGGGATGGCGGGCGCCGCGTTTTATGGGCTCCTGCAATCGCCAGTTCTGGGCACGTCGTTCTACAACGTCATGGCCAGCGAACGCAGCATCCGCGATTACGCGCGTCGCACGCTTTTTTACGACTATCGTCGCGTTACCGATCGACTCGTAGCGCATCTTTACGCGACGAGTCATCAGCCGGGGGCGCAGTACGCGATCGCCGCGTTCATGTCAGGCTATCTCAACTGCGACATGAGTTCCGCCTTTGCCCGTCTGGTCCAACCGATCGTCCTGGTATCGGGTAAACAAGACGTGAGTACACCTGTTTCAAGAGCGATTGCTTTGTTGGATTTGAATCCGCGAGCGCGGTTGGAGGTGTTCGATTACTGCCGGGCTATGCCGGAACAAGAACACCCGGAGAAGTTCAACGCATTGGCCCGCGAATGGTTTAGGACGCAGTCGTACACAAGTCAGCCCGATGAACTTGCCGGTACAAAATATCGCGTTGCTGGGGAATGAACCCCGACTCACGTATCAGAAATTGCAGCACTTGCTCGTCGGCGCGATTGTGAGCTCCCGCCGCTGACACCACGTTCTCCTCGATCATTATCGAACCCATGTCGTTCGCGCCGAAGCGCAACGCGACTTGCCCTAGACGAAGGCCCTGCGTCAACCACGACGACTGAAAGTTTTCGACGTTGTCGAGGAAGAGTCGGGAGACCGCCAGCATCTTCAGGTAATCGACCCCGGTCGGTTCGTCTTTGATCCTGCGGCCGAGCGCGGTGTTCTCGCGTTGGAAAGTCCACGGGATGAACGCTGTGAACCCGCCGGTTTCGTCCTGTAGATCGCGAATGCGCTGCAAGTGTCTGACGCGGTGCTCGATGCGGTCGCCAATGCCGAACATCATTGTTGCCGTCGAGCGCAGACCCACTCGATGCACCGCGCGCATCACGTCCAGCCATTCGTCAGCGGTGCACTTCGTGGAAACTCGTTTGCGAACTTCGTCGTCGAGAATCTCCGCGCCGCCGCCGGGCAGACTGTAAAGACCCGCCTCTTTCAAACGGGCCATGATCGTTTCGTAGTCGAGCCTCGTGATGAGGTGAAGGTTGTGGATCTCCGGTGGAGAGAAGCAGTGCAACTGGAACCCGGGATACTTGGCGCTAAGTGATCGCAGCAGGTCTTCGTACCACTCGATCCCGAAGTCGGGATGAAGCCCGCCCTGCATCAGCACTCCGGTGCCGCCGAGCGCGATCGTCTCGTCGATCTTCTGGCAGATTTCGTTGAACGTTCGAACATAGGTGTCTGGCGCACCGGGCCGGCGGTAGAACGCGCAGAAGGTGCAGACCACGTTGCAGACGTTCGTGTAGTTAATGTTTCGATCGATGATGTAGGTGACCACATTGGCGGGATGGCGGCGGGCACGAATCTCATCCGCGGCGACGCCCATGCGCGCGATGTCGTGCGACTCGAGCAGCGTCGTACATTCTTCAACTGACATACGCTCGCCTGCGAGCACTCGATCGAGAATCGGTTGAATACTATTCATGCAGGTCTAAATGTATCGTAACGGCTTAACACGTTCAATTAGTCGATGCTTGTGGGCCAGTTCGAAATAAAGTTCGAGCCCGCGCTGCATTGACTCGTCGATGCGATAAACGATGTTCTCGGTTAAATATTTTCGCAAATCCATAGCGATCTTGTCTTTGTACGCGTCAACGATCTCCTCGATCCGCGTTACACCCTCATCGCGTGCGCCTGCGAAATCAACGTCGACACTGTCGTCGCGTACCATCCACATAGCAAAAACGAATCCGAAGCCGGTGTAGTTGCGCCAAAGAGTGGCCATGTCCCACACCTTTAGGCCCGTCCGAGGAAACGTCATGCCGGGGTCGCCGATTATCAGCGCAGCATCGTTGCGGTCGAGCATCTCGTCGAGGTTTGGCGACTGCGTGGTCCACTCCGGCTCACGTCTGAGAAACTCTCGAAAAATGATTTTCACGAGCGTGGCCGAAGTACGCGACGATTCGTCCAGGGCAACCGTGCGAATGTCCTCGAGTTGGATGTTTTTCGACACGAGCACGACGCTGAGAACTTCGTTTTGTGAACCGACGCAAACGTCCGGCACCAGAGCCCCGTCAGGAATACGCTGGTACTCGATCACAGGAATCAATGCCGCGTCCACTTCATTTTGCGATAGCAGTTGCGCGCAACGTGCGGGAACGGCGTCGATGAAATCGACCGAGCCTCGTTTCGCTCCGTGAAGAAAACTCCAAATGAGTGGCGCTGAATTTAAGTATGTTGAAGCGGCTATCTTAGACATTTTCCGTTTTTCATTTTTCCGTTTGTCATTTTTTCATCTTACGCCTTTGGCAAAATTCATACACTGCGGTTTCCAAAATGACAAATGAAGAATGGCAGACGGAGAAATGGAAAATGAAAAGCGGAACCTGTACTATCCGAGCCATGACTTTTTACGACGTGACTGTTCCCTTGTCCAATGAGTTGCCGACCTATCCCGGCGATCCGGGAATTCAGATTGGCGACTGGCGCAGCTTTGCGAAAGGCGACAGCGCAAACGTTTCAGTGGTCAACTTCGGCGCGCACACGGGTACGCACGTCGACGCTCCGGCACATTTCATCGAGGGCGCGGGGAAGATCGAGTCGCTGCCAATTGAATCGTTAATCGGTGAAGCAGTTGTCGTGGAGGTGCCCGAACACTGCATCGTAATCGACAAAGCCTTCGTCACTGCACACGTTCCCCCGGAATCCGACCGTGTGCTCTTCAAGACGCGCAATTCCGCCTTTTGGAGCGAGACGCCGCCAACGTTTCATAGCGATTTCACTCACCTCAACCTGGAAGCCGCGACGTACCTTCGCGACCAGGGCGCGAAACTGATTGGCATCGACTATCTTTCGATTGAAAGATTCAAATCGGGCAATCATGCGGTCCACCTGGCGCTGCTTTCAAAAGGGGTTGTGATTCTGGAAGGTCTGAATCTTTCCGGCGTTCCAGCGGGAAGCTACGAACTTATTTGTCTGCCTTTGCGGTTGCGGAGCGAGCTCGGCGACGGCGCTCCAGCGCGCGCCGTGTTGAGAACTCTTGATTAAACAACAAAACCCAAAGTACCGCGAACGCGTTTACTCAATTGTGCGACGCATTCCACCCGGCCGCGTCATGACATACGGCCAGATTGCGGAACTCCTCGGCGACGGTTACACGCCGAGGACTGTTGGTTTCTGTATGCATGCTTCGCCCGATGGAACGCCGTGGCATCGCGTATTAAATGCGCAGGGCGCGTGCTCGACCGGCCGGCTCGTGCTGCCGCACGACAAACAGCAGCGCATGCTGGAGCAGGAAGGCGTTGCGTTTGACAAAAACGCGCGTTGCGATTTGCAGACGTTCCTGTGGATTCCGAAAACCAGAGCCAAGAAATCAGCAGCGAGTTTGTATAAAACCAAATCTTCCGTCAAAGGACGAAAACAATGAGTACTGACCCCGTCCCCCGCGCTCCTTATGCCGTCAGCCCGCCACGTTATTCAGTTTCACATCAAATGGTGACGACGGCGTTTGAGTTGCCAAACTATCGCGTGGTGCAGAACCTCGGTGTGGTCCGCGGAATCGTAGTGCGATCGAGAAACATCTTTGCCACTATCGGCGCAGGGCTGCAAACGATTGTTGGCGGCAACATCACCGTTTGGACCAAACTTTGCGAAGATACTCGCGCGGATGCTTTCGAGATCATGATTCAGCACGCCACCGAGATCGGCGCCAACGCCGTGATCGGTGCACGCTACGACACGACCGAGCTGTCGCAAGGGGTAACTGAAGTGCTCTGCTACGGCACGGCCGTGGTCGTTGAGCCGATCAATCCAGGCGAAAGTTATCGCTCGTAAATGTTTCCGGAACTAACAGAAGCACAACGCCAGCGGGTTGAGCGCGCGCTCGATGGAGTTCCATTTGCGAAACTGCTCGGGATTCAGCTTGAGTCAGTCGTCGCCGGACATGCGGTTTTGTCGTTACCGATCCGGGATGATCACAAGCAAAACCACGGCGTTGTTCATGGCGGAGCGATCGCGTCGTTGATCGACTCGTCGATGGCGTTTGCAATCATCCCGTTGCTGGCTGAAAACGAGCGAACAACCACGGTCGACCTCACGATCCATTACCTCCGTCCCTTGACCGAAGGCGTCGCAAAATCGTCGGCGCGAGTGGTGCGCGCTGGACGTCGGGTCATTGTCGTTTCGGCCGAAGTACTGGATCACAGCGAGCGACTTGTCGCAACTGCACTCAGCACTTATCTGCGGTTGACGCGGGACGCGGATTAACACTCATTCATGTTAGTCTTTCGTAGGCAATGGATGATTTAAAGAAATTTGCGCGGTATTTCCGTCCTTATAAAATCCAACTCGCGATAGGCATTGCCTGCATCTTCGGCAGCACCACGTCCAGCCTCTTCATTCCCCTCTTTGTCGGTCAGGCTATTGACGCAAACTGGACTGGCATCTCCTGGGGGTTACTCACCCTCGCGGCCGGGAAGGTGCTCGGCGCCAGTGTCATCAGCGGTATGTTTCTCTTCCTGCAACGACGAATTCTGATTGGCATCTCCCGCAATGTCGAATACGACATGCGGAAGGAGCTTTACGAACACCTCGTCGGGCAGCCGCTGTCGTTCTTTCACGAACATCGCACGGGCGACTTGATGGCGCGCGCAACGAACGATCTTTCGGCCGTGCGACAGCTCGCCGGGCCGATGATCATGTACACGTTGCAGACGCTGTTTGTCGTCATACTGGTGCTGCCGCTGATGGTCTTCCTCAATTGGTGGCTGACGTTGTTGTTGTTTGTGACGATGCCGCTGGTGTCGTTAACGGTGAAATTTTTTGGTCAGCAGGTCCACACTCGTTTCGAAAAGATTCAGGAATTCTTCGCCGATATCATGGCCCGCGCACAGGAAAACTTCACCGGCGTGCGCGTTGTGCGCGCGTATGCGCAGGAAGATGCCGAGATGGAGGCGTTTAATTCGCTGAACTGGCAGTACGCCGAACGCAATCTCGGACTCGTGCGTGTCGAAGCCCTGATGCGTCCGTTAATGACTTTTCTGATCGGTTTTGGTTACGTGCTGATCATTTGGCAGGGGGTGCCGCTGGCGGTGAGCGGCGAGATCAGCGTCGGCGAGTTTACGATGTTCAACTTGTATCTAACGCGTTTGATTTGGCCATTAATTGCGCTTGGGTACGTGGTGAATCTATACCAACGCGGCACGGCTAGTTTAAAGCGGCTGAACGCGATCCTGCGCATCAAACCGTTGATTGCCGATGCGCCTGGCGTGGTCGAGCAGCCGCCAATTAGAGGCGCGATTGAGTTTCGCAACCTGACATTTCGCTATCACCCGAACGACGAACCGGTGCTTAGGAACATCAACTTAAAAATTCCCGCGGGGCAAACGGTGGCTTTCGTCGGCCGGACCGGCAGTGGTAAGTCGACGATTGCGAATCTGATCCCGCGCCTGCTTGATGCTCCGAAAGGAACGATTTTCATCGACGGCATCGAGATCGATCAGTATCCGCTGGCCCAGTTGAGATCAAGCGTCGGCTACGTACCCCAGGAGACGTTTCTGTTCAGCGATTCGGTAAAAGAGAACATCGCTTTTGGCGTTGAGGACGCGGAGACGGCAGAAGTTGAGGCGGCGGCGGAGATTGCGGGGTTGTCGGGCGATATCGCGGGTTTTCCGGATCGTTATGAGGCGCTGGTTGGCGAGCGCGGTATCACGCTTTCGGGTGGTCAGAAGCAGCGGACGGCGATCGCGCGCGCGGTCTTGCGTGAGCCGCGGATCCTGATCCTCGACGATGCTTTGTCATCTGTTGACACTTACACGGAAGAGCGGATCCTGGGCCGCCTTCGCGGTGTGATGGGCGATCGCACGAGCCTGATCATTTCGCACCGTATCTCGACGGTGCGCGATGCGGACTTGATCTGCGTTTTGGAAGAAGGTCGCATCAGCGAGCAGGGAACACACGAAGAGCTAATAGCGTTGGATGGAGCGTACGCGGATCTTTACGAGCGGCAATTGCTTGAGGAAGAGCTTGCGGCAACCTAATTCATGTCGACGGCCGTAAAACAGTTTCACGAAGAAGAAGCGATCGGGAAGACTTACGATCTACAGGTCGCGCGCAGGCTGCTGGGTTACCTCAAGCCATATCGACGCCTGCTCTTTGGGGCGATCGCGCTAACACTCCTATTGAACTGGCTGGGCACGCTGGGGCCGAAGTTCACGCAATGGGCCATCGATTGGTACATCCTGCCTCGTACTTTTGACGGACTCGGCCTCCTCGTTGGCTTGTATCTAGTAACACAGGTCCTGCGACTGATCTTTTCGTATTTCCAGGCAATTTTGGTTAACAGCGTCGGACAGTACACGATGTTCGATTTGCGGCGGGAACTTTACGCGAAGCTTCAACATCAGGAAGTCGCGTACTACGACCGCAATCCAGTTGGACGCATCATGACCCGGCTCACGAACGACGTCGACGCCCTCAACCAGTTGTTCACCGAAGGCGTCACCGATCTACTGGGCGATCTCGTGATCATCGTGACGATCATCATCGTGATGCTTTGGATGGATGTCAGACTTACGCTCATTTCATTGCTGACCGTGCCGCTACTTTTTGCGGCTACTACGTGGTTTCGCAGAGGCGCGCGACGTGGTTACGACCTCGTGCGCACACGCATCGCGCGCATTAACGCTTTTCTCCAGGAACACTTTGCCGGCGCGCAGACGGTCCAGATCTTCAACGCTGAAGCCAAATCGTTAGCGACCTTCGACCGTATCAACGAGGATTACCGCCGCGCCAACCTCGACACGATCTTCTACTACGCGGTTTTCTTTCCTCTAGTCGATCTGATTGGCGCGATTGGCGTCGCGCTGATCATCTGGTACGGCGGCTACCGCGTAATGCAAGACGCGCTGTCGCTAGGCGCGCTCGTAGCTTTCATTCAGTATTCGCAGGCGCTGTTTCAACCGATTCGCGATCTGTCCGACAAATACAACGTGCTTCAGGCCGCAGTCGTCGCTTCACATCGTCTCTTTAAGACGCTCGATTTGCCGATTGCGATCACGACACCCGAGAAGCCGCTGAAGGCTGAACGCGCTCGCGGTCGCATCGAGTTTCAAAACGTCTGGTTCGCTTACCACGACGAAGACTGGGTGTTGAAAGACGTGTCGTTCACAGTCGAACCCGGGCAATCGATCGCGCTCGTCGGCCACACCGGCTCAGGCAAGACTACGATCACCAACCTCCTGATGCGTTTCTACGACATTCAGCGCGGACGCATTTTGCTCGACGACGTCGATCTGCGTGATTGGGATCTGAAGGCGCTGCGCCAAAACTTTGCCGTCGTGCTCCAGGAGGTGTTTTTATTCAGCGGCACAATCGAAGGCAACATTCGCCTTGGCCGGCAGGAGATTACGGAAGAGCGCGTGCGTTGGGCGGCGCAGGAGGTACACGCTGACGGTTTTATTCGTCGCTTGAAAGACGAATATCAGGCGGAAGTGCGCGAGCGTGGCGCGGGGTTGTCGGTAGGACAGAAACAATTGATCTCGTTTGCACGGGCATTGGCTTTCGATCCGGCGCTCTTGATTCTCGACGAAGCGACGAGCTCGATTGATACGGAGACGGAGCAGTTGATTCAACGAGCGATCGAGCGCGTGATGCGCGATAGGACGTCGATCGTCGTCGCGCATCGTTTATCGACCGTACAAAACGCGGATCGGATTATCGTGCTGCATCACGGCGAGATTCGTGAGCAGGGCACGCATCAGGAATTGCTGGCTGAGCGTGGTCTCTATTGGAAGCTATATAAACTGCAATACGCGGATGGATCTCAAAGAGATTTAGAACGCGTCGGCAGCGGCACGAGACTGTCAAACGATTTGTAGATCTGCAAATACATTTGCGTCTCGCGCGGGATCAACATGCGCCAGCCTTCGCGGCCGCGTTTGAGATAACCCGGAAGTTTGGCGGCATTGGAGTTGTAACCGGCCGCCATCAGTTCGGTCTTCGTTGCCAGCTTCGCGCTGAGCGCATATTGCACTTCCTCGTTGGCCTCAAGATCGGCCCACACGTCCTTCATATAAAGCAGCATAGCCTGGAGCGCGTTGCCGTGGTTGCGCATGCCGGCCACGAAATCGGGCATTAAGCCCACGCCCGGATACCGCGTACGTTGCAGGTTGTAAGCCCAGGGAATCATCTGCACCATACCGCCGGCGCCTGCCGAGCTTACTGCGAATCGATACGTATCCAGTTCGTTCAGCGCAAACAATGAATAGATCTCGTCGTAAAGAGCCAGACGGTTTTCGTTGCGAAAGCGATCGTGATCGACGTGTTCCACGGCGCAGAGACGTTCCGCGATGTCGATAAGATCCGGCGAAATAGTCACGCCTTTCTCGCTCAAACGCCTGGCGGCGAGATCGAGCATGTTTCGGACGTACGACTGACCGGAACGCACGAGGTCTTTTGACAGCAGGTCGGGATGAGCTGAAGTGTAATAAGCCAGTTCTTTAAACTTGCCGCCCTTTTCGATCGGATACTCGACCGTAAGTGGTGCGAGCGCTTTGCCTTCGGGAGTGATGATCGTGAGTGCGGTGTTGACGCCGTTTGCCCGCAGGATCTTGACGTTGACGATCGTTCCCAGCGAGGTGACGGTGTTGAGTTCCGAACCTTTCTTGAGAAACGTTTCCTTTGACATCGTGACGAAATGGGTCTTCGACGTTTCGCGATCGAGCGCAGCGACCGTCACAAATTCGATCGACGGAGTGGTCGTCAACGCTGTTGCAACAGGTCGCGTGCGAAGCATTCGCTTCGCTTCCGCAATGCGCGATTGAATGACCGATGGCGTCAAATGTTGAATCGGTCCCGGCGCGAGTTTCTGTGGTGCTTCAGCAGCGGCAGGCGCAGTGCTCGGGATTTTGGGGGCAGCGGGATTCTCCGTTGCAGGTTGCTGATTTGGTGCGTTGACGACGCGCGGTCGCCCGGCTTTTTCAGCACCCGTCTCCTGTGCCAAAGCGTAAACTGAACAGCAAACAAGTGCGACGACAGCAGTAAAGATACGGGTATTCATTCTCATAATGTCTTTGCAAGCCGGAGAGTCTTAGGTTCTGCACCACGACGGCCGGGGGGCGGCGGGCGTTGGTTTAGATTCGCGCATAGGGCAGCGAGTTGTCAACGACAATTTCATCGATATAATCAGAGTCCGCGTTGTTTCTCCGTTATACGAAGGGAGCTTGTTATGCCGTTTTACCCACTGACTCGTGTCGCGGTCGTGTGTTTGTTGGCAGCAGTTGCTACGCAGCAGATGATCACCTCAACCAAATATCCCCCAGCCCGTAAGAGTGATCAGGTCGACGATTATCACGGCGTTAAAGTCGCCGATCCCTATCGTTGGTTGGAAGAACTCGACTCCGCGGAGACGAAAGCCTGGGTCGAAGCCCAGAACAAACTGACTTTCGACTACCTGGCGGCCATTCCGGCTCGCAACTCGCTGAAAGAGCGCATCACCAAGCTCTGGAACTATGAGAAGTATGGCGTCCCATTCAAGGAAGGGAATCGCTACTTTTACTTCCGCAACAGCGGCCTCCAGAACCAGTCGGTGCTCTACACCGTCACGGGCCTCGATGCGCCGCCGAAGATGATCCTCGATCCGAACACGATGTCCGCCGACGGGACAGTTGCTGTTTCCGGTGTGCAGGTGAGTCCCGACGGCAAGCTTCTGGCATACAGCATTTCAGCGTCGGGTTCGGACTGGCAGGAGTGGAAAGTCCGCGACGTCGAAACTGGAAAGGATCTTTCGGATCATCTGAAATGGGTGAAGTTTTCAGGTGTCTCGTGGACTAACGACGGGAAGGGCTTTTTCTACAGCCGTTACGACGAACCAAAAGGCGATTCGCTCAAAGCGACCAACTACTTCCAAAAGGTTTACTTTCACAAACTCGGTACGCCGCAGACGGACGATGTTCTGGTTTACGAACGTCCGGATCAAAAAGACTGGCTCTTCGGCGGCAACGTTAGCGAAGACGGGAACTACCTGATCGTGACAGTCTTTCAAGGAACGGACGTAAAGAATCGCGTCTACTACAAGGACCTGAAAGCGAGCGACGCGCAGGTAGTCAAATTGCTTGACGATTTCGACGCGGCTTACAACTTCATCGGCAATGCTGGAACGCGCTTCTGGTTTCAGACTGACTTGCAGTCGCCGCGCGGTAAGATTGTCGAGATCGACATCAGCAAGCCCGCGCGCGAAAACTGGAAAGTTATCGTGCCGGAAATTAAAGACGCGTTGCAGTCAGTCAGCGTTGTGAACAACCAGTTCATTCTCAACTATCTAAAAGACGCCTACACGCAGGTCAGGATTCACGACACGGCCGGCAAACTGCTGAGTGAGGTTGCGTTTCCCGGCATCGGTTCGGCGGGTGGCTTCGGCGGCAAAGCAAAGGACAAGGAGACGTTTTACTTCTTCACCGGCTTCACCACGCCGACAACGATCTACCGTTACGACATGACCACCGGCAAGAGCACGATCTTTCGCGAGCCGAAGGTCGAGTTCAATCCCGCTGACTATGAAACGAAGCAGGTCTTTTACAACAGCAAAGATGGCACGAAGGTGCCGATGTTTATTACGCACAAGAAGGGCTTGAAGCTCGACGGCAACAATCCCACATACCTCTACGGTTACGGCGGCTTCAACGTCTCGATGACGCCCGGGTTCTCGGTTGGGAACATGGTTTGGATGGAAATGGGAGGCGTTTACGCGCAGCCGAGTTTGCGAGGCGGTGGTGAGTATGGCGAAGACTGGCACCAGGGCGGTATGAAGTTGAAGAAGCAGAATGTGTTTGACGACTTCATCGCGGCGGCGGAGTGGTTGATCGCCAACAAGTACACATCGACGCCGAAACTCGCGATCGGCGGCGGCAGTAATGGCGGCTTGCTTGTTGGCGCGGCGATGACGCAGCGTCCGGAACTGTTTGGCGCGGCGCTGCCGGCGGTTGGTGTGATGGATATGCTGCGGTTTCAGAAGTTCACGATTGGTTGGGCGTGGGTTTCCGATTACGGTTCGTCGGAGAATGCGGATGACTTTAAGGCTCTTTACGCTTACTCGCCGCTGCACAACATCAAGCCGGGAACGAAGTATCCGCCGACGATGGTTACCACGGCCGATCATGACGATCGGGTCTGGCCGGGTCACAGTTTCAAGTATGCGGCTGCACTTCAGGCGGCACAGGCAGGAGAGGCCCCGATCCTGATACGCATCGAGACGAAGGCTGGACACGGCGCCGGCAAGCCGACTTCGAAAACCATCGAAGAGATCGCCGACCGCTGGGCATTCCTGGTGAGGACTTTGAACATAAAGATCAGTTCATGACGTTTTTAATCCGTGTTCCACGGTTGGGTGAACACGGATTTGACGAGCGATTTGACGGAGGCGCGCGACGCGTTGCTCGGTTGGTGGGTGGCTGCTGAACAGGCTCTGCATTGAAAAACCGGTCAACGGTTTGACGATGAACATGTGTGATGCTGCCGGATTCACGGGCAGCGGAATTTGCCTCGAATAAGCCTCGAGTTTTTCCAACGCCGATGCCAGCGCCTCGGGGTCGCCACCGACCTCGGCGCCTGTACGATCCGCACCAAACTCACGCGAGCGAGAAATTGCAAGCTGGATAATCGTCGCCGCGATGGGCGCGAGGATAATCATTAACAGCGCGCCGAAGATCCCACCACCATCGTCGTCATCGTCGCTGCGACCGCCGAAGATCATCGCGAACTGACCCAGGTGCGCCAGCATCGTGATCGCGCCCGCGAATGTTGCTGCGATTGCGCTGATCAGAATGTCGCGATTGCGAATGTGTCCGAGTTCGTGCGAGATGACCGCGGCGAGCTCACGACGATCCAGTACCTTCACGATGCCTGTTGTCACCGCCACCAATCCGTTATTTGGATTTCTTCCCGTGGCGAACGCATTCGGCGCAGCAGCATCCACGACCGCGACGCGCGGCTTCGGCAAACCTGATGCTTGCGCGAGACGAGCAACCATGTCGTGCAGTTCCGGCGCTTCCTCATATGAAACTTCGCGCGCACCAGCCATTTTCAAAGCGATCTTGTCGGAAAACCAATAGCTGCCGAAGTTCAGCACCACGGCAAACACGAAGCCCAGCAACATGCCGGAGTTGCCGCCAAGCACGCCGCCTGCAATTACAAGCAAGCCAGTCAACAGTCCTAATAAGAGCGTCGTTTTAAATGTGTTAAAGCTAAACATATTTCTCCTGAAACGAAACGTACGCTCCTTAGATGTTCGATATTGAGGTGGAAGTTGTGTATGGCCAGTCGTCAGTGGTCCGTGGTCAGTAGTAGTCAGTTGTCAGTAGTCAGTTGTCCGTTGGCAGTTGTCCGTTGGCAGTGCACGTAACTAACCACTAATCACTGACAACTGACCACTGACAACTGACTACTACTGACCACACACTGACGACTCACTGCGACCACGGTGCGGGTTTGCGCACCCAGCGGAAGGCGCGCATTTTCTCATGAAGTTCGGGAGGCAACGGTCCAGAGTCGCTGGCCGCAACGTTTGCTTCCACGTGATGCAGTTTGCGCATTCCGGGAATGATCGTGCTTACATCCGCGTTATTGAGGATGAAACGAAGCGCGAGTTCCGGCATCGTGATCCGCGTGTCGCGTTCTCGGTTCCACGCGTCAAGTACCTTCTTAATCTCGTTTGCTTTTTCAACCGCCGGGATTAGGTTCTCGGGAACGAAGTAAGTGTTTCGCCAATCGCCTTCGGGCCAAGTGCTGTCCTTTGTCAACGTGCCGGTCAGAGTTCCTTCGTCAAACGGTACGCGCGCGATCACCGCGACGTCCATCTCGCGACACGCGGGAAATAACTCATCCTCAGGATTCTGATCGAAGATGTTGTAGATCACCTGCACGGCGTCGATCTGTCCACTTCTCACCGCGCGAATTCCATTCCACGGTTCCCAGCGGTTGATACTGATCCCCATCGCCCTGACCAGTTTCTGACTCCGCAGATCGTCCATCTTGTAGAACCAGCGATCGTCGCGCATCCACTCGTCATTCCAGGTGTGAAACTGCATCAGGTCGAACTGGTCGAGACCAGCATTTTTCAGACTGCGATGAACGTACTCCTCGACGTGATCTGGAGGAAACGATTGCACCAGCGTCGAATCCGAAGGCGCGGGCCATTGCAGTGTCTTCGGTGGAACCTTGCTCGCGGTGTAAAGCTTCTTGCCGGGGTTTGCCCTGACGGTCTGTCCGAGGAGGTCCTCACTGTGACCATTGCCGTAGGCGTATGCGGTATCGAAAAAATTAACGCCGAGCTCGACCGCAGCCTGGAGTGAACGAAGCGACTCTTCGTCGCTCGAGTCGACCCAACTGGCCATGCCCCACATGCCATAGCCCATCTCGCTAACTTGCCAGCCGGTGCGGCCGAAGCGTCTATATCTCATCTGAACTCTCCGTTGGTTTGGTTGATAGTAACTCAGCCAACAGCGATTCAACGAATGCACAAAAAAAGTGGCTTTTTGTTTTGCCCGGAGCTTTTCTGCGACTCTGCGTTCTCCCGTTCTGCGCGTTGAGAATAGTCGGTTTAAAGCAGAGGCGCGTAGATTGCGAGAGATAATCTTTCCAATTTCCAGCCTAGTAGAGGCTTTATGCAATGTGAGTTCTAGAAGAGGATGCAACTACACAAAAGAGGATGCGACAGATTACAGAAGAGGATGCGACCGAGGGTAGGGCTTGGGTTGCTGATGATGGAATTATTTTAGATTGGCGCTTCGCGGGTCTTATGGCTTCGAGTCGCCTGCGATTACCGTTTGCAATAGCGCTGTACTGCTCTTCGGGGCAGCTGGTCCCGACCGGAAGAAAATTGCTCCCCCAAAAATAACAAGGAACACAAGAAGAAGCCATTCACTATGAATGGCGGAGATAACCGGGCGCGAAACCACCTACACCCATGTTAAGGATAAACACACAAGGTAATAGAGAGTAGTTGTTTACCGCTCCCGTTCATTGACTTGTTTGACGGCGGTTTTATTTATTATGCGTTGCAGCACTGACAATCAGCATTTCAATCGATTGTTTCGTTTCGATCAAATCGAGTCCTAAGAGTTCGCGCACGGCGTTGGGCAGAAGATCTTTATCAACTCGGCTATATGGCAATTCCCAATCGTATTCGCCCGTCAAGCCGGTTTTATCAATGACAGGGCGACCGAGAATTATTTCCAATTGCTCCGTGAGAGTTTTTATGCGCTGTTTGTTGGAACGAATCTTCCCGCGCATCACCATTTTCACTTCTTCCTTAGCTTGCGAAGATTGCAATTTAGGAATTTTCCCTTGTGGCACGGTCAAGACCACTACATGGGTTTCGCGCATCTCAAGCCGTACGTTGATTCCGAAAGTCGTCGCCAACGCCTGTTGAAAGAGCGGATATAAAGCTTCCTCACGACCGGGCGGAACACGGATTGAAACTCTATACTTTTTGCTGGATTCGGGGAGATTGTTGACAACACGACTGGGAGAGATTTGATAGGCGGCGTCTATTAAATTAAGAAACACGGCGCCGTCCGCGGTGAAATGTCCTCGACGGGCTTTATACCCGCCCGTAGTGGCGTTCGACGGTTTGATGATTACCTGTGTCAGCGCGTCGGGCGCTTCCAGTTTGTCCCATTCGAGATCGTCGGCGATTGCATCTTTGAGCGGTAACGAAACGGGTTTATTGGCTATTAAATCATTCAACACCGCCTCCGTCACATTCTCTGGGTTGGTGATCGCCGAGATGCGCCCCTGCCGGTCTATCACGACCGTGTGCGGCAGCCCGACGGCTTGGTAAGCGTCGAAGGCGGCGCGTGAGTTGTCCAATCCGATCCAGATGCGAATCGGTTGCGATTTAATAAACTGATTGATTTTCACTTCGTCTTCGTCGGTCACGGCAATGAACCGCACAGGGCTGTCTTTAAATTTTTCTGAAAGTTGGTTGAAGTGTTTGATGGCCGGAATACATGGCAAGCACCACGTCGCCCAGAATTCCAGCACTACGACGTTGCCCTTCAAAGTGTTCAAATCAAGGGCGGCTGTTTCATTTGCCTGAAGGGTTTTGTTGAGCGTTAGGGGCGGTGCGGTGTCGCCAATTTTAGGTGATGGCCGTTGAGCGTTCGCCATCAAGGACCGCGAAAACAACACCATCAGTAAGAGAAATATACCGAATAGTGACTTCGTCATCTCAGTTCACCTCACAAAGCGACAAGCTGAACCCGCTCCCAATTATATCCAACCTTGGTTTCTGTCAATCAAGTTACGAAACGCGCCATCTACTTCCAACACAACGCGAACACCATGCGGTAACAATATGAGGAAGTCCATCCGGAATCTCAAGAGAGCATCTCTTCCCCGTTCCCGCACCGTCTTCGGATCCCAGTGAAGCCGAACTTCAGGTAACAATGCCGGCAAGCCGGGTATAGCTCGACCAAAGCCCGAATACAACGCGTCGGACCAAAAACGATTACGCCTCGGAACTCTCGAGTCCCGAGGCGTAGTAGGGAAACGCTTACTTTAAGTTTCAGCGTTAGTTACTGCCGGTGGTGGTTGCGCCGCCGTTGGTGACGACAACGTCCTTGTCAGATCCACCAAACGTCAGGCCGACCAATTCTGCTTCGTCGCCATTGCCGATCGAACGCAACTGAAACCCATTGGCCTTTTTAGCGCGCGCTTCGAGCTTGGCCATAGTCTGGGCAACGGTCTTGCCATTCTTGATGATCGACAACTGACCCGTCGCGTCATCAAACTTCACGTCGTAGTTGCCCTTTTTCACGAGCGTCCCGTTCACCTTGATGTCGTTTTCAAAGGTAACACGATGCTTATGCGTTTTGGCGAAAGCGGCAACGCTTGCGAGCGCGCCGACCATAATAACCACCACTATCCGATTCACGATTGACTTCATTCCAGCTCTCCTTAGATATCTAGTTCAGCTTACTCCCTGTTGGAACCATTAATGCCTAGTCCCTCTGCGAACAAACACCGCTCGCATCCTGGTTATGACAAGTATTCAACGAGACTCTTTTTGTCTTCACATTAACCGACGGTACGTGCACATTCTCGGACGATCGTCGATGTATCGAATCAAAGAACCTCTCGACACCCGCCTTGTTACGCTTGTATAACGTCAAAGGTTCCGCCGGATTAACAGACGCGCATTGCTTTACCAACCCTATACAAATCTTTACAGTTCCTTACAGTTTTCTGGAGATCGTTTTGGTAGACTTCGCGCTCTCTCAAACAAAACTTCTGAAGGAGATCCGTTAATGAGAAAGTTGCTTTGCGCTCTTAGTCTGATGAGCGCGCTTGTATTCTCGCTGGCCGTGCATGCTGCGGCGCCGGCCAGCTTCGCCGGAACCTGGACGCTGGATAAGAGCAAGAGCCAGGGTCTCAGTCAACGAATCCAAGGCGCCGAAAGCGTTACCTGGACGATCGCGCAGACCGACAAGACGATCACCATCGAAGAGAAGGTAACTGGCGGACAGGGCGGCGGTCCTGGTGGCGGCGCTCCTGGTGCTGCTCCGAGTGGCGCGCCTCCGGCAGGTGGTCCTCCTGCGGGCGGCGGGCAAGGCGGCGGCCGCGGTATGGGCGGCGGCATGATGGGACCGCGAACGTTCAACCTCGATGGCACGGAAACCAGCGGCGAAATGATGGGCGGACGCGCCAAGTTTGTGAGGACGTCCAAGTGGTCCAACGACAACAAGACGCTCGAGTTGATCACCAAGTCGACTTTCCAGCGTGAGGGCGAGGAGATCACCACTACTTCCACCGACAAGCTTGAGCTCTCGGCTGACGGGAAAACCCTGACTGTCGCGCGTCACAGTGAAACGCCGCGCGGCCCGCAGGATTCAACTTGGGTACTAACCAAACAGTAGTTAGCAGTTCCCGCAAAGGCGCAAATTTGCGCCTTTGCGGGAATTTCATTCGAGCCAGTCCTGGGTGACGTCACACCAAAGCGCGAGGCCGCGCCATTCTTTGAAGCGTGAGTAGTAGCGCTCAATCTTCTTATCATTTGCCTTGCGACCCTTGTTCCGGACTTTGAAAAACTTCGCGCGCGTCCACGAGTCGAGCGCCAGCCCGTCGTATCTGCCCAAAAGCTTCAACAGATTTTCAGCAGCGTAATTCCCCGCGCCCTTGACGCCTTTGATCTCCTTCACGAGCTCAGCCGTCGAGAGATCGCTTGCGAGCCACGTTTCGACATTCAGTTCACCTGCCGCGACTCGATCCGCAAGTTCTTTCAAGTACGGCGCTCGATAACCCGACCGCACCTCGTCAACATAAAACTGGACGGGCATCGCGGCCATCGTCTCAGCCGTAGGAAACGACTTCCTGCCGTCATCACTTTCACGACCGATACTCTGAACCAGCCCGGTAACCATTTTTTCCGTCAACGACCAGGAGCAGTTGGTGGTGCAGATCATTTTCACGAGGTCTTCGAAGACCGTCGGGGAGCGTAACATTCGTCCCGCTCCTTGCTTCCCGATCCAGGCGAACTCAGGATCGGAGCCCGTGGCCAGGTAAAACGGCGAGAGATCGTCGTCGAGACGGAGTATGTGGCGGGCGTCGCGGAGCACGCGAGCGGCCTCAGTTTTGTTGAGCCGGCGGGAGGTCGTGGCGGACACATGACCTTTCCCGCTGCGCATGGTAATAGTCACCGGTGGCTTTTCGCCGAGATCGATAACCCTTGTAAGTTCCCACGTGGCTTGGTCGAGCGAAAACGGGAGCAGTTCGCACCATCCGTGACTAATTACGGTTCTTTGAAAGCTGAAATTCCGGGGCGTTGGTATCGTAATTTCCATAGGGTTTTTAGGATCGTTGGTGTGGTTATTCTAACGAATCTGGCGTTGTATTGTTCACGTTCGGTCAAGCTGCCTGTTGACAGGTATTCGGTCCAAGCCTAGACTGATCGGACTTGAAAAAACAGTGTGTGGAAGGCTGTACTCCCGATTCCCAACAACACTAGGGGCTTAGGAGAGCGGGGTCCAACACGGGACCTCCAACAGTACTCCGGTGACGTACGCACCGCTTCCGAAAACAAGTGAAGCCGGAGCTTTCCGGCGCGGTTCGTCGCCCCACAGGGCAGCTAGCAGGGCACCCGGTGGGGCGAAACCATGTCTGGATCACGGATTAATAAACCCAGATCGAATTCGAGATTATCCAGGGCTTATCTGCCACAAGTTTGCCCAGTTGCGGCAGATAAATTTCGACGCGATAGACGCCTCGCTCCGTCACTGCAAAGTCTTTGCTCGTCACGCCAATCTCGTCTGATATCACGTTCCCATCTTTAAACAATTTGATCTGGCTGGAAACAGGCGTTCGCACTTTTAAGCGAGTGTCTGCGCTTAGGGCAATGTCATCGCCCTGGATCTTCTGTTGTCCTGCGCTCTCGCCCGTGAAGGAGAAGCCGGAAGTGTCGCCCAGAAAGTCGAAGCCGATGAAACAGTGTCCGGCCCGGAGGGCGTTCAACAAATTATCTTCATTTAGCGGTTCGTTGCGATCGATCAGCACGTGCATCCGAACGAGTCGAAAGCTGACTTCATAGGGGTCGAGCTGGATGCCAAGGAGCGTCTTTCCTGAACTGTCGCGCAAACTGAGCCCTATGTTCGCGTGGGCATCGTTGCCGGGCGTGGCGGTCGCATGGGACAACTTCTGGTCCCACAATCTCAGGTTCTCGTTCGGTCGTTGGTAGTAGAGCGCAAATATCAGATCCGGATAACTACGTCTGGACCACAGGACGTCGAAGAAAGCGACTACGGGATTAATCTGCTTTGCATTCGTGTAGACATTGAAAACTTCAATACCAGTAAAGCCAACCGTCTCCCAGTTTTTAAACTCTTGAGGGTATGCAAGAATCTCGAACCGGGCTCCAATTTCTGCGCTTATCTGAGACGCTGCCTCATACTCCGCACGTGTCGCGTAGCCCGGAAGGACAAGTGACCGGTCACCATTTTCAGCGCTCTTTTCGTTTCCATTCACGAACAGCACGCCCGCGTGCATTCCCCGCAGCGTCATCGCCAAGGTGTCGATGTCTTTTTCCTCGTGCTCAGTCATGACGACAAACTGTAAATCGTTTGCTTTCGCCGCGGAGATGATCTCTTGAAACGTTCCCGAGCTGTGACCACCAAGAAACGAATGCACATGGACCACGCCTTTGTACTCGGCGAATGGTGTGTCTTGGGGTGGTTGAGTGCGTTCAGAGTTGAGACGTTGAATCTCAGCGCTTAGCCGGCTGAGTTTGTAGCGTCGATAGACAAAAGGCGTCTGCGAAAGGAGCAGAACAAGGAGGACGATGAGAATTATTAACTTCTTCTTAGTAATTAGAAGCTGACCTTTACTCGCAAATAAATTACGCGATTACCGCTCGATCCTCCGCCCGGACCGAAGAAGAAGGTAGAAGAACCGGATGGAGATTTCAAGAAGTAGGGCGAGGCCATGTTACCGACCGGCGGGCCCTCATTCGTACGATTGAACACGTTGTTCACATTCATCGAGAATTGCAATGTATACGGCCTTTGAATCGGAGCCGGTTTTGGCGGTGTTTGAGTAGAACTGGCGTCGGTGGTGCGCGGTGCGCCTGGCGGCGGGGCCTTGGGTTCGATTGCTGGTCCAAACTTGAACGCCTTACCCATACTAAAACTGACAGTTATGAAACCCGGTGCATTGGGCCGCGAGGGTAGAGGCCAAGGCGAAGATGAGCAACAGGCAACGCAGCATCGGGGTGGTTCCTCTCTCACGTTAGTGAGTCTGAGCAGAAAAAGGTTTCAGCCTCACTCGAACGGATGTTTACACGATAGGACTGTGAATCTGTTGCAAAAACCAGAGAAGAATCTCAGGTCTCGCCGCGGAGTGCTTTCAGCGCCTTGACCAGGTCGTTGATTGCGTCCGTGGCCACCATCATCTTCCTGGCTCGCCATACGATGCGTGGCGGCTTCGATTCTTGCGGCGAGCCTTTCACGATGACGAATAGTTCGCCCCACGGATAGATCCCGTTGAGGATACGTCGAAACTCAACCACGTTGAAGAAGATCACGTACTCTGCCTCCGCCAGATTCCTCGCCGAGGTCAGACTACCGTACTTGCGGATGTACTTGTTAAGCTTGTGCGCCAGTTCGTTGTAGACGTAACGGTAACGACCTCCCGGTTGCGCCTCTGCTTTGAGAACGTCTTCGATAATTGATTTATCAGTATTGCCGGCGTCGACCACTCGCGACTTGAAAACAACAAGCCACGCACGCTGCTTGTCGCGTAACTCCGCGATCGTGCCGACGTGATTATTCCGGGTCTCAACTGATGCTTCTGAAGGCTGGGCCAACGCGTTAACGGCACATGCAATGACTAGTAAAAAAACCGAGCGCGCTACTCTCGCAAGCATGAGGTAGTCAGCTTTGCTACGTGTGCGGAACATCGGCGTTTCTATAAAAGCTTAAAACGTCAATCGGTCAAACGTTCTTCGTCGCGCTCTTAGGCGGATGAGGTAGGACCGTGGGTTCGTTTTCGACGTCGGACGGCTCCAGTCCGACAAACATCACGCCCTGCGGCGTCAACGAAATGTAATCGTTTCCTTCGTGTGTATAACGGACCAGCAACCGGTGTTTCTTTTCGAGATCCTCAAACGCCCTCACGAGATCGGCGTTGGCATACTCGATGGTGCTGTCAAACAAATCCTTTGCCAGGATCCTGCTCTGCTGCCGACGTTGGAAGAAGCCCAGGATATACTCCTCGATCTGCTGCAACCGATGCTTGTCCATGCTACCCCTTTGATTGTTCTGTAATTCTGGTTAATTATGCGCCTGCAAGTAAACATGATCAATGGCGTTCTGGTTCTGATGGCGCTCTTCTCTGGAAATTTTCTCGGCATGTCTCAGCGTGATTCTGCATCTCGGCGGTAAATGTGGAGTAAGAAGGAATAACCGCAGAGCCGCAGAGGAACGCCGAGATGCGCTGAGTCGAAATTAGGGCACCACCTTGTTCTGTTCCCTTGTGCAAAAGTGGGGTCTTTGGGCATCATAGACACCTCCCACATCCAAATCTTCGGTGCCATATCTACTGGGGTCCCGGTGTCTTGATCTCGGAATGAGAAACCTGCCCGGGGGCGGGTTTCGGTCAACGAGGCTAATGAAATTAGTAATTGCATCAATTCTGGCGGTTTTCGCGGTTTCGATTAATGCCCAGGACAAACTGCCGGTCATCAAATCAACGAATACGATCATCAGCATTCAGGATGGCGATCATTACAGGGCCAACATCTGGAGACTTGTCCCCGAAATCAAGCCCGACGTTTACGAAGCTCAACTCAAGGACGGTAAACCGCACCGCGTAACCTTCATCACCGATCTGGATGCGATTAGTTTCTGGGTCGAACTCGGAAAGAAGTACGACTTCATCATCCAACGAGGCGATGACCTCTGTTACACGCAGATAGTCGGCGTTAAGTACATGCCCGCCGCCGTTTTCGATCAAAAGTATCAGGCGGCGTATCGCGGGAAGATGATCGTCGAGGTACCCGAAGTTTATGAGTTGGTGAACATCGCGATCGCGATGACGCCGATCGGAATCGAAGATCGGAACCTGGTCTACAAAGACTCGGAGTATTACAAGCGCGTTCGCGGGCACTTCGACGAGCACAAAGAGCATCCGTTGCTCGCCGCGCTCGAATCTGAGTTGCGCCAGGATCTCGGCCGCTATTTCTCGTTGAAGATGAACGGTTACTCGTTTGAGTTCGACGCCGGCGGCCGCATCGTGCCGAGCAAAGTTTACGACCGTACCGGATTCAGAGGCGACGCAAGGAACACGCTGCGGCCGTTCCTGCCACTCCTACAGTCGTTCTCAGACGAGACTGCCTTTCGCGACTTCTACAAAGAGAACGCGACGACGTATCAGGAACAGATCGCTTTCTATCGCGAGACTGCAAACATTGCCGAGATGAAGAAGTGGCTCGACAAGAACTTTCCAACGTCGAGCGGTTACGACGCCTTCAAGATCATCTTCTCGCCGCTCGTGGCTTACAACCAGTCGACGACGTGGTTTGAGAGCAACGGTTTTCGGGAGCTTCAGCCGCACGTCAACTTTCCTTACCCGCAGGACGTGAAGCGTTCGTACGAGCCCGGATCAGAATCGGGCATGAACGTTTTTCGGGGCAACATCGTATTCACCGAGATCAATCACGGCTACATCAATCCTGAAGCCGAGAAGTACGCGGACCGGATTCTGAAAGCTACCAGCAATCGCGAGCGTTGGGTTGCGAGTGCGCGCGGGCCAGGGTACTACGCTGGCATCGGGACGTTCAACGAGTACCTGAATTGGGGACTCGTGAGCCTGAGGCTGACTGACTACGCGCCGCGCGAGGAGCAGGCAAGAATGATCGCCGCGGTTGACCTGATGATGACCACTCGCCGTGGTTTCCCAATGTTCACTGAGTTCGACAAGTTTCTCGTTAATCTCTACCGCACCCGCCCCGCCGGCACCACCATCGCCGACCTGTATCCCCAGATAATCGCGTGGTTTGAAAGAAACAATCGTTAACGACGCTGGTCTGTAGTAAACTCCGAGTAACTCACCGCCCCGCCCAAAAGGAGAACCAGCTATGAAAACCGGTATGTTGATCTGTGTCCTGCTGTTGGTCGTAACGGCGGCGCCAGCCGCCTATGAGGACGGTGGTTTTGAACAGGCACGATGCGTTCCCAACTGTAGTCAAGCGTCGTTCTTTATCTTTTCAACCTCGTTCGGCAGGTACACCATTCGCAGCGATGGCTTCGGAGAGCTGGGAGCAAACGGCAAGAAACGTCTCTTCGATCTAAAACCAAAAATTCGATTGGTCGGAAGTCTCAAACACATATACTTCCGCGAACATGAGGGCGACCTATTGCTGGTTTACCAAGTTACGAACGGCAAGGTGTATCTCGCAAGAATGATCCAGGAGTCAAAGAAGGTTCGATGGTTCACGCCGATTACCGAAGATGAGATTGGAGCGTGCGTGGCCAGAGGTGGCGAGGCACATTGTGGCGAAGGCGAGAACTTAATGAAGATCGACCTGAATAGTGGCGCCCGCGTGAGGACAGAAGAATCTTCGGAAAAACGCAATTAATCGAGAACAGTAAGAGACCTCTTTTCGACTAGCGTTAGCATCAACTCTGAGTGAACAAGTAAATTTTCCTCCAATACCGCCGACCGGTTCACCCTGTAGAGCTGGCGAACCCCCAAACATGCGAAGGAGTAAAAGAACGTGAAAGCGAGTGCCCTGTTTCTTTGTTTCATCGTCGTTGCAATAGGAGGTTATATGAACCAAGCTAAACAAGCGCCTGAAAAGTACAATCAAGCTGACTCCTCGACAGCAAACAGTCAAAGCTTCGTCAAAGGTCTTTGGGGTGTTCGATACCAGGTGAAGGACGTAAGTCGTTCAGTTGATTTTTACACGCGGCAGCTTGGATTAAAGTTGGACCACCAAAACTTGCCCGCGTTCGCGCAGGTTTCGGTAGGTAATCTCAAGCTGATTCTGAGTGGCCCCGGCGCGTCAGGTTCACGCGTGATGCCGGATGGGCAATCGCAAACACCAGGAGGCTGGAATCGAATAATTCTCCAGGTCGACGACTTGCCCGCTCGAATTGAAACGTTGAAAAAGGGAGGCTTGCGCTTTCGAAATGAAATGGAGGCCGGACCAGGCGGGAAGCAAATACAGTTAGAAGATCCCGACGGGAATCCGATCGAGTTATTTGAGCCGGCACAACGCTGATCAGCGCAGCGCTGACAGTAGCAGTCCGAGAAGAGCACCGCCCAAGATCAGCCACGCTGAATTAAGGCGGAAGCGGGAAAGAGTGATCGCGCTCACCAGCGCCAGGACGATCGTCGGGAAGTCAAACACGGCAACGCGGCTAAGCTGATAAGTGACCACCAACATTAACGCCAGCGAAGCCGCATTAACGCCGTCGAGAAATGCTCCGGCCGTCGGCGATCGTCTGACGCGCGAAACAAGTGGTCCACTCGCCGCGACGAACAAGAAAGCAGGAAGGAATATTCCCGCGGTCGCAACCGTCGCACCCGACAGTCCTCCAAGCACGTATCCGATGAATGTTGCGGTTGTGAAAACTGGCCCAGGCGTCACCTGACCCACAGCAACTGCATCAAGTAACTGTGATTCAGTCAGCCAGTGCCATCGTTCCACAAGATCCGCGCGAAGGAAGGCTAATAACACGTAACCACTGCCAAAGAGCACTGCGCCGACCTTGAAGAAAAAGAGAAACAGCGGCAACAGTCCGAACGCCGTTGTTGTTGCCGCTGTGGATTGCAGAAGGAGCATGAAGGGCGAAGTGAACACCAACGATCGCTTGCCGGATCTGGACCCGGGCGGGATCAGTTGACTCAATCCCACGATCACGCCGCCGCCAAGAAGAATCAGCAGCTCGTGAACACCCAAAAAGGCAAGCACAACTCCGGCGAGGCCGACTACCGCCAGAAACATGTTCTTGATCGCGGTACGCCCCAGCGACCACAACGCTTGCAGCACGATAGCAATGATTACCGGTTTGACCCCATAAAGCACACCCCCGACTTGCGGTAGCGATCCGTAACGAACGTAGATCCATGCGAACACGAGCACAATAAGCGATGCCGGAAGAATGAAGCTCACGCCGGCAACAATTAGTCCCAACCACCCGCGTTGCCGGTGTCCGATGTGGATCGCCATTTCGGTAGAGTTTGGTCCGGGAATTAGATTTGTCGCGCCAAGGAGATCGAGGAAGTCTTCGCGCGTCATCCATCGGCGACGGCGCACGATCTCGTCTTCCATCATCGCGATGTGCGCTGCGGGGCCACCGAAGCCTATAGCGCCGAGCTTGAGAAACAGAAGCGCCAACTCCCGTAACGCGCGCGACTTCTGTCCGCCTGTTTTCTCAGCCATGCCTCTTTAGTAAGCGAAATCGCTGCTATCGGCGGATCTCTTGTTCGTTACCTGCTTCATCGTTTTCACCGACTGGCGGATGAGTTTTTTCAAGGTGGGTACGTGGACGTCAGAGAGGCGCTTGATGTAGAGGCATGACTTCCCGGTGCGATGCTTGCCCAACTGCTGCATTAGATCCGCCTGTTTTTGGAAGCCAGGCATCAGGTAAACCGTCAGATCCTGTTTGCGCGGCGAGAAGGCGGCGATGGGCCAGTCGCCCTCATGCCCGCTCGCGTATTTGTAATGATAGGTGTCAAACCCGACGATGCTCGGTCCCCACATCTTCGGTTCGCAACCGGTGATCTCTTCCATCATCTTCGCGACCTTAAAACAGTCTTCCCGACGTGCCTCATCCGGAATCTGGTTCAGAAACTTTTCGACGCTTGCTTTAGTCTGTTTGGTCTTCGCTTCCGCCATCGCCGCCTCCTCATCGCGTAGTCGGATATTTAATTCCGAGTTGTTCAAGATACGAGTCGTACTTCGAAGGATCGTAGTAATACTTCCGCATTTGCTCGCGGTACGTGTCCATGATGCGCTTGTTCAGGTAAGTCGGGGGTTTATCAGTCGGTGAGATCAACGGCTGATACTTCGTATCTTTCGTTTGCACCTCGCGGAAATACTTCCACGCCTGGTCCACTAGTTCGGGTCTTGTCAAGAGATCGATCACCGTCATCCCCACAACTTTCGCGCCCGCAACTACACCTTTGTGAGCGATTGGCGTCGCCATGGTGACTGCGTTGGCCCAGTTGTGACCCGGAAGGCCAGGAATGTTTGATGGGTAACGCAGCGAGATGGTCGGCACGGTCCACGAGACGTCGCCGATGTCGTCAGAACCACCGCGGTTCCTCTGTTCGTCAGGAACGGGGCCGGCCAGGTCGTCCAGTTGTGCCGCCAACCCCTGTTCACGCGACTTTAACTCGCGTTGCAAAGCGCGCGCCAACTTCTGATCGTCTTCACTCCATTGCGGTAGACCGACTTGCTTGATGTTCTCGTACGCGGCTTCGGCAACAACGCGGTTGAAGTGTTGCGGCCACGCTGACCCCAGGACGCGGGAAGTCACGGTCGTGTCCGTCATCATCGCGGCGCCCTCCGCGATCTGGTCACCCATTTCGCGCATGCGTTTGATGTGATCGTAATCAAGTTCGCGGAAGTAATACCAAACACTGGCGAGTCGTGGCACGACGTTGGGTTGGTCGCCACCGTTGGTGATCACGTAATGCGACCGTTGTTGAATGCGCAGATGTTCGCGACGGAAGTTCCAGCCGATGTCCATCAACTCGACCGCGTCGAGCGCGCTGCGTCCCTGCCATGGCGCGCCCGCCGAATGCGCACTTTCGCCTTTGAACGTGTACTCAACGGACACCAGTCCCGTCGCGGACGTTTGTCCCCACGACGTGCTGAGATTGTTGCCCACGTGCGTGAAGATCACGACGTCTACGTCTTTGAAAACGCCTTCACGTACGAAATACGCCTTGCCGGCGACTAACTCTTCCGCGACACCGGGCCAGAGCTTGATCGTGCCGGGAAGTTTGGCGCGCTCCATCTGTCGTTTGACGGCGATGGCGGCCAGGATATTTAGCGGCACGCCAGAGTTATGACCCTCGCCATGTCCCGGTGCACCGTCGATCAAAGGATCGTGATAAGCGACGCCGGGTTTTTGCGACGCCTGCGGAATGCAGTCGACATCTGAACCGAGCGCGATTACCGGTTTGCCCGAACCATACGTCGCGACCCACGCGGTGGGTATTCCCGCAATACCGCGTTCAATCTTGAAGCCTTCCTTCTCGAGCACACCGGTCAAATACTTCGACGTCTCGACCTCCTGAAAGCCCAACTCGGCGAAGCTGTAGACCATGTCGACCATCACCTGCGCTTGTTTAGACATGCCGGCGATTTCTTTCACAACCTGCGCTTTATGATCGTTGACGGGAAGAGATCCATTGAAGAAGAGGGCCAGAATAAAGATCGACGCGAGAACTTTCGTCATGCGGGGCTCCTTAAATGGTTAACATGAATGACGCGGATCTAATTCCAATTGTACTTCTGAAACTGCGGGTCGCTATCGAGTTCGTATTTCTTCAAAAACTCCCACGCGGTTTGGTTGAACTTCGACGCTTTGTCGTAATACCAATGATCGTGGTTCTCGATCTCGATCAGGTCGACGGTAAAACCAGCTTCCTTCAACGCGTCGCGCGTTGCCCTGACAATTTTGAGTGGAACCAGCGGATCGCTGTCGCCGATCTGCATCGAGATCGGTATCTTTCGTTTCGCCAGTTCGATGACGTCATAGTCCTGGCTGGTTAAGGCGCCTGCGTGAATCGCCACCGCGGCGAAGTATTGCGACTCCATCAGACCCATGTGCAGCGAGAACGAAGCGCCAGCCGAGTGTCCGAAAAGATACACCCGCCGCGGGTTGATCGGGTACTTCGACTTAAGTTCCTCGACAAGGTCCCGCAGATAGTCTGGACCATCCTGCGGCGATCCCCAACCGCGGAGGTTTGTTGCATCCGGTCCAGCGATAATGATGTTTTCCCTTTTTGCGTAGTCTTTCCATTTTTCAACCAGCGTCACGCCGGTGCGATTCGATCCGTGCAGCATGACAATCAACGGCGCCGGTCCTTTTACGGTTGAAGGGACGTAGAGGTAGTAGGGGCGCGTTTTGCCGTTCGAGGTGATTAATTCTTTCGTGATGTCGTCTTTAGCGAAGGCGGAGGAGACTGCTGCGAGAAGCAAGGCAATGGCGAGTGGGATTCGCGTATTCATTTGGAGGACTCCTTAGTATTTCACGAATTCAAACTTAAGCCGGACGCTTACCCCGGAACTGTTGAAGAACGTGCCGAACTGACGGCTATCGAGGTTATTCTGAACGTCCCGCGGATTCCAGTGGTTCGTGATGTTGAAGATTGTCATGCCGGCGCGTCCCCGATACTTCTTGCCGCGAAACGGGATCGAGAGTCCCTTCGTCACGAGCAGGTCGAACGAGAAGAGCGATGGGAAACGACCGCCCTCGTTGCGTGGTCCAACGAAGTCCTGCTGCTCGTTCACCGCGGAGAACGGAAAACCTGTGTGCCAGTCGACCACTGGTGTCGCAACCACGTCGAACGGCAACGCGAATTCGCCCCAGAAGAGCATGCGGTTTGGAGTGTCGAAAGGCTGTCGCGCGTACTCGTCCGGACGAATGACCGCTTGTCTCAGGTTGCCGAAATAGTGGTTGAAGTCGTTCAGGTTGCCGCGCGCCTGTGACCGCACGTAGGACAGGAAGATGTTGCGTCCTTCCTGAAAGCGGAAGCGGGCGACGGCCTGCAATTCCCGATAGCGTGACCGTCCAGAGTTTAACAGCAACAGCCGTCCGGTGTTCAGCGTGGCGGCGTCAATGATGGGTTCGAGAACGAAATCGCGCCGCGTGCTGCGTTCTTCATAACCGAGCCGGAGCAACAGTCGTGGGTTCACTTCATGATCAACCTGCGCATTCCACGCGAGGCTGTAGGGATTCTTAAGATCAGACGGCGCGGTGTTCAGGAATAAACGTGGTCCATCGACGATCGTGGTTCCGTCGCTTGCGAAAGTGGCGACGACGAAGTCCTGGTTCTGTTCAAAGGAACCCACGTTGAGCGGGATCTTGTCGTAGAACAGACCAACACCGCCGCGCACCACGGTGCGACCGTTGGACGCAGGAACCAGGACGAGGCCGAGCCGTGGAGCGAAGTTGTTTTCAGCGCCGATCAGATCGCGGTCGTAACGCAAGCCGAGATCAAACACGACGCGCGAGTTCACGATCCACTTGTTTTGGACGAACGCCGAGACCTCGTTCTGATGCCGCGAGAGATCGCCGGCGCCGGAGAAGTTGATCTGCTGATACCTTGTTCCATCAGCGCGGATGATGCTGACGGGCGCGCTGCGGTCGCTCCCGGTGAAAGTCGTATAGCTGTAATTGACGCCGACCTTTAAAGCGTGCGAGCCACGCCAGTTGAAAGGCGCAAGATTGTAAATCTCGAGTAGTTCGTAACGACGGCTTTCGCGATGCTGACGATCGAACCAGCCGCCAAAGTTTCTTTCAGGAGTTATCTGGTAAGGCGCGCCACTGTTACCGAAAATATCACCGTCAAACTGTTTGACGCTGAAACTCGATTGCAGCAGTCCACCTGACTTGAAAGTCGCCTGTTCGTTGAACGCGAGAAACCAACCGCGTTGATGAAAGTTTGCGGTCGTGTCAGACGGGTTGAAAGTGTTGAGATTGAAGAACTCCTGTTTCTGCGGAAAGATTGAAAAACTCGCGGTCAGTCGGTTGTTGGAATTGATAACGTAATCGAGACGTGAAAAAGAGTCGAAGCTTTCACGCTGGATGTCGCGCTGATGTTCTTCCAGCGCTTCGAGACTGGGAACGTTGGTGCGTACGAAGCGGTACTCGAGACTCTGAAAGAAAAATAGTTTGTCTTTCTTTAATGGACCACCGATGGCGATGCGCGGGGTTGCGGCGCCAATGCCGTACATTTTTCCGTCGCGCCAGCGAGGGCGCGGCAGGACACCGGTGAAGAGATAGCGTAAATCGTTGCTGCCGGATCGCGTTTCGATTGTCGTGACCGCCCCAGTGAACTTGCCGTACTCCGACGAATAGGGATTCGAATGGACCTGCACTGTTTCTACTGCTTCGAGCGGCAATTCAATCGCGGGAGTGCCGGTCCACGGATCGGTGACGTTAAGACTCGAGACCAGAATTCCGCTCTGACTTGGCCGCGTACCTTTGATGTTCAAGTTACCGTCAGGCCCGCGCACGACACCGGGCAACAATGGCAACGCGTCCTGGAACTTCTGGTCGATCAGCGGCGCGTCACGTAAAGCTGCTTGCGTGATTACTGAAGGAGTTGTCGATTCCGTTCGGCTGGCGTCCGTGCGATCATCGGTGACGGTGACTGTTTCGCTGAGCGGCAGCGGTTGTAAGAGTGCATCGTGTTCGACGGTTGCATCTATTTGAATACTGATCTTCTGCTCGTATTTCTTGAAGCCCTGAAACTCAACCGTAAGCAGATACTCGCCCGCAACGAGGCCAGGGAAACTGTAAGCGCCTTCGTAATCGGTGACTGTCTGGAGCGTTCGGTCTCTCAGTCTGTCGCTGCTGAGATTTACAACAACCCCAGGAAGCGCTCTTCGTTGATCCGGTATGTCGGCAACGACTTTGCCCTTGATATTTCCGCCCTGAAACGCAGCGGCTACAGCGATAAAAAGGGTAATTATTGCAGCGAGGGTTCCCGTTATACCTTGAAACATGCGCGTTAGGTTATCACGGATCAAATCCGGTGGTCGCGGTTGACATCGTTGGCCCAAAACGGCTATAAGCCTCACCCTTAGCCCAGAAAAAAGGAGTTTCCTCCCAATGAAGATCGTAGTATGCGCCTCGCTCGCAGCACTGCTGCTGGCGAGTCTTGTCATCCCCAGTCTTACTTCCGCAGCCAACGATGGACCATCAGCCAGCGGCAATTTTCAGTTCACGTTGGCAGATGGACAAGCAAGAAATATTGAATTTCACGCCCGCGTTCAAAACAACGGCCGTACGGTAGGTGAGATGACGTTCGTTGATCCGGCGGCAGTTCCTGTGCCTGACCCGGATGATCCAGGCGTAATCGCTAATGCCGGCGCAGTCGTAACCGCCAAGTTCGACTGTTTGCAGATAACCGGAAATCGTGCCGTGATGAGCGGCATCATCTCCCAATCAACCATCGCGGCCTCGATCGGACTGCGTGTGTTGCTGGTGGTTGAAGATAACGGGGAAGGCGTAAACATCCCAACGCCCGACAAGCTTACATGGGGCGTTTATCAACCCGCGACTGGAAACTGGATTCCGAAAGACGCCGAACGTGATGACGACATTGGCGCGACGCTGACCTGGATCGCCAAGGACGCCGAACGCGATGACGACGTCGGCGTGCCTTCAAATCGGAGCAAAGTGATCGGGTGCCAGAGTTTCCCGCTTTCGTCGTACTCGTTCGTTGATGTCAAGCACGGTGGCGGCAACGTTCAGGTGCAGCCTTAGTGCGGGTACTACCTGTTTCGGCGTACCTCCGTGTCCTCTGCGTCCGCGGTAGAGTGAATTTAACCACAGAGTCGCAGAGGACACAGAGTTACGCCGAAACATCACACGACCGCAAACTACTTCTTTTTACCGATCGCGAACAGGCTTTCCGCGGAACGCACGTACATCACGCCGTCTGACAACGCCGGTGTGGCCATCAAGAGTTCTCCCATCGTGTTCGTTGCTATATGGGAGAACTTTGGACCGGCCGCAACGACGATGATCTCGCCGTCTTCATTCGATAAATAAATCTTTCCGTCAGCAGCCACCGGCGACGCGCTAAAGCCGCTGCCGATCACCGGCAGCCGTTGCCGGTATAGTTCCTCGCCCGTTTTTAAGTTGTAAGCGTCAAAAGTTCCGTTGTTCGCGAGGACGTAGAGTATGCCGTTGTAGATCAAGGGTGTCGGCATGTAAGAACCTCGACCGGTTCGACTCCAGATCACCGCATCACTACTCGTTTTGCCGTCCGGCAACGTGAGGTCGCCACGCGCCCCGGCTTTGACGACGAAGATCGGCCGTTCCGGTCCACGTCCGCTCACGACAACGAGTACATCGTCCACGAAGATCGGTGTCGGCGCAGTGATCTTCGAACTGCGTCCAAGTCGCCATAGTTCTTTTCCAGTGCGCGGATCGTAACCGCGAATGAAGTTTGACGCGTTGGTTACAAGCTCTTCGCCTTTTGCAGTAGTGATAACGGTCGGCGAGCCCCACGAAGGAAGCTCGTCACGATCAGTTTTCCAAACCGTTTCACCAGTATTTGCATTCAACGCAATGATGAATGAGTCGGCTTGCGTGTCGCACTGAAGAATGACGAGATCTTTCCAGATGATGGGCGAACTGGCGGGACCCCATTCGTAACCCGGAATGTCGTAAGCGCCGACGTCGACTCGACCCAGATCAACCTTCCAAAGAGATCGGCCGTTCAGGTTGTAGGCATGAACTCCCTGCGATCCGAACCACGCCACAACGATGCGTCCGTCGGTAGCGGGAGTTGAGTTTGCATATGTGGCCTTGATATGACGCCTCTCGCGCGGCTCGCCCTGAAACGCGATGCGTTCCCAAACGATCTTTCCGCTCTGCTTATCGAGCGCGTAGATCATCCAGCGATGTTGCGATCGATCTTTCGACGCATCACCATCGCCATAGAGTCCTGGTTTGAACGTTGCTTTGGGATCGGTGCTGACCGCGCTCGTAACGAAAATGCGATTGCCCCAAACGATCGGGCTCGAATGCGCTAGACCCGGGATCTTCGTTTGCCAGAGAATGTTCTCGCCGGTCTTGCCGTTCCACTGATCGGGCAGGTTTTGTGCCTCCGCCACGCCCGAGGCGTGTGGACCACGAAACGAGGGCCAGCTTCCTTTCATCGTTGCCGCTTTCAAACGAGACGACGGTCGCTCACCCGCGGTCCGCGTGATACTTCTCACCGGGATGACCTTCGTTTCTTCCGGCGGCAGCCACGTGCTGCCGTTAAGAATCATTCGTCGCGGAGTACATTCGTCGGCAATTAGTTCGAAGGACAAGCGCTTGCCGTCGCTGCTAAAACGGTATTGCCCCGGCGCTGCGCAAGCGGTTGTACCACCCGTCGACACCAGTTCAAGTTCCCCGGTCTTTTTAGTCCAGTTACCGTTTAGCTTGGGCCAACCCGCTCCTTCGAGCGTAAACGTGCCGGCGGGATCAAAGCGCACTGTGAAAACACCGTATTTCAGTGGATCGGAAGGAAGATCCGCAGCAGCCTTGGGTTTCTGGTGTTTCTCAATGTATTTCTTAGCGAACTCGATCAGATGCGCGCCCTCGCGCAGGTTTCCGATCTTGTGCGCTTCCGCTTCGGCGTCTTCAAACTTCCAACCGTCACGCAGGACGCGTCGAATCAGCCAGAATCCAGCGACGCGGATCGCCGCAGTGCAATGGATGAACGCCGGCCGGTTCGCCGGATCGTCAGTGATCTTCAGAAACTCCGTCACCTGTTCTTCTTTTGGATCGCGGTAAACGACAGGAATGTTGAAGTAGCGCAGGCCGAGTTCCTTTGCCTTTGCTTCTTCTTCCTCGGCGCGGTGCTCTGAAGGCTGGCGCAGATTAATGATCGCTTTCACGCCTTCTGACTTGAGTTTCGCGAGATGTTCGAGGCGCGGCTGTCCGCCGGTGCAGAAATTCTCGTTCACACGCAGGAAGTTTCTGATCGGACCAGTTTCTTCCTGGGCGATGACTGGACTAGAAAACAACACGATTGCTATCACACAAATTAGGGTTTTCATTTGTGATTACTACCTCGTTAGCTGACGATATTTAATGCGGTGTGGTATTTCCGCGGCTGGACCAAGACGCGTTTTCTTGTCTTCCTCGTAATCAGAATAGTTTCCTTCAAACCAGAAAACTTTGCTGTCGCTTTCAAAAGCGAGAATGTGCGTTGCAATGCGATCCAAAAACCAGCGATCGTGCGAGATTACCACTGCGCAGCCGGCGAAGTTTTCAAGTGCTTCTTCAAGTGCGCGCAGAGTGTTCACATCGAGATCGTTGGTCGGTTCGTCCAGCAGGAGAACGTTGGCGCCTTCCTTTAACATCTTCGCGAGATGTACGCGATTGCGTTCACCGCCCGAAAGCATGTTTACCTTTTTCTGCTGGTCGGAACCGGAGAAATTGAAACGTGCGACATAGGCGCGCGAGTTAACGTCGCGATTGCCGAGTTTCAACGTTTCTTCACCACCCGTGATCTCTTCCCAGATTGATTTCTGCGGATCGAGCGTGCGGCTTTGATCGACGTAAGCGAGTAAAACCGTATCGCCTTTGCGAATCGTACCAGTGTCGGGCTCTTCCTGTCCGGTGATCATCTGAAACAGCGTGGTCTTCCCGGCGCCGTTTGGACCAATTACGCCCACTATGCCGCCGGGCGGAAGCGCGAATGTCATGTCTTCGACGAGAAGTTTCTGACCGTAACTCTTGCTTACCTTGTCTGCTTCGATTACGACGTTGCCGAGACGTGGTCCAGCGGGAATGTGTATCTCGAGATCTTCGCGACGTTTTTCATTGTCCTGGCGCAGCAGGTCTTCGTACGAGTTGATTCTCGCTTTGCCTTTCGCGTGGCGAGCTTTTGGCGACATGCGAATCCATTCGAGTTCGCGTTGCAGTGTTTTCTGTCGCTCCGTTTCAGACTTTTCTTCGCGTCGGAGGCGTTCCTGTTTTTGCTCGAGCCACGAACTGTAGTTGCCCTTCCACGGAATGCCCTGGCCACGATCGAGTTCGAGAATCCAGCCAGCGACGTTGTCAAGAAAATAACGATCGTGAGTGACGGCGATGATCGTTCCAGCGTAGCTTTGCAAGTGATGTTCGAGCCACGCTACGGATTCGGCGTCGAGATGGTTCGTAGGTTCGTCGAGTAAAAGGATGTCGGGTTTTTGCAGTAGCAGCCGGCAGAGTGCGACGCGCCGACGTTCGCCGCCGGACAGGATTTTCACCGCTGTTTCGGGTGGTGGACAGCGGAGCGCGTCCATCGCCATTTCGAGCCGCGAGTCGAGATCCCAGGCGTCCTGTGCGTCGAGTTTTTCCTGGACCTCGCCTTGTCGTTCGAGCAGCGCCGACATCTCGTCGTCGCTCATCTCCTCGCCGAACTTCGCGTTGATCTCTTCGAACTCTTTCAACAGGTTTACTGTTTCCTGCACCGCTTCTTCGACGACCTCGCGCACCGTGCGCGCGTCGTCGAGCAATGGCTCTTGTTCTAGATAACCGATTGTGAAGCCGGGCGAGATCACGGTCTCGCCGTTGAAGTCTTTGTCGACACCAGCGAGTACACGCAGCAACGACGACTTGCCCGAACCGTTCAAACCAATGACGCCAATTTTCGCGCCGTAGAAATAGGAGAGATAGATGTCCTTGAGGACCGGCTTCTTATCGTAAAACTTGCTGACGCCGACCATCGAGTAGATGACTTTATTGGGTTCTGTGCTCATGAGAATGATTGCGAAATACGAGTTGCTATTAAGTTGAAACAGGAATTGCTGCTAGCTTAACATCATCTTTATTTGGGCGGCGATGGACAAGTCAAAATGCACACCCCTACTTTTCGGCAACGTTCTGAGCCTTCAACAACTCTCGCGCATGGCGGCGAGCGGTGTCGGTGATTTCGGCGCCGGTCAGCATGCGTGCGAGTTCTTCAACGCGGCCCGCGCGATCGAGTTTTGAGATGTCGACTTGCGTGCGACCGTCGACAACGGCTTTTTGAACTGCCAGATGGCTGTCTGCGAAGCGGGCGATCTGCGGTTGGTGTGTGACGCACAGCACCTGGTTCGTTTCTGACAGCGTGCGTAACTTTATTCCGACCGCTTCGCTCACGCGACCGCCGATTCCGGAGTCGATCTCGTCGAACACGATCGTGCGCGGAAACTCGGTTGCGTTCGCAACTGTTTTCAATACCAGCATCAGCCGCGACGCTTCACCGCCCGATGCGACGCGAGCGAGCGGCTTGAGATCCTCACCCGCGTTCGCCGAGAAATAAAACTCAATGTGATCGATGCCTTTTGGCCCGGATGAGTCGCCGAGATCAGAAATCTGGACCTGGAAGCGCGCATGGTCCATCGCTAGTTCGGCGATGCAGCCTTCAATGGCGCGTTCGAATTTCTTAGCTGCCTTGACGCGTTCGCGGTGCAACTTACCGGCGCGATCGAGGTAACGCGTTCGTGCGGACTCCACGTCAGCGCTCAATTCCTGCTCGCGCTCGTCAGACGTCGCGATCTGTCGCAAGCGATCTTCCGACTGGGCGAGATGCTCAAGCGCTGACTCAATCGAACCACCGTATTTGCGCTTTAATCGCGAGAGTTCTGCCAGTCGATCTTCAATCTCTGCCAGCCGCACCGGTGAAAACTGCAATTTATCCGCGAAGTCTCTCAACGAGAACGAAAGGTCTTCCAGCACCGCGCGCGCACTTTCCAATCCTTCGAGGTAGTCGCGGAAACTCGATTCGTATTCGGCCAACTCACTAACCTCCTTTAATGTCTGACGGATGCGGGCTAGAGCGGCATCATCATCTTCATAAATCCGCCCATAACTCGACTGGCACAACGCTGTTAGCTTCTCGACATTCGCTAACCGCTTCTTCTCCTCATCCAGGCGCTCATCCTCGCCAATCACTAGCTGCGCCCGTTCGAGTTCTTCAATCTGAAACTTCAGCGTGTCAACGAGCTGAAACTTCTCAGAATCATCACGGCGCAACGTGTCGAGTTCACGTTGCAAGGCGGTCCAGGCGCGATATGTCGCCGCCACCTCGTCGCGCAACCCGTCACTGATCGCGAAAGAGTCAAGCAGCTCGAGATGAGTATGAGGATTGAAGAGGGTTTGCTGGTCGCCCTGACCGTGAATATCGACCAGAAACTCACGCACCTGCCGTAACAGCGAATGCGTGGCGAGTTGATTGTTGATGAAGATCTTGTTGCGGCCACCGACAGAAAGCTCACGTCGAATGATGAGTTCTTCAGACGATGCAGCGTCTACCCCGGCAGTTTCCAGCAGCTGCTCGAGATCCGAATTTGGACCAACAATGAACAGGCCTTCAATCGATCCTCGCTCAGCCCCTGACTTGATCAGGTCGCTCGCGAAGCGCCCGCCAATCAGAACACCGAGGGCATCGACTATGATCGACTTTCCCGATCCCGTTTCGCCGGTAAGAAGATTAAGCCCCGCTTCAAACTCAACTTGAAGCTCGTCGATCAGCGCGATGTTGGAGATTTTGAGGAATTGAAGCATTCCGGCGCACAGATTACGCAGAACTAAACAGATTATCAATCTGTATGTTCTGCGTAACCCACGTGCCGGGGCTGGTTAGAAGGTGTAACGTAATCCGAACTGCATTATGCGTCCCGCTTTGGTTTCATTCAAAGGGGCTTGTGTTGAGGTGAATTTGCCGAAGTCCGAATTCGGGCTACTTGATCCGAGGTGGGGGTCCGTTCCCAAACCCAAATCGGAAATGGTCAAACCGTCAAACCGCTGAGTGTTGGTGACGTTGAAGACTTCCCAGCGGAACTGTAGCTCGTGACCCTCCCACGGCATCTTGAACGCCTTGTAAAGGCCCATGTCGAGGGTGATGTAACTCGGAGCGCGCAGCACGTTGCGATCGCCAACTTCACCCGGACGAGCCGGACGGAAGCTGCGAAAGACGGCTTCAGGATCGCTGAAGATGTTCGGCGAACCTTCCCGAGTCGGCGACGACTGCACCGGCGCCACCCGCACCCCGTTCGATTGAACGTTCCAGTTTGTTGCCCAGACGCAGCAATCGAATGGTGTTTGAATCGGCAGTCCACTGTTCCAACGGAAAATGCCGCTGGCTTGCCAACCGCCAATTACCTGGTTGGCGACGCCACCAGCACCGCTGAAGAAGCGCTTGCCGCGACCGAAAGGAAGTCCGACGACCCAATTCGCGTTGATGATGTGCCGGGAGTCGAAATCCGACGAGGCGTAGTTCTGGTCTGGGTCCAACGCATTGACGATGAACGCCGTACCATAGCCTGTGGAATTCTGAAGACCGGACGCACTATCGAGCGAATGGCCGTAGGTGTAGTTGAAGTCAAACGTGATGTCGTCGCGCAGCCGTTGACGCAGGCTGAACTGCAACGAGTTGTAGTTTGACCTCGCGATGGTCGAGAACGCCGACAACGCCGCAAACTGCGGTTGATAGAACATGTTGTTGAAGCGCGCCGGACCACCACCGAACGGGCACGTGGTGCATGTAGGACTGTCATCCCAGAGCAGTTGCAGGAACGTGTAGTCGATGATATCAAACCCACCGACACCTTCCGGCGCGAGGAAAGCGTATGCTGCCTGCGTCGGCGTCAATGTTGGATCGGTCCCCAAAAGCGCGGCCCCCCAATCCGCCATGAATGGGAAGAAGTTGTTGAAGAACGCGATGTTCGGGACTGAAGCAATTTCCCGATTCTCATAACGAAAATCGACCAACTGGTTAATCGCCTCGCGGTAGGTCATACCCGATTGCGGATCGCGAATGTTGTTCAACTGCATGATGTCACGCGAGGCCAGGAGACTACGCGCGAAGCGTCCAACGTAACTGGCTTCAACCGACAACCCTTTGCCGATTTCACGGCCATAGGAGAGGTTGACGCTGTAGTTGTAGGGTGTGGTGATTCCCTGATCCAACGACTGTTCGATGCGTTGATCTTCATCGGATGGCACCGTGAGCGGGAATTGCAAGGTGGTCGGGATTGGCGATTGACCCGGAAAGTCCAGCGCGCGAACGTTGGGATTCAAACCATTGAAGAGCGGTCCGAGATCCGGATCGATGACGTCAAAGGTGTTGGCGTTTATGTTACGGGCGGAGGTGAAGCCGGCAAGGTTGTTCAAGTCGAAGTTGACCGCCAAAGCGCTACCGATGCGGTCGTACGAAACGCGGAAACCGCCGCGAATAACGCTCTTGCCCTGGCGACCAAAAACTTTACCGAATAAGTTGTCGCCAAAGTCAGGTGACCACGCAACTGAAACTGACGGCGCCCAGTTGTTCCAATCCTGTTCGTAGTAACCCGGCCCATTGTTGGCCTTCCCGCCGAGGATGAACGTGATTGGATCGTTAAGGGATGAACCGGTGTTCGAGGCATCCACGCGCCGGTTGAAGTAGTCGGTCAGACTCACGTTCGGAACGACTTGCAATCCATTACGTTCGTAAACCGGAGTCGAAGTGGACCAGCGGATGCCGTAGTTCAAGGTCAGGTTTGGACGCATGCGCCAGGAGTCCTGGAAATATCCTTCGTACTCCTCAGTAGCGAATGAACGGTCCGTCGGCGTGCCGACTTGTTGGAGCTGACCACTTCCGTCGTAAACAAGATTCGCACTGTATTGCGAGTAGCGGCCGATCATCGAAGCCAGCGCATCGCGCAGGTCGTTCTGACTTATGAAATCCGAGAAACCGTCAGTGAGCACTGCGCCTGAGAAGTTATAGAACGAGGGATTGATGACCGCATCGTCAAAAGAGGCACCCAGGGAATTGCGGTTGTTCCGGATCAGCCGAATATTAGCTCCAAATCCGAATGTGTGATTACCGCGGACCCACGAAACGTCGTCCACAAAATTATGTACCGGCGTCGTGCGGCTAAGTGTGCGGCGGAATCCGGAGGGCGAGAAGATGAAGCGGAAGTTCACCCGATTCTCATTCGAGTCGCCGCCCTGAGTAAAAGACGCGCGAGTCAAACCATAGCTGAAACGATTGACGACCGAGTTCGAGGCGGTCCAGATGTGACCAAAAGCAATTCCTTTGGGATGGTGCCAGGTCGTCAAAGGAGGCGTATCAGGCAAGCACTGGATGTTATCGCCTGCAACGCTGCAATCAGGCGAGAAATAAACTGCTCGCGTGATCGTGTCGTTCTGGTAATTACCGCGCACGAACAGAGTCTGCCGATCCGTCAGGTTGAAATCGAGTCGCGCGATGTACGTGTTCAGTTCCGTCGGCGTGCGGGCGTTGAAACGAAAACCGCTCGTGTTCAACCCGTCGCCGGTGGTCGTGTCGTTAGCAGGGTAACGAGCCGCAGCAGCGGCGAGAAAATTAAGCGCATCCTGGTTGACGCCCGGGTTGGCGCCGACTGATGCGTAAGTGGCATTGATCTCATCAACCGTCAGACAGTTCACGCCCGCGGGTGTGCCGGCGGGACAGCCGGGATCGCTGAACTCACTTTCCGTGCGATAGCGAACTATGCCCTGGCCGAGCGTTGGTAACGGAACTTCACGAACGACGGACGTTGCAGTCGCTTCACGGAAGCCCTCGTAAGTGAAAAAGAAGAACGCGCGATCATTCTTGATTGGTCCACCAACCGAACCGCCAAAAATGTTGCGCAGCAACTGCGGCCGTTCCACTCCCGCGGCATTGTTGAAAAAGTCATTCGCGGTAGTGACGGTGTTGCGGTGAATTTCAAACAACGATCCGTGCCATTGATTCGATCCGGATCGGGTTACGAGTGAAATCTGCGCGCCGGACGATCGTCCCTGCTCGGCGTTCGGATTGGTTGTCGTGACGCGAAACTCCTGTAACGAATCGCGGGTCACTCGCAAAACACTCGCAAAAGCTTCGTCGGTAACGACGTCGAGACCGTCCTGCTGTTCGTTAACGTCGACACCGTCGAGCGTGATGTTCGACTGGTCGGCGCGTCCACCGTTCACAGAGCCACTACGCGTGACACCCGGTTGTAGTGACAACAGGCCGACGACGTTGTTTGCGTTGAGTGGCAACTCGGTAATGCGCTTACGCTCGAACGAATTTCCCAGGCTCGCATCGCTGGTATTGATTGCTGCTTCTGCTGCCGAGGTCACGTCAACTGTTTCAGACACAGCGCCGATCTCGAGTTGAACGTCGCGAACAATCGGGGTATCGACGAGTGCTTCGAGGCCTGACGCTGAGGCGGTCTTGAAGCCCTGGGCCGAAACCTCGAGTTTGTATGTTCCGGGAGGAATAGCGGTGAAAACATACGCGCCATCCTCGTTGGTGGTTTGCGTGCGGGTGAAGTTTCTTTCCGGGTTCGTGAGGGTGACGTTAGCGCCGGACACGAGATTGCCATTAGGATCCCTCACTGTACCGCGCACTGTTGAGCCGCCCGACTGGCCGTAGCTGGTCGTGGCGACAAGTAACACAGCGACTAGTGAAGTGAGTTGGAGAAAATTTCTGATGTTCATAACAATTCTCCGTGACTGGATTGAAGAGCGGGGGAGACAAAGATTCAACTTTTGCGATGCAGAAACTGTTCCAGTTTTTAGTAAAGTGATTTATGTTCAGGAATTTGCGGCGGCGGGCAACGTTTGCGGCGCCTTGACCCGGAAACAACTCCAAAAACTTGTGAACATTGCCGATTTTGAACTACGAATGTTTGAATTATTCCTTCGAAAAATGAAATGCCGTTCAATTTAATCGACGTCTTATTAGTGGTTCTGATCTGTTTGAACCTGCTTAACGGGTATCGCCGGGGGTTCATTCTCGGGGCGCTCGATCTTGCTGGATGGGTGCTGAGTCTGGTCGCTGGTCTGCGTTACTACGATCCGGTCGCGCGTTGGATAGGACCAAGATTCGATCTGTGGTCGGAAATTTGGGACCAGCCGGTCGCGTTTGTTTTAGTGGCCCTGGTTGTCGGCGTTGCGGTCCATTTGATCGCCTACGCCATGCTGCGGCGAGTGTCGCGCGAGATACACGAACGTCCGTCCAATCAGGCGCTTGGCTTAGTGCCGGGACTGGCCAATGGGTTGATTACGGCAGCGATCATTTCAGCGCTACTGATGGCGATTCCGCTGAGCGAAAGCATCAGCGAAACAACGCGCGATAGCGCGGTCGCGAATCGACTGGCTGGTTATGCGCAATCGTTGGAAGCGCGGCTGCGACCGGTGTTTGGTGAAGCAATCGCGCGGTCGCTGAATCTCTTGACGGTCGAGCCTGACTCGAACGAAAGGGTCACGCTGCCTTTCACCGTCAGTTCTTCACGGCCGCGCCCGGATCTTGAAACACAAATGCTCGCACTGGTGAACGAAGCGAGAGCTGAGAACGGGCTTCCGCCGCTTGCACCCGATCCGGAGTTGACGGAAGTTGCGCGACGTCATTCGGCGGACATGTTTGCGCGCGGGTATTTTGCGCACGACACGCCCGAAGGACGCACGCCGTTCGACCGCATGCGAGACGCGAAGGTTCGTTTCCTGACCGCCGGCGAAAATCTCGCGCTTGCTCCGACCGTGTCCATCGCTCACCGGGGTTTGATGAATTCACCTGGTCACCGCGCGAACATCCTCAGGTCGCAATTCGGCCGCGTTGGGATCGGGATCATGGACGGCGGTATGCGCGGCTTGATGGTCTCTCAGGAATTCCGAAATTAATCTAAAAATTGGGAACTTTTTCCCGCCTCGAACGTCTATAGTGACTGAAATCCGAATTTGGTCAGCGGTCAGGCACGCAAAAAATGGCAGCAATTGCACCCAAAGAGGCCGTAAAAGACGCGATTCTCGACGCCACCGACCGGCTCCTCGCGCGTTACGGCTACCGGAAAATGACGGTCGAGGATATCGCTCATGAGGCCGGAATCGGCAAAGGAACGATCTATCTTCACTTCACGAGCAAGGAAGAAGTCGTGCTGTCGCACGTCGATCGGATCGTCGATCGACTCAAGGAGCGGTTGCGCGAAATCGGTAGTTCATCAGCACCGGTCCCCGAACGTCTGCGCCAGATGCTGCTGGCGCGCGTCATGTTTCGTTTCGACAGCATCCAGCACTACACACAGAGTCTCAACGATCTTCTCGCGGCTCTACGTCCCGGCCTGCTCGCGCGGCGCGCAATGTACTTCGAAGCCGAAGCGCTGATCTTTTCCGAAGTGCTGACGAACGGCCGGCAATCCGGCGAGTTTGTGTTTGACGACGAATACGCAACGGCGCACGCGATGCTGCAGGCGACCAACGGTTTGCTCCCCTACAGTCTTAGCACAACAGAACTTGGCGAACGTCAGGAAGTGGAACAGCGGACCGCTGACGTCGCCGACCTGATACTGCGCGGCTTACTCAGTCGCAAATAAGCTTGGTCAGTTGCCGTTGTCAGTGGTCAGTTGCCGTTGTCGGTTATGCATCAGGGGAACATGCTTTACAACGGACCACTGACAACTGACAACTGACAAGTGAAAACGGACAACTTTGATTTACCTAAAAGGAGAAATATTGATGTTTAGACCTGCTTCATCGCGGATTTTCTTAATCCGGCTTGCCGTCCTGCTGCTGCTCACGCTCGCGCTCGCAAACATTGCAGGCGCACAGCCTGGCCCAATGGACCAACCGGATCTCACGATCGACGCCACCACGCGCACTAAAGTGATCGACACGATTCTGAAGCGCCTCAACGATTCGTATGTCTTTCCCGACGTCGCGAAGAAGATGGAGCAGTCGCTCAGGGAACGGGTGGACAAAAAGGAATACGACCAGATCACCAGCGCGAAAGCGTTCGCAACCAAACTCACCGATGATCTTCAGGTGGTAAGCAAAGACAAGCACTTGCGCGTGCGTTATTCACACCAGCCGATTCCCGAACGCGGTGAACGGCGTGAACCCACGGCGGAAGAGAAGGAACAACGAAAACGTGATCTCACCTGGATGAACCACGGTTTTTCTAAAGTCGAGAGGTTGCCCGGCAACATCGGTTATCTCGAATTCCTGAATTTCATGGATGAAGAGCTGGGCGCCGACACAGTTGCAGCCGCGATGAATTTCATCAACGGCACTGAGGCGTTGATTATTGATATGCGCCAGAATGGTGGCGGTAATCCGGCGATGGTGGCGCTCGTTTGTTCCTACCTGTTCGGTCCCGAGCCGGTCCACCTGAACGATCTCTACTGGCGTGAAGGTAATCGCACCGACGAGTTCTGGACCAAAAAGGAAGTAGCGGGCAAACGTTATCTCAACAAAGATGTTTACGTGTTGACGAGCAAACGGACGTTCTCAGGTGCTGAGGAATTCACCTACAACCTGAAGAATCTCAAACGCGCGACGATCATCGGCGAGACGACCGGAGGCGGTGCTCATCCCGGCGGCGGTTTCCGCATCAGCGAACACTTCGGCATGTTCGTGCCGACTGGACGTGCGATCAGTCCGATCACTAAGACCAACTGGGAAGGCACCGGAGTAACTCCGGACGTTGCAGTGCCCGCGGACCACGCGTTGCACGTAGCTCGTCTTATGGCACTGAAAAAGCAGATGGACAGAGTTAATCCGGACCTCAAACCTCGAGTTCAGGGTGAAATCGATCGGTTGGAGAAAGAGTTGAACTCGATGAAATCGAAGAGCGAATAAACCGTTCGTTCGCTACTTCGATTTGCTTTGCACAAAAAGTGTTTTAAACAACTATTTGCTTCAGAGAGGAATCGAATCCCGACCAACCATCATTCCTAAGCAGAGGCCGCAAAAATTACACCGAAGGCCGCGAAGAAAACGAATCCGATATGGGACTTTATGTGCAACGCTACTTCGATTCGTAAAGGAGCACTCGCTTCTTTCCGGCTTTGCCGATAAAGAATCCAGCGAGTGCTCCCGCGGCCGCTCCCACGACGGTAATAGCAGCAGCTGCTGTGTTGTCGATCTTTTCAAAGCCACCGCTGTCGCTGCTTGCATCGCCGGCTAACCCAATCGCCGCTCCTGCTCCGGCGCCAACCCCGAGGCCGATCAAAGTCGCTTTCCCGGCAGATTTACTCGAGAACTCGTGAACGCTGGCAATGTCGTCGCGAGGAATCTCTTTGGCAGCGTTCTTGACCGTCAAGGATAGCGATATATCTGAAACTCTCGTGACCCTTCCCTCAACCTTCTTGCCATCCTTTAGTTTGACAGAGACTTTGGTCCCACTCGTCACAGCACTTAAGCACGACCAGTCGTTCGTTCCGGCTTGGGCCAGCAGAGTGACCGGTGACAACAGTAACGAAATCACCAGGACCACGATGACTGCGATCTGTTTCGGGGTCTTCATACGGCAATCTCCTTTGTGAGAATCGGTGGATTTATCCGGATCGCCCGCTTGTTTAGGTGAAGGGCAAATCATACGCCTAAACCCCGTCGCAACGAAGTGCGTCCGATGATATGATTCGGCCCTCACGGAGGAACCGACGATGTTGACTGCGAACTCGACAACATTCTCAAGGCCCACCTCGTTCACCCGACGCGTGCTGCGCGGACTACTGGTAGTAATCGAAATGCTTTGTCTCGTGGTCCTGGTTGGACCCGGCATCTGTAGTCACGAGCCAGAATGCGGACGCTGTTGAAGCCGAATTGACGAAAGGACGCGGTTTGCTGCGTCGCTCGCAGTTTGACGAGGCGTTGAAGAGTTTCAAACGCGCCAACGAGATGCGCGGGAAGAACTGTGCTGAGTGTCTCAGTCTGATGGCCGACGCCTATTACGGACTGGAAGAATTCAAGAAGGTGGTCGAGACTGCGAATAAAGTCATTGCTCTTGCCGGCGATAACAAGCAACTCCTTTCGAAGGTCCAAATTAACAAGGGATTGGCGCTGCAGTCAGCGGCCGAAAAGAAGGACCAACAGAAACTACAGGGAGCGGAAGCGGCGTTTCGGCAGGCATTGGCGTTTGAGGGCGCACCACCCGTGGTTCATTACAACCTTGGCGTCGCGTTGTTGCAAATGAACCGGGATTCCGAAGGGATCGAGGCGCTACAGCAGTACCTCAAGGCCCAACCGAACGGCTCGTTGGCCGAAAGCGCAAGAAAGATGGCCGGCAATCCGCGGCGCGCCCGTGAGAACTACGCGCCTGATTTTTCGTTCACGTCGTTGAGCGGTGAGATCGTTTCGCTCGATAGTCTTCAGGGTAAAGTCGTGCTGCTGGATTTCTGGGGCACGTGGTGTGGGCCATGCGTCGAGTCAATTCCCGAATTGCGGCAACTGCACAAGAAGTACGCAAACGAACCGTCATTCGTCTTAATAAGCATCAGCTCGGATCGAGACGACGACGTTTGGCGCGAGTTTACCGAGAAGTACAAGATGGCGTGGCCGCAATATCGTGATAAAGATAGAAAAATTCTGCGCGCGTTCAGAGTTGGATCGTTTCCAACGTACGTCATCCTCGACCACGAGGGAATCATGAGGCATCGCAGCAGCGGCATGACCTGGTCGCGAGCCGCAAGCCTCGACAGGGAAATTAAGAACCAGTTGAAGATGATCACGAAGCGGAATGAGTCGCAATAGTTGCGTCGGTTACAACGTCGCGAACCCGATGAGGAAGCCTGCCATATTAACTGCGACGAACAGCAGCCATTCGAAAAAGAACAAGGGCACGGCCTTCACCGTCGTGATTAGCCAACGCTGTTGGTAAACCCGCTTCAGCGCGAACAACAAATACCCAAAAGCAACCGGATAGAACAAGTTCAATACGGCCGCGGGAAGCTTCCACCCGAGCGCGGCGACGAGGATAAATATCAACGCGAAAGCACTCTTGCAGAAAAAGTCAAACGAGTAGTAGTACAACGAAAACACCAGGTGCTCGACATAGTACTTCTTCATTCGGAAGTAAAACGCCGCCAGAAACGTTCCTGAAATCAGCACACTGAAAAATCGAAATGCCGACGCATACCTCTCCGCTTTCTGATGGACCTTGTCCGCCAGGACCGCAGGTTCGACGCCTCGCTTACGCGCGACGTTTACGAGCATCGGAGTTCTGACCGTGCGTTCGGTGCCTCCGCGAATGTCAGCTAGAGCGCCCCAGGCAAATAGAAAGTAGAGCGCGCTGAAAGTGAGATATAGCTTGATTGGACCAATGTAGTTGCCCCTGCGTCCGGCGAGATATTCGGTCGTGAGCAGACCCGGCTTCATGAACATTGCGCGCAGGGTTTTGAAGATCTTGCTCGATTCGATGTCGGTGATGTCGCCGGCCACACGCGCGACAAACCTTTTGAGCGCGAGCTCATTCGAATGGATCCGCTTCTGCCCGCAGGAGTGACAGTGCGCGCCGATCAAGACGGTGGCGCAGTTTGGACACGCGTTAATCGGCGGGTCGATTGTCAGTTCCGTCTGAGACATCGTCGCAACTCGGGGGTGTCGGTGAAGCCACACTTGCCGTTGGCCTGGCGTTCGCACCTGGCTGTTTTATAACAGTCGTACTCCGATCGGTACTCGCACGTCGTTATCACTTCTTCATCGGAACAAACCTGGCGCGAGCAGCCGGTCTTAAAACATGGCTTGTTCTGATTGTCGGAAGCAGGGTCGCCCGGTTTGGCGCGCAGGTAAAACTGCGACGCTTTCAGCATTTGCGATCGTCCGGCTGGACCAGTGACTCGCGTGTGCATGCCGGCAATGATTATTCCCTCGGGAGAAGTCATCGCCGTGTTGGCCTCGCTCTCGGCTTTATCAGTAGCCCCACCGCTGCTGAGATCGACGCCCGCGATGTTGCGGCTCACACTGGAATTGAGTCTCGCTTCGTGATGTGTTTCGCACGGAGCGGCGATGCAGCGCACGCCGCGATCGCGCACGCGAAAGTAAGTGCCTGACGCCTGGTTAACACCGGCCGGCAGCCAAACTTCGCGCGCCTGCAACACACCAAACGCCGGCCGCCGATCCCCCCAGGTACTCAACGAGCCGCGGACCAGCGCACGGTCGTTTTGCGGTTCAGGCTGACCGTTCCATTCAATCGACGCGACGTAGCACTCGTTCATGTAGCGGCCGTTGTGGCAACGCGTCCGCGACTGGTTCACGAGCTTGACGAAGTAACCGCCACACATCGGCGAAGCGCAACGCCGCAGATCTCGCCGGATCGTATAAAAACTGGATGTGCTGGCGAGTGAATCAACCTCAGGCGCGGCCGTGTTAATTACGGGCACACCAATCAAAAGCGCGAGGATCAAGGCCCGAAAGATCATGGTTGTGCTCTCCCTGCCCGACAGATTACACGAATTTACAGTTAGTGTCTGAGTTTGTCACATTCTCTGCGTACCCGGGCGGCCCTCCGCGACTCTTCGGCAAAAGAAGCGCAAAACCATATAAACCGCAGAGACAACGGAGGACTGCTGAGGTAGCAAAAAAGAAATTAAGACATCACCAATTTACAGATTGGCAATCGCAATGTCTCGCCTCTCCGCTATAATACGCTCGCTACTAAAATCGTCAGTTCGATCTCCCATCATTTATGATCGGGCAACTCCTCCTCCATTATCGTGTCGTCGAAAAGATTGGCGAAGGCGGTCAGGGCACCGTTTACAAGGTGATCGATACCTCATTGGACCGTCGGGCAGTGATCAAGGTGCTGCCTCCGGATCTGACCGACCGTCCCTCGAATCTGGTCAGGTTTGAACGTGAAGCGAAGTTGGCGTCTTCGCTGGACCATCCGAACATCTGCACCATCTTCGGTCTACACAAAGTCGACGACGTTCACTTCATTGCCATGCAGTTCGTCGAAGGACGTAACGTGCGTGAGGTCGTCGCCGGGCGTCCGTTCGATCTGCGGAGCGCGTTGTGGATCACGATCCAGGTGACGAGCGCGCTGGCAGCGGCCCATGCGCGCGGCATTGTGCACCGCGACATCAAGGCGCGCAACGTTATGGTGACGCGATCAGGTAACGTCAAGGTGCTCGACTTCGGTCTAGCAAAACTGATCGAACCAGCGACGACCGCACATCACGATCCGCAAGTGACCGAACTCGGAGTTCCGTATGGCACGTCGACGTACGCGGCGCCGGAACAAGCGCAGGGATTGCCGGTGGACCATCGCGCGGACATCTGGTCGACCGGCGTTTTGCTTTACGAGATGCTGGCGGGCACCTGGCCGTTTCGCGGCAAGACGGCATTGGACGTGCGTTACGCCGTTGTCTATCACCTGCCTAAGCCGATTGCGGAAGCTAGGGGCGACGATTCTCCATGGCTGCCGCGTCTTCAGGAGATACTGGATAAAGCGCTCGCGAAACAACCTGAGGACCGCTATCAGAAGATCGAAGATCTCGGAAACGATCTTCAGGAAGTATTGCGCGAGATCGATGTCGATTCGAGTATCGGCAACACGTTGAGCGACGCCGCCGGTCTCACGGCTTCGCCTGTTCGTTGGGCCAAGCCGGGAAGCTTTTGGACCAAACCCAGCAAGATAGCTGGAATCGCCGCTGTAGTTTTGCTCCTGGCGTTATCATTTGTTGCGTTGCGCGCTTTCTATTACCCGGGCGATACCAGTGCTATCAGTGCGACTGTAAACTCGCTGGCGGTCTTGCCGTTTTCGAACAGCGACCCGAACACCGAATACCTCTCAGACGGCATCACGGAGAGTTTGATCGATAGTCTTTCGCGGATGCCCAATCTCAAGGTCAAATCGCGAAATACCGTGTTTCACTACAAGGGCCGCGAAACCGATCCGAAAATTATCGGGCGCGAACTTGGAGTGCATGCGCTGCTGTCCGGATCCGTGGTCCAGAATGGAGATGAGATTGCCGTCACCGTCGAGTTAATCGACGTGCGCGACGACAGTCACATTTGGGGACAGCGTTATGGTCGCAAGGTTTCCGAAGTGGTTGCTTTGCCCCAGCAGATCTCTCGTGACGTTTCACAGCGTCTGCGCTCGCGAACAGATAGCATCGATCATTCGCAGTTAACGAGAAACTACTCGCCGGATTCCGAAGCGTATCGCCTCTACCTGTTGGGCCGATATAACTGGAACCAGCGATCGATCGAGGGCTTTAAGAAAGGCATCGATTACTTTGGTCAGGCGATTACACGCGACCAGGATTACGGTCTCGCCTACGCCGGCCTCGCCGATTGCTATCTCTTATTGAACGTTTACAACGTCGCTTCGGCGAATGAATCGTTTCCGAAGGCGGAAGCTGCTGCGAACCGGGCGTTGTCGATCAACGAGAACCTTGCCGAGGCTCATAACGCGCTGGCCTTTGTTATGTATCGCTACCATTTGAAGTGGTCCGAGGCGGAGCATCATTTCAAGCGCGCTATCTCGCTCAATCCGAATTACGCGACGGCGCATCAATGGTACGGCAGCTATCTCGCCGCGATCGGCCGGTTGGAGGAATCCGTTGTCCAGGCCCGGACGGCTCACGAGTTGGAACCGTTTTCGTTGACGATCTATTCAGACTTCATCCGGAGTCTGTATTATGCGGGTCATCTTGACGATGCGCGTAAAGAATCCTTGAAGCTGTTGGAATTGGACCAGACTTTCGCGCGAGCTCACTACGAAGCAGGGCTGGTGCTCGAAGAGCAGGGCAAATTAGACGATGCGATTGGTGAGTTTCGTCAGGCTTTGAAGAAGTCGCCCGACAACGTCGCGGTGCTGACGGCACTGGGCCATGCGCAGGCGCTGGCGGGAAGGAAAAGCGACGCGGAGAAGGTGGTGACGCGGTTGCAGGAGCTCTCCAAACAACAGTATGTCTCGCCTTTTCATACCGCCGTTGTTTACGCGGGACTCGACGATCGCAAACTCGCTCTCGATTGGCTCGAGAAGTCGCACGAAGAACGGTTTAATTGGTTGCCTTTCATTAAAGTCGACCCAGTCTTCAAAAACCTGCGATCCGAAGCGCGTTTTGTTGAACTGTCGAAAACGCTTGGTCTAAATACAAACTGAGGAAAATATCGGGGATGTATATGAATCTTTCGCGGCGTAAGTTTCTATCTAACGGTGCAAAATCGGCGTTGGTGGTCGCTGCCTCGGACGCGATTGCAGAGTCGGTATTTTTTTATTCCGTTGGTTCGGCGAGCGCGCAGTCTGCCGCAGTCCAGCCCGTATTCGCGCGACTTGACGAATACATCGTGCGTCACATGCGCGAAACTGGGGTGCCTGGAATGACGCTCGCCCTTGCGAACCGCGATGGTTTAATCCGAGCCTCGACCTACGGATTTGCCGATACGAAAGCGGGGCTGAAGGTCGCAAACGAGACCATGTTTGAGATAGGGTCCGTCTCGAAGTCATTTGTTGGTCTCGCTCTGGTCCAGTTGCAGGAAGAAGGGAAACTCGACTTCCACAAGCCGATCTCGCAATACCTGCCGTGGTTGAAGATCAACACGAAGTTTGAGGCCATTACCACGCATCATCTGTTGAGTCACACCGCGGGACTGCCGGGTGCGCCGTTACTGCTTGATGCTCTTCTCGGCGAGTTATGGACCGCGTATGAACCGGGCAAACGTTTTCTCTACTCGAACACCGGTTACAACATTCTTGGGTTTCTGATTGAAGCGGTCGACAAACGCCCGTTTCCGGATGCGATGCGCGAACGATTGCTGGCGCCTTTGGGAATGACGGCAAGCAGTTCGACGATCACCAACGGCATTCGCAAACACATGGCGGTCGGTTACGAGCCGCTCAACGAGGGCAAGCCGTTTCCGTTGCATGGCACGTTGGCGGAAGCGCAGTGGATCGAGGTTGATGTAGCTGCCGGAAGCATTGCGTCAACGCCAGGTGACATGGCGAGGTACATTCGCATGTTGCTCAACCGCGGTGCGTTGTCGAAGGGCCGGCTCATTTCGGATGAAGGGTTCAAACTGTTTACAAAGGCGGCGATCAATTCTCCGTATCGCGGTGAACCAGCGTCGTATGGCTATGGTTTGTGGGTCAGCGACATCGGCGGACATACGCGTCTGCGCCATACCGGCGGAATGGTTGCGTTTAGTTCTTCGCTTGACGTTGACGTGACCTCGGGCGTTGGCGCGTTCGCGTCGGTGAATGCGAACTTGCGTGGATATCGACCGGTCTCGGTGACGAAGTATGCGATCGAACTCTTTAATGCCTCGCTTGACGGGAAGAAATTGCCCGATCCGCCCGCGGCTTTGCCAGCGCCTGACGAAGTGAAGAACGCGGCTGATTATGCCGGTGAGTACACTTCGACGAATGAGAAGAAGCTGGTGCTGACGGCGGAAGGTGAGAAGTTGATCCTCACGCATGGCGGGCGTCGGGTGCCGCTCGAACGCTCAGCAGCCACGGGAGATCGGTTCATTGTGAAACATCCGGATTTTGAAACGTTCCTCTTGGGATTCATGCGTGACAATCGTGTGGTTACCGAGGCTTATCATGGTCCAGAGTGGTACGCAGGAGAGCGATACACTGGACCACGGAGCGCGTTCGAAAGACGCAAAGATTGGGAAGGCTATGAGGGCCACTATTACAATGACAGTCCGTGGTACGGCGACGCGCGAGTCGTTTATCGCAAGGGGCGCTTGTATCTGGACGGCCTTCAGCCGCTCGTAGACCGTGGTGACGGAAAGTTTGGCATTGGCGATCCCGAAGCACCGGACTGGATCGCCTTCGAATCAATCATCGACGGACGCGCCATGCGACTAAATTTCTCCGGGATCATTTTCCGCCGCATGTTCACACCGTAAAGATCGGAAAGAATCCCCGAACAACCGCTGCACCAAAAAAGAAAACCAATTAGATATGAGACTCTTTTAAACGTTCCCCACGGAGGCTAATCAGAGGGTTCCGCTTCTTGCGCTGAGCCATTCGAAAATTGCGACGACGTGAAGTTGTCAAGCCTATTATCGCCCTAATTGCTAATCCGATAGAGATGCGTTGCGCTGCGGATGAAGAGCGAGCCGCTTGAGACGGCGATTGAGGCGAGGGTTGGGCCGTCGAGTTGGTTGGTTGCGAGATGTTTCAGTTGCCGGCCCGGTGCGATGACCACTGATTCGCCTTCCTCGCTCAAGAAATAGATCTTCCCGTCGGCATAGATGGGCGAGGCGGAGTGGTTGCCACCAAGTCGCGCGCGCCAGATTTCCTGCCCGGTCTTCGCATCCACACACGTAGCGATGCCGTTGTCGGTGACCAGATATAATTCATCACCGACGAGCAGAGGCGACGGTGTCAACGGAACGCCGCGATCGAGTCGCCACACAACTTTCGACTTCGTAATGTCACCACGCCCTTCGGGCTTCACTGCCAGCAGCGACGGTTGTTGAAACCCGGTGCAGATGAAAACCAGACCGTGACCAAATACCGGACGCGGCACGTTAGAAAATCCCTCGCCATACTTAACCTGCCAGATCTCTTTGCCGGTGCTCGGCTCATACGCGATCGCGCGAAACGCGCCCGGGCTAATCACTTGATCGCCCTCAGGCAATGAAACAATCAGCGGAGTTGTGTAGGACTGATACCCTTCGCGCATCTTCTTCCAACGCACTTTCCCGGTCGCCTTGTCGAGAGCGGCGACAAACTGCACATCATTGCCATCACAACTCACAATCAACAGGTCGTTGTAAATTACGGGCGAGCCACCGGTACCGTGTTGCCCATTGTCATATTCGAGTCGAGTCTTCCAAACGATGTCGCCGGACTGCGTGATGCACGCTGTACCGAACGCGCCGAAGTGGAGATAGATTCGATCGCCTTCGATGATAGGCGTCGGCGAAGCAAAGCTGTTTTTGGAGTTCGCGAGTTTCGCGGATTTCAGCCGAAAGACTTCGACGTTCTGAAGAATGGCTCCGGTGTTGCGATCGATCGCGACCGCGCGGAGCGATTTCCCTTCTTCAGTGGCGGTTGTGAGCCAGATGCGATCCCCCTGGACCACGGGCGACGACCATCCATGTCCGGGAATTGCGACCTTCCAACGAACGTTCTTGTTTTCGCTCCACGTCAGCGGCAGACCACGTTCCTCCGAGACACCCTGACCCGTCGGTCCGCGAAACTGCGGCCAGTCGGCAGGAACCACAAAGAGTGAAAGAAGTACAAGGAGTAAGGTCATTTAGCCACAGAAGGCATAAAAGGCATAAAACGCAGAGAAGACATTAAGGCCTAGAAGAACGTTACATCAACAACGACTCAACGCGGTGTGCATGGACCAACCCTTCGCATGGAGACCAGGCGAACACTGTGAAGCGTCCGTCCTGCGACGCCACCAAGGAGAGCGAGTCGCGCTGGTCGTTTACAAACTGCGCCGCCGATAAGTGTCGCGTGCCGCCATGAGTCGTCGAATGGACCACTACCGGAACATTGCCAACAATCGGCTCCGTGATGACCCACTTGTCAATCGGCGGCCGGCCCTCGGGCCGCGCGATCTTCGCGCCGAACGCCAGCACCTCATAACGGTCGTTGATCACCGTCGCGCCATCAACCGCCGTTAGTCCACCTATCATATCGACCGCTCGACGCATCTCAATTTCCCATTGCCGCCGATCTTCATAGTCGACCTTTTGTTGCAACAAGTTGGCGAGCGCCGAGAACCGCGGGGTAACCGAATAAAGAATCGGTTGCGCGATAGATTCGCGCCAGCGTTCTGTCCCAGCAGGTACGACGAGCAGGCTACCACCGTGTCCCTGGGCACGCATGGAAGCGGATAGTTGGACCAGCACGTTTAGAGAATGATGTGGTCCATTCGTAGCCGCAGCAGTGAAAGCCAGTAGTGCTTTGAGTAACTGCGGACAATCGGGCAAGCTGGTGCCTTCTTCGTCGATTACTTTCACTCGCTCGCCTTTAAGCACGACTACGTTTGCATACTTGCCGAAGCCAATGAGCCGCCGATGCTTGACGACGAGCAACCCGGGCTCGACGTCTTCGATTACGAAACAGTAAGACGGGATCGTCCTGGTTGCTCCCCACACGCGTAATTCTTCACCGAAAGTCCAAACACCGAGATGTATTTCAGGTCTTTCGACGGCCGGCGCAAGCTTTGTGAGGACGCCCGAGGTCAGCGGCAGCGAGTGTTCAAAGACCAGCGGTTGTCCCGCCTGTTCCGGCGGAAGATATGCTATTGAGATCTTTGGAAAACGACCTTCTTCCGGGCGAAAGCTGGCCCAGAACGTTGCATTGATGATGCCTGCTACGGCGCGCGCGTCAGGTTTGGGCGCCAGCTGCGTTTCGCCTTTCTTGCGCGCTTCTTCAAGATGACGCTCGAAGTGCTCTTCGACGATTGGCGCCGCGATATTAGCCGCTTGATATGTTGGGTTCTCTCGCATCGATTACTTGCCGGTAAATAGTGTCTGCTCGTCAACAAAGCAAAGCTTGTTGGCCCACGGGTCGTGAACGTAAAAAGATCTTTCACCCCACGGGCGCATAACGATCTCGCCCGCGGCTTGGCCATGAAAATCTTCGGGCGAAAGACAATTAAGTTCACGTGCACGAGCGTACACTGTTTCGAGATCGTTCACGGCGAAATAGATGTAGTCGGGAATCGGTTCTGGTTTGAGGCCGGGGATGTTCTCTCCCGCCACGTCGACGAGTGCCAGGATCACCGGGCCGCAGTCGATGTAATGACGTGAGGCGCGCGGGATTCTACGTCCGCGGTCGCCGAGCAACTTGCCGTAAAAATCTTCCGCCCGGTCGAGATTGTCGACCTGGAGAATGATTCGGTAGAGTGTGGGGGCCATTGGCGCGTTGTTCCTTTCGGTAACACAGATTAAAGCATGATTCAGAGTTGGAAGAAATTGAGCGGGCGGCCGGTCTAAGTTGCATATTGAAATTGGTTCTATTTGTCTTTTTGACGATCACTCTCGTTGGTACTGTGGCTGGTCCAGCACAACCCGAGTTGCCGGCTTTTCGCGTTGTGATGCCCATCGGTAAAAAGGCTTCGTAGTGAACACGGATGAAACGGATTCTGGTAATTGGCTCAGGCGGGGCGGGGAAGTCGACGGTAGCTGCCAAACTCGGCCAGTTGCTGAATCTCGAAGTCAATCATCTTGACAAGTATTACTGGCGTCCGGGTTGGGTCGATCAACCACGCGAGGAGTGGCTGCAGACCGTGACCGATCTGATCAACCGCGATTCGTGGATTATCGACGGCAACTACTCCGGAACGCTCGAGTTGCGAATTCGGAGATGCGACACGATTGTCTTTCTCGACTTGTCGCGTTTCTTGTGCGTGTGGCGGATTGTGAAGCGAAGCTTTCAGTATCGCCGCTGCAGCAGACCCGACATGGCGGAAGGGTGTCTGGAGAAGCTTGATCCGGAGTTTTTAAGTTGGGTATGGAATTATTCGCGGCGAACGCGGCCGCAAGTAGTGGAATTGATTCGAACGCATGCGGACGGGAAGCGAGTGGTATGGCTGCGTTCGAAAGCTGATGTCAAAAAGTTCTTGTCAGATCCAAGGAGATAAGGAATGTCTGTTCAGATTCCAGTAGAGCGGTTGAAAACGACTCTGCTTCAGTTCATCGACGAAACGTTTTCGCAAGTTCATGGCATGTACCTCGATAAGGGTACAACGCTTTACGAGACGCTGGACGGCGTTACCGCCGCGGAAGCGTCGCGCGCCGCCGGGCCGCAAAGCGCGACGATTGCCGCGCAAGTCGAACACGTGCGGTTTTATCTAGACGTGCTTGACGAGATCATTAACACGAAGAACATCGAGAAGAAGTACAACTGGCGCGAGATATGGGAGACCGTGCGGGAAGTTACGCCCGAGCAATGGGAAGATCTAAAGCAGCGGTTACACGAGAGTCACGATCGAGTCCTGGCGACAATCAATTCGTTTGAGAACTGGGAAGGTGAGTACGAAATCGGCGGCGCGATCTCGATCATCGCTCATACCGCTTACCACTTAGGTGGAATCCGGCAAGCGCTGGGCGTTATTCGTGCTAGTTCACAAACCTCCGCAACTGCACACTGATCGCAAACCCGATCGCGATAAACGTGGCGATCAGCGAGGCAAGCCCGGCGCTCATCAATGGCAGCGGCACGCCGATCACAGGCGAGATGCCGAGCGCCATGCCGATGTTTATGAAAATTTGAAACGTTAGTCCGCCGACGAACGCCATGATGAAGAGCATTCCAGGGCGGTCGGAGGCGCGTCGTGCGCCGGTGATCAGCCGCGATAGCAGGACCATGTAAGCCAGTAACACCAGCACGCAGCCTACGAAGCCCGAGTTCTCCGCCGTAACGGCGAAGATAAAGTCGGTATGTGGTTCGGGCAGAAACTTCAGTCCGCTCTGCGAATGTTCGACTGACGACCGCGAGCCAAACAATCCACCCTCGCCGACGGTCAATATCGATTGCCACGTGTGATAACCGATTCCGCGGCGGTCGGCCTTCTCCGGCTCCCAAATGACGTTGATCCGTTCCTGCTGATAACCCTTAACCATGCCGGTCTTGACTCCGACCACATACGCTGCCGGAATCATGACGACAGCAATCGCGGCGCTGGCGATGACAAGTCGCAATTTTATCCCCGAAAGAAACAGGACCACGGCAAGAATCGGGAGGTAAGTCAAAACAGATCCGGCGTCCGGCTCCAACAGGATCAAAGCGATGGGTAGGCCGAGGATCAAACCGCCGACGACCATTTCCTTTAGGGCGAGCGCCTGCACACGTTGTTTCCCGAAATAACGCGCCAGCATCATCGCCGTGGTTACTTTCACAAACTCCGACGGCTGAAACTGTCCAATGCCCTGCACTTTAATCCACGCCCGCTGTCCGTTGATCTTCAAACCGACGCCGGGGATCAAAACGATTATGAGCAGAATTATGCCGAAGACGTAGAAGGCGGGGGCGAACTGCAAGAGTTTTCGATAGTCGGTGAAAGCTATCGCGAGCATCGCGACCAGGCCAATCGCGAGACCGATTAGCTGTTTGGCCCAGTAAGCTTCGGTTGGTTGCGCGTTACGAATTTGCATCGTGCCAAACAGCACGATGGCGATGGCCAGGAGCGCGAGAATCCAGTCGAAGTCACGCCAACTACGTTTGTGAATAATTGCAACCATTAAAACGCCGATTGCGACTGCCTATTGATTACTCACGAGTGCCGGTTGCTGCGCGGTTGCAGCAGTGGCTGGTTTAGTTTTGTTCGGAGTTTCTCGCTTCGCGATCTGGGGCTTGGGGAGCGCGCCGGGAGGCTCCTGATGTCGCGTCTTGCGATAGTAAACGTCGTACACGCCGCGAATCGCGGGCGCGGCATGGTGGCCGCCGAAACCTGAGTTCTCGATCAGGCCGACCATTGCTATTTCCGGTTTGAAAGCCGGCGCGTACGTGACAAACCATGAGTGATCTTTGTTCTTACCTGTGTCCTTCCCAAGTCCGACGACTTGCGCGGTTCCCGTCTTCCCCGCGATGTCGAAGCCTTCCATGCGGATGCGGGCGCCCGTGCCGCCGGCGTTCACCACCGACCACATGCCGTCCACTACCTTTTCGTGAATGTCCTTCGGAATCGGGATGATCTTGGGATTCGGGCGCGACTGGTCCAACGGTTGAAATGCAACGAGAGCCTTGTAGTTCGCGGTGTCGGGACTGCCGATAGATTTCACTTCCTTCAGCACGTGAGGAATATACATGTTGCCGCCTTGACTAATACCCGCGATCGATCTGAGTAACGAAATTGGAGTGATGATGTCGTAAACCTGTCCGAATGACGCGTAAACCGTGTCAATGTCGCGCCACTCAGGATCGCGAGGCTGCATACGCCGTTTGAATTCGCGTGACGGTGTAAAGCTCACCACTTCGTTCGGCAGATCGATACCGGTGCGTTTGTTGAAGTCAAACTCGTCAACCATCGAGACGATTCCGTCGATACCCATTTTCAATCCTAGACGATAGAAGTAACCGTCACAGGAATGGGTGATCGCGGCTTTGACGTCGGGCGAACCGTGATTGCCCATGCAGCGGGTGAACTTGTTGCCGATCGTGATACCACCGCCGCAGACGAGGTTGGAGTGCTCCAGCGTGATTGCATTCTGTTGCAGTCCCGCGATGGCCATTGGAATCTTCCAGGTCGAGCCTGGCGGATAACGGGCCTGGACGGCGCGATTGAGCAGCGGCGTTTGCGGATCATTCAAGAGAGCATGATATTCAGCGCGACCTTCTTTAGTGGTGATCCTTTGTGAGAAAAGATTCGGATCGAACGTCGGATACGAGGCGAGGGCGAGAATCTCGCCGTTGTTCGGATCCATGGCAATAAGCACACCGCGTTTAGTAGCGGAATTCGCGAGTTGTTCTTCGGCGGAGTTCTGAAGATCAAGATCGATCGTGGTTACGAGATCTCGTCCAGGGATCGGATCGACGATCTCAATCTCGGCCTGTATGCGTCCGCGACTATCCACGAGTACCTCTCGATAACCATCCGTGCCGCGCAGGTAGTCGTCGTAGATCTGTTCGATACCGCTTAGACCGATGATGTCCCCGGGTTTGAGTCCCTGGTCTTTTGATGCTTGTTGCTTGAGTTGTTCGGGACTGATCTCGCCGACGTAACCAAGCACGTGGGCCAACGACCCATTTGCCGGATAACGTCGCTGCGGTTGTTGCTCAACGCGCAATTCGGGAAATTCCAGGGTATGCGCTTCAACCCAGGCGATGTCGCCGGCAGAGGCATCCTGCTTCACAGGGATCGATTCGAACGCCGGCATCGACTTCACGAGATCGAAGCGTTCTTTCAGCATCTCCGCCTCGACCATCAACCCTTCGGCGAGTGGTTCGATCAACGCATGGAGGTCTTTTCCCTTAACGTCTTCGCGCGAGAGGATCACGTTATAAATGGGACGCGAGTCGACAAGCACCTTTCCTTCACGATCGAAGATGATGCCACGCGGCGCCGGAATCGGTAGCCGCCGTCGCCGTTGGTTCTCTGCGATCTCCGCATAACGCTCGCCCCGCACCACCTGCAAAACGTAAAGCCGCACGGTGAGCACGCCGAGCATCAGCACGACCAAAATCTGCACGAACCTGAGCCTGGCGCGAAGGTTTTGAGATGAGTCTTCGAACTTCATTATTTTGGTACTTAGAGCCTGGTGCTAGCGCTTTGTTTGCCTAGCTATGCTGCACCCGTTCGTTTCCAAGAGCAATCTTGCCACGCAAAGCACAAAGAACAAAGCACAAAGTACAAACCTCCTTACCGCCTGCGCAATGGCCCTGTTGAACGGCGCGCGACGCGACGTCGAGTGGCAAATTGCCGTCGCTGGGAGGAGCGTTCCGCCACGATGGAATCGATGAGGTAAAGCAGCAGCGTACCCACGACCGTCGTCGCGATTAGCTTGTAAGAGATAGTTTGCACAACGGGAACCGAGGGCGGCTGACCGAGCAACCGGTGCCAGAAGACGAACACCAGAGAATCGAGCACCGTCGCCGCCGCCAGCACCGGAATCCGGAGCAACGGGTTTTCGAGGTTCACCTTCGTGGCAGCAAAGTAGATGACGTAGGCGGTCAGGGTCTTCGAAAATCCTCCGGCGCCAATCAGCGCACCACTTTGAGCATCGACGATCACGCCCGCCAACGTTGCCACAACCAGGGCCTGCCACGCTTCCCGCTGTAACGCGATGAAAACGATTACGACTAGCGGGAAGTCGATGTAAACCAAAGGCGGCCAAACCGCGCGCAACGAAAGCTGCAACGCAATGGACGCGATCAGGATTGCAACTAACTTCAGCGGCGGCATGGTTACATTGCCAAATGCTGATTGCCGATTGCCAATTCGTGCTTAGTTTTGAAAGGTTGCCACTCGGCGTGACTCCCATTTGGTGCTAATCGGTAATTAGCAATTGGCAATTGGCAATCCCGTTTACTTCCCGGACTTTTCAACATTTGGCAGGGTCTCTTGGGGGGCTGTACGTTGAGGAGCGCGATAGAGAAGCACCGCCACTTCCTCTAAATGATCAAGCTGAGCGCCGGGTTGAATCAAGATCTGGTGGGCCTGCGTCGCAGTGCCGTTTTTAACGTCAACAACTCGTCCCACATTCAAACCAGGCGGATAGATGCCATCCTGCCCGGTCGTCATTACAGTGTCGTTTACCTCTACCTTCTCCAGACCGGAGACGTAACGCATTTCAACAACTCCGACTCCGAGATCGGCACGCCCACGCACCGAACCGAGCGCGCCCGACTGGCCCAACTGCCCAACCACGGCTCCCGCACCAGCCTTCTCGTCCGTAATGAGCATCACTTGTGCGGCAAACGGACTGACGGTGATCACGCGGCCGACGATCCCGCCGCCAGTCACGACCGGCATATTGACAGCGATGCCTGAGGTACTGCCGCGATTGATCGTGATGATGTTGAACCAGACCGACGGGTCGCGAGCGATCACGCGCGCCGGTACCGAATTGACTTCGTTTTGTTGCTTTAGATCCAGCAGTGCTTGCAGACGCTGGTTTTCAGTCTCTGCCTGGCGGGCGTTGTTTAACTGCGCTTCCAACTCGGCCAGCCGTTGTTTTAACTGCTCGTTTTCCTGGGCAGTGCTGCGAAAGTTCCAGATCTGCTGGAAGAAACCGGACGTGGCGCCGCTGGCCTTTGAAGAAGCGCTTTGAAGTGGGGAAGCGAACGTTTGGGTCCAAACCCGTAATATCTTCTGTTGACCGTCGGGGTCGCGTGCGTCGACAGCCATGATGACACAGTTAATAACTAGTAGTGAGACAAGCCAAAGGGGAGCGCGCTGGCGAATCTCTTTTTGTGTGCGAACCGAAGCCATCGTACTACTAAATCCGTATAAATCCGCGGTTCAAGTCCGTGGTTCACATGCCACTAGTCATCGTGTTCTCCCACTTGACGCGCTTGAGCAAGTCGAAGTCGGAGAGCATCTTTCCGGTCCCCAGTACAACCGAAGCGAGCGGGTCGTCGGCGAGCGAAACCGGCAGTCCCGTTTCAATCGAAAGTCTCTTGTCAAGGTTCTTTAGCAACGCACCGCCACCGGTAAGCACGATGCCGCGCTCCACGATGTCCGCTGAGAGTTCGGGGGGCGTTCGTTCGAGCGCAACGCGCACGGCGTTGATGATCGTCGAGATCGAGTCGGCGAGCGCCTCGCGAACTTCTTCGTCGGTGATGGTGATCGTCTTCGGAATACCTTCGATGAGATTGCGGCCTCTGACTTCGTACGAGAGTGGCTCGTCGAGCGGATAAGCAGAGCCGAGTTCGATCTTGATTGCTTCCGCCGTTCTTTCACCGATCAAGAGATTGTACTTTCGCTTGATGTACTGAATGATCGCCTCATCCATCTCGTTGCCGGCTACGCGTACCGCACGTGAGTAGACGATACCGCTCAAACTGATCACGGCAATATCGGTCGTGCCGCCGCCAATATCGACGACCATGTTGCCGTGTGGCTCGGTGATCGGAAGACCGGCTCCAATGGCTGCGGCCATCGCTTCTTCGACCAGGTAGACCTCCGAAGCCTTGGCCCGGTAGGCAGAGTCTTCAACGGCGCGCCGTTCCACCTGCGTGATCTCTGAGGGAATTCCGATAACAACGCGCGGGCTGACCCACGTCTTGCCGTTATGGGCTTTGCGGATGAAGTGCTGCAACATCTTCTCAGTCACTTCGAAGTTGGCGATGACACCGTCTTTCATCGGCCGGATCGCGACGATGTTTCCCGGTGTTCGGCCCAACATGTCTTTGGCATCGCGGCCAACGGCTTCCACCTGGTTGGTTACCTTATTGATGGCGACGATCGAAGGTTCCGACACGACAATGCCGCGTCCCTTCGCATAGACCAGGGTGTTCGCCGTTCCCAGATCGATAGCCAAATCGCTGGAGAACAGACTGAAGATAGATTTAAAAGCCACTAGACTTATTCACTTCCCGTGGTTGTAGTTTGGAACTTCGGGTGGGATCGGGCGGAAACAACGCACGAACACGTCCGACCTCCTACAATACACCGTGACGGCGCGAACCGTAAACGGGAAACTTTACACTAGTTAACGCGGGGGAGCTAGTAGTAAACCTGAACTGATTTCTAAAACCGTGTTCTAAACCGAAGTCGCGTTTTCGATGTCGGTCTCGAGCGTGACGAAGTCGGGCACGACCGGCTCGCGCGAGGTAGGGAGGTCAGCCGCAAATCGGACGCAGTTCTTGTTCGCAGCTTTCGCTTCATACATGGCTGTATCGGCGCAGGCAATGAGCTGCTGCGGCGACGAAGCGTGTTTCGGAAAAGCAGCGACTCCGAAACTGGCTGTCATCGAAAGCTGCAAGCGGCGTCCGCCCGTAAACAGGTGCCGGAGTATTTTTTGCCGGATACGTTCGGCAACCTGACCCGCCAGTTCCGTTCCTGTGTCAGGCAGAACGATGACAAACTCGTCACCACCGTAGCGGGCAACCGCGTCCGTGTCGCGGATCGACGACAGAATCACCGCAGCCATTTCCATCAGGACATGAGATCCGACCAAATGGCCGTATTCGTCGTTCACATGTTTGAAGTCATCGAGGTCGATGAACAGTGCCGCCACACTCGTTTTGTAACGACGTGCACGTCTGATCTCATTCAGTAGGAACTGCCGCAGGTAGCGCGCGTTGTGCAGCTTGGTTAGATCGTCAGTTTGCGAGAGACGTTCTGCTTCGGCGATGCGCACCGCGTTCGCTAATGCCGAAGCGATCGGTAGCGATAGTGAATCAAGCAGCGCGACTTCGGGCTTCTTGAAAGCCCGCGCGCCGGGCGCGTTGCGAATCCCTTCGAGCACGCCTAGAATTCGCTCGCCACAGATCAACGGCACTGCGACAACGAACTGTCCGCGTTCTTTCCTCTTGACGATACCCATTCCAGCGGCCGCGCGTTTCGCCGATTTGGTTTCAGAGCCCAGCGGCAGATCTGACTCGCCGGTGAGTCTGCGCCGCCACTCTTCTTCCGACTTAACGCTACTGGGCTGTCCCGGTTTTCTGACGGCGACTGCCTCGAGTCGAGAAGCCTCCGCTCCTTTTGTTTCAGTGAAGAGGTAGATGGCCCAACGGTCGGCGCGCACGAGTCGTTCGAGTCCGGCCAACGCGCTGTTAGCGGCGCCATTCTGGTCACCGATGAAATGAAGTGAAGCAACAAGATCAAAAGCTGCGCGCAAATGGCTCGCTTTGATCTTCGCTGGAAGTGAAGACGATCCCGTTTCGGCAGGAGCCTCTTCCGGCTCGTCCATACCAAACTCAGGGGTTCCGTTCGCTTCAATCCCACGAAGCAGCGGCGGAAGATCGGCCGACTTGTCGGCCACGGCGAGGAAGCCAAGACGCTTCAACGTCGGGCTATCGAGGCTGCGCAGATTCAGACTCTGGTACCCGTTCGTATGACGGCGGCACGCGACCAACGGCGCTCCAGGCCAGAACGCCCGAGCGTGATCGATCGCAGTATGCAGTTCGACCAGGTCCGCACCGGGCACGACTTCATACAACACGGCCAGCGGCGGCGGAATATCGGAATTCGAAGCGGCGTTACGTTTCTTTTGCTGCGCGAGCGCTACCTCCACCTCAACTTCGCGCAGACCTTCGATCAGCGTCTTCACACCAGCCGCACGCAGCGCCTCGATCAACTCGTAGGCCGGTGCTTCGTGAGCGTCCGTCAATAGAATTACGTGACTCGACATGCTCGGCTGGTCCTCGCTAATTGCCGCGTGCAACGCGGCTGGACAGAACAACTTTGTACTGACTGCTGTTCCCCTGGGGATCCTGCGCTTCGACGGCAACCTCGCGCGTCGTTCGCGCGGCACTGATTTGGACCTGGAATGTTCCGTCAGTGGCGACGATCGTCTCGCGGCTACCGCAGCGTATCGTCGTTCCGGGTTCGGCGCGTCCGCGAATCAGATAAAGATTTCCACCCAGGAGTTCGGAAGACAGACTCGAAACGGTTACCTGCGAGCCAGTGCCGCGTGTCGCGACGATAAACTTGAGCGGATCGCTCCAGTCGCTCGCCTGGCCACTCGACGCAGTTGCTCTAACGCGCCAGAAGTAAACACCCGGCCGCAAGTCACTGGCGCCAAACTCAGTCGCAACCAATTGATCGCGTTCAATCACTTTTCCGTCCGTAACGAAAAACGGCGATGTCGCAACTTCGACGCGGTAGTAAGCCGGAGTACCTGACTGCGGGCGTTGCCATTTCAATGCCACGTTCGCGGCGCCGTTTCCTCCTACAAAAACCTTTTCGAGATCGTGCGGTGTTGCCGGTTGCGGAACGTCGAGCAACTTCTGCGCTGGCGAAAGGCGTCCGGAGTTATTCACCGCAACATACTCACCGCCGCGAATGGACGCTTTGTCGCCCGCCGCGTTCGTCGTTTCAATCACACCGGTCGCGACACGGATTTCTTCAGTGCCTTCCGCGTTCACGCCGAAGCTGGCGTTAGTCTGTTCACCAACGGCGCTCTTCGTCTTCGGCGTTTCGACCACGTTGGTGGTGCCATCTACTTGTTGTTCGGTGCGTACCGATAGTTGACCGCTATCAACCACGACGTGGACGTTCGTACGCTTGCCGTCGTCGGCCTTGGCATTGTCGCGGACGATGATGATGCTGTTGGGTTTGACGAGCAGCGTCGAGCCGTCGGCGAGACCGATGCGGGCGCGGCCGTTCGCCTGTGTCTGGACTGTGTCGCCGGGATATAGCTCTGTTTCGGAGCTGGCCGCAATAATTTCGCGGGTCGCTGCGCGGATAACCCGTACATCGCCTTCAAACGAGACGAACCGGGCGCCGGACGGGTCCTTAATTTCGGCCAGACTCTTGAACGGATTCCCGTAGATCTTGACGTAAACCGCCGCCCCTACGCCCATAGCGCAGACGAAGAAGATGGCGACCACCAGATAGACAAGGCGCTTCTGGACAATCCACCAATCAAAGGCAAAACGACTGATTCTATTGGCTACCATTGGCTGATCGACTAGGAAGAGGAGTCTGGCAAATTCGTGAACGTGTGCGGTTTTAAGGCACTATCTGGGCAGCGACGTCGCTGGGTGTGAGTCCGAACTGGTGTCGGGGGCGAAAACCCACCGCTTTTCTGGCAGCAACACTACCGGCTTGGAATTTAACATACGTCCGAAGCCGGTTCAAGCATGTTTATCAATGTTTTTGTAGCTAATCCTTGGCCGAATCGAAATCTGGAGGCAGATCGACATCGATTTTGGTAGCCTCGTCGGCGGGAAACAGCAATGAGGCGCCAACTGAGCCAAGCAGAACAGTGGCGACGAAAACGAGCGAGAACCAGATTGGAATGTGCAGCCCGATGGCTGTGATTAGCATTTTGATTCCAATAAAGGTGAGAACTATGGCCAGCCCGTAACGCAGGTAGCGGAACTTCTCTACGACTCCCGCCAGCAGGAAGTACATTGACCGCAAACCGAGAATAGCGAACACGTTAGAGGTATAGACGATGAAGGTGTTTCGCGTGATGGCGAAGATCGCCGGAATCGAATCGACAGCGAAAACGAGGTCGGTAACCTCCACTACGATAAGCACGAGGAGCAGCAACGTGCCGACCCGCTTTCCGTTCTGAACGGTAAAAAACTTCTCTTCGTCGTAGGACTTCGAGATTGGAAGAAACCGCGTCACCAGGCGGACAACTGGGTTTTGGTCCGGGTGGATGTCGATTTCTTCCTGCCGAAACATCTTGATGCCGGTGTAGACGAGGAATCCGCCGAAGATATAAATGATCCAATGGAACCGTTCGATCAGCGCCGCGCCGATGAAAATCATCGTTAGGCGCATGACCAGGGCGCCCATGACGCCCCAGAAAAGCACACGATGCTGAAACCTTCCGGGTACTTTGAAGTAGGAAAAGATAAGTAGAAAGACGAATAGATTATCGACCGAAAGCGATAGCTCTATGAGGTAACCAGTGACGAACTCGAGACCGCGCTGCTTTCCGAGATAGTAGAAAACCAGTGCGGCGAAGATCATCGCCAGAGTGACCCAGACGCCACTCCAGATCCATGCTTCGCGATATTTGATCGTGTGAGCTTTGCGGTTGAAGAGCCCCAGATCGAGGCTCAACATGGTTAGGACGAAGACACTAAAACCGACCCAGAGCCACGATGCACTGCTAATGGAATCCATTCGGGGCAGTAACATAGCATCTGAATCTTGTTCTGAGCAATCAGCGCTTTCGGCGGGTTGAGCAAACAGGGATCTCGCTTAGAGTTGCAGGCATTCCTGCGTGTCCCTTACAATCCGCCCTTCGCCTGTGATGTCCTATTCTGAGAAAATCTGTGTTATCCGTGTTTCTGTTAAATCCGGGAACTAGCGTTCCGTTCGGCGACCACGCAAATGCGGATTAAAGAAGGATAAGTCAATTTAGGACACTCAGGATTCGCCTGAAAGGTACTAACTCATGCTTAAACAACTCGGACGACTCGAACGAACGCGCAACATTCTCATTCTCGGCTTCGCCATCTTGATGGCCGTAAGCTTGATCGTTTTTTATGCTCCCAGCCGTTCCGCTGGCAGCATCGACCCCTCCAGAAACACTGAAACGGTCGCGAAAGTCGGGTCGAATTCGATCAGCGTTGCCGATATTTCACGCGAGAGGCAAAGGTATGCGCAGTTTGGCGCCCAGATGATGGCCCAGTTTGGCAATCGGGCCGTGCTCGAAGGCTTGATCAGCAGGTACGTGATGCTGGAGGAAGCTGAGAGGCTCGGACTGGCCGCCAGTGACGCCGAAGTCGCAGAAAAGATTCGCGAGGATTATAAGGACTCCACAGGCACGTTCGATCTCGAGAAGTACAAGCAGTCGGTGATGGAGCGCTACGGCGATATTGAGAAGTTTGAGAACGAGACACGGGCCGGCATCTCGCAACAAAAGTTGCGCGCGTTTCTAAGTGCGAGCGTGAATGTTTCCGATGAGGAAGTGGAGGAAGAGTTTCGACGTCGCAATACGTCATTCGATGTCGGTTACATCTCGCTGACCGCTGACAAACTCGCTGAGAAGATTCAACCGAGTGACGAAGAGCTGCGCACCTACTTCGAAAGTCACAAGACGGACTACCGTTTCCTCGAGCCGCAGAAGAAAGTTCGATACGTTTTTGTTAATACTGAAAAGGCCGGTTCCAAACTCGAGATTTCCGATGCCGATCTTAAAACCGAGTACGACGGGCTCGCGCCGCAGTACAAGGAAGCGGGCATCAAGATCCAACAAATCGTTTTGAAAGTTGCGCGCAAGGATCTGGATCCGCAGGTGGACCAGAAGACCAAAGATCTGATTGCGAAGTTACGTGGTCCGGATGGTAAAGCAACTGAAGCGGCGTTTGCAGAAGGCGCCAAAGGCCACTCCGAAGATCCCACGACGGCCAGAAACAACGGCTTCCTTTTGAAGCCTTTCAAAAAGAACCCAAACAAGGCGCACGGTCTCTACGATCGCATGGCTGATATGCAACCGGGCGACGTGACTGACGTTCCGATTCGTTACGAGGGCAACTTTTACATTCTCCGGCGTGGTGAATCGGTTCCCAAGACTTTCGACGAAGCGAAACCCGAATTACTCGCGTCGCTTCGCAACCGGCGCGGTTATGGCGTGGCCTTTCAGCTCGCGCAGAAGATCCAAAACAAACTGAAGGAAGTTAAGGATCCGCAGAAGGTGGCTCAGGAATTCGCCACTGAAGCAAACATGACGGCCGCCGACATGGTCCGCGAAACCGCTTACATCAAACCCGGAGACGATGTGCCTAACGTTGGCATAAATCAGCAGTTCGAAGGCGCAGTGGCCGCTCTGAACAACGCCAGTGACGTTGGCGAAGTCACCGGCATCAAGGACGGTTTTGCGATCCCGATGCTCGTCGACAAGAAGGATCCGCGCATTCCGGAATTCGATGAAGTGAAGACCAAAGTCGCCGACGCACTCAAACAGCAACGCGCAGAGGAACAGATCGAGCAGAAAGCCAAGGACTTGATCGCCAGTCTGACCGGACCAGGCGACCTTAAGGCAGCCGGCGAACGCGAAGGTTTTGATTCGGGATTTGAAGAAGGATTCAAGCGCGAATCGACACTTGGTAAAGCCGGCGCGAGCGAAGTTCTCGACGAGGCGATCTACAACTTGAAGGAAGGTGATATAACCAAGACACCGCTCAGAGTTGACGACAAGTGGGTGATCCTCGGTCTCGTCAAGCGCGACAACGCCAACATGGCGATGTTCAGCGCCGACCGCGATCGCATCAAGCAGACGATGTTACGCGATCGTCAGGCGCAGGTGTTTGAGGATTACATCACCGCCGCGCAGGAACGCATGGAGCGCGATGGCAAGATCAAGGTTTACAACGATGTGTTGACGCGTCTGGATGCGGCTGAGCCCGCTGCCCAGCCGCTACCCGGAGGTTTCCCGAACTTCCCACAAGAGTAGTTCGTGCTATCACTGTCCCATCAGTGGACCAACATCCGCTGATGCGACTGCGGTGCGTATTTGCAACTCGTCTGCGTTGTTTACGATCCTCAGGTTCGTCAACGCGCTTTTCGCCAGAATTCCTCGCGCACCTGAAATCCGCCCCACAAACAACGAACCGATCTCTTTCAGCCCACGCAACGTTTCGCCAAGGCTGCTAGCTGCTTCCGCGTTGATCGCACGCGCTCCAATAAACAGCTCGAGGTCTTTCTCCGTCGTCCCTACTGAACCGTAAACGTGACGGAGCCTGGCCAGCTCGGCGGCGATTGGAGCATTGCCGATAGCATCGACACTGCTAACCAACTGCTGCGACATGTTGGCGCCGAAGCCGATCACGGCGTTTGGATCTCGGCTCGCCAGAGCGATCAATTCGGCATTCGCCCGTTTGGAGGCGCGCGTGGCGTCGATCACGGAGCGGATGCTCGTCGGATCGCCAAGTGCCAGTGTGTTTGTCTCGAGCGGCAGCACAGCGAGCTCGTTGATTCGGAAATCAAGGACGCCGAGCACGCTAATGGTTTCATCAAGTGTGAAAATGTAGATCGTCTTGTCCTTATATTTCTCCTGACGAAACTTACCATTCGTTGCGACACCGCCGGCGGTGATCATCGCCGCTGAATTGTATGCGCCTTTCGCCAAAGCAACTGTGTTTGCTTTCGCCGTCCCTTCGCTGGGAAAAGTGAACCGGACACCAACGGCGACCTCGTCGAACATGCGTGGGTCGAGTCCGGTCCGAGTTTTGAAGTTTTCAACGGAGGTGTTCACCTGCTCCAGCCTCGTGGGATTGTTGGCGAGGATGCGCGGCATCGCTTCGTTGAAGAGCTGTTTCATCTTGATCTGGACCACTGCATCCGACTTCGGCAATGACGCCATGAGGCTCGCCGCCGCCCCGCCCGAGGTCCGGCCGCGAGTCTGCGCGACAGCGTTAATTTGCAACAGGGCGAAAACCGCAAGTATGACAAATGCAAAGTTAAATCTGTTTTTCATTCAAAAAGCCTTTCTATCTCTTACAAAGCAGCGACTCAGGGATTCAATTCGCGAGCCCGGAGTTGCTTCTGAAGTGCGCTAAAGGGAATCTTTTCATAGCCGGAGGGGATTTGAAAAAGTTGTTTGTCGGGCGGCACCGTGATGTCGGACAACTCCGTCACGACGACGAGTGAGTCGCGCGATCTCATTTCTGACTTAATAGGCATGCTGAGGGCATCGTCGATCCAGATCAAAGTTTCATTAGCGTTGACGCTTTCAGTAGGGGAACTGTTAACAACAACCCGGTACTTCGTGGCGTTACGTCCAGCTACGGTGTCGGTACCAAGATATTGATACGTGGTGACACTAGGTTCGATGTGCAACAGGCGATCGGGCGAGTCTTCTTCATTGTCCGGCGGTGGAGTCGGGGCCCCATCGCGATCAAGCACGGCGTAGACTTTTTGTTCTGGCCACAGAATGAATCTGCCTTCCGGTAAATCAAGATAAACAACTCGCGTTTGCTGGGACGCAGATTCTTCACGACGAATTAGACCGTCTCTGCCGAGCAATTTGCTTTCGACAAATTTCTCGCCGTTCGGCCCGAGAGTCGTGATCGTGCGCGTTGCGGAATAATGTTCGGGTTCTTTGGTCTTGAAAGGAGGAATGTTTGAGACGACAGTTTCGGCTGCGGGCGTCTCGTTCGGAGTGGGTTCGCTTGCTGGGCGACATGAACTAATGGCCACGAGACAAAGAGAAAGCAACAGCCACGCGCTGTGGTTGGCGCGCGCGTAATTCATACTCGTTCCAGTAAAAGCGCCAAACCCATGCCGCCGCTTACACAGAGCGTTGCAAGTCCGAGCTTCGCCTGTCGCTTTTGCATTTCGTGAAGCAGCGTAGTGGTGATGCGAACTCCGGTGCAACCGATCGGGTGGCCCAACGCGATCGCGCCGCCGTTGACATTCAAACGATCGGCCGCAAAGTGCAGCTCACGATCGCACGCGATTACTTGGGCCGCAAACGCTTCGTTCAACTCGATCAAGTCGATCTGGTCCAGGGTCAGCCGTTGTCGTTTGAGCAACGCGCGAATCGCCGGCACTGGTCCAATGCCCATGATTTCTGGTGCGACACCAGTGATTTCGTAATCGACTATGCGGGCCTGCGGTGTTGCACCCGATCGTTTCAAACCATCTTCGCTTAGGACAACGAGCGCTGCTGCACCGTCGGTTATTCCTGAGGAGTTTCCGGCAGTGACCGTGCCCTCTTTTGAAAAGACGGGTGGAAGTTTCGCGAGATCCTGAAGCGTGGTTCCAGCGCGGTAATGTTCGTCGCGAGCAAAGGTTCTAACGGCTTTTGGCCGTCCGACTTTGAACGATATAATTTCGTCATCGAACCGGCCAGACTCAATTGCCGACTGCGCCTTCTGTTGCGATTGCAATGCAAACTCATCCTGCTCTGCGCGAGAAATTGCATATTGCCGCGCAAGATTCTCCGCGGTCTCACCCATGACAAGACCAGACAAAGGATCGTTGAAGCCGTCGCGATACATGCCGTCCACCAGTTGCGAATATCCCATTCGCATGCCCCAACGCGCGCCTTCAGCGAAATAGGGAACACGCGACATGCTCTCCGTGCCCCCGGCGAGCACCGCGTCGGCACGGCCGAGCATGATCTCCTGTGCGGCGAGAATAATCGCTTTCAATCCCGAACCGCATGCCTGGTTCACCGTGTACGCCGGCACTGTTTCCGGCACTCCTGCTCGGTAGGTAATCTGGCGACCGACGTTTGGTCCACCGCCGGCCTGACGTGCACAACCCCAGATTGATTCGGCGATCTGTTCGGGAGTCAAGTTAGCGCGGCGCAAGCTTTCACTCGCGACCAATTCACCGAGGACCGCTGTCGACCACGCTGCCAGCGTTCCACCAAACTTGCCGATTGGAGTTCGTACTGCGCCTGCTAGAAAAACGTTCTTCATGTTGACCAAAATGGTAGCACAAGGTAGAAGTTAAGACGCAAAAGAGCAGTTTCCGCAAAGGCGCTAAGACGCAAAGTAAGAAAACTGACGGGAGTCTTAATTTTCTCTTGCGTACCTCGGCGGTCCTCCGCGACTCTGCGGTAAAAGAAGCGCGAAACCAGATAAACCGCAGAGAACGCCGAGGACCGCTGAGGTACACAGAGAGGAAATTAAGACACCCCAACTGAAACTCTCGTTCTGCTTCCTTTGCGCCTTTGCGGGAACACTTTTCCTCACGCGATGCTGCAACGCCTCACAACTCACGCCTTGCGTGAGACTGCCAAACAACACATTGGCGAATTGCTTCGCCAGCACGCGGAGTGGCTGTTCGTTTTAGCCAACGGCCAGTCGCATGCGTTGCGACGATCCGAGATCGACGTCACGCTTTCGCACGACCGTCTCGTGCTTTCATGTTGGACCGAGAAGGGTACACGCACCTGGCGCATTCTTAGTTGGCAATGGAATGGCCAGACACTTGTGTTTCAAGCATCTCGCCGGTTCGGCGCGGAACAACCGTTACTCGAACTCGTCCCACGTGCCTCAGCAACGGCAATCGCCGCCACGATTCGCGCCGCGCGGCAGATCCGCTGCGATCGTCTTGCACAAATCGTCTGTGAACGGCAACCACAAACTACGATCGAGCGTTGCGCGCTGAGTCCGGGCACGCGTCGGGGACAGCCGGGTCGTTATGCGCGCATTCTGCTGCGTCGTAAAGGTGAACGGATCGCGGTCACTGGACCAGTGATTTCAAGTAATGCGTCCTCAGCTGACGCGTTCGTATCGTCCGCACTGCTATGGTTGATTCGGATTCGTGAACGCGTTCGCCCACCGTTTATTGAACAGTTGTGGCTAATCGTTTCCGAAGAACTCGCCAAATCGACGTGCTATCGCGTGGCGCTGTTGCGAGACAGTCTGAAACACGTCATCACGGTTTTCGTCGTTGACGATGAGCTGCGCACATTGTCGCCATTAACGTGTCCCAGTCGAAAGGAACTGTGGAAGAAAAAACTCAGTCGGTTTCCACGAGTTCCCGCGGCGGTCATGAGCGCGCAGACACGCGCGATCGTGGCAGAAGCACCCGACGCGATAGACGTCGTCCATTCGCGTCACGGTGAGACATTAAGATACTTCGGCCTGCCGTTTGCCCGCGTACGTTCACTGTTCGGAGTCGAAAGAGTCTGGTTTGGAGTCGACAGCTCACGGCGCCGTTTGCTCGATGAATTATCGTGGCGCGACTGGCAGAACCTTCTGCGGGACCTGCGTGACCATCGTTCAGCGTCCACTCGTGATCATCGTCACGCGTTCTATCGCACGGCGACCGAAGCCTGGCTCGAATCGCTGCTGCGACGTGACATAACGAAACTCGATCCGGGCCTCATCATCGCGCCACTCCATGCGCAGTTCCGCACTGCACACAGCGGGAAGCTCGGCATCAGACCGATCGATCTCCTGGCGTTGCGCCAGGACGGCCGGCTCGTAGTGATCGAATTGAAAGCCTCAGAAGATCGCGAGCACGTTTTACAGGGCGCTGACTACTGGCGGCGTGTCGAGGCGCATCGGCACCGTGGCCACATCGCAAAAGCAAGGCTCTTCGGCGACAAGAGGATTGAAGACGAACCGCCACTCGTTTATCTCGTCGCGCCAACGTTGCGCGTGCATCCGTCGTTCCCGACACTCGCCCGCTGTATCTCGAGCGACATTGAGATCTATCGATTCGACATCAACGAAGACTGGCGCACCGGCGTTCGCGTTATGCGCCGTATGCGGGTGAATTAATGTTTGACGAAGATACTGTCGGGTTCTTTGCTGGCCGCGGGAGGTGGGGTGATGGCCGGAGTGGTCATGTGCGAACTTAGCGTGTCGTCTTTTGAATAGATGCCGGAGATTCGCATCTTGAATTCGTCGGCGTTCGTCGCGTTGTGCAGCGCTTCTTCCTGCGTGATGAGCCGCGACTGGAGCAACTGAAACAGGGATTGATCGAACGTCTGCATGCCGTACTGCGAAGTTCCCGCAGCGATCGCTTCGCGAATCATGTAGGTCTTTTCTTCGTTGATTATGTGATCGCGGATGGTTCCCGTCGAGACGAGCACTTCGATCGCTGGTACGCGACCGGCTCCTTTCGCGGCCCGCACGAGTCGCATCGAAATAACGGCTTTTAAAATACCAGCCAACTGAATACGTACTGACTTCTGCTGATGCGAAGGAAATGACGAGACGATGCGCGTGATGGTTTCCGTGGCGTCTAACGTGTGCAGGGTCGAAAGCACGAGGTGACCTGTTTCCGCCGCCGTCAATGCGGTTTCGATCGTTTCGTGGTCACGCATTTCGCCAACGAGGATCACGTCTGGATCCTGACGCAGCGCACCACGTAAAGCGTCAGCAAACGAACGAGTGTCGACGTCAACTTCGCGTTGCGTCACAAACGACTGCTTGTCGCGATGTAAGAACTCAATCGGGTCTTCGATCGTGACGATATGTCCGCTGCGCGTTGAATTGATGGTGTCGATCATCGCCGCGAGCGTCGTTGATTTTCCGGATCCTGTCGCTCCCGTAACGAGGATCAGACCTCGACGTTCTTCGGCGACTTTGTCGATCACCGACGGAAGACCGAGCTGGGCCGTGCTTTTCGTGTGGTCAGGAATGACGCGCAAAACGATGCTCACCGTTCCGCGCTGCTGAAAGATGTTGGCGCGAAAGCGTCCAAGACCCGAAACGCCGTAACCGATGTCGACCTCTGACACCTCTTTGAACCGCTGCTTTTGCCGGTTGGACATCATCGAAAATGCCATGTCCAGCGTGTCTTCGGGCTTCAAACGAGGCGCGTCCTGGACCGGGTGAAGTTCGCCTCCAATGCGCATTACGGGGAAAGCGCCCACCTTCAGGTGGAGATCGGAAGCGGCATGACCACAGGCCAGTCGCAGTAAATCGTCAATCTTTACGGGCATTGGACGTACTAAAACCTTTCGGGGACTTTGAAAGAGGTGGTTTTGGGAAACGCTGCGCGGGAAGGAGCGCCGAGCTTGGCAGTGGCGCTTGGAACAGCGCCGAAAAGAATATACCACAGACCACGCGGCGTCGCGCAATCTGTGGTTTTTCAATGCAAAACGGACTTAGTCGCGGGCTGCGGCCTGAAAAAGAATGGGCGCGGTGTCTTCGGTCGAGGTTTCGAGGCTGCGGGAGGTGAAACCTTCAGGCGTCGAAGAAGCCTCATTTTTATTTACATAAGTGAGCCAGTCGCCAGGCGCGGGCCGTTCACCCTTCGTGATTTCAAAGAAGAGTTTTTGGATTTTCTCCGTGATCGGGCCGCGTCCACCATGGCCGACGGTGATCCGGTCGACTGAACGAATGGGAGTGACCTCAGCCGCCGTGCCGGTGAAAAAGAGTTCATCGGCGACGTAAAGAGCGGCGCGTTGAATCGTGCGCTCCTTAATAGTAATGCCGAGTTCCTGACAGATCTGGATCACGCTGTCGCGAGTAATACCCGGCAGGATCGAAGACGAAAGCGGCGGTGTCAACACGACGTCGCCGGTTATGAGGAAGATGTTCTCACCGGAGCCTTCGGAAACGTAGCCACGGTCGTCGAGCGCAATGCCTTCGGCGAAGCCGTTTAGTAGCGCTTCCATTTTGATAAGCTGCGAATTCATGTAATTTGCGCCGCTCTTCGCCATAGCCGGCATCGAGTTCGGAGTCAGACGGTTCCAGGTGGAGACGCAAACGTCGACGCCCTGTTCGATTGCTTCGTCGCCGAGGTACTTGCCCCAATCCCAGGCGCCGATATAGCAGGCGAGTGGATTCGGAAACGGATTAACGCCGAACGCTGGATTCTCTTCGTCAAGACTGCGAAATAGTATCGGTCGCAGGTAGCACTGGTCCATCCCGCTGCGTCGCACCATTTCAGTGGCGGCGTCGCACAGTTGATCGAGCTTCCACGGGTGGTCCATGCGATAGATCTTGGCGGAGTTAAGAAAGCGTTGCATGTGTTCCCGCAGACGGAACACCGCCGGACCCTGTTTGGTGGAGTAACATCTGATACCCTCAAAAATACTGGAGCCGTAATGAAGTACGTGCGACATCACGTGCACTCTCGCGTCGTTCCAATTGATGAATTCGCCATCATGCCAAACGACGTCGCAAATGCGTGGGGTCTTCACGTCTTTTACTTTGCCATCTTTTGAGAACATATTATTTTACTCCTTAGGGTATTTATTGGATCGGGGGCGGACCGTCACCGTTGCTGCAGACTACGAACTTCGGAATTCGGTCCTTTTTTAATGCGCTGAGTAGATGCCAGACATCGCACAATACATTAGACACACTTCGCTTGGCAAGAACGCTTGCCTCGTGTTTATTCTTTGCCTTCTAATGGTTCCCGCCTGTAAGTTTGATCAGAAAATGAACCAAACCAATCAACGCTCTCAATCGACTGAAACGACTAATAGCAATCCACTTTCAATCCACCAGCGCGCGATCACCATCGATATGCACGCCGACACCGCACAACGGCTGCTGGACGAGCAAGTCGATTTGCAGCAGGAGCTCGGCGACGGCCATTTCGACGCCGTTCGAGCTAAGGCCGGTGGTTTGGACGCGCAGTTTTTTTCGATCTGGGTCGAGCCGCAATTATTCGGTGTAACTGGCGCGAGGGCAATGAAGCGGGCCGACGACCAGATAGCGACAGTGCGCGCGTTGGCCGAAAAACACCCGGAAACATGGGCTTTAGCGACTTCCGCAGACGAAATTCGGGCCGCAGTTAACGCAGAAAAAATTGCCGCGCTGATGGGGCTTGAAGGTGGTTACGCGATCGACGAACGGCTGGAGAATGTTCAACGGTACTACGACATGGGCGTGCGTTACATGTCTCCGGCATGGAGCGTCAGCACGAGTTGGGCCGGATCCTCCGGCGACGACGTTGGTCGAACGCGTGGACTTAACGAGTTTGGCAAAAGCGTGGTGCGCGAAATGAATCGCCTGGGCATGATGATCGACGTCTCGCACGTTTCTGATCCGACGTTCTGGGACATTGTAAACACCTCGACGGCGCCGGTGGTTGCGACTCACTCGGCGTGTCGTGCGATTGCCGATGTGCCGCGGAATCTGACTGACGAGATGATTCGTGCGCTCGCGAACTCAGGCGGAGTAGTAAACGTCATTTTCTATCCGGAACATTTGGAACCGGGCTGGAGTCAGAAGAAGAAGCAGGTGGACGCAGAAATCGCGTCGATGGTTCAGGAAGCATCTTCGACGGAACCGGGTGACGCTGTTCACAAGAAAATGGCGCGGGATCGTGTGCGATCACGCGAGTACGCGCGGCGCTTGCCGCCGGTTACCGTCGCGCGCATCGTGGATCACATTGATCACATCGTGAAGCTGGTGGGAGTTGATCACGTCGGGATTGGATCCGACTTCGACGGCGTGCAGATCACGACGACGGGATTGGCCACTGTTGCCGAGTTGCCGAATTTAACGAAGGAACTGTTGCGCCGCGGTTATACGGAAACCGACGTGAGCAAAGTTCTCGGTGGAAACATGTTGCGCGTGCTTGATGCGGTAAGCCGGTGAGCGTAGTGCTTGGCGCGTAGTGCGTGGTGCTTTGTACTTGTGCTTGGTGCTTTGTTTTTTGTTCTTTGTTAGTGAAAGGTGCAACACAAAGTACAAAGTACAAAGCACTAAGTTCAAAGCACAAAGTACAAAGCACAAAGTACAAAGCACAAAGTA
>Ga0209486_10000002_pt1 | contig 139208 bp, 95 predicted proteins | sample NCCompost_FD_187518 | JGI IMG/M metagenome (GOLD analysis project Ga0209486, IMG submission 187518) | Agricultural soil microbial communities from Utah to study Nitrogen management - NC Compost (SPAdes) (version 2) | ecosystem: Environmental > Terrestrial > Soil > Agricultural land | place...
GCGGTCGAGTGACGCAGCACTTCCAGACCGTCGCGCGTTTGCGGGACGATGGGATCGATCAGAACAACGGATTCCGCGGTTTTATCGGCGTCCAAATGGGCGGTCAGATCGACCTCGCGCCCGCCAATTTTCGCGGCTAAAGCCTGTTTGGCCAGATCGCGGTCCAGTTTCTTTAAAGCTTCCGCCACCGTTGCCGACGCCGGCACGGCAACTGGAGAGCCGCCCTTCAGTTGTACGTTGATCTCACTCATTGCTAAATCGCCTCGTGTTTCTTCGGAAGACGCTTTTAGACAGACCTGCGTCACAGGGCCGAAGACGATTCCTCACGATTTGCGATTCACTAATTGCTTACTTCAGTTGATCGGATTCGATAGGAGCGCCTTCGCCGTGCGCCCGCATAGTGCGGGTCGGCTAAAAAGTAGTGAATCGAGTGAATGTTCGATTCATGACGAAGGTCTTCCGGAGCTCCTACCAAAATTAGAAAATCGACGCCGGATTTTAGCAAAGCACTTACTGGGGGCGCAAGCCATTGTCCCACTTTGGTGTGTCTGAGTTGCCACATTCTCTGCCTACCTCGGCGGTCCTGCGTGACTCGGCGTTACAAGAAGCGCGAAACCAGACGCAGAAGCGGAGCCCCGCTCAGGTACGCAGTGAGGAAATTAAGACACCACATCCCACTTTCCTACAAACCCCTCGCCATTCTCAAACCTTTGCGATAGCATGTGCCGACCAGGGACTTTCCGTTAATATCATCCACAATCTGTGTTTTTTTAGGAGACTAAGTATGCGATCAGCGTCCCAAGCCGTCGTGGTACTCGCGTTATCAGCTTGTCTTTTGATCAGTGTTCCTGCGCAGACACGTAACGGAGGAAGGAGCAATGGTGCTCGGCCAGCGCATCCAGCTGAGCCGGTTAACGGGAAGACTGCGCCGGTTAGCGAGATGCGCGCGGCGATCGAGCGTTACTCGGTGGATCGCGGGAGTCTGGCGCGATCCTATCCAGTCGGCGTGTCTCCAGCACGGCGGGAGCGGTTCAAAAAATTCTATGGCGACTGGCTCGACTCGCTCAAATCCATGAACTTCGACTCAATGAGCCAGGACGGTAAGATTGACTACATTCTCTTCAGGAACCATCTCGAATACGAACTCCGACAACTCGACATCCAGGGAAAACAACTCGCCGAGATCCATCCGCTAATCCCGTTCGCCAAGACGATCATCGATCTCGAAGAAGCGCGCCGCCGCATGGAGACGATCGACTCTGCGAAAGTAGCTGCCACCCTGAATGAACTGAAGAAGCAAATTGACGAACGACGCCGTGCTGTCGAGGCAGGTTTGCCACGCGCCGGCCGTGGGGTTGATACGAATACGACGGTTGAACCGGTTCAGGTAAAGAAGACCGTCGCCAACCGTACGGTCCAGGCAGTCAATGGCCTGCGCGGGAATCTTAGAAATTGGTACACCTTTTATAACGGATACGATCCGGTATTTACCTGGTGGAACGAAGAGCCTTATAGATCCGTCGATCAATCACTCACAAGTTATTCAAATTTCATTACTGAACGAATCGTCGGCATTCGAACTGAGGGCTCACAAGCGGCGCCCGGACGTGGTCCAGGAGGAGGAGGTCCAGGTGGTGGCGGCTTCCAGGGTGGACAGGGCGGCGGCGGTTTTCAACGCTCCGCTAGCGCTGCCCGCCCCGGTGACACGAGCGACATCGTTGGTGATCCGATAGGACGCGAAGCACTAATCAGCGAGCTCCGCTCCGAGATGATCCCTTACACACCGGAAGAGATCATTGCCATCGGCGAAAAAGAGATGGCCTGGTGCGAAAACGAGATGAAAAAAGCGTCGCGCCAGCTCGGCTATGGCGACGACTGGCACAAAGCCCTCGAACACGTCAAAAACCGTTACGTGGAGCCCGGCAAACAACCGGAAATGATTCGCGAGCTGGCGTTTGAAGCGATCAAATTCGTAGAGGACAACAATCTTGTTACCGTTCCCGAACTCGCCCGCGAAAGCTGGCGCATGGAAATGATGACGCCGGAGCGACAACTCGTCAGCCCGTTTTTCCTCGGCGGCGAAGTGATCCAGGTCTCGTTCCCCACCAACACCATGGCGCACGAACAAAAGATGATGAGCATGCGTGGCAACAATCGTCACTTCTCACGCGCCACGGTCCATCACGAACTAATTCCCGGCCATCACCTGCAAGGCTTCATGGCCGCGCGCAACAAACCTTATCGCGGCGTGTTCAGCACGCCGTTCTGGAGCGAAGGAAACGCACTTTACTGGGAACTACTACTGTGGGACCTGAATTTCGCAAAAACGCCTGAAGACAAGATTGGCATGCTCTTCTGGCGCATGCATCGCTGCGCGCGCATCATCTTCTCGCTCAGCTTTCACCTTGAAAAGATGACGCCCCAGGAATGCATCGAGCTGCTGGTAAAAAAAGTGGGTCACGAACGTGACAACGCCACTGCGGAGGTAAGGCGTTCTTTAGACGGTAGTTACGGACCGCTTTACCAGATCGCATATCTCATCGGCGGGATCCAGCAATATGCGATGCACAAAGAACTGGTCGGGTCAGGCAAGATGACAAACCGTCAGTACAACGATGCGCTCCTGAAAGAGAACAGAATCCCGATCGAGATGTTGCGGGCCGCGATTACGAACCAGAAACTTACGCGTGACTTTGCGACAAACTGGCGCTTCTACGATCACCGACGCTTTGCACAATAAGTGAGTTTTGGGAGGAGATTACTCTGCGGCCCTCTGCGTGTCTTCGCGGCCTCTGCGTAGAAATGACGATAAAACGCAGGGAAAGCAGAGAGATACACAGCGGGCCGCAGAGAAAACGAATTAAATAATCGACTTTTAGTGCAAAGCGGATCACCGATAAAACGCGAATTATCTGCGGTAGGAGAGTCGTAATTTCACGAACATGGCCTCGCTCGATTTGGGTCGATAGAAAAGCATCTGCGGCGGCGGTGCACTTGCCGTGAGCGCGCGCGTCCCGGCCGCGTCCTTCTCTTCCCTGGTCCATGCCTGACCTACAGTCTCCATCTCGAGCCGGCCGACGCTGTTGCTCCACGACTGTTCCCACTTCGCGACCTGCGCCTCCGAAAGTTTCTGCGCCTTGTCTGTGATCTGCACGTCTTCCAGCGGTGTCGGGGTCACCAGCACGCTAACCATTTCAGCCACCTGTTCAGGACGGCTTTTGCGGATCGTGAAAAACGGCGGATTGTCTTCCTGGGCCGGTATCTCCGCGAGCTTTCCGACTTTCACCTGGTTATCGCCGCCGAGCGTTCGCGTGGTGGGAAAAATCAGGTATGGCTCGCCGAGTGTGCCGTCCGCATACTGCTCGCGATCGATCACGTAGAGGTATCCGTTTCGAGCAGCTTCGACGCTGATGCGCACGCGATCACCCGCGTTGAGTTTTGTATTTGCCGAAATGCGTTCCGGGACGTACTCCTTCGCCGCATTGTCGTCATGAACGATGATTCGTTCTCCTGAATCGGCCCGACCGGCCGGACGCAGCCGCCAGATTGTAACTCCCACCACCGACTCCGGAACGACGTTGTCAACAGGGACATTCGGCGTCGCTATGTGGTACTTGCGGCTGGCACGGCGGCGCCCCGTGTTCTTACCTGCTGCGGGCGTAATGTAAGCCGTGTCCCAAAGCTTGCGCGTGGCCTCGTCCGACTTCTGCGCTACAACAAGCGTGCCGGTTATCAAGCCCAGCAGTACAAACATCAGTATCACTTTCATAATTTCACCTCAGGTGGTTCGTCCAATTTCAACTCTGCGTGTCTCTGCGTATCTCGGCGTCTCTGCGGTAAAAGAGCCGCAAAACAATACACCGCAGAGGCGCATAGGATCGCCGAGATACGCAGAGCGGAATACGACACAATCTTCACCTCCACTCGCCTTGCATCACGAACGGCGCCCAGTAATACGGCGACTGCCATTGCTTCACTCGGAGCATTTCGATCTGCGCAGCGCGTAGTGCAGCCGCGGGCGTCTTCTTATTCTGCAACATGCCTACGTAAAGATGTTGCATCAGTCCAGCCGTCGCCTTGTCGTTCACGTTCCACAGACTGACGACCACGCGACGCGCCCCGGCGTACATGAATCCGCGCGTCAGTCCTTCAAGACCTTCGCCCTTCACATCCTTGCCAAGTCCCGTTTCGCACGCGCTGAGCACAACCAGTTCAGCCGGTAAGTTCAGGTTGTAAATATCGTGAGTGCGAAGAAATCCGTCCTGAGGTTTACCTTGTTCGTCAACCAGCGAGAGTACGATCGCGGACAGTCCGGCGCGTGAGGTGTCGAGGTAACCATGCGTCGCGAAGTGCACATAGCGGTAGTTACTTAATTCGCCGCTGGTTGCCATCGATCGATTGGCGCGAAAATCGACGGCCCGCAAATTCGAACTAGCTGGGGCGACCGCGAGAATTCGATCAGCTTCCTGACGCGTAAAGGGCAAGCGTCGAACATTTAGTGGACCACCTGAGCCACTGCCAACGTGTTCGATGATTCGCGTGTCATTAGCAGCGGGGATCGGCGACTGCCGCGAATTGAATCGAGAATCTCTGGCGGAAAACACTGGATCGGCAATCACCGCGACCGCTTTTGGCGCAGGTTTGCGATTCGCTAGAGTTTGACGCTGAATCGCCAACGATGACGCTGAAGGAAGACTGACGATCTCGTGATCAAGAATCAATGGTCGAGTCGATCCGGGCACCGGCAACGCCGCGAACGGCACGTATTGCAACGCCCCATCGGCGATCAAAACCAGCCGTTTTGTTCCAAACTCCGCCATAGCGGGCGCCAGTATCATCCGCCCCAATTCCGCAGCCGCTTGTTGAAATTTGGCGTCCGCCTCAGCGATGCGCGTTTTTCGCTGCGCGGGAGTTTCAAGCGATTTGAAGGACGAACGAGCTGTCAACGACTCGTATACTTGTCTCGCCAACGTCTCGATCTCCGCACCTTTCGGCAGTTGAAAGCTTTTGATCGAATTCCGTGTGACAGCCCAAACGTAACTACGGTCGTCGCCCAGTGAGTATTCCAGCAGTACCGTGTCAGGATCGAGCAGTTGCTGCATCTGCTTGGCGCTGAGAGGTTGGGGCTGCGTAAGCTCGGCATAAGCCGGACTGGCTTTGCGAATCGCGACCTGCACCTGCTGGTATTCGTCTTCGAGCGCACGGATCTCTTTACCGAACGTTTCAATTTCCCGAGGATTGCCGTTTTGCGCGGTCAGTTGAATCTGGCGTTGTGCCTTGGCGTTAATAGCCTGGCGGATCTCTCGTTCGCGTTTGACTAAATTGGCATCAACACCCTGTTGAATGTCGGCGTGAGCTTCGTTCAACATTTCTAGCAAGCTGCGCGCTCGTCCACGTTCGGTGGCTTGCAGCGCCTCGGCATCGTGTCTCGCCGCTGGATCTTTTGCATGGAGCTGCATCAACAGGTCAACGTACAAATCGTACGTCTGCTCGGTCGTCGCCAGGTAAGAAGCGCGAAGTTGCTGACTCACGGAGCGAGCACGAACGGTCTCTACCAGTGACAACGCCTCTTCGATATCTTTTCGCGATCGACCGAGATTGCCGCGCTGTTGCTCTGCCCGCGCCCGCCCTTCGAGCGCGATAGCCGCATTCTTTAAATCGTCGATCTTTCGAAGTATCACCAACGCTTGACCGAAATGGTCCACTGCCTTGTCCGGCTGACTGAGAAGACGATAAACGTGCCCGAGGTTAGTGAGGCAAAGTGCTTCCCGGCGAATGTTCTTGGTTGTGCGTTGAATCTCAAGTGCCTGTTGATGATATTCGAGAGCCTTTTCCGGTTGGCCCATACCGGAGTATGTGATACCCAAATAGTCAAGGGTTTCGGCTTCCTGTGCGCGGTTGCCGGACGTCTGCTGTATTGCTCGCGCTTGAGTGTAATAATCCAGTGCCTGCTGGTATTTGAGTAGACGCGTATGGATAAAACCGATGTTACTCAGAGTCTGCGCTTCTGTGTTGCGGTCACCACCGGCTTTCGCGATGGTCAGGGATTGCTGTAAATAGTCAAGCGCGCGCTCCAGTTCGCCGAGCGCCGTGTATGCGACGCCGATGTTGTTGAGAGTGATGGCGCGGCGTGGTGGTAGTTCGGCAAAGAGCGGCAGGGCCCGCAGGTAATACTCCAGGGCGCGTTGAAAATCGCCGGCATCATTGTGAAGTTTGCCGATGTTGTTGAGCGCTGAGCCTTCGGTGGAAACTACGGCCAGGCGATTCGCCAGCAGTCGTGCTCGCCCATAGTGCTGGTGGGAAATTGCGATATTGCCTAGAAAGTCGTTGATGCCGCCAACGAACGTTTCTATCATCGCTTGCGATCTTTCGTCTCCAGCCTTTTGGGCCAATGAAAGCGCCTTCTCAAAAAACGGCAGAGCCGAACGGAACTCACTTAACTGAACGTGGACGTTTCCAATTCCCCAAAGAGCCAGGGTCTGGCGATAGGTATCCCCTGCTGCTTGAAATAGCGGCACGGCTTCCGCATATTTAGCGATCGCTGCGCGTTTGACAGTCGCCGATGGCTGTGACCGCAGTTTTTCTGCTTCATCAAAATTCCGTTGAGCGATTACATGTTGTTTATCACTATCGCTCGCTTCTCGCAGAGCCACGATCTTGATTACATAATGTGCGGCACTCGACCTGACGTTGGGCGCGTTCACCTGAACCCGATACTCACCCGCTACGTCGCCCAGTAACAATATCGGCTCAGTTCCCCAACGATCATTAGGGCTGTCTGAGCTCGCAATCTGCGAACCATCAGGTTTGAACAGAGAGATTTGGACGTCGATTTCCTGTTGCTCTACCAATGCATACAAGTACTGGTCGGCCGCGAGGTTAACTCGAAATGAATGTGATTCACCGCCGCGAAGCGCGTGCCGGCCATCGGCTAACACCGGCAATGGCTTTGGCAAGTCTTGAGCGGCGATCGGAAATGTCAGACCGCAGCATAACAGTGCTGCCGCAATCGATAACTTGAATTTTGCTGACGTGGCTCGCATTGTCGTCAAGTAGAAATAAGAGAAGAACACGGGAGTGTAGCAGGCCGCTCCCGGTTCTTCCTGTACTTAAGGACTAACCACTTTGTCGCCTGCACGCTGTTCGATCAGGCAGAAGCGGCTGAGGCATCCTCCTCACCTTCGTCCGCTCCCTGACCGGCCTGGGCGGTAAAGTCACCGGTTTCACCTTCAGTTATCTGCGGATCACTGTTTCTCCACGTTCCTGTAATTTCAGTAGCACTGACGGTGCTGACCCCTATATTCCACGTGTAGTCAGCAAAATCGAACGCGGGGAACTGAAACGAAGGTGCGGGAAGCGAATTTCCCGGCGTCGTTGCCGCGACGATCCTGAGCTCGTAGCTTTTTCCATCTTCGCTTAATCTAATTTCAGCGCCGTCGAGCAGGTCCTTGTCCTTTCCTCCGGTGATGTTGGCCTTTTTTATTTTCCAGTCTGACATGGTAAATCCTCCTTTGGGGTCTTAGAATTAACACAATCCTGATTAGCTGATTGTGTACTGGGCATTAGCGGTATAAAGCCTTTACGAAAACCGGCCTTACCAAGTGGACCGTCCCTACCTGTTAACGCGAGAACTTTGTTGGCAAACCACCACGTTCAGGTGAATAAGCAGGAAAGTTGAAGCGGACTGGGCAAATGAGAGGTAGTACTCTATCGGCCGGTCGACTTTGACGTTGGGTGGGCGCCATCATAAGCGTACTAAGCCGCGGCGTCCAGAGATTAATGGTGTTCGAGTCGAATGGGGTAAACAAGAACGTTTTGCGTTGTTTTCAGAATGGTATGTTTCTCGCCTCTTTCGACCGTGACCTTGTCAGCTGAATGAGAAATGAGGAAACCGTTGACGGAGTGGTTTAGGGTCGCGTCTGTTATCAGGCCTTTGGATCGATCACTGGCGAACGCTTTTATACCGTCAAGCTCCGGTATTAACTGCTCAGAAAAAATCAGCCACACCGTTTCCACGCCTTGTTCATCGTCAAATCTAAACCAGCTTTTCTCCGGAATTAGCACCGTGCGGTCAGCAGGTAGAACTTCTGAGCCACTATTCGCTGTCCACGACGGAAACAATGTTACATATTGCAGCTCATTGGTCCTGTCTGTGGGGCCTTCATTCAACACATACAAATAACCAGGTCGGTCACTGCGGACGTTCAACCTAATGCGATAATTGGCCTCGAAATTGATCTCACCCTTTAAATAGAAAGGATCCTGGTAAGGTTTGTCGTCGCGGAACTTCTGCACCGTTATCCAGTAGGTGACTGTGCGCTCTACCGCCGGAGGAACTGGTAACGTTGCGTTGCTTGCGGGTTGTATAGCCGGCGTGCTTTGCATGTTCCGAACGACGTTTACTCCAAATATCACGGCTACGACGGCAACAAGGAGTGCCAATCCTAGGCCGAGCTTACGTTTCGAGATCTCGCGGGTGTCGCGGTGGGTCGCTCGAGACTGTTCAACAGTTTCAGCCTGGACGGAACCTGTTGCCGCGTGACGAGACGCCGAAGAACGCTCGATCTCCACATCCAGTTCCAGCCGCTTTTTCAAGTTACGCAGGTCGATGAGCATATCTTTCGCCGTTTGATAACGCTCGTTCGGATCCTTAGCGATTGACTTCCCGACGATCCGTTGTAACTCGGCGGGCAGTTCCGGACCGCCGGCGTGCGTCAGCGGTGTCGGGTTCTTTTCGAGTATTTCGATTATCGTGTGCGCTGCGGTAGATCCGCCGAATGGCTTGGTTCCCGTTACCATCTCGTAGAGCATGACACCCGTACTCCAGATGTCGCTACGTGCATCGATGGGCTTCGCCTGGGCCTGTTCGGGTGACATGTAGTTGACCGTGCCCATGATCAGACCGGGCGCCGTCTTAAACTGGGTTATGGCCTCTTCGTCCGAACTGAGATTACCGGGTGAAGGTCTCTTCTTCTTAATGAATTTAGCGAGACCAAAATCAAGCACCTTAACGACGCGATCGCGTCGGCGAATCATGACGTTTTCGGGTTTCATGTCGCGATGAACAATCGTCGCTTCGTGCGCCGCGTCGAGCGCGGCCAGTATCTGAATACTGATGTCCAGGATTTCGCTAAGCTTCAGCCGATTATTGCGTAGGTAATCGCGCAATGTTTCGCCGTCAACGACTTCCGCGGCAATATATGTGAGCCCATCTACTTCGCCAAACTCGTAAATGGTGAGAATGTTTGGCTGGTTGAGCGACGATGCGACTTTGGCTTCCTGACGAAAACGCTGCATCCGTCGTTGGTCAGCGGAGACGTCCGCGGCAAGGATCTTCAATGCCACCGTGCGATCGAGCCGCGAGTCGTTGGCCAGATAAACGTCACCCATCCCGCCCGACCCAAGATGATCGAGAATCAAGTAGGAGCCGAACTGCTGACCTTTGTGCAAAGCATGCTTCTCTTCCCCCTCGGTGAACTGTTCAGCCAGATCTTCAACTGCCAATCCGCCTATGAAGTCCCTGTTCTCTGCACTCTGATGCGATTCAATCAGACGCTCGACTTCCGCTTTAAGATCGTCGTCGGCGCCACACTTCTCCTTCACGTACGCCGAGCGAGCGGCGCCGTCAAGAGAGATTGCATGATTGAATATGCGACTTATCTGTTGCCAGCGTTGCGGGTTCAATTCGGCGCACTCCCGGTGAGTTGGCGATAGAGCCACGCGCGCGCCATGTTCCAATCCCGAGTCACCGTATTCTTTGAAATCTTCAACACTCCGGCAATCTCGTCGTTATTCAAGCCGCCGAAGTACTTCAGTTCAACAACCTGACTGCGCCGCGGATCGAGTTCCGCGAGACTCTTCAGCGCTTCATCCAGCCGGAGAAACTCTGAGAGGTTGCCACGGACGACCGTCGCCGTCTCGTCCAGGGAAACCTGTCTCGCGCCCCCGCCGCGTTTCGCATAACTGTACCGGCGAGCGTGGTCGATCAAGATGCGTCGCATGATTTGCGCGGAGATGGCGAAGAAATGCGAGCGATTGGCCCACTGCACCCTTCGTTGATCAACTAACCGGACGTAAGCCTCGTTGATCAAAGCGGTGGTTTGCAGTGTATGGCCTTTACGCTCGCGACTCATGTAGCGGCGAGCCAGGCGGTGAAGCTCGTCGTAAACGAGCGGGTATAGCTGATCGAGCGCGGTCTGATTGCCTTCGCGCCACTCGGCGAGTAGCTGCGTTATTTCATGTTCCTGTCGGGGAGGGACTTTCTTCATGAGGACAAGGCGTCAAAATTTAAGCGACAAACTGCTCAATCTCGCCCGGTTTGCGAAGCATCTTGTTGACTTCGCCGATGTGCAGCTCCTCTTCAGCAATCATACGGCGGGCATACTCTTCGAGTAACACCGATCGGTCGACAACCATGTCGAGCAGTTGTTTATAAAGAGCCAGTCCGGTTTTTTCGGCTGCTAGTGATTCGACGAGGATGTCGTTTATTCCGTGCTTGTGCGTCTCAAGTAGGCTTCCGATTTTGAGCGACGGATGGTCCCCGAAGTGCGTTACGAGTTCGCCCGCTTCGTTGGCGTGCGAGAGACACGTGTTGGCTTCGTTGCGCAACCAGCTAACAATCGGAATGCGGTTGTGGCCAAAAACCATCAGCGCATAATGGGTGTAGCGAACGACACCGGCTAGTTCGGCCTCCATAATCTGATTCAAGAGCCTCACCGCTGCCGCCTTATCAAAGTTCTCTTCCGCCATAGGTTCCTCCGTCAGTTGGCGCCGGCGTTTATCGCCTCAGAAACGCAGTGATAAACACGATAGTCCGCCGTCCATCTTCTGAAACTCCGACATTTCAAGCGCGACCGTTGGGTAACCCAGGTCTTCCAATTTCCGTTTTAGACTCGAAAAACCCGCCGGTACAATTATTCGACTATTTAAAAACAAACAATTTGCCGCGTATTCTTCAACAGAGTTTACGCGAAGCAGTTCGTACGTGAAAAACTCTTTTAGCCTGCTCAGCGCTTCGATAACCACCAGTCGATTGTCACCGACCCAGGCCATGCCGCTCTTTAAGTGAAGAATATTACTCAGACCACGAACGTCTATCAAACTGGAACTATAACCAAACCTTTCGAGGATGCGAGCGAGTTGAGCGGCGCCTGCTTCGTTCGTGCGCCGCGAGATGCCGATAAAAAAGTGGTCGCCTGCGTCGCAAACGTCTCCGCCGTCAACGGTTCCCGGCTCCACGATCGTGGCCAGTTCCGAATAGTGTTTGACTAATTCGCGTCTGATCTCGTTGGTCTCGCCCAGCCGGCTCGGGGCACCCGGGCGCGTAATCACCGCGCCTCGGCTGGTAACGATCGCGGTGTCTTCGACGAACGTGGAGTCGGGATGTCGCTCGTCCGGTGGTAAGTAAATCAAATTCAGTCCACATGATTGAAGCGCGTCGCAATATGTTGCATGCTGGCGCATCGCCACATTGTGGTCGGGCTTTCCCAGATCAACGCTCGTCAAACCGGTTGCGAAGTTCGCGCTCGGCGCTCTGACGATAGCTTTGGTCAACAAGATGCCCACCAGTATACCTACTTTGATCGCAACATTCAGATAGCCGTGTCGTACATGAAATCAATAAATTAACAGCCATGAAAAAACTGGATCCCGTTTTTCGTAGCGCTTTGGACCGCGCTTACACGCACGCTATTTCACATCTCGAAAACTTAGATCAAATCTCGGTCGCAGCCACTGTGGACGCGGAAACGTTGCGGGGCCGAGTTGCGCAGCCTCTTCCTTTGGAAGGTGTTCCTGCTGACGAAGCTATCGAAGAGTTGGTGCGCAATGTTGATGGGGGGCTACTCGGCTCGGCAGGCGGAAGATTCTTTGGCTGGGTAATCGGTGGTGTATTGCCTGCCGCTTTGGCCGCTGACTGGCTCACGTCGGCGTGGCAACAGAACGGGGCGCTTTACGCCACCAGTCCCGCCGGCGCGATCGTCGAGGAAACTGTCGGCGACTGGTTGAAAACTATCTTCGGGTTACCGGCGCACGCGAGCTTCGCCCTCGTCACCGGATGCCAGATGGCCCACCTGACTTGTCTCGCCGCTGCGCGTCATTCACTGTTGGCAAAACGTGACTGGGATGTTGAAGCGCGCGGCCTGTCCGGCGCGCCACCGATTCGACTTTTGACGAGTAACGCTCATCACGCTTCGTTTGAGCGGGCGGTACGTTTGCTTGGCCTCGGCCATGCGAACGTCGTCGATCTGCCTGTCGACGATGAGGGCAGACTCGTGCCACGCGCACTCGCCGCAGAACTCGCCAAGTCGCCCGACGTGCCGGCGATCGTTCTGCTGCAAGCGGGCGACATCAACCTTGGAGCGTACGACGATTTCGAATCGATCGTACCGATCGCGAAAGAGTATGGCGCTTGGGTTCACGTCGACGGAGCGATCGGACTGTGGGTGACGGCGAGTGAGAAACGTAAGCATCTGCTGAAAGGCATTGAAAAATGTGACTCATGGGCCACCGACGGGCACAAATGGCTGAACGTTCCGTTTGACTGCGGTTTTGCGATTATCACCGACCCGGAGGCGCATCGGGCTTCGCTGTCAGTGCGCGCGTCGTATCTGACTCATGCGAGCGAGGCTCGCGATCAGATGGATTGGAATCCCGAGTGGTCGCGGCGGTCGCGCAGCTTTTCTGTTTATGCGGCTTTGCGACAGCTTGGTCGTCGCGGTGTGGGGGAGTTGGTTGATCGTTGCTGCGACAATGCACACGCGATTGTTATGGGAATCGGGGCGTTGCCCGGCGCCGAAGTTCTGTGGAAACCAACGATAAACCAGGGCCTTTTGCGTTTTCCCGATCCTCGGCCGGAAGCTACGGAAGTGGACCATGATCGTCACACTGACGCCGTGATAGCTGCGATTCTGAAAACGGGCGAAGCGTTTTTCGGAGGCACAACGTGGCGAGAACGTCGCGCGATGCGTGTGAGTGTATGTAACTGGCAGACTGCGGAAGCTGACGTTGAACGCGTAATCGCGGCAGCGAGACAAGCGATCGAATCCGTGTAATCAGTTCTAACGTACCTGGCCCATCAAACGTTTAATTGTCGGCGTAAGTATCGCGAGGATTACCGTGGCCACCAATAATCCAATGGCGATTCCGCCGTACAGTTTGACCAATTGCCACGCATTATCCGAAACGAAGAAGCCTGACAGGTAACCCGCGAGTTTGCTGCCAAACGACGAGGCCAGAAACCAGACACCCATCATTATGCCGACGAGTTTCGGTGGAGATAGTTTCGTCACGGTGCTCAGTCCGACCGGGCTCAAACACATCTCGCCGCATACTTCGAGGAAGTAAAGACCTACGAGCCACCAGAAACTGACTCTTCCCTGCGCGGTCAACATCGCTGCGGGAATCATCAAAAGGTATGCCACGCCTATGAAGAGCATGCCCAGCGTGAACTTAACCGGGCTCGAAGGCTGTCGCTCCCTCAATCGCAGCCAGAGTATCGTAAAAACTGGCGTTAGCATGATCACGAACGCCGGCGTAAGCGATTGCAGGTATGGTGCCGGGAACTTCCATCCGAATAACGTCGTGTCTACAAGTCTGTCAGCGAATAGGTTCAGGCTCGCGCCTTTCTGCTCGTAAGCGGCCCAGAAAAGTATCGTGAAAACGAAGAAGATGAAGATCGCGGCAATGCGTTTCCAGTCGCCTCTGGTGAGCGCAGGCTGCAGAGTTTCGTCGTCCCTGCGGTCATCCGTTTTGCGTTGAGAACGTGTTTTGACTTTGTTGCCGACGGTGGCAAGTTTTTCACGATTCCAGAGATAGACGAACAGGCCGAAGATCATGCCGACGCCCGCCGCGGCAAATCCCCAGTGCCAACTCTTCGACGGATCCATTCCCATCGACGAAAGGAACCGTTTGAAACTTTCACCCTTGGCGAGATATCCAACAGCAAGCGGCGCCATCAGCGCGCCGACGTTAATACCCATGTAGAAGATCGAAAAACCACTATCGCGTCGTGGATCGTCTCCTTTATAGAGTCCCCCGACCATGGCGCTGATGTTTGGCTTGAGCAGACCGGTGCCAATCGCGATTAGGGCCATTCCGAGATAGAACGTCGTTAACGAGTGAAACACCATTGAGAAGTGGCCGAACGCAATGATGATTCCGCCAAGCAGTACAGCAAGGCGCGCGCCCGTCAGATAGTCTGCGACGAGACCGCCCGGTAACGCGGTCAGGTAAACAGACATCGTGTACCAGCCATAGATCGACGAGGCGTGCTTGACATCGAACCCGAGGCCACCCTGAGCGGCGGTAGATGTCATATAAAGGATCAGAATGGCCCGCATGCCGTAATAACTAAACCGCTCCCACAGTTCGGTGAAAAAAAGCGGTCCAAGTCCCTTGGGATGTCCAACGAATATGGAGTCCCTCTGGGCGACCGCCACGTGCGGCGGTGCAGTAATGGCTGCTTCACTCATGGCCGGGCACTATAGTTGAGTACCGACGCGAGTTTCAACAGTAATCAGAGGCTCCAGGTACAGCCTCTTAGCTCGCCTTTCTTCCTCTGACCGCTTTGCACAAAAAGTGAGTTTGGAAGGAGTCTTTCTCTGCGGTCCTCGGTGTACGTCCCTGCGTTCAACCGTCATTTCTACGCAGAGGCCGCAAAATACACAGAGGGCCGCAGAGAAAACCAATCGGATATGCGATCTTTTTGAAAAGCTATTGAAGGACCATCTACGCAGCCGGTGTCTGGTGTCTTTGCGGCTGGCCGTAGAAGAAGCTTCCCGTCATCTCCCACCTGCCAGTATTGAACTGGCGCTGTGCGCCGCAATTCAAACACGAACGATAAGCACGGCCGTCGCGGGAGAAGGGGCGGCTCATCTGTGCATGCCGGCAACCAAACACACGCGCCACTAAGTTGCTGATTCGAGCTGACACTGAGGAAGTGTGATCGATTGTGGCAACGGTTAGCTTCGCGATGTTTAAATGGGCTGCTGCTTGCATGTTTCACCTCGTTATATTGGCGTAAAACGGCCTTCAATACCTTAACGCGCAATGGCGGGCCCATCAGGGTCATGGGCATTCAAACTTTCCTGCTTTATACTTGCGCCGAGTCGCGGTAAAACGATTGAAGCGGATGGAGTTGGACGATTGAGTGCACACCCCTCTGACAACGTAACCAGGTTGCTAATCGAGCTCTCCAAAGGTGATCGGGGCGCGGTTGATCTTTTGCTACCCGTAATTTACGATGAACTGCGAAAGCTTGCGGCGAACTATCTCAGACGTGAGCGGCCCGATCACACCTTGCAACCTACCGCTCTGGTGCACGAGGCCTATTTACGTCTCGTAGATCAAACGCGAGTGAATTGGCAAAATAGGGCCCATTTTTTTGGAGTTGCTGCCCAGATCATGCGTCGCTTGCTCGTCGACCACGCTCGTAAGCACAACGCCGAAAAGCGGGGCCAGGATTTTCAAAAACTCTCCCTGGACGAAAACGTGGATCGCGCTGTGGAACGCAGCGCGGAACTCATTGCACTCGACGACGCGCTCAAAGCCCTGGCAGATTTCGACGAGCAAAAAGCGCGGATGGTTGAGTTGCGTTACTTCGGGGGCCTCTCCATTGAAGAGACAGCAGACGTTTTGGGCGTCACTCCCACAACTATCAAACGCCACTGGCGTTTTGCCAAAGCTTGGCTCCATGGGGAAATGCAAAAAAGTAGTTAATGCACGCAGCTAGTCCAGTTCAACAATTCGTTAACCCAAGGCCGGATGTGAGAACTTTATTTTCAAACATCCGTGTTACCTGTGTGTCAGGAAACTCGGATTAATAGCGTTCAGATCAGTTTTCCATCATGACCCCCGAACGCTGGCGACAAGTCGAAGAGATCTTCCAGACCGCACTCGATCTTCACCCCGAAGAGCGAGCGCGGTACGTGTCACAGGTCTGCGCCACTGACAACGATCTCAAGCGAAACGTCGAGGTGCTACTTTCACAACACGACAGCGCCGGCGATCTGCTCGATCAATCGATTTACGGCCAAACCGACCAAAGCGTCCTCGAATCATTTATCGATGAGAAAGACCCGATGCTCGGAAGACGTCTCGGCGCTTACCGGATCGAGCGAGAGATCGGACGCGGCGGCATGGGCGCAGTTTACGAAGCCGTGCGCGCCGACAACGAGTTCAACAAACGCGCAGCTATTAAACTGGTCAAACGCGGGATGGATACGGACTTCATTCTGCGTCGCTTCCGCAAAGAACGACAGATCCTTGCCGCATTGGATCACCCGCACATCGGCGCGCTCCTCGATGGTGGTACCACGGACGACGGACTGCCCTTCTTCGTAATGGAGTACATCGAAGGGCAACCACTTTACAGCTATTGCGATAGCAAACAGCTAAACATCACGGAACGGCTCAAACTGTTTCGCTCGATCTGCGACGCCGTCCACTACGCGCACCAGAAACAAGTCGTGCATCGCGACATCAAGCCTTCGAATGTGCTCGTTACGTCCGCAGGCACACCGAAGCTGCTCGACTTCGGCATCGCCAAGCTGCTCAACCCCCTAATCGCAGGCGACATCACGCACGATCCGACGGCCACCGCGATGCGTTTGATGACGCCGGAATACGCGTCACCCGAACAAGTGCAGGGCGCACCGACGACACCGACAACTGATGTCTACTCGCTCGGCGTCCTGCTCTACGAACTATTAACTGGTCACCGCCCCTACCGGCTTGTGAACCGCGCGCCGCACGAGATCGCGCGCGTCATCTGCGAAGAAGCACCCGCGCCACCAAGCATCATCATCACGCGCACCGACGATCTGTTGCCCAGCCTGTATCAGGGCGACGAAGCGAGCACGCTGAAACAGCTCTTCAGCACGCGGAGCGCCACGCTCGAGTCGCTGCGCCGCGCGCTGTCCGGCGATCTCGACAACATCGTGATGCAGGCGTTGCGCAAGGAACCTGAGTGGCGCTATCAGACCGCCGCCGATCTGCGTGATGACATCACCCGCTATTTAGAAGGACGCCCGGTTACCGATCTTCCAGATCCACCGCACGCTGCGTCAGTGCTCCGGCCCGATACTTTCGAGGAAAACTCGCTGGCCGTTTTGCCGATGAAGTTGCTCGACATCAACCAGCCCGAGACAAACCCTGATTATCTAGGTACCGGTCTCGCGGACGCACTAATCACACGACTCAGCGCGATTCGCAGTTTTGCAGTGCGACCGACAAGCAGTGTGCTTCGTTACGGTGGCGATGCGGATCCCTTGCGCGCCGGCCGCGAACTCGGCGTCGCATTCGTGCTCGACGGCAGAATCCGACGCGCCGGCGAGCGCATTCGCGTGACGATTCAGCTACTCGACGTACGTGACGAAACAACAGCGTGGGCTGGACAGTTCGACGAACAGTTTACCGACGTGCTGAGTCTCGAAGATGTGATCTCTTCGCACGTCGCCGAAGCGATCGTTCCGCATCTCACTGTCGATCAACGTTTGCGTCTGGCGAAGCGTGGCACCGACAATCCGCAAGCGCACGAGGCTTACCTGCGCGGCCGTTATTACTGGAACACGTTCACAGAAGATGGATTTGCGCGGGCGATCGTTTGTTTCCAACAGGCAATCGCGCTCGATCCCGAGTACGCGCTCGCCCACGCAGGCGTCGCCAACTATCACAACTGGCTCGGCGTCTTCAGCGTGATGCCGTTTGCGGAGTGTGCCGCCGCGGCCTACGAAGCTGCGTCTCGAGCTGTGGAGATCGATCCGAACCTTACCGAAGGACACACCGCACTGGGCCAGGCGATCCTGTGCCGCGATTATGCCTGGGCCAGCGCCGAGCACCACATGGTGCGGGCCATCGAACTCGATCCAAACTACGCGCCAGCCCGCATCTGGTATGCACTGCAACTCGCGATGGAAGGCCGCTTCAGCGAAGCCCTGCGCGAGGCCCACATCGGGCGCGATCTCGACCCGTTGGCAGTCATTTCACGATTCACCGTCGTGTGGTGTTCGTATCACGCTCGTCGTTACGACGAGGCGAACCGGTTCGCCAGCGCAACACTCGAAAACGAACCGCGAAACATGATGATGATGTACGCGTCGAGCTTTGTGCTCAGTCGTCTCGGCCGCCATCAGGAGGCGATTGCGGCGGCGGAGAAATGCGTGGAGAACCTGGGCACGGTGTCGCACACATACGGTCGCCTCGGGGCCGCACACGCAGCCGCGGGAAATCTCGAACAGGCGCAACAGGCGCTCGATGAAATGGAACGTCTGTCGAGTCGACGATACGTTTCGCCGTATCACCTTGCGCTGGTGAACGCCGCGCTCGGACGTGTCGAAGCATCACTTGACCTGCTTGAAAAGGCTTACGAGACGGGAGACTCAAAAGTCCTCTGGATGGGAGTCGATCCGGAACTTGAACCACTGCACGGCCATCCGCGTTTCAATGACCTGTTGCGAAAGCTGGACCACCGGCTGCTGGCGCTGCCCGCGATTTCCGGTCACAGCGGCGCTGACCAGGAATCAATCGCCGTGCTCCCGTTCAGAGTATTGAGCCCGCCCGGAGAAAACACAGGCGACGAGTATCTCGGCGTTGGTTTAACTGATGCACTCATCACTCGCCTCAGCAACGTTCAACGTCTCGTGGTTAGACCGACGAGCAGCGTATTGCGTTACCAGGGCTCCGCGATAGATCCACTTGTCGCCGGCCGCGATCTTGGGATCGAGTACATCGTCGACGGCAGTATCCGCCGCGTCGGCAATCGAATCCGAGTAACTGCACAACTACTCAACGTCAACGAAGGCATAACTCGATGGGCCGAACACTTCGACGAGGACTCCACCGACGTCCTCCAAATCGAAGATTCGATCTCTGAAAAAGTCGCCACTGCCCTTCTGCCGCAATTGACACGGGACGAACAGCGTCAGTTGTCCAAACGCGGCACTGACAGTTCCGAAGCGTTCGAGGCCTACCTGCGCGGCCGTTATCACTGGAATTTCTACACGGAAGTTGGCCTCGCAAAGGCGCTCCAGTCCTTTCAGAAAGCAATCAATCTCGATCCTGACTACGCGCTCGCCTACACCGGCATCGCCGATTACTACAACTGGCTCGGCGTCTTTGGTCTGAAACCATTCGCGGAGTGTTCCGGCGCTGCCAAACAAGCAGCCTCCAAGGCCGTGGAACTCGACTCAGCGTCCGCCGAAGCTTACAGCGCACTCGGCTTCGCAACCGTGTGTCATGACTTCGACTGGGCAGTTGCTGAAGGACAACACCGTCGCTCGCTCGAGATCAATCCCAACTACGCCACCGGCCACAACTGGTATGCCTTCCACCTCTCGATGGAGGGTCGATCCGACGAGGCGATCGAGCAGATGATGCGCACGCGCGAGTTGGATCCCTTATCACCGGCGGTGCTGCAATCTCTTGGCTGGTGTTATTACCAGGCGCGGCGTTTTGAGGAGTCGCTCGCGACCTTCCACGCGATGTTGGAAGCAGTCCCCGATTTCGCGTATGGGCTGGTAACTCTTTCCTGGTTGCTACGCCACACAGGCGCAACCGATGAAGCGGTTAGTGTCGCCGAGAAAGCACTGAAGCTCTCAAGTGGCAGTCCCTTTTATCTTTCGGCGGTCGGTGCAGCGTATGCGGCAGCAGGGCAAGAGACTGAGGCGCGCAAAGTCCTGGATCAATTGGACCAGGCAGCCGCTCATAGCTATGTCTCGCCATATCATGTGTCCCTGATTTACTTGCTTCTTGGCGATCGTGAACGCGCGCTGGAGCTTTTGCTCGACGCCTATACGATTAAAGACGCATGGCTCGCCTGGCTGGGCGTGGACCCGCAGTGGGATCCGCTGCGCGGCGAGCCCGTGTTTGATCAGATCCTTCGCGATCTCCGTCACCCAGCTATTGATCGCAAGCTGTCACGTAGTGCCGCCGCTAAAGAGCGAAGACAAAAACGCGGCTCGCACATTGCCCCGATTACACTTCAGATCGCAACTCCCACTCCCGAAACAAAGACCGGGGAAAACGAAGAGGCGCGACAGCTCTACACCGCCGGACGGTATTACTCGACCAGACGCACAGCGGAGGGTTTGCGCCAGGCCATCGAACGTCTCGAACGCGCCGTCGAACTCGATCCCGACTTCGCCATCGCGCACGCGGAACTCGCCGATTGTTATGCGTTGCTCAATTGGTACGTCGAACCGCCGCCTGCCGAGGCATGGGAACGCGCAAAGGATTCGGCGCTGGCAGCGGTGGAAGCGGATCCCCAACTAGCGGAAGCACATGCTTCACTGGGTTTCGTAAAACTGCACTACGATCGCGATTGGGTCGCAGCCGAGCGCGAGTTACGCAAAGCCATTCAGCTGAAGCCTGGGAACCAGGTGGCCCATCGTTGGTACGCGTACAGCTTGTCGGCCATGGGCCGTCATGACGAGGCCTACGCGGAAATCGAACGTGCACGACAAATCTCGCCGCAGTCGGCAGTGATTGCTACTGGAGTCGCGAATGTGCTGTTTCTCGCGGGTAAGTTCGACGAGTGCATCAAACAATGTCGCAAAGCCCTTGAACTCGATCCCGGCGCCGTTGCGGCACACACCGTTCTGCGTTGGGCGTACGAAGGCAAGGGCATGCACAATGAAGTGATGGCTGCGTTTGAGCAGGAGCGTAGCTTTGCCGGCGACACGCCAACCACTAATGCGAAACGAGCCCACGTGCTCGCCGCCATCGGCAAGCATGAAGAAGCGCAAGCCATTCTCGACGACATAATCAGCAAGCGTAACCAAAACTGGGTTACCGCTTACGAGATCGCAATCATCTACACGTTGCTCGACGACTTCGATAACGCCTTCCGCTGGCTCAAGCATGCCGAACGCGAACACGCCGTCGGTTTCACCTTCGTGCGCGTCGATCCGCACCTGAAGCGGCTGCGCGCCGATCCACGATTCATCGATTTAATGCGCGAGACTGAGAAAACAATCCCTTAAATATGACAACCAAGAGTCGCCATCAGGAAACCTTGGACGCCTGGGTTCGCGAAGTTATTGCCTGGCATTTCAACCCCGAAACCGGCTGTCCGTTCTGGCTGGAGTTTGCCAAGAATCTATCGTGGGACCCACGAAAAGAGATTCAAACTTACGACGACCTTTCCCGCTTCGGTTTTTTCCAGGACGAGTGGCTGCGCGGTGGTCCGGTGCGACGCTGGGTACCGAAGGGTTTCGCAGGCCGGCCCGTTTACACATTTGAAACGGGCGGCAGCACCGGAGTGCCTAAATCGCGCATTAATATCGAAGATTTTCGTCTCGACTATGAAGCGTTTAGCGACACCTTGCCGGAAGAGTTTTTTCCACGCGACTCTGATTGGTTGTCGTTAGGACCAACTGGTCCACGCCGTCTGCGCCTGGCGGTCGAACATCTTGCCCAATATCGTGGCGGGATCTGTTTCATGGTCGATCTCGATCCGCGCTGGGTGATCAAGCTGCTCAAGATGGGCGAACCTAAAATGGCCGAGCAGTACAAGCAACACGTCATCGAGCAGGGTCTGACACTGCTGCGCGCGCACGACAACATCCGTTGCCTGTTCACCACTCCGAAACTGCTCGAAGCACTCTGCGAAAAGGTGTCGCTCAAAAAGCTGGGCATTACCGGTGTGTTTTGCGGCGGCACTGAGATGACGCCTCAGTTTCATCGTTTTGCCGTGGAAGAGCTTTTGGACGGCGCTTACTTCGCGCCAACCTACGGCAACACATTGATGGGACTCGCGGTACATAAGCCACGAGATCCGGCGGATAATTACGCGATCATCTACTACCCGCCGCTGCCCCGCGCGATGGTTGAAGTGGTCGATCCTGATCAGCCAGATCGACTGGTCGGTTATGGCGAAACAGGGCGCGTTCGTTTGACGACGTTGACGAAAGAGTTTTTCATGCCGCGTTTTCTGGAGCGTGATGAGGCCGAGCGCGAGCCGCCCTGCGATCTTTATCCGTGGGACGGTGTGCGCAACGTGCGGCCGTTTTCTAAGCTGCAAGCGAACGTGGTTGAAGGAGTCTATTGAGAGTTGTACTTTGTGCTTTGTGCTTTGTGTTTTGTTCTTTGTTCCCTTGCGTATGAGTTAGCTTGAAACGAAACCTCCGCAGGCGAACAAAGCACAAAACACAAAAGCACAAAGTTCTAAAGACCATATATGTTACACATACCAATTCTTCGTCAGGGAAATCCATACACAAGTCTCGACGTCACGCGCGTGCCGCATCATCGGACGCGCGAGACGTGCGTCGAAGTGAGTCAGGCCAACGCGGGGTTGATCCGTCGGGATCTTTCTCGTCAGGAGATCGCACGGGCCAGTTTAGGCAAGTTCTATACTCGCGATCTGGTGGAAATCTGTGCGCGTGCGGCGGAGCACTTCACAAACGATTCGTTGCCGCTCGGCGACGCTACGCAGAATGCCGAAGATTATGTGGCCCAGGTTTCGGCAACAACCGGAATGCCGTACGTTCTGGCGCGCCGAAATATGTCGAAGATCAAAAGCATGCTGGCGAACATGGACAGTGTGCTCAACGGTCTTACGAGGAACATCGATTGGGAGATACTCGATCGAGGTTTTGGTGTGCGAGACGGAAACTCGTTGAGCTTTTTTCCGCGGACGCAGTCGTTAGGCGCGGTGCTGCCGAATAATTCGCCGGGCGTGCATTCGCTTTGGATCCCGTCGTTCGCGCTTCGCATTCCGCTGGTTTTGAAACCTGGAAGCGCCGAGCCGTGGACGCCGTACCGTATCATTCAGGCGTTGATCAAGGCTGGCGCACCGCGCGAGGCGTTTAGTTTCTACCCCGCAGACCATGCCGGCGCCGGTGAGATCCTGAGGAACTGCGGTCGTTCCCTTCTCTTCGGCGATTCATCGACCACTGGTCCATGGGCCAACGATCCGCGAGTCGAGATTCACGGGCCGGGATACAGCAAGGTCGTCATCGGCGAGGACTGTGTTGACGAGTGGGAGAAGTATCTCGACGTGATGGTTGCGTCGATCGCCGACAATGGGGGGCGATCATGTGTGAATGCCTCGATGGTGTGGACGCCGAAGTATGCTGACGAGATTGCTGAGGCGCTGGCCGAGCGCTTGGCCCAGATCGTTCCGCGCGCGGCTGATGATGAAGATGCGAAGATTGCGCCATTCGTGGATCCCCAGGTGGCCCAGCGAATCAATTCGATCATCGAGCAAGGTTTGAGTGAGCCGGGCGCGTGCGACGTCACTGCCACGTATCGCGACGGAGAGCGTCTGGCCCTTTGGAATAACTGCTCTTACCTGCTGCCGACGATCGTTCGGTGTGAATCGGATCATCCGTTGGCTATGAAAGAGTTCCTGTTTCCGTTTGCGGCAGTCGTGCAGGTGAAACAAAACGTGATCAGCAGCGTAATTCCACCGAGCCTGGTAGTGTCGGCGATCACGAAAGATCCGAAGCTGATCCAAACGCTCGTAGCATCGCCCCACGTAGATCGGCTGAACATTGGCGCGATCCCAACGAATCAGGTAAGTTGGGACCAGCCACATGAAGGCAATCTCTTCGATCACCTCTACGGCCGGCGAGCGTTTCAAGCGGCCGTCGCTTAGGAGTTACGGGTGAGAATTCTTTATCTCACAGGCGGCGCGGGCAGAATGTATTGCGGTAGTTGTTTGCGCGACAACGCGATGGCTACCGAGCTCATTGCGCGCAAGCACGATGTGCTGCTCCTGCCTGTCTACACGCCAACGTTCACCGACGAACCAAACGTCAGCAGCGATCACGTTGTCCTTGGTGGCATCAGCGCCTATCTCGAACAGTACGTCCCGCTCTTCCGCAAAACACCAAAATGGCTCGACCGTTTGTGGGACTCGAAATTTGTCTTGAGCCTCGCCTCCCGTCGATCGATCTCGACCAATCCCAAAATGCTTGGCGAGATGACCGTCTCCGTGCTCAAAGGCGAAAGCGGTTTTCAACGCAAAGAGATCGACAAACTGATCGATTGGCTGAAGAACGAGCCGCCGCTGGATATCGTCAACCTGCCGTACGCGCTGCTGATTAGCCTGGCGAAACCCTTGAAACAAGCGCTAAATGTTCCGATCGTCTGCACGCTCCAGGGCGAGGACCTGTTCCTCGACGGGTTGACGGAGCCATATCGCGAAGAAGCCCTTAATTTGATTCGCAGCCAGATTGCGAATGTCGACGGTTTTCTGTCAGTGAGCGAGTACTACGCCGATTTTATGCCCCGTTATCTCGACATCCCGCGTGAAAAGATTCGCGTGGTGCCGTTGGGTATCAACCCGCAGGGCTTTCAGTTGCGAGAACCGAAGCGCGATGGACCATTCAACATCGGTTTTCTCGCCCGCGTCGCGCCAGAGAAGGGTTTGCACGTGCTCGCCGAAGCATACCGCCTGGTGCGAAAACAGCTACCCGCGGCGCGGTTTGAAGTTGCGGGCTACATGGCTCCCGACTGCAAACCTTATCTCGCCGAGGTCCGACGCCATCTCACCGAGGCAGGACTTGCCGGCGAGTTTCATTACCACGGCGTACTGGATCGCGTCGACAAGATCTCCTTCCTGCGTAAAATCGATGTAATGTCCGTTCCGGCAACCTACGACGAGCCGAAAGGTGTTTCACTGCTCGAAGCGATGGCGTGCGGTGTGCCGTTGGTCCAACCACGCCGCGGTGCGTTTACCGAAATCGTTGAATCAACCGGCGGCGGAATTCTCGTACGACCCGACGATCCTGTAGACCTCGCTGAAGGTATTGTGAAGATCGCGCGCGACAGGAAACTGGCGGAAGAGTTAGGCGCAAATGGTTTCCGAGGCGTGCGCGAGCATTACAGTGCCGCTCACATGGCCGATCGGCTGTTGGAAGCGTACGAGAGCATCTCCCAACCCGCACAATCTTTGACCGCGGAGGTGGGGCTTGCTCGAGGTTGAGAATGTTTCGAAAGAGTACTGCACAGCCGCTGGTCCACTGCGAATAGTCTCGGAAGTTTCACTTTCGCTGTCACGCGGTTCGGCGGTCTCGATCATGGGCCCATCGGGCAGCGGCAAAAGCACTTTGCTTTACCTTTTGGGCGCTCTTGAACCTCCATCAAGCGGAACGATTACGCTCAGTGGACAAAACCCGTTCCTGTTGAACCCAAAGCAGCTTGCCGCGTTTCGCAATCAGCAGATCGGTTTTGTATTTCAAGACCATTGCTTGTTGCCGCAGTGTTCGGTGATCGAGAACGTGCTGACACCGACGCTCGTTGCGACGCCAAACGGTGACGCGCCCGGACGGGCGTCGGAGTTGCTCAAGCATGTTGGGCTCGCCGAACGGCTGGACCATCGCCCGGCCCAACTTTCTGGCGGCGAAAAACAACGCGTGGCTCTGGCGCGCGCGTTGATCATGAAACCAAGGCTTCTGCTGTGCGACGAGCCGACCGGTAATCTCGATCAAAAATCTGCGCAAGTAGTCGCGGACCTGTTGCTCGACATTCATCGCGAATCGGAAACGATCCTCATCGTCGTCACCCATAGCTCCGAACTCGCCGCTCGCTTCCCCCAACGTTTCGAACTTAAGAACCAACGTCTCGAAGCAGTGTGATGCGAACCACACGTCTTTTAAAACGCGGGCTTGCTTATTACTGGCAGACCAATCTGGTCGTCGTCCTTGGAGTGGCGACGGCGGTTGCCGTGCTCGCCGGCGCGCTGCTGATTGGAGCGTCGGTTCGCGGCAGCCTCAGGGATCTGGTGGCGCAGCGGTTAGGAAACACCGATCACATTGTGACGTCGCCCGCGTTCTTTAGGGAACAGTTGGCGATGGAGATCGGCGGCGCTCCCATGATCACGCTCGAGGGAGTGGTCGAAAACGAATCGAGTCACCGTCGTGCCGGAGGCGTCAAGGTTTATGGCGTTGACGAACGCTTTTGGCAATTCCACGGTTTGGGAAAGGTCGCACTTGGAGCACCGCAAGGTCGTGAGGTGTTAATAAGCGAAGGTCTCGCCAACGAGCTCGTAACTCAAACCGATGATTCGTTGTTGTTGCGACTAGAAAAGCCTTCCGACATCCCGCTTGAGTCGCTACATGGACGCAAAGAGGATCCCGGCAAGACGATCCGGCTTAATCGGACTCTCAGAGTGTCGCCTGACGACTTGGGCGAATTTTCTTTGCAGCCGCAGCAAGGCATCGTGCGCGCAATCTTTGTCTCGCTCAAGTTTCTCCAGAAAGAATTGGAGCAGGAGCAGAAGATCAACACGATACTGCTGGCTCCAAATCCTTCCGTCAACGATACACAAGCGTTGCTTCGCGACAAGGCGACGCTAGAAGACCTCGGTTTGAAGTTACGCGTCGTCGACAGCAGTCTCGCTCTCGAAAGCAACAGCAATCTCATCGGCGACAGCATTGCCCAGGCAGCCGAAGAGTCGGCACGCGCGCTTTCGTTGCGAACGATTCCCATCTTTTCGTACCTCGCGAACAGTATCAGCACCGGTGACCGTTCGATTCCGTACTCGCTTGTGACAGCAGCGGGCGAAGACAATTTCCATGGTGTCCGATTCATTTCAGCGTTCACGGATACGATACCTGAAGGCACGCCGAAAATACTGCTAAACGAGTGGGCGGCGCGCGATCTTAGCGCCCAGCCCGGCCAGACAATCAAACTCGAATATTACCTCTGGCACGAAGGTGGTCGCCTCGAAACTCGCAAAGCCGACTTTTTCCTGCTGGGCGTCGTGAAGATTGAGGGATACGCCGCCGATCGCAATCTCGTGCCCGAGTATCCTGGAATAACTGAGTCAGAGAGTCTCGCCGATTGGGATCCGCCATTTCCGATCGACCTGAGCCGCGTGCGGAAGCAGGACGAAGACTACTGGGACCAGTATCGGACCACGCCGAAGGCTTTCATCTCCATCGCCGATGGTCAAAAACTGTGGCAGTCGCGCTTTGGCAAGCTCACTTCAATCCGTATTGAGAGCGAAAGCGAACAGAGTCCGGACCTCAACACTTTTCGCGAGCAACTGCGAAAGACGTTGCAACCCACGTCAACGGCGCTACAAGTGGTTCCCGTTCGCTCAGACGGACTCGCCGCGTCGCGCGGTGCGACTGACTTCGGCGAGTACTTCCTCTACTTCAGTTTCTTTCTTGTCATCTCTGCCCTCCTGTTGACCGCGCTTTTTTTCAAACTCGGTATCGAACAACGACTGCGCGAGATCGGAACGTTGCAGGCAATCGGTTTTGCGGCTTCGCGCATTCGCACACTTTTCCTCACCGAAGCATTACTGCTGTCGGTGATCGGCAGCCTGTTGGGACTGTTGGGCGCGATCGGGTATGCGGCGTTGTTGATGTACGGCTTGCGCACCTGGTGGGTCGACGCAGTCGGGACGACTTCACTGACGCTTCACATATCGTGGCTCTCGCTTGCTCTTGGCGCCGTTGGCGGAATAGGAGCCGCAGTCATCTGCATATTTCTTACCTTAAGAAAGATCGGACGCTCTTCGACACGCAGTCTGCTTACAGGGACCACGAATGACACGGATGAGATGCGTACTACCAGGCCGTACATGCGGCTGGTTGCGATCGCGACAACAATCGGCGCGGTCGTGCTGTTGCTTGCAGGCGGTTTGAAGCTGATTCCGCAGGTGGCTGGTTTCTTCGGCGGCGGTGTAATGCTCATGGTTGCAGGTATTTGTTTTCTGTCTGTGTGGTTGAGAAAAACGCGTGGCGCGACAATACGGGAGCCGGGTTGGTGGGCCATGTCGCAGATGGGCTTTCGCAACACGACCTACCGTCCGACTCGCACCGTGCTCTGCGTGACGTTGATCGCTTCGGCAGCCTTCATCATCGTTGCCGTGGACGCGTTTCGCCGCTCGGGCGCGGTCGCGAACGATCGAAACTCCGGCAGCGGCGGCTTCCCGTTCGTTGCCGAGTCGCTGGTGCCGATAGTGCACAATGCAAACACGGTGGATGGTCGCGAGGCGTTGAATCTTAACAATACGAACGACGAGACTGCGCTGAAAGATGTACGTCTCGTGAGTCTGCGAATGCGTCCAGGTGACGACGCGAGTTGTCTCAATCTCTATCAACCGCGTAATCCCAAGATCGTCGCGCCGCCAGATGAATTCATAAACGAGAACCGCTTCGCCTTTCAGAACTCGATCGAGAAAACCGAGAATCCGTGGTTGTTGTTAAATCGTGAGTTTCCCGATGGAGCCATTCCGGTCATAGGTGATGCAAATTCACTGAATTACGTTCTCCACCTAAAAGTTGGCGATGACTTCGTCACGGATCAAGCACGACTGCGCGTTGTCGCCGCACTATCTGACAGCATCTTCCAAAGCGAGTTGATAATGTCGGAAAAGAATTTTCTCCGGCTGTTCCCCTCCGAACAGGGCTATCGATATTTCCTAATCGATGCCCCAAACGGAAGCGACGTGGCAACCGTATTGGAAGATCGTCTCTCAGATTTCGGCTTCGACGCTCAATCGACCGAAGAACGAATTGCGAGCTTTCATCGCGTTGAGAACACATATCTATCGACGTTCCAACTGCTCGGCGGACTCGGTCTCGCGCTCGGCACGCTGGGAATGGCTGCCGTCCTGTTAAGAAATGTTCTCGAACGGCGCCGGGAACTAGCCCTGATGCGCGCCGTGGGGTATAACTCTTCTCACTTCGCGGTAATGGTGATCACAGAAAACGTCCTGATGCTGTGCCTCGGCCTGGCGGTGGGATTTGTTTGCGCAATGCTCGCCATCGCTCCCGTGCTGTTTGAGCGTGGCGGCAAAGGTCCAAACATCTCGCTGGGTCTGCTGCTCCTGGCAATTCTAATTTCGGGCGCCACAGCATCACTCATCGCGACAGTCGCGGCCCTGCGTTCTCCACTACTGCCGGCACTGAGATCCGAATAACCCGTGTTGTAAAAAGGAAACCGAACATGAAACAGACCATTTTCATTCTTCTCGTCGGGATCTTCCTCGCAATCGGCTTCTTAGAAAAAAGCGCTTCAGCGGAAAACTGGCCGCAGTGGCGAGGGCCTGCGCTCAACGGCGTCAGCACCGAAAAAAACCTGCCGGTAAAATGGACCACGGAAGAGAACGTTGCTTGGAAAGTCGCGATGCCGGGGTGGAGCGGCTCGACGCCGATCATCTGGCGTAACCATATCTTTTTGAACGTCGCGGACAACGGTAACCTCTTCCTTTGGGCGGTCGATAAAACAAAAGGCGAGGTGCTTTGGAAGAAACCGCTCGGCGGCGGCGACGTTAAGATGCGCAAGCAGAACATGTCGTCACCTTCACCGGTAACAGATGGCCGCTCGGTCTACGTGATGACCGGCACCGGCGTCCTCAAAGGTTTCGATTTCTCCGGCAAGGAACTTTGGGGGCGCGACATTCAGAAAGAGTATGGCGAGTTCGGGTTGAACTGGGGCTACGCTTCCTCGCCGTTGTTGTTTGAAGACTCGCTTTACATCCAGGTTCTTCACGGAATGAAAACCGACGCGCCTTCGTACGTAATGCGTGTCGATAAGAAAACTGGCAAGACCCTGTGGAAAGTTGATCGACCGACGAACGCGATTCGCGAGTCGCCCGACTCCTACACGACACCGGCATTGCTGCGTCACGGCAACACAACCGAGATCGTGATCACCGGCGGCGACTGTGCCACTGGACACGACCCCGCCACCGGCAAGGAACTTTGGCGAGCCAATGGTCTGAATCCGGATAACCAGCAGTTCTATCGCATCGTCGCGTCGCCGATAGTGTTCAACGACATCATCTACGCGCCGACCCGCGTGAAACCGTTGCTTGCATTGAAAGTTGGTGGACGCGGAGACATCACAACGTCGCACCTGCTTTGGTCGTTTGCTTTTGGGCCCGACGTGCCGACGCCGGTGACGGACGGCAAGTATTTCTACGTCGTAAACGATCGCGGCATCATGTGGTGTCTCGACGCGCGAACCGGAGCGGAAATCTACGCCCAGCAACGTATCAAACCGGGAACGTACAGCGGTTCGCCGGTACTAGCCGATGGAAAGATTTACGTCACGAATGAAGACGGATTGACAACCGTGGTCCAGGCTGGTCCGGAGTTCAAGGTGCTGGCGGAGAATCCGCTGAATGATTACGTTCTAAGTTCGCCGGCGATCTCTGATGGCCGGATCTATCTTCGAACCGGTCAACATCTCTACGCGATTGGTAAAAAGTAACACGGATTGGAGCTAGTTTATGTGGCGGTCAGCAGTATTAATTGTCTTACTGGTGTTTGGTTCGAACGCGCAGGAGTCGCAACTCGGACGCGTTGAGTTTCCCACGTCCGGCTCTCCGCAGGCCCAGGCGCACTTCCTTCGCGGCCTCGCTGCCCTTCACTCCTTCTGGTACGAAGAAGCGGCCGAAGAATTTCGCGAGTCGACGAAGGTCGATCCTGACTTCGCGATGGGATACTGGGGCGAAGCGATGACGCACAATCATCCCCTCTGGTCTGAACAGGACCCAGCCGCCGCCCGGCTAGTGCTCGCGAAGATCAAAGACACGCCAAAACTGACCGAACGAGAGCGCGCGTATCTGAACGCTGTCAAAGTGTTATTCGGCGACGGCGACAAACGTGCACGCGACAATGCTTACTCCACTGCGATGGAGAAAATCTACCGCGCGTATCCCGACGATCTCGACGCGGCTGCTTTCTATTCTCTTTCGCTGCTCGGGCTCGTGCGAGGCGATGACAAGAGTTATCGATTGCAGGCGCGCGCCGGCGCCATTGCACTCGACGTCTACCAGAAAAACCCGAACCATCCAGGCGCGGCTCACTACATCATTCACGCTTTTGACGATCCGGAACACGCGATTATCGCGTTACCGGCGGCGCGACGTTACGCCAGCATCGCACCCGAAGCTCATCACGCCCGGCACATGCCATCGCACATTTTTCTGCAACTCGGAATGTGGCCCGAGACTGCGGCTTCGAATGAAGCCGCGTGGGAATCCTCCGACGCGTGGATGAAACGAAAAAAACTTCCGATCAGCGTCCGCGACTACCACAGTTTGCACTGGCTGTTGTACGCATACCTTCAGCAGGGCCGATATAAAAAAGCAGAGGAGTTGTTATCGTTGATGAAGAAGGTGATGTCGGAGTCAACGTACGACAACAAGCTGCGGCCGGGTTATTACGAGAACAACTGGGCCAACATGGCGGCGGCTTTCATTGTCGAAACCGAAGCGTGGAACCGCGCGAACGAACTCCTGCCCGTAGGCAAACCTCGTACTGAACAAACAGGGATGAACGGAATGCATGGTGCAAGCCATGATGCGACTATCCGTACCTCGATGGCCAGCCAGCAACTACCGGCCTTTATTCATGGTTTAGTGGCAGCGGCTAAGGGCGCAATTATCGAGGAGGGTTCGCTGCGGTCGGTAAATGAACTCGAAATCCAGGCACTTTCCGCTTCGATGCACAAGAATCACGCAGCCGCGATTGATCTCATGAAGAAGGCGACGGCACTTGAAGAAGAGAGAGGTGCGCCGTATGGACCACCATCGCTCATCAAGCCGTCGCATGAACTTTTTGGCGAGATTCTGTTGCGGGCCGGACAGCCCAAAGAAGCGGCCGAGAAGTTTCAAGTCTCGCTGCTGCGCCAACCAAATCGCGCACGCTCGCTGTTAGGTCTGGCACGCGCCTACTCACAAAGTGGCGATCGTGCCGCAGCCGTTGCTGCTTACACCAAACTTCTCGATCAGTGGAAAGAAGCAGACGCGGACCTCGCAGAATTACGCGAAGCCCGCGACTATCTGAAACTAAAATAGCGGGTACGGATTACTTCTGCCGCACGTCGTACGCGTAAATCGTATCCTGATCGCGGATGTACAACCGTCCGCCGGCGACAACCGGATGCGTCCACGTCGGTAACTCACCCTGCTGAATGCGGAATCGTCCCTTCTCAACGTATCCAGTCGGCGTTGCTTCGACCAATCCAATCACACCTTGCTCGCTGAAGCAGTACAAACGTCCATCAGCGTAAACGAGCGATCCCTTTCCAACACTGCGATCGCGCCACGCGATTTCGCCGGTGTCAAACTTGATTGCCGTTAGAATCGAGCTCGAGAATCCGTACAGATGATCGCCTACCAACACTGAGCTACTGTGATGGTTCCTCATATCTTTGCTAAACCAGATCTCCTGTGCAGTACCATCAGGCTTGATTTCGACAACACCACCTCCCGTCCCGTAATCAGATGAGATGAACACGCGGTTCCCGCGCGCAACCGGCGTCGCAGCGTTCGCCACATTGTTTGACGGCCGGGCATACTCCCATAACAATCGTCCATCCTTCAGATCCAGGCCCACTGCCCGTTCTTGCGTAAAGAAAACGACCTGCGGGACACGATTAATCTCAACAGGAATTGCCGACGAATAGCCGGCCTTATCGCTCTGACTCTTCCAGATCAACGAACCGTCGTTCTTGTTCAGCGCGACAATCGACGCACCGGGTCCGCCCGCGTTCACCAGCAGTTTGTTACCGACAATCAGCGGCGACTCGCTGATGCCCCACGTAATGTTGCGAGCACCAAACTCCCGCAGGATGTTCTTGGTCCAAACAATCTTCCCGGTGCCGGCATCGAGGACCGAAAGATCGCCGTTACCGCCGAGCGCATAAACTCGATCACCATCTACCGTGGGCGTGCCTCGTGGTCCATCACCACGATCGTTGTGAAAGGCACCGCTTGGATGTGCGGTGGCCCATGCTTCTTTTCCAGTGGCAACGTCAAACGCGATGACAAACTCACGATCGCCGCGCAAGCCCATGGTAAACAACTTTCCATTCGCGAGTGAGAAAGACGAATAACCGCGTCCAGCGCCGGCTGCTTTCCATACCAACGGCGGACCTTCGGTGGGCCACTGTTTCAGTAATCCTGTCTCTTTCGACAGTCCGTCACGATTTGGGCCACGCCACTGCGGCCAATTTGCATTGGATTGGGCAAGAGATACGCTCGCCACACTCATTAAGAGCAACAACACCCGCATAGTTCGCATGATCGATAACTCCTTATCCGTGTTATTTGGTTACGACTGTGGTTTGAAGTACAGGACCAAACCACCACCTAACGCAGCCAAAACAAAACCTAAATAGAGCAACGGATTTGGGGAGGTTTTGGGAGGATGCAGCCACATCGAATAGAGCACGTTTACCAGCGGCGCGCCCGCAAAAACCAGCGGCATGACGTAAGTTGGTAAGCCACCGTTGCGAAACGCGAAGATGATGCAAACGGCGCCGGCCGCGCCTAACAAGCCCGCGAGAGTCGCACCTATCGAGCCTTTCATCGAAAAGCCGTTGAGCTGTCCCTGCGATGAGAGGGTGACGACCGGCACGAGCACTCCGATCAAAAAGTAAGCGACGCCCACACACAACAAGGCCCGCATCGGATTACCAAGCTCAACCTGTCCGCGGTGCAACGCAGGACCATAAAGTCCCCACGACAATGCCGCTCCAAGAGCAAAAATGACCCAGAGCATTCAAGTCCTCCGAAGTTGGTTTCAAGCTCCCGCAAAGGCGCGAAGACGCAAAGTGATTACTCCTTCTCTATCTCTTTGCGCCCCTCGCGCCTTTGCGGGAAATTCGTCTTACGGAACTGAAACTCCAAAAAGCTTTCCGCCGTAATGTCTACATCCTTGATTGCGGGCATTCTAGCAGTCAGTTTCCGAATTGAATAGACAATTAGCAAATTACAAAGGGATTTGCTAAGGTCTGCGATCAATCGTTGGACCTCCAAAATTTCGAACGGGAGCACTGAATCTTGAAGTCGACTTTACGAATTCCCTTCCTGCTCGTTCTGTCTCTATTGTTCGCCCTGCCTGTCCTTGCGCAAACGCATCGCGCGTCGGTGCGGGGAACTCTATACGACTCGAACAAAGCAGTGATAGCGGGCGCCACAGTTACCTTAACGAATACCGGTACGCAAGAATCACGCACGATGACGACGAGCGAGGATGGAGCTTTCGCGATTTCTTCGCTCCCTCCCGGAGCGTATCACCTCGAGGTCCAAGCCGTGGGCTTTAAAAAATTTAGTCAACGCATTGACTTACTCGTCAATGAAGTTCTCCAACGAGACCTGACGTTGATTGTCGGAGAACCCACAGGCGGAGAATTGACTATTGAAGAACCGTCGAAAATTAAGTTAAAGACCGACTCTGCCTCACTAGGTACCGTGATCGAAAACCGACAGATCACAGGACTCCCGCTCGACGGCCGCAACTTTTACGAATTAAGCCTGCTCGTTCCCGGTGCGGTACCACCCGCGCAGGGATCGGCGGGTTCAGTTCGTGGAGACTTCGCGTTCAGTGTCAACGGCGCGCGTGAAGACGCCAACAACTTCCTGCTCGACGGTGTTTACAACATCGATCCGAAACTGAACACGTTTGGCGTCCGTCCGTCGGTTGAAGCGATCCGCGAGTTTGAAATGTTGACGAGCACCTACGACGCCTCATTTGGGCGCAATCCGGGTGCGCAAGTGAACGTCATTCTCAACTCCGGAACGAATGATTTTCACGGTTCTGTATTCGAGTTTCATCGCAACGCCGCGCTCGACGCTCGAAACTTCTTCGCGCCCGCGGGTGAGCCGAAACCGAAATACCTGCGCAACCAGTTTGGCGGTGCGATTGGTGGTCCAATCGTGAGCGATCGCACGTTCTTCTTCGCGGATTACGAAGGCACGCGGTCGCGCGAGGGAATCACACGAATCACAAACGTCCCCACCGCGGAAGAGCGAATCGGTAACTTCTCGAACAGTGTTTTCGGCGTTCCGACAAACCCATTCACGGGCATGCCGTTCGACGGCGGTATCATCCCTGATTTCTTCATCCATCCCGTCGGCCGAGCGATTGCAGCGCTTTATCCTTTACCGAACCGCTTTGTTCCGTTTCAGAATTTCGTCGCGTCGCCAACTCAGCGCGACGACAACGACAGTTTTGATGTGCGCATCGACCATCACGTGACCGACCGAACTCAACTGGCTTTCCGGTACAGTTTCGGCGATCGCGATCTGTTCGAACCGTTTACTGGTCCATCATTTTCCGCGGTCCCTGGTTTCGGCGATTTCGTGAAGCGACGCAGCCAGAACGGCATGGTTGCACTGACGTGGGTGTTGACACCCAATCTCGTTAATGAAACGCGCGGCGCATTTAGTCGCGTAGCTGCGGCGGTGACTCAGGAAGCGAGCGTTTTGAATTCCGAGGTGGGCCTGCCCACAATTTCACCGCGTCCACGCGACCTGGGCTTGAGCTTTATTACAATCACCGGCTATTCACCGCTCGGTGACGAAGGTAACAACCCGCAGAACAGCGTCACGAACGTTTACCAGTTGCTGAACAACTCCAGCTACACACACGGCAACCACTTGTTCAAGTTCGGCGCGGACATCCGCATTTCCCAGCAGAACGCTTTTCGTGACGTCGAGTCGCGCGGACGTCTTCAGTTTTCGCCGTTCTTTCAACTGACCGGAAATGCGCTCGCGGATATGCTGTTCGGGTTTCCGTTGCTGACGAGCGTTGCGCGCGTCGACAACCCGCAACAGATCCGGACCGAGAGTTACAACTTCTTCCTCAACGACAGTTGGCGCGTCACGCCGCGCCTGACGCTCACCGCGGGATTGCGTTACGAATACAATTCGCCCCCGGTTGACGCCGAGGATCGCGCGACCGTTTTTGATCTCGACACGCGTAACATCGTCGCAGTCGGAACAAACGGCGTCCCGCGCAGCGGCTTTGAAGCTGACAAAGACAATTTCGCGCCGCGTGTCGGTTTTGCGTGGTCCATCGGCGAGAACGTTGTCCTGCGCGGTGGCTATGGTATTTACTATGATCAGTCGCCGCTGGCGCCCGCTGAGTCGCTCTACTTCAACTCGCCATTCTTTGACAACAACATTTTCTTCTCGCTGCCCGGACTGCCGTTGACATTGAGCGATCCGTTCCCGGCGTTCTTCCCATTCCCTTTACCAGACTCGGCGCTCGCGATTCAGCGCGATCTACGCACGGGCTACATGCAGCATTGGAACTTCAACATCGAACAGCAGATCGGAAGTAAGACTGTTTTGGAAGTAGCGTACGTCGGTTCGAAAGGAACAAAACTCTTAACAGCTCGCGACATCAATCAACCGCAGCCACAAGTTCTGCCTCCGGGACTGCCCTTTGTCCCCCGCCCCGATCCGCGTTTCGACGACATCGATCTGCTTGAATCACGCGGCAATTCGAATTACCACGCGCTTCAAACACGCTTTCAACAACGGCTTTTTCACGGCTTAACTTCGCTCGTCTCGTACACCTGGTCCAAGTCGATCGACGACGCTTCAAACTTCTTCAGCAGCGCTGGAGATCCGAACTTCCCGCAGAATAGTTTCAACGTCGCCGCCGAACGTGGCCGTTCAAACTTCGACGTGCGTCATCGGTTGTCGCTCAGCTATTCGTACGCGTTTCCGTTCGGCAAGGGGCGTCAGCATCTCGCTGACGACGGCTGGGTCTCGACGTTGTTAACCGGGTGGGAAACTCACGGCATCATCACATTACAGTCAGGCCGTCCGTTTACCGTGGCCCTGCTTTCGGAACTCGACAACAGCGGCACCGGGCGTTCGATCCTCGGCTTTGGCGCTAATGATCGGCCAAACGTCGCCGGCAATCCGGAACTATCAAATCCAACACCCGATCGGTGGTTTAACACCGCGGCGTTTGCGTTTCCACCACCGGGAACGTTTGGCAATGCGGGAAGAAATATTTTGGATGGACCAGGTTTTCAGAACGTGAATGCGTCGCTGCTGAAGAACACGTCGCTAACCGAGCGCTTGAACTTGCAGTTCCGTGCTGAGGTCTTCAACCTCTTCAATCATCCAAACTTCAACCTGCCCGATAACTTCCTGGGCTCGCCGACGTTCGGACGGATCTCGTCGGCCCGAGATCCGCGGCACATTCAGTTTGGGTTGAAGTTGTTGTTTTAGTCGCCGGAAGGTTGCGACTGCTGATCGTCGTAGGATTTATACTTCGCTGAAAGCAGGAGATCAGCCTCGTCGGGCGTCGGCACTTGCGGAACCATGGTCCCGTCGACCTGCTCGTAAAGAGGTGGCGGGATTTCCGCGAACTCCGACATTGGAGTATAAACCTGGTCCACGCCTTCCCTGAACACATCACCAATCAGCAGGTTTATGATGTGGACCCGCTCCTCAGGATACTTACGCAGGAAACCCGAAAAGCTGAAATCTTCGTTGTAGAACGCGTATACAAGCTTCCGCATCGACTCGATACCGCGATCGAGTTTCGCCTGGTACTGTCTCAACCGTTCGGCGGAAAAATCGTCATGATTGAAAGCGTCGTGAATAGCGTCAGCGGCAAGCTCGGCCATCTTCAGCGCCAACAGGACGCCGGAAGAGTAGATCGGATCGAGAAAACCGTACGCGTCGCCGATGATAATGAAACCGTTACCGGCGTTCTGTTTTGAACGATAGGAGTAATCAAGAATCGAATAGATCTTGTCCACGCGCTCGCCTTCGGCAACTCGCTTGTGGCATGGCGGACACTTCTCGATCTCTTCGTGGTAGATCTTCGCGAGATCCTGACCGCGGCCCTGCACCAGGTACTCGGGATCAGCGACGATACCAACGCTTGTAATATCGTTCTCGAGCGGGATGTACCAGAACCAACCGTTGCTTCCTTTTTCCGTTCGCAGCACCAGCGTCGCGCCGCCGTTAAGATCCGGTTCTCGATGTGCGCCTTTCCAATAGGAGTAAAGGACAGCTTTCTTCAACTTCGGATCGCGCACACGCCAGCGAAACTTGTTCGAGAGCATCGCCGTCTGTCCGGTGGCATCGACGACCACTTTGGCGAAGAACTTCTGGCGCGAGCCGTCCTGCATCTGCACTTCCACACCGACGGCCTGGTCTCCTTCAAACAAAACCTGCTTGACCAGTACACCCTGATGGACCACGGCGCCTGAATCGGCAGAGTGTTCGATCAGCAACTTGTCGAACTCAGCGCGCGTCACCTGCCAAGTTACGGCGCTCTCGTGATGCACCGATTCGAAGAAATAGAATGGCCGCGATTCTTTGCCAGCGGCGTTGGCAAACTGCACGCTATACTTCCGCACGAACGGGCTGGCCTTTAACTTGTCGAGCAAACCCATGCGCCGGAAGGTCCAGTACGTGTCAGTCATCAGCGATTCGCCGATGTGATGACGAGGAAAAATCTCCTTCTCGAACAGAATTACCTGGCGCCCTTCGCGTGCCAACATGCTGGCAACGGAACTGCCTGCGGGTCCACCACCCATTACTATGACGTCGTAGTTATTTGTATTCATGCGTAGCGTACGGTTCTCAATTCAGGTTCAAAAAACTCCGGAAGAAAGCCATCCACCTCTAACAGGCCGCGTCGAGTAAGCTCGATGGCGCCGTTTTCGCGCCCCAGCAATTCGTCAGCGGCGAGTTTTTCATAGACTTGAAGAAACTCCTTCCAAACATCCACTCCATATTTCTTTTGGAAGTAACCGGTATCAAGCGCGCCGGTTTTTAGTTGCAGCACCATCTCGCGAATGAGTCGCTGCTTGGGAGTTAGTGAAACGGCCCGCAAAAGCGGCAGGCGGTCTTCGTTAAGGATGCGCACATACTCCTCGAAGTTGTGCGCGTTCTGAAAGTTTACACCCCCGAAATGTGAAAACGACGAGACGCCAATCCCGATCATGTCGCCCCCGTGCCACAACGCGTCGCGGTAAATGAAGCGACACGTTTTCTTTTGTGTGGCCACGATATCCGACCCGGCAATTTCGTAATCGTGAGCAAGAAACTCTTCGAACGCGTAGTTGAGCCAGCCGCGTTTCGTGGCCCAGTCGGCGATGGGCGACTCCATCCCCTTTTTCAGGATATCCTGCGATATCACCGTATTGTAAGGAAGCTCCATCTGGTAAATGGTGACGGAGTCGGGTGACAGTTCCAGCGTTTTTCGAACGGCTTCGCGCCACTTGTCTTCGGTCTCACCGACCATCCCGACGATCAGATCGACGTTGATTTGCGGAAAGTCGACAGCGCGGGCCCACTCATAAGCGCGATAGATCTCCGGCGATAGATGAGCCCGACCGTTAGCGGCAAGAATCTCGTCGTCGAAATGTTCGATACCGAGACTAAGGCGGGTCACGCCGATGTCTTTCAGTGTTTCCAGTTTCGACTTTTGCAACGTGCCGGGCTCGCATTCGAACGTGACTTCTTCCGCGTTCTCCCACGTCACGTGCTTGTTCAGCCCGTCGACGAGATAGTGCAATTGTCTTTCGCTGACGTACGACGGTGTGCCCCCACCGAAGTACGCAAAGCGTAACTGCCGGCCCTGAAAGGCAGGCGTACGACTGTAGAGTTCGTTCTCCTTAATTAAGGCGTCGAGATAGACCTCGATCTCGGAGGCCTTCTTGTCGGTATAAACCTTGAAGTAACAGAAGAAGCAGCGCTTGCGGCAAAACGGAATGTGAATATAAAGGCCCAGCGGATCATCTACTCTCGCTGGTCGATTCAACGCTGCGAGGGCGTCCGAAACGAACTCCGGCTTCCACTGTGAGAAGGGCGGATAGTTCGAAACAAAATAATTCCCGACTTCCGTTCTGGTTGGAGTTTCTACAGTCATTTAAAACGCGCCTGAGGCGCAAACTCTGCAAACTTAGCATCAATGCAGGCGACTGAGCAATCAGGGGTTACTACGAGTCCTCGGGCTAACGTCTTAAATTGGAAAAGTTAACTCTCGGCACTCGGCGAGTTCTCCGCGCTCTCTGCGCTAACCTGAATTCTTAAACGCAGAGAACTTGAGAGAACGCAAAGGTCGCAGAGAAGACCCGCACTTCCCACTCAATTCATAGGTTGCGCGTTTACAAGTTCACGTTGTATAGAGAACCGATGCCCCCGCAAAGCGGATCTAAAATTTCCGATCTAAAGCACTATTTACCCTACGTGCTACTAATCATCGTTTTTATCGCCGGGGTTTGGTTAATACTCACCCTCGGGGCGCAACTCAATACCAGGCCGCAGCCTTACATCACCAGTGCCGGCTCAATCTCCACTTTGACGAGCGGTCTCAAAGAAAACTTCCGCAATCCACTCAGTGTCCTCCTGCTCCAGATCATCGTCATCATCATTATGGCGGGTCTGTTCGGGAGGCTGTTCCGGCGGCTCGGCCAACCCCCGGTGATGGGCGAGATGGTCGCCGGGATCGTGATGGGACCTTCCGTGCTGGGGTTCTTTTTTCCGCAGGCGATGTCGTTTATCTTTCCGCAATCATCGCTGGAGACGTTGCGGCTGTTGAGTCAGATTGGCGTCGTACTATTCATGTTCGTGGTCGGGATGGAGCTGAACGTGCAACACGTGCGTGAGAAGGGTTCGGCGGCCGTAATGATCAGTCATGCGAGTATAATCGTGCCGTTCCTGCTCGGCTCAGGACTTTCGCTGTTTCTATATCAAGAACTGGCGCCGCCTGAAACCTCTTTCAGCGCATTTGCGTTATTCATCGGGGTGGCGATGAGCATCACCGCCTTTCCAGTGCTGGCACGAATACTGGACGATCGCGGGTTGACGCAAACGTCTCTCGGCTCAATCGCTTTAACGTGTGCCGCTGTCGACGATGTCACTGCGTGGTGCATTCTGGCGCTGGTGATCGCTATCGTAAATGCCACCGGAGTGGTCGTTTCGTTAGCGACGGTGATGTTCACTTTGCTCTTTGCACTGGCTATGCTGTTCTTTGTGCGAGCGTGGTTGGACCGCATGGTCAAGGAAACGCCGAGCTCGACGTTGCATAGTCGACGTTTGATCGCAGGCATGCTGGGATTTGTGCTCGCCTGCGCGCTGATCACCGAGACGATAGGAATTCACGCGTTGTTCGGAGCCTTTATCGCGGGCGTCGTGATGCCATCGTCGATCGATTTTCGTAATTTTCTGAAAGACAAACTCGAGACTTTTAGTTCCGCTGCGTTGCTTCCGCTGTTCTTTGCGTTTACTGGTTTGCGCACCCAGGTTAGTTTGCTCAACGACTGGCAAAGCTGGGCGTTGTGCGGCGTGATTATTCTCGTCGCGATCGCCGGCAAGCTGGGCGGCAGTATGTTGATGAGCCGTTGGACCGGCATGAGCTGGTCTCAGTCGTTTGCGATTGGTGCGTTGATGAATACGCGAGGATTGGTGGAACTGGTGGTGCTGAATATCGGGTACGACCTGGGAATTCTTTCGGGTCGTATCTTCGCGATGATGGTGTTGATGGCGCTCGTGACGACCTTCATGACTGGACCCTTGCTTTCGCTGGTCAAGACGGAGCACCGGGCGACGCGGGTTGCGGAAGCTATTTGAGTTTTGTGTCGTTTTGAAAAAGGAGATCCGACCAATGGCAAGAATAACGTTGCTAACGATTGCTGCCGTTCTCTTTGTCTCAATAGTCGGCTCGGCTGTCTTTAAGCAGCCGAGCTGTGCCTGTGCGCGCGACGTCCGAACCTCTGCGTCTGCGGTCGACAAACCGAACTTCGCTGGTTCATGGACCATGGATCGAGCGCGCAGTTTCGGCCTGCCCGGCAACATGAACCAGACGATGACCGTCACTCAGAAAGACGATCAGATTGACGTGGAAACAAAACTGATCCAGCCTGGCAACGAGAGAGTACAGAAAGATACTTACATCCTCGATGGCAAGGAACACGACTTCACGCCGCCGGTACCGCCGAACGCGCCTGCCGGCCAACCCGCGCCAAAAGGAAAGCGGACGGCCACGTGGTTGCCGAGCGGAAACGGCATCACCGTGACCGACGTGACTACCGCGGAGACTGCAAAAGGTCCTGTAACAACTCAGATCGTCCGGAAATGGACGATGTCCGGTCCAGGCGAGCTCGTGATCGACATGTACGTGGATAACCCGCAGATTTCGTACGAAGCGAAGCGCATCTTCAAGCGCTCGTAGACGACGGTTTAGCGGCAGTCAGCGGACAACTCGAGACTTACAATGGCCGGGGGCAAACTCTTCGATCAGAAGATGAACTAAGCGCGGCTTTCTCCTGCGAAGTCAGCATCTGGGCCTGTTTCTGTACTGATCAAAAAGTGAGCGCATCGCGATTCGAATCTCTCGACATTCGACGCTAACGTCAGCATAATAGGCCGGATTTAGTCGCGTCGATCTTCGTATTCCACGGTCGCTCAATTCTCCCGGTGAAACCAGCCCTCGTAAAGATTCTTGCGTCAATCGTGATCGGGTTGCTTCTCCCGCTGATGTTGTATCGCCTGAAAGTCAACCCGTGGACGGAGCCGGTGAGGTACTGGGGCGTGTTTCTGCTCTGCTTCGGAATCGCCTACCTGGTCTATAAATACCGGCACCCAGGCCAAGATCGGATTTCCTTCAGAACTCACTTGATAAACTTCATGATCTCGCTTCTGGCGTTGTGCGTTATCGCAGTCGTGTACCTGCTGATCCTCGCGACGCTGGCGACTGTCGTTTAAGTTGCTTTTATCCCGTTCACGGCCCTATTACCTGCTAACCCAGTAGACAACCTCCCGCAAAGAGTCCCACGTCAGTTTTCCTGTCCCCAGAGACTAGCTCCCGACAATCGCGGACGCCTCCCAGGGCACAGAGATACAGACTTTACGCCTTACGAAGTTCTGAACTATTCTCCGGCGATGCTCGAACTCACTATCGCCCAAGCTTCCGACTTGCTGTGCCGGAAAGAGATCTCGCCAGTGGATCTCACCAACGCCTGCCTGGCTCGCATCGAACAGCTCAATCCAACCCTTAACGCATTTATCACTGTCATGCATGACAGCTCCTTGGCTCAGGCCCGCGCGGCGGAGAATGAAATCCGCACCGGTGGCTGGCGCGGACCGTTGCACGGAATTCCGATCGGGCTCAAAGATCTGATTGACACGGCTGGAACAAAGACGACGTGCGGTAGTGCTTTGTTTGCCGAACGCGTTCCAACGGAAGATGCGGAAGTCGTGCGACGCTTGAAGGCCGCGGGCGCGGTGTTGATCGGCAAACAGAACATGCAGGAGTTTGCATGGGGCGGCACGTCTGCGTCGTCTTATTACGGCCCTGTGCGCAATCCGTGGGACGTTGAGCGAATCGCCGGTGGATCTTCGGGCGGCTCGGCTGCATCGGTCGCGGCGGGACTGTGTTTCGGCGCGATCGGATCTGACACCGGCGGTTCGGTGCGTGAACCGGCTGCGTTCTGCGGATTAGTGGGTCTGAAGCCGACGTACGGCCGCGTAAGTACACGCGGCGTGTTCCCGCTCTCGATATCGTTGGACCATGTCGGCCCACTGTGCCGGACGGTAACAGATACGGGTCTGATTCTTCAGGTGATCGCCGATGATGTCAGCCTTTCTCCGCCTATCGAAACAAAACCACGGATTGGGATCGCGCGACGGCTGTTCTGTGATGATCTGGATTCGGAGATCGAAAGCGCCTTCGACGTCGCGTTAAAAGAGATCAGTGTTCTGGTTTCGGATATAAGGGAGATCGATCTGCCACCAACGCCGACTGCTGTACTGGGACCGGAAGTCTACGCGTTACACGCAAATCACTTCGCGACAACGCCGGAGAAGTATGGACGCTGGATGCAGGAACGCTTGAAACAAGCAGCTGCAGTGAATGTTATGGCTTACGTTGAAGCGCGGCAGGAGCTCGATCGAGTACGGCGCGTAATCGAAGACGTGTTCGCGGAAGTTGACTTCGTGCTGACACCAACGACGCCAGTGCCGCCGATCACCATCGAGCAAGCGCTGAGCATGTCGCCCGATCCGGCGGGTGAGTTATGGTTGAGAAACACTCGCCCGTTCAATGCCTATGGGGTGCCGACGATCTCTGTCCCGTGTGGTTTCACACGCATCGGTCTACCGATCGGTCTGCAAATCGCTGGACCAAAATTTGGCGAAGCAAGCCTGTTGACGTTTGCTCACGCTTACGAGCAATCGACTCTTTGGCATAAACGTACTGCCACCGTGCTTTAGCGCGCCGAGATATCGTATGCGGCCATTTCTGTTGCATTGCGCACCAACAATCGCCCGTCAGCGATCGCGGGGTAGTTCCACGTCCGGCCCTGAAGCGCCGCGAAGCGCGCTACTTCGGTGTACTTGTCAGGCGACGCTTTGATCAGCGCTACCTCGCCGGTGTCGCCGTGTGTAACTATCAAGTGACCGCTTGCGAGTATCACTTGCCCGTAGCCGAAACGTCCTTCTTTCCACTTGCGCTCGCCGCTATTCACGTCGAGACATACGAGAATCCCCTCGTCGAGCCCGTAAACGTAACCGTTATGAAGAACCGAGCTGTTGAACTTGTTCTTCATGTTGGTGTTTTCCCAGATCGTCGCCGGCGTGAACGTGTTTCCGTTCGCTTTCAACTCGACCAGCGCCGCACCCTTTCCATAGCCGGACGAGATAAAGAACCGATTTCTGTCGACGACAACGGGTTGCGAAACGTTGATCCCCATGTCAGTGTCCCACGGATAACTCCACAGTAACGATCCGTTCTCCGGAGTGAGACCAACTACGCGCAGCGAACTTACCACTACGATCTGACGGCGGCCGCCCAATTCCACGAGCATTGGAGAAACGTAAGCCTGGCGATCGTCGAGCGCCTTCCACACCGGCGCACCATTCATCTTGTTGTAAGCGACTACTGACTTACCGCCGCCTCCACCCGGAAGGACGATCACCTTGTCGTCGACGATAAGCGGCGACGCCGCTTGGGCCCATTGCAGGTTCGAGGCCTGGTTTTCGCTAAGAATGTTCTTGGACCAAATGACGGCGCCGGTATTTGCATCGAGGCACTTCAGCTCGCCCGTGGCGCCGAGCGCATAGACGCGGCCCTGGTCCCACGTCGGAGTTGATCTTGGACCATCGCCAGTGCTATCCGTGTACTCTGCGTTCCATCCCTGCGTCCAGAGTTCGCGACCGGTCGCGAGATCGTAAGCTGCGACCACTTCCTGTCGGCGTCGCTGCTCGATCGTGTATGCCTTTCCGTCGGCAATCGCGAACGATGCGTAGCCGATGCCGACTGGTTGTTTCCACAGCACTGGCAAACCGTTCGCGGGCCATGAAGTCGAGACATTTTGGTCATACTTGCCGTCTCGACGCGGTCCGCGGAAGTTGGTCCAGTAGTTTCGTGAAGGCGCGGCGGGTGTGGCTCCACCCGCTGCGGGCGAAGCGGAGGCACTGGGTTGCGCTACGGGACTCGCAGTAGCGGCCGCTGTGGCCGGCAGAGGATTGGCGGCCTGCTCCTGTCGATGTGCTTCGACGCGGTCGTACTGATCCTCATTACCCCTCAACCTGCTCCAATAGTCGTATGCGTAGAGATATCCAATGGCTATCAACACAACCGCAAGAGTGGCGATGATTTTCCTTTTTACAGACGCGGAATTGAGCCAGATCAGCACCAATCCGACAGGCGGCAGTACGATCGCGGCGATGATTGCGATGGTGGTCGACTTGTACCACGGCACAGACTCTTGGTGCTCAAACATAAAGGCAAGCTCCCTTTCAATCGTTCCTAACTGTTGGACGTTCGGGTTAACTATTTATTAACGCCAGAGAATTATTAACGTTAGACGCCGCGCTGACAAGAATGTTTCCGCTGTTATCTTTTAGTTATTTGGCGATGCAGTAGAGGTTGCGCTTGCCACGGATGAAGATTCTTCCGCCGGAGATGGCGGGCGAGGCGAAAACCGGTTCGCCGACCAGTTGGTCGACTAGTTGGTGTTTTGGGCCCGCTGTGATGAGAAACCTGTCGCCATCCTGGCTGGTTATCAGGATTTTTCCTTCAAATGCCACCGGCGACGCGAAGAAGATCGAAGACGCGGTCAGGAAACTTGACGACTTGATTGTTGATGACGTGTTTGACGGCCGCGGCTCCGGAATCACTGCGCCTTCAATGGCAGTCGTAAGGAAGACTCTGTTACTCCAAACAATCGGTGACGAATGCCCGCGGCCAGGAATCGCCGCCTTCCATTTGATGTTTTTTGTGGGAGTCCACTCGAGCGGAAGATTTTTCTCGTCAGAAACACCCTGGCCGCGTGGACCACGCCACTGCGGCCAGTTGTCTAAAAAAGTTAAAGCACAAACGATGAGGACCAGAGCACCCACAGACCCACCGATTGGTAGCGTTTAACTGCCGATCGCGTAAAGGTTCTTCTCTCCGCGAATGTAGATCCGTCCATCGGCCATGGCTGGTGACGCATAAACCGGCTCGCCAACAGAGTTAGTGCCGATGATCTCATGCTTTGGACCAGCCTTGACGATGAACGTATCGCCATCTTCGCTTGTCATCAGGATCTTCCCGTCGAAGGCCACCGGCGACGCGGTAAATGTCGCCGGAATCGGAATGCGGCCGCCTTCATACTTTACCTCGCCGGTCTTCGCGTCGATGCACGTTAAGATCCCACGGTCGGTCGTCAGATAAAGATAGTCGCCGTACAGAATGGGAGACGGCACATAGGCTGTGCCTTTAGCGTACTTCCAAGGCACGTTCGGAGTGCCAGTCAGATCGCCGCTGCTTCCGAGACGAATCGCCATCGCGATCTTCGCCGGAAAACCGGCCACAAGGTAGACAAACTCGCTGTTCGCTACCGGCGACGGAATGGCATTACTTTCCACGCCTTTGTGCGTCCAAAGTTCTTTGCCTGTCGCCGGATCATAGGACACGATCGACTCGGTTCCACTCGCAATCAGTTCCGCGCGCTTCGCTGTTTTGACCAGCAACGGCGTGGACCAGCTTACCTGGACCTTTCGCGGCGTCTTCCACACTTCTTTCCCCGTCTTCTTATCAAGCGCGACGATGTACGACGCTGTGCCATTCTCTTCGTCGCACTGCACGATCACCAGATTCTCGAAAAGAATCGGCGACGTGCCGGTGCCCATGCCGACCGTACCCATCTTTCCAAGGTCAGCCTTCCACGCAAGCTTGCCGTTGAAGTCGTAAGCGTAAATCCCCTCACTGCCGAAAAAGGCGTAGACGAGTTTTCCGTCCGTCGCGGGTGTTGAAGCGGCGTACGAACTCTTGCGATGACGATCGTCGTACGGCGTTCCTTCGAAAGCTACTGCTTGCCAAAGGATCTTGCCGGTGTCGCGGTTGAGCGCGATCACTTTGAACGTGTGTTTCTTATTTGCGCCGATGCTGTCAGGATGAACAAATTCTTTGTCACCCATCATGTGCTTCGGGGCTTTGGCTCCCTCCACCACCTCACCCTCAATCGCGGTAGTCACAAAGATCTTGTTGTCCCAAACGATTGGCGACGAATGGCCGCGACCGTCAATCGGAGTTTTCCACTTGATGTTCCTGGTAGTACTCCACTGGGCCGGCAAGTTTTTCTCCGTGGAGATCCCAGAACCATCGGGACCGCGCCATTGTGGCCAATTACCCGCGGCTGACGAACCCGTCGTCGCGATTCCCAACGAGATGGCAGCGATAAGAGCAAGACTGATTCGGCGTGTTAGTTTCACAGCATTCATCCTTTGAATTTATTTTTTCGAAACGGGCGTCTCGCCAAAAGCAAAAAGGTGAGAGACAGTGCGAACGATTACGAGGCCGTCGGAGATCGCGGGCGTCGCCATCATCACTTCACCAACCGGGTTCTTGGCCAGCAACTCGTATTTCGGCCCCGCCTTCACCACGAAAACGTCACCATCCTCGCTGGACAAGTAAATCTTTCCGTCGGACGCAACGGGAGAAGCGGTAAAAGCGCCGCCCGTGCCGCCGAGTCGCTCCTGGTAAACCCGCTCGCCTGTCTTCGCGTTGTAAGCAGTGAAGACACCCTGGTTCGAACAGGTATAAAGCAGATCGCCGTAGACGATCGGAGTCGGCATGTATGGGCCGCCGCGTTGTTTGCTCCAGGCGATGAATTCATTCGTCTCCTGTTTGTCCTGCAACGAAAGATCACCGCTGCCACCCGGTTTTATGGCATAAATCGGCTGAATCGGAGCATAACCACTAGTCACGAAGATCAGACCGTGTGCCACGAAGGGCGTCGGCGTCGTGATTTCAGACATCGGTCCGATTTTCCATAACTCTTTACCGGTTATCGGATCATAACCACGAATTGCCTTCGCTCCCGTGGTTACGAGCTCGGCGCGTGGCGCGCCTTCGTAAACAGTCGGCGAGCCCCAACCAGGGAGCTCTCCCTGTCGCGGCGTCTTCCAAACGAGTTTGCCGCTCTTAATGTCGTAAGCGGCGACGAACGAGTCCTTTTGAATGTCGGCCTGAATGATCACCAGGTTCTTGTAAATGATCGGAGAGCTGCCGTACTCCCATTGGTAATCGACATCGTAGAACCAACCGGCGTCGAGCACGCCAACATCCTGTTTCCATAACAACTTTCCGTTCAGGTCATAGGCATAAAGGCCTTCCGATCCAAACATCGCGATTAAGTACTTGCCGTCCGTAACTGGCGTAGCGGCAGCGTGCGTCGACTTCGGATGCCGCTTAATCTTGGGAATGCCTTCGTAAGCAACTCGCTCCCAAAGGATCGTGCCTTTCTGTTTGTCGAGTGCGTAAACCTTGTACGTGTGTTTCGGATCATCTTTAACAGGCGCGACGTCGCCGTAGAGTCCGAATCTCGTTTCGTCTTTCCCGCTACTAACCGCGGTGGTCACAAAAACTTTGTTGCCCCACACGACGGGACTTGAATGGGCCAGACCGGGGATCGCTGTTTTCCAACGCACGTTCGTTTGTGCCGATGCGTCCCACTTCACAGGTTGTGACGAACCCTCGACGACTCCCGTCGCGCCTGGACCACGAAACTGGGGCCAATTTTGCTCCGGCTTTTGCGCCAGCGCCGTGCTGAGCATGAAAACTAAGAGGACGATGGATATTGTTATTCGTTTCATCAGTTTAGAACCTCGTGACTATCGGCGGTTATAGGGCTGTGGTTACGGCTTGGCTTCGACGACCCGCTTCATTTGCGTCGTGTTAGCTCCCTGTTTGAAAGCGACACCCGTGACGCTTTCGCCCTCGACGTTGAACGTGACCGCCATTCCTTCGAATGCAACTGGCCGGAAATTTGTTTTATCGACCGGCATCAACGGGAGCGGATCGCGACCCGGCGAGACGATGAACAACTTGCCTTCCTTAAGTGAGATGGAGAATTCCGGTCCGGATTCTCCCTTGTACCTGCCAACATACGACTGCAACGTAGCGGCATCGATGTCCGGCGGCGGTACGGCGCCTGCCTTCTTCAACATCTCGACGATGCCCACGCTTTTTTCGTTTCCGGACGCGGCGACCAACGCTGCTGTTAACGTTTGCGGTTTGGCGCCGCCTTTATCGAGCGCGACCTTGACCAGGGCTTCGTTACCACTCCTGACGCCAGTCGACAGCACGTCGTCGACCGAAGATGGTAACTTTTCGAGCAGCAACTTCACGACCTCGGTATGATCGCCGTCGAGAGCCCAGGTCATTGCGGTCGTCTTGTAGAACGTGTCCTGAACAGTTACATCGACGCCGCGATCGAGCAGCACTTTGACCACAGCCGCATGGCCTCTTTCCGCCGCTTTGAACAAAGCCGTCTGGCCGTAGCGAAACTTCGCATTGACGTCAGCGCCTTTGTCCAACAACGCTGTAACCGCAGCGGCGTCGCCCTTGCGCACGGCCTCGAACATTTGATCGTTTAGTTCCTGCTTCGTATCTTGGGTGAACAACAGCGCGAGCAGCGACAAAAGGAAGAACTTATGGGCTAACATCGTCTTATTCCTCGAACTTGTTGGAGTGTTAATAATCCATGAGCGATATCACGGATTAACGGATCAGTCAGAACCTGTTAGAATTCACAGAAAAAATGTAACGCAGCAACGTGAGCTTACGTATTCTACATCTTCAAGGTTGCAAAGCGGAACATCGGTATTTAAATCAGACGAGCCTCCAAAATGACTAAGCTAATCTTCATTATTTTGAACATTTGTCTAGCGTTCACGCTCGCCACGGCGGGCGATTGGGCCGAATGGCGTGGACCAGCACGCGATGGGATCTCGAGTGAGAAGAACCTGCCGGCGAAGTGGTCGCCAACCGGTGACAATCTCGCCTGGAGAGCTCCTTACGGTGGGCGCTCAGCGCCAATCGTCATGGGCGATCGCGTCTACTTGCAAAACTCGGTCGGCCAAGGCGAGACGTTGCAGGAACGTGTGATGTGTCTCAACGCAGATACCGGCAAACTCGTGTGGGAACATCGCTTCAATATTTACCTCAGTGACGTTCCCCCTCATCGAGTCGGCTGGGCATCTCCGGTAGGAGACCCCGCGACCGGAAACATCTACGTGTTCGGTGTCGGCGGCAATCTGATCTCACTCAATCCCGAGGGCAAGGTTCTTTGGGAAAGATCGCTCGGCGAAGATTTCGGCTTACTGACGACGCACGGCGGACGCACCGTGTCTCCGATCATTGACGGTGATCTCGTGATCGTGAGTGGTGTGACGTTCATGTGGGGAACCCATGGACGCGGAGGTCATCGTTTCATGGCCTTCGACAAGAAAACGGGCCAATCGGTTTGGGTAAGCTCTCCAGGCATGCGGCCCTACGATACGACGTACGCGCCTCCCATCATTGTGACGGTCAACGGGATGCGCCTTCTTATCCAGGGAGCAAGCGACGGGCTGATCCATGCGATCAAGCCGCAAACCGGCGAGCCGGTGTGGAGATACGAGATCAGCAAACGCGGACTCAATACCGGGGTTGTAGTGCACGGCACCACCGCGATCGTTACGCACAGTGAAGAGAACCTCGATTCGAGCGAGATGGGCCGGATGGTCGCCGTCGATGCGACCGCGAAAGGCGACATCAAACCGGCACAGGTCAAGTGGACCATCAAAGGTTGGCAGGGAGGCTTCTCGTCACCCGTCATCGACGGAGATAGGCTTTATCAGATCGACAACGGAGCTAACCTCGCAGCTTTCGACGTGAATACCGGCAAGCAGCTCTGGTTAAAAAACCTGGGAACAATTCAGAGGTCATCTCCGGTTTTTGCCGATGGGAAGTTGTATGTCGGCACTGAGAACGGAAAGTTTTTTATCCTTAAACCATCTGCCACCGGATGCGAAATACTTGACGAGGACCAGCTCGGCACTGAAGCGAATCCCGAAAAGGTCATCGGTTCAGTGGCCATCTCAAATGGACGCGTATTCGTCGTCAGCGAAGAGGGACTCTACGCCATTGGTAAAAAGTCGACGAGCACCAACTCCGCGCCGAGTGCGTCGGTTGCGGTTGGCTCGAGCGTGAGTTCGAATACGGTCACTCACGTGCAGGTTGTGCCGACGGAGTTGATCCTGAAACCGGGCGACAAGGTGAATTTTCGCGCTCGATTGTTCGACGCGCAGGGAAACTTCGTTCGCGAAGAACCGGCGGCGACCTGGTCGGTGGACCAGCTCAAAGGCACAGTGACAAACGGCCAATTCACGGTTGCGGGTGACGCTGTTGCTCAGGCCGGTTGGGTTAAAGCCACGGTGGACGGCGTTACGGGAACCGCCAATGTTCGCGTGTTTCCGCCGCTGCCGTGGAATGAAACGTTTGACTCAGTTGCCGTCGACGCCGCGCCTGCTACATGGGTCAGTATGACGATGAAATTCGGAGTGCGCGATCAGAACGGCAACAAGGTGCTCACGAAGTTGACGACAGGTTCGTCGTTGCTCACGCGCTCGCGCGCTTACATCGGACCATCCGACTTGTCGAACTACACAGTCGAAGCCGACGTGATGGCGACGACGAAGCGACGACAAACCGGCGACGCCGGTATCATTGCCCAGCGTTACGTGTTAACCCTGTACGGCAATATTCAAACGTTGCACCTGGAGCCGTGGCAACCGGAAACAGCGCGTACGAAGACCATTCCGTACGCGTGGAAACCCGATGCCTGGTATCGGTTGAAACTCCAGGTGGAAAACTTGCCCGACGGCAAAACGCGCGCCCGTGGCAAGGCATGGCCGGTTGGTGAAGCCGAACCGGCCGCATGGATGATCGAACGCGTTGACCCGATTCCAAATCGCCAGGGTGCTCCCGGAGTCTTCGGAAACGGTCTGGCTGAACTCTACTTCGACAACGTAAAGGTGTACGCGAACAAATGAGAGTTAAAAATCTGTACTTGCTGATCGTTCCGATTCTCTGCGCCGGCATTTATCTTCTGGCGCCCACAACTTCTGCTTCGGATCCGGGATCGGGAGATTGGCCCATGTGGGGCGGCACTCCGGATCGCAATATGATATCGAACATGAAAGGACTGCCGACAAGCTGGGACGTCAAGACGAAGAAGAACGTCAAGTGGGTGGCTACACTCGGGTCTCAAACCTACGGCAACGTAGTGGTCGCGGGCGGCATGGTTTTTGTCGGCACGAACAACGAAGGATTGCGGGACCCGAAGGTCACTGGCGACAAGGGCGTTGTAATGGCGTTTCGCGAATCCGACGGAGCATTCATGTGGCAGATGGTCCATGACAAACTTGCGGCGGGACGTGTAAACGACTGGCCGTATCAGGGTGTCGCCTCTTCGCCGTACGTCGAAGGCGACCGTGTTTATTACGTGTCGAATCGCGCTGAGCTAGTGTGTCTCGACACGCAGGGTTTTCGTGACAAAGAGAACGACGGACCAGTCACTGACGAAACCCTCAAGGGAGAGTTCAACGGCGACGTCGTTTGGAAGTTTGACATGATCGAGGAGGTCGGCGCGTTGCCGCACAACCTCGCGAATTCTTCGCCTGTGTCGCATGGCGATCTGATCTTCGTCAGCACATCAAACGGTCAGGACGAGAGCCACGTGAACGTTCCGTCGCCGAAATCGCCCGCGATCATCGCGGTCAACAAGAAGACCGGCAAACTCGTTTGGGAAGATAACTCGGTCAACGATCGGATCCTGCACGGACAATGGGCGTCGCCAACCGTGGGAACGATCGGCGGTGTGGTCCAGGTCGTCCACGGCCAAGGCGATGGATGGATCCGCGGCTACGAAGCAGCTACCGGCAAGAAACTCTGGGAATTTGATACCAATCCGAAAGAATCGGTTTGGCCCAAGACACGCAATGAAGTGATCAGCACGGCAGTGATCTACGAGGATCGCGTTTACATCTCTAACGGCCAGGATCCGGAGCATGGCGAGGGCGTCGGTCATATGTACTGCATCGACGCAACCAAACGCGGTGACATCACGAAGACCGGAATGGTCTGGCACTACGACAAGATTCGCCGCTCGATCTCGACTCCGGCAATCAAAGACGGAATCGTGTATCAATCGGATTTCAGCGGCTTCCTTCACGCGCTCGATGCGAAGACTGGCGCTGTCTATTGGAAGCACGATCTTTTTGCGGCAGTCTGGGGATCGCCGATGCTCATCGACGGCAAGATCTACCTTGGCGACGAGGACGGCGACGTAGTGATGCTTCAGGAAGGAAAGACCTTGAAAGTCCTGGGCGAAATCAACATGGGCAGCTCGGTATATTCGACGCCTGTACCGGCCAACGGAGCGCTCTACATCTCCAACCGCAATGAGCTTTACGCGTTGGCGGAAGGTGCGGCGGCGAAGCCGGCAACTTCATCGCGTAACCAATAGCCACAAAGAGGCACAGAAGACACAAAAAGAATCGATGGTGCTGGTAACTTTTTGTGGTTCCTTTTGTGCCTTTTTCGTGGGCTCTTATGTGCCTTTTGTGATTCCGCTTTTGGTGATTCCCTTTTTGTGATGCAGTCGTTCGACTTTCAACCTCGTACTCGGATGATTTTCGGCGCCGGAACCATCGGCCGCCTGGGGGACGTAGCCCGGGAGCTGGGGTTTCGGCGCGTCTTGCTTGTGGCAGACCGTGGCATGGTCGCGTCAGGGCATGTGGATGAAGCCGTCGAACCACTTAGCTCCGCTGGAATCGACGTCGTCCGTTTTCACGATTTTGAGGTTAATCCTGACACGAACATGGTCGATGCGGGCACTGAGTTCGCCGCGCACGAAAAGATCGATTCGATTATCGGGCTCGGCGGTGGCAGCTCGATGGACTGTGCAAAGGGCATCAATTTCATCCTCACCAACGGCGGCCGAATGACGGACTATCGCGGTTACGGAAAAGCGCCCAAACCGATGCTGCCGATGATTGCAATCCCGACCACAGCCGGCACCGGCAGCGAGGCGCAAAGTTACGCGCTGATTTCAACCACAGATAGTCACATCAAAATGGCCTGCGGGGATCCGAAGGTTGCCTTTCGCGTAGCGATTCTCGATCCGGCGCTGACGGTTTCGCAGCCCCGCAGCATAACTGCCACATCGGGGTTCGACGCGATCGCGCATGCGGTTGAAACGTACGTGACCACGAAACGAAATCCAGTATCGGAGATCTTTTCGCGCGAAGCCTGGCGACTGCTCGAGCCAAACTACGAACGCGTTCTAAGTCAGCCTAACGATCTCGAAGCGCGCGGAGCGATGCAATTGGGCGCGTTCTATGCAGGCGTCGCAATCGAGAACTCGATGCTCGGCGCAACGCACGCTTGCGCCAATCCGTTGACGGCCCACTACGGCACCGCGCACGGCGCCGCGATCGCGATGCTGTTGCCATCGGTTGTGCGTTGGAACGGACGCGCTGCCGGCCAACGTTATGAATCGTTGTTCAAAGGGACTGAAGCTCTTGCACAGCGCCTCGAGCAGCTTGCAGAAACCGGTGGATTGCGAGTTACTTTGGGCGCATCGGGCGTTTTAAAGAATGACTTGCCGGCGCTAGCGGCGGAAGCTGCCGAACAATGGACCGGAACGTTCAACCCGCGACCGTTCGATCGGCAAGGGGCGATGGAGGTTTACGAGTGGGCTTACTGAATAACCTTTCCCGCATAGGCGCAAAGGCGCCAAGTGGTTTCTTTAGTGATGATTCTTTCTTTGCGTCTTTGCGCCTCGGCGGGATCTTTCTGCTTGCCGTGCTCTTAACGCTGTCTCCGGCGTTTCCAGTTCAGGCGCAGGACACACCAGCTCAGAACTGGACGCAGTTTAGAGGCAATCACCAGTTGACCGGTGTCTCGCAGTCACAGGTTCCTGCGACTTTAAAACAGCTGTGGACGTACGAAGCCGGCGAATCGATCGAATCTTCCGCCGCAATCGTCGGCAGTACTGTGTTTGTCGGCTCTCAAAAAGGCGAACTCGCCGCGCTCAATCTTGATAACGGTTCCGTCCACTGGAAGTACGCGACGGGAAACCCGATCGGCGAATCGTCACCCGCCTACAGCGATGGCGCAGTGTTCATCGGCGATCTTGGCGGCATGCTTCATGCGGTGAACGCACGTGACGGCAAGCGATTTTGGGCTGTGAAGCTCGGAAGCGAGATTAAGTCATCACCAGTTGTTTACGGCGACCGAATTTTGATCGGTTCATATGACGAGCATCTCTACTGCGTCTCGAACCGCGACGGTTCTGTGATATGGAAGTTCAAGACCAACGGTCCAGTCCATTCAACGCCCGGTATTGCGAGTGGGATGGCGTTCATTGCCGGTTGTGATGAAGTCTTTCGCGCGATTCGCATTTCGGACGGCAAGGAAGTCTTCAACGTCGCGTCGGGAGCGTACACCGGCGCGTCGCCTGCACTTCGTTCAGGCATGGCTTACTACGGAACGTTTGATAACGAAGTGCTTGGCGTCAGTCTCAAGCAGAAACAGGTCGCCTGGCGCTACGAACATCCGCAACGAAAGTTTCCCTTCTACTCCTCGGCGGCAGTCACGGCTTCGCGCGTGGTGCTCGGCGGCCGCGACAAATTGGTCCATGCCCTGACTCTGAACGGCAAATCGGCCTGGACGTTTACGACTCGCGCGCGCGTTGAATCATCGCCGGCAATCGCCGGTGGGCGCGTTTTTGTTGGTTCGAATGATGGTCGTTTTTATGTTCTGGCGCTGACGAATGGCGCCAAGCTGTGGGAATTTAATGCCGGGGCCCCGCTCTCTGCTTCGCCGGCAATCGCGAATGGAAAAATTGTGATCGGATCTCAAGACGGACGGTTGTATTGCTTTGGTTAGTGCTGGGGCTTTGTGCTTGGTACTTAGTACTTGGTTCTTTGTTCGCTCTAAGAGTCATGTTGCATCGTGAGTAGACCTTGAGCGAGCGAACAAAGCACAAAGCACTAAGTACAAAGCACCAAATTTACTTCACAACCGCAACCACTTCAATCTCAACCCTGGCTCCACGCGGCAAGCCTGCAACCTGCACGGTTGTGCGCGCCGGCGGATCGCCTTTGAACTTTGCACGATAGAGCTCGTTCATCTTCGCGTAGTCGTTCATGTCCGCGAGGAACACAGTCGCCTTCACCAGGTGATCAGTGCTGCTGCCGGCAGCTTCGAGCACGCCAGCGAGGTTACGAAACACCTGCTCAAACTGAGCTTCGAATCCCTCCGGCAATTGTCCTGTCTTCGAATCGATTCCAATTTGTCCTGACGTGAAAACGAGATCGCCAACAATTATCGCCGGAGTGTAAATACCGTTCGGAGGACCAGTTTTAACTGGGCGACGTTTCGACGTTTGCGCATCGACAACCGCGCACATACAAGCAAGCGCCACGACTGTGAGCATCAGTCTTTTCATACGTCTATTCATCGGCTGCGACCTCCAAAGTATTTCGCAATTGTGCTCTGCGCAGGTTTCTTAGTAGCTAACGAAACGAAGAACATCAGCAGCGCCGAGACCAGCACCATCGGCACCACCGGCATGAACTTGAAAACAGACGTTCCACCCGGCGTTCGTGCCAGGACTTCTGTTCCGCCCAGCGACCAGAAAACTGACGCTGGACCAGGCGCGGGCGCCGGTACAACCGCTTGAAATATAGCAACGGCAACTACTGCCGCCGCCGTCCAAACAGTTACAGCCAGCGCACCCCACTTGGTGCTGCCTCTCCAGAACAGTGCGGCGATCAAGAGCGGTGACAACGAAGCGAAACCGGAGAATGCATACTGAATTGCCAGCTCGAAAATCGTCTCCGGTGCCTGCAAAGCGACAACGTACGCGAAGAGGGTTATCAGGATAATGAAGATGCGGCCGGTCTGCACCTGCACTGATTCACCGAAGCGAGACTTACCGCCGTAGAAGGCGAAAACGTCCTCCGTGAACATAGTAGATAGAGCGAGAATTTGTGAGTCGCTAGCCATCACTGCCGCCATGATGCCTGCTCCCAGCAACCCTGCGAGCCAGAGTGGCGCAAAGCGTTGCAACAGCAGCATGATGACGTCGTCGCCGGCCGCCTTATCACGCAACTCGTCGCGCTGTTCGGGTTCCATCGTCCGGCCTTGTGTCGCGAGCACCCGTCGCGCCTCTTGCTTATCGCGAATCTGAGGAACGTCCGTCACCCGGTTTGCCATGACGCCGAGAAACACACACGGTAACCAGATCGCGAGAATGCAAAGCGGATAGAAGATGACTGTTTTCCGGAACTGGGAGATTTTTCGCGCGGTTAGACAGAAGATCAGGATGTGGGGAAACGCGATGGCCGACAGCGGGATGAACGTGTAACTGAAAAAGTAGTACGGTGAGATCCGTTCGCGGGTTAGCAACGATGACAGAGGTGACGCCTGCATCGCCTGTGCGGCGCTGCGGAAACCTCCCATGCCCACACCGATCACAGTCAATGCGATAGCACCGAAGCACAGGAACAGTATCGTCTGAAATGTGTTCACCCACGCAGTGCCACGCATTCCGCCAAAAAACACGTAACTCATCACAACCATCGCGACGATCGCACCGCCGAACCAGAATGGCACGGCTCCGCCGCTGATCGTGTAGAGCGTTGTGCCGCCGCCCATGATGCCGATAATGATGTAGGGCACCAGCATCGCCGCCTGTACCGCAAAGATCACAGTGCCGATGTGCGTACATTCCCACCGGTCGCGAAACATCTGCACCGGCGTCATGAACCCGTACTTCTTACCGAGCGCCCAAACACGGGTACCAATGAGAAAGATCGTCAACGGGATCACAAGCCCTGACGACGACGCCATCAAACCAAACGTAACGATGCCATTATTGAAAGCGTGGCCCGACGATCCAAGGATCGCGAAGGCCGTCATGTTCGTCCCGAAAAGTGAAAACAGAAATACGAATGGACCAAGAGAACGGCTGGCGAGAAAGTAGTCTTCGGCTTCCTCGCGTCCTCTGGCTCGCCGAAACGCAAAGATACCGATGTAAAGAACGGCAGCGAGATAGAGAAAAACGACAATTGCGGGAATCACGAAGCCCGGTCCTCCTCGCGCTCTGCTTGTTCGACTTCACGCTCAAGGTGCGACGGCCAGGCAAAGGTCACAAGCAGCCACATCAGTAATGCGGCGGCCCCGGAAAAGCATGCGTGATAAAAAAGACCGATGGGGATGAAACCGAAAACGAGATATGAGGAGCGCCAGAACCAAATGTCCTGATGCAAGACGTAGAGTGCAGCGACAGCAACGACGAGCAGGATTCGTTTCATTCGCGGTGGTCGCTGACCCTAACACAGACTACACGGATCGATCAAGATCCGAGTAGTCCGTAGTCCCGCTATGTGACTTAATCTGTGGTTACAGCTTCGATTACGCTGTAGGCCGACATGGTGGGAACTATGCGCGTCATACGGAAACCGGCGCGCTCGAACAATTCTTCGTACTCCGCGGCAGTGCGTTCTTTTCCGCCGGGTGAAACGAGCATCTCGACATCCAATAACTTACCGAAGTCCTGTGCGTTGCCTTCGGCAATTACTGACTCAATCAGCAGCACGCGTCCGCCGGGATTCATCGCCGGCTTAATATTTTGCAGGATCGTAAGCGCGCGTTCATCGTCCCAGTCGTGAATGATGTGCTTCATGAGGTAAGCGTCGCCTCCGGCTGGGACGCTCACAAAGAAGTCGCCGGGAACAAATTTGATTCGATCGGCGGCGTTGGACCTGGTGACATTTTCACGCGCGCCCTCGATCACCTGCGGCAAGTCAAACAAAACTCCGGTTAGCGACGGATTAGCCTCCAGGATCTCGATCAATAAGCGCCCGTGTCCGCCAGCGATATCGATCAGTGTGTTGATGCCGCTGAAGTCGTACGCCTCGATCACAGCTTTAGTCGCCAACGCAGACAAGCTGGTCATCGCACGATTAAAGATCGCGAGCTCTTCCGGTCTGTTTTTGAAGTAATCAAAGACGTCTGCACCGTGCATCTCCGCCCATGCTGACTTCCCGGTGCGGACGCTGTACATTGTCTTGCCCCACACCTGCCAGTGCCAATCTTCACCCATGAAGATCGTAATGTCGCGCAAGGAATTGTGTCTGTTTGAAAGCAGCGGCTCAGCATTGGCATTCAATGCAAAACTTCGGTCCTGTTCAGTAAAAACTCCCAACGACACAAGCGCGCGCAACACTCGATAGAGCGAGGGTGCATGCGTGTCGGTTGCTGCTGCGAGTTCTTCAACTGATTTCGGACCATCTGCCAGGAGGTCAGCAATACCGAGCTTAGCCGGTATGTACAAAGCCTGGGCGGCCAGGCCGCCAAGCATTATTTGAGTCACAACTGCTTCGGGAGGGGCGCTCGCTGGACTCTCCGCAGACTGTCGCGCCTTGGCAGTCTCCGGGTTCTGTGGATCTGGTTCTAAAACCCGTGTGGACATCTTCTTCCCCTTTTGATGAATGTCTATGTATTACTTATCATTCTTTAACGCGTAGCGCGAATGGGAAAGAGGCCAATTAATTGTGAGGTATGGAATTAGCAGCAGCCGTCGAAGTTTTTGCACGGGCGCGTAATGAACGGGTTTCGATGTGGTGTCGTTTGATCATGCGATCGAGAGTCTTTCGATCGACGCCAAGTATGCGGGCGGCAGCTTGCTTGTTGCCGCGCGTGTGCCCCAATACCTGGGCAACGTAACGCCCCTCGATCTCCGACAGTGGCACCCAATCTTTAACTTCAGATTGATCGTTGACGCCGTTTGTCGGACCATCCTCCGATTGTTCACCGGAATATTGGCGCAAGCGTTGCGGCAGATCGTTGACGTGAACCGTGCCGTCGCACATCGCCACTGCTCGCACGACGGCGTTCTCCAATTCACGAATGTTACCGGGCCAGTTGTAACGAACCATCAATTCCAACGCTTCCGTGCTGAACTTTGACGCCGGACTCAAGGAATAAACCCGATCCGCAAAACCTTGTGCCAAGGAAGGAATGTCTTCCCGTCTTTCCCGCAAAGACGGCAACATGATCGATACCGGATTCAAGCGATAAAAGAGATCCTTACGAAATCTTCCTGCCGCAACCTCTAGTTCAAGATCACGATTCGTCGCCGCGATCACGCGCAAGTGAACACTTTGCAATTCTGCAATGAGCTTCGCCTGGAGAGAGGAACTCATATCGGTAATCTCGTCAAAAAAGACCGTGCCGCCGTCCGCTCGTTCCCACGGAGTTATCGCGATCGCCTCTGGAATCGTTGCGCCCTTGACGACGACGAAGGGACGATCGGCACGCGCGCTTCGCAGGTGAATCGCAGCGGCAACCAGTTCTTTTCCGGTTCCGAATTCGCCCGTAAGAAGCACCGGCAGATTCGTGTTGGATACGCGCGCCACGTGTTTCATTACTTTCTCGCCGATTACGAGAGCGCGAAGGTATCCCTCTGTTGGTGAGTTGGTCATTCGCTTGAACTCATCCCACTGGATTCGTTACGAACTTTTCCCGGTTTGAGGTCCGGGAATTCGGGCGAATAGTCAGGGCTGTAAGAACCACATTTGCAGATAAGGGACGACGACCTCGCCCTGGCCGGCGTCCCCTATCCACGCGCGAGGACTCTTCCTTCTTAGACCACAGCGCGCGTCTCTCAGATCTCAATAAACCAACACTCACTTCCAGGATCAGTATTCATAATGCTTTTTTGCGATGGCTTGGGGATAGAAAGGACGTCTCTGGTCGAGTTCTAAACAGACACCGCACGGATCTGGCTACGCTAAGCGGTCTGTCGAGTATGCGCAATGGGGAGATTCCTGAATACAACTCAGATAATCCCTGAGCAGTTTAAACTCTAAAAAATTTAACTACCGCAAACTTAAAAACAGTGGCGAACGTGTACGATAAGACTTATTCTCCACGCCTGTTTCAGTCGTCCTCGTCGGCACCGAGATGACCGTATTGGCGAATTGGTCAGACTCAGGTAATTCCTGATTGTTGGATCAGGAGCTTCCTGCAATTATGCCTCTGCAAGAGAGCGCCAAGTTCTACTTTGCTCTTTAACTCAAAGTTCCATGCGCTCGGCTTAGTTGTGAGTGTATTGGCCAATACCGAGCAGAGCACAACTACGAGATGAAGTCGATACGTGTGCTAATCGCTGACGACCACGCGCTCGTGCGGGCAGGAATCAGGGCGCTCGTAGAAAGAATCGAGGGCGTGGTGGTGGTCGGCGAAGCAGGTAAAGGAAGCGAAGCACTCAAACTGGTCGATGAGTTTGAGCCTAACCTGATCCTGCTGGACATCACGATGCCTGACGGAAGTGGGTTTGACGTGCTCGAGCACGTCGCGAAGAAGTTACCTAACATCCGCGTCATCGTATTGACGGTGCACGAGGCAGGTGAATACGCGATACGGGCGTTACGTGAAGGAGCGGCGGGATTTCTGCCGAAGAGTGCAGCCAGCACCGAGCTCGAACAGGCAATACAAACTGTGATGAGAGGCGATGTTTACATCTCGCCTGAGACCTCACGCAAAACGCTGATTGAGTATGGCAAGGGAGTTTCGAAAAGAGATCTGTTAGAGACGTTGAGCCCGCGGCAACGCGAGGTGCTGCAACTCATTGCGCAAGGAAAAACAACGAAACAGATCGCCCAACTCCTGGACATCAGCGTCAAGACAGTTGAGACGCACCGGGCGCAACTGATGGAAAGGTTGAATATTCACGACGTCGCGGGCCTGGTCCGTTACGCAATCATCGTCGGACTCATTGAAGTGGAGTAAACAGTAATTATGTGCGGAAATTGGTGGATGGGTTCATGTCCGGTCTAAGAGAGAGACCACCCCACGCGCTCTAGCGCGATCGCCAGCGGCTAGCGATCGTTATCAAGTCCCCGGGACTTGTGCAAAAACCGGGCATGAACCGATCCACTGAATCAGCCTCCTTGGTGCCTCTTCTGCTTTCTGTGTTTTCGACTTAAGCCTTGGCGAGTGCTACGGATTTCGGTGAGTCCGCATCGCGAGGTTTCTCACCCTTGATTGGAAATCGCGCACAGATTTCAGTACCCAACGCGGGAGCCGAGTCAATGGTGATTATACCGCCGACTGCCTGAGCTCTCTCTTCCATTCCCCTCAGCCCCAATGTTGACATGCCGCTGCTGGTGCGAAGCAAACGCACATCGAAACCAGCTCCATCGTCGGTAATCAACAGAACCAGATCTGAAAGCACCCGCTCCAAGCGCACCGAGATCCGGGACGCGCGCGCATGACGAACTATGTTAGTGACACCCTCCTGCACGATGCGGAAGCAGGCCGTCTCCAACTCCGACGAAAAGCGATCGTCTTCGTCCAGTGATCCGCTGACAAACTTCGCCGGAATACCGAGGTTTCTTGTCTGACGTTCGAGATACCAGCGCAACGCGACCACCAGACCGAGGTCGTCCAAAAGTAAGGGACGCAAATCGACCGAGAGGTCTCGTACCTGGTCCACTGCTTCATCAATGACCTTAAGATTATCGTTGATTGAAAGCAGAATCTCAGCCTGCGTGCACTTGTGCTGTAACGCGTGCAGGTTCATTTCTACGGCTGTGAGAATCTGGCCCACCTGATCGTGCAGCTCACGCGAGATCCGGCGTCGCTCTGCTTCCTGCGCTTCGATGACACGACGCAAGTAGCTGCGCTCTGCTTCCTGCGCCCTCTTCTTTTCAGAGATGTCGCGAACGCATCCCTGTACTCCCACCGCCACACCGTTCTCCCAAATCAACCGACTGCTGATCTCGACGGGCACGTGTCTTCCCTTCTTCGTGATCATCTCGATGTCGTAGGTGGTTTCGCCGGCTGCTTCCAGTTTCTTTTGGAGTTGGCGCTGTACCTGTTGCGCGTACTCGGGTGTCATGAACTCTGAAAAGTGTTTGCCAACGATCTGTTTCCGGCTGTAGCCGCTGAGCTTTTCAGCGGCACGATTGACTGAGGTGTAAATGCCCTGCATGTCGTGAACATAAAACGCGTCCTTTGAGTTCTCGAAAAGCTCGCGGTAGCGTTCCTCGCTTTCGCGCAGCGCTCTTTCAGCAAGACGGGCCTCAGTGATGTCGCGAGCGATGCCGCGCACTATGGGCGCGTCCACTCCTTCAGTTCGCAGCGAGTTGTAATATTCGAGCAGGCGAAGCTCGCCCGAGCGCGTTTGTACCAGCATTGTTCCACTGGTGGCGCGTTCCTTCAGAATTCGCTGCATGTAGCCGCTGAACTGTTCGCGCACCTGCGGCGCAAGAATGTCGCGAATGTTTTTAATGCCGACGAACTCATGCAGCTCATACCCGAACAACTCTCGAGCAGCACGATTTACTGAAAGTATCTTTCCGCTGAGGTCGTGAGTACAGATCAATTCATGACTGTTTTCCACGAGGTCGCGATAACGCTCCTCGCTCTCTCTTAAGGCCTCTTCGGCTCGCTTGCGTTCGGTGATGTCCTGGGCGGTGCCTTCATAGTAAAGCTTCCCGGCGCCGTCTCGTACGGCATGAGCATTTACGGAGATCCAGATCGTGCTGCCGTCTTTCCGAATCGATTCGTGCTCGAAACTGCGTACACTGCCGTGTTCTTCAAGTAACCGCTTGAACTCTTCTCGTTGGGTGGGGTTGACGTAATTCTGACGCGAGATATCCCTACGCGATCGGATCAACTCGGCTGGGGAGTCGAAGCCGTGCATGTGGGCGAGCGCTGGATTCGCGGTTAGATAAAAGCCTTCGGGAGTGGATTGAAAAATTCCTTCACCGGCGTTTTCGAAGATCTGGCGATACTTCTCTTCTGCTTGGTTTCGCGCGGTTCGCGTCTCTTCAAGGGCGGAGAGCGAATCTTCGGCACGTTTACGTTCAGAGATGTCCTGGGTGAGCCAGGCGATCTTCTCCGGTTGGCCGGCCTTATCACGGATGAGCGAAACGGTGTTCTGTACCCAGGCGGTTGAGCCGTCCTTCTTAAGGTAGCGATGTTCGACGATAAAAGCAGCGGTTTCGTTGTCAACGAGTGCGCGAACTTTTTCCAGCGAGGTTGGCAGGTCCGCCGGGTGAATCAGGGTTCGAAGATCGATTCGCCGCCCAAGTTCCGCTTCAGTGTAACCGGTGATGGAACTGTAAGCAGAGTTGGTTTTGAGCACGCGTCCCTTAAGATCGGTGAGCGACAATCCGATTCCCGCTTGGTCAAAACAGGTGCTGAAAAGGTCTCTCATGCTGGGAACCTCCAGGAGGTTAAGGCGCCGACAAAGAGAACGCTTGCGCGACGAAAGCCAAGTCAACTGGGTTGCTGGGCGACAGTGACGTTATAAAAGGACTTGTAAGACGAATTGGAGGGCGTAGCATGGCAAGGCCACGTGGGAACCGAGCCAGCGGTCGTGGCTACCTCCGTTTGGCTGGATTCTAACATACTGTCACCGCGTGCAGAAGAAACACGGATACCACCTAGTCTGCCTAAAATTCAGCCACTTTTCCGTCACAAATCAGGCGCCGTGGGTGTTTTAAGTTTGAAAGAAAGATTCAGTTCGGTGGAGGTTGAGCATGTCGAAGATGATTCGCTTTCTTCTGGGTTTCGGGCTGGTCATGGGGATTCTGGGCGCGTTTTGGATTATCACGCCGAACATGCCTCATGTCCTCGCACAAGGCACGACCACCGGCGACTGGAAGGCGTCGCTCAGTAAGGACAATTCCAAAGTCAATCTCAGTCTCGAGCGGCGCAGCGAACGCGGCGGACGTAATCAGATGGGACAAACGTATGAGTTTACGGATCTTCAGGGGCTGAGCCGCGAAACCGCTCAGAACGGCGGCCCCGTCAGATTCAGTCTCGTCCGCGAAGCAGGACGAATCGACCTGGAAGGAACCTTTCAAAACGGTAAAGGCTCCGGCACTTTTAACTTCACCGGTAACCCGAACTTCGTCGCCGCAATGAAGAGCCGCGGCTTCGACTTTGATGACCGCTCAAATAACCGTCATGACGAAGGCGAAGATCGGCTCTTCGCCGCGACGACTCTGAACGTCACCACGGCGCTCGCCGACGACCTGAACTCGCTGGGCTTCGGCAAACTAAACGTTGACGATCTCTTCAAAGCAGCTATTTTCAAAATCGATTCCACCTTCGCCCGTGAGATGAAAGCCAGTGGCTTCGAAAACCTCGGCATGGAAGAACTCGTCAAGGCACGTATCTTCAAAATCGATGCCGCTTTCGTCCGTCAAGTCGCCCAAATGGGTTTCGAGAAGGAGCCATTCGAAAGCCTCGTCAAGATGCAGATATTCAAAGTGACTCCCGAGTTCATCGCGGAAGTTCGCAACGAGGGTCTGACGAGCATTCAAGTTGAAGACATCGTTAAACTCCGGATTTTCAAGATCGACGCCCAGTTCATTCGCGAAGCAAAGGCCGCCGGAGTGCCACTGGAAATTGAGCAACTGGTCCAAAGAAAAATCGGCGTCGGCATCCGTGCCGGCCGAGAATAAGTTCCTCGCCAATCAAAACCGTAAAATCCGTGTCATTCAATAACGCGGGTTTTACGGATCTCTCCGTCCTCACAAGAATAGTGCACAAAAGTCGAAGAGGAGAGAGGCTTATTCTCCACAAGCCCCGCGATCCGAAGTCGCTGTCTCTGTGGGTCCGATCTCGTTGACGATCCGCTCGAAGATTAAAACGTAAGCGAGAATGCTAAGGCACGATCTGGAAAGACGCTTCCTGTTTGACCAGCTTCTTAGAAACCATATCTTTGGACTCAATCGTCACGGTATAGCTTCCGGGCGTCTTTCCAGTAAGGCGGATGTATTCCGCGAACGTGAGATGCGGTACCGGTTCGTTTTCGATCTCGGTCAGCACGAAATCAAACGGTTTCGTCGCGGGTTGACCATCCTTCATCAGTCGCGCTGTCACACGGACCATCGGATTGCCGGTGTCCGGACTGTTCACAGCGTTGTAGACGGACATTAGCATCACGAGGTTATCAGTGGCACGAAACTGCCGCGCCGCTGCCGGTCGAATCGATGTCTTGCCTACGGTAAATACATCCGACTCAGTCGCTTGCGGGTTCGCCGCTTCAACGTAACGACTCAACACCAGCCCGGTCGTCGCAAATTCCGAAGCAAGATCCGGCAACACAAATTGTTCTCTTCGCGCGCTCATCTTGCCCGACTGGCGATCCTTTACGATTAATTCGATCGTGTATTGACCCGGAGTAAGCATCAGATCCTGACGGTAGTAGATGTTATTACTGACGATTGATTGATACTGACTATCCGTGAGACTCACGTCGAAATTTCCACCCAGCCGCGAAAGCATCGTGTCCGCAGACTTTAAAACCCCAATTACCTCCAGTTGCAGCAATCGCTTTTCACCTTTGCGCTCTACTTGCACCGCTTCCGGCGGAAGCTCGATTGCCAGCGGAACCGTGTAGAGACCATCGCGCGATCTGAAGTGACTCAAGGATACTGAAAGCCGCATGGCAGGGTTCGCTTCGATCGCGCCAAAGTTATCGAAGAGTTTCTTATCGGCAGGCGAGAGCAGGACGATCTCTTCGGGTGGTATCGCATAGTACCCGGAGCGCGACATTATCTGCGCGTCAGGGCGGCGCACTTCGATCTTGATCTTGCGAAATGAGCTGTCGAAGTTCTGGTTGGTACTGCGATAGGCGAGTGTATAACGCGATTGAATCTCCTGATTGATTCGTTCGAGGCCCTGTCCGATGTCATTGTTGCCTTTCAGAAAACGGCCGCCCGTATCGCCTGACATGCGATACAGAATGTCGTACTCACGGCCCAACCCTTCCTGTCTCGAAATATCGAAAACAGTTTCCCCGCCGACAGCTCGGATGCGTTGCTCCTGATTGGTGGCTCCCGAAATCCCGGCGAGCGGGGAATTACCGCCCAAAGAAGTTGTATTTGGCGCACTCGCTTTCAATCCGGCAGAGTCGATGATGTAGATCGCAACGTTCGCGCGATTGGCGATGTCAATTGTGCTTTGCACTTGCCAGTCGAGCACTGCGGGTGTGACGAACCCCTGAGAAAACAGTACCAAGGTTTTCTTGCCGGGTATGGAACGTAGTCCTTCACAGATTGCCGCAATTGCTGCGAGGACCGGCCGCGACTGTTGAATGCTGAGTGCAGTGCGGAGCTTGATAAACTGCGCCAGCATCGTGCGCATGATCATGATGCGCGCTGCGTTGGACCCGGCCGCTGGACTCTGGATGGCCGTGGTCGGCGCCTCATTCGCCGCCTGCAACTCTCCTCGCAGCGAGTTGATATTGTCCGCCAGATCTTGTCGCTCGAAGTTTTTCGAATTTGCACCCGTGCCTAGATTCTCAAGCGCTGCGATCAGCTTCGCCTTGTCGTGAGTGAACGGCTGGAGCAATTGCAAACTGTTTGTTACGGACAGCAGCGCCACGGCATCGCCGTTGGTTATCTGCTCTCGTACATATTTGATCGTTCCTTCGCGGACCTGCTTGAGATTGGTGACATCAGTACTTTGCGAATCGAGCACGAGCGTCACGTAATTACGAGTGACGACCGGCGGTGCCGCAGCATCCGGCTGCACTCCGCCTCTCGCGGCTGTTGAAGTCCGATTAGTCACGCCAACGAGGGGCGCATCAAAAAACTCTACCTTCTGCCGCACGCCGTTTTCATAGATTGTGAAGTCCTCCGCTTTCAGATCCGCGATGTACTTCCCTTTCTTATCTTTAACCAACACGTCGATGTTGACGAGATTCGACTTCACGCGCACAACATCGTCGTCCTGCGCCGCACAAGGCGTGGCCAGCAACACAACAAAAACGGCGACGAACAAAACTTTCATTGTCCCCTGCCGACTCCCAAAGCGTCGGCGACGCGATTAATGTAGTTGAACCACGCAGCGATCAATGTGATCTGAAGTATTCCGCGGTCATCGAAGCCCACGGAACGCAGTCGATCGTGATCGGCCGGCGAGATTCGCGTGGCATCGCGGGTCATTTGTACGACGTAATCAAGCATCGCTCTCTCCTGCTCGGAGATCGGGGCGGTCCGGTAATCGGCCTCGAGAGCGGCTACCAACGTTGGATCCAGGGTCACGCGACGCAGAAACTCTGCGTGGGATTCGATTCAATAATGACACCGATTGGTGACCGACACCACCGTCGTAATCATCTCGTGCTGCCTCCGGCCCAGCGGCAAATCGGGAGACATGAGCGAACCGAAAGTCGCAAACGCATGGTACAGCGCCTGGGGAATCAAACTATGCGAAGCGACGATGCCCGCGGTTTCGCCATCCGCGGTTGGATGGACGGGTGTTGCATACTCAATCGGATAAAACTCGCGTTGAGCCTCAACCACTTTGCGAACCTCCTCGCTTTCACCAGGCGGAACGGTCTTGATCCAGGTCATTAAAGTCGTCCTTCCTTTTCAACCAATCGCTTGTTACGAAATATGAATAAGTACACCGGAAATCCCAACGACACAACGGCGACACCCGCCAGCGCCTGCCTCGGCTTATCGCCGAAGAGCAAAACCAGCATGATCAGCAACAGCGCAAGAAAGATCGCAGGCGTGAATGGATAACCGGGCGTCAGAAATCCGGTGTTCCGCGTGCCGTTGCGACGAAGCTTGAAGAGCGCGATCACGGTGAGCGCAATAAAGACGATCACGACGAAAACGAAATACGACATGATCTCGTTGAAACTGCCGACCAGCACCAGTATCGAGGCAAGTACCGCCTGGAGCGCGATTGCGACTGCGGGAGTTTCGTAACGAGGATGCAGTGACGCGACCGAGCGAATAAATAAACCGTCGCGGGCCATAGCAAAATAGACGCGCGGCGCCGACATTACAACGGCGGCAAGACATCCGAGAACAGCGACGACTACGACCAGCGAAAACACAACCCCACCCGCCCGTCCGAACAAAACCTCGCCTGCCTGTGCTGCGAAGGTCTCACCGGTTGTCACCTGCTGCATCGGTACGAGGTAAATAAAAACGAAGCTGGTCAGGATGTAAACGATCGTCACGCCTACCACTCCGAAGCCCAGTGCTCGCGGCAACGTGCGTTCCGGGTTGCGTACTTCGCCCGCCAGTTTTCCTAAGTCCCACCAACCCGCAAACGAGAAGAACGCGCCGACAAATCCGCCTGCGAGTGCGCCAACCAAATTCGTGGCCGAACCTGCACGGCGCGCTACGAACGGCGTAAAGTTGGACCAGTCGCCGAGTTGAAAGCCAATTGCCCACAGAAAGATGAAAGCCAGCAGCCCCAGCTTCAAGAACATCAAGCCGCGCATGAACCACGCGCCGAGTCTGACGCCGCGAATGTTCACCAGCGCGACTATGACAATCGCCGCGATTGCCACGGCCTTCATTCCCCAAGGGGAGAGATTTACAACCTGTCCCGCGTACGTCGCCAGACCCACTGACAGCACCGCCGTGAGTCCCGGATCCATAACCAGAAACGCCATCCATCCATACATGAAAGCGACCGCAGGACCATAAGCTTCGCGAAGGTAAACGTAACCGCCACCCGCCTCCGGATAACGAGCGGACAGCTCCCCATAACAAAGCGCGCCGCACAACGCCGTGACACCCATCGTCAGCCACACAATTAATAGCCACATTGGTGAGCCGAGCGACTTGGCCATTCCCGCCGGCGTCAGAAAAATCCCAACGCCAATAACGCCGCCAACCACAAAGGCGGTCGCCGTGCGATTGCCGATCTGTCTCTTTAACTCGGTGCTCACCTAGAAAGTTATGCGCGCGGCGAACTGGAAGGCCCGTGGACCACCCGAGCCAAACACACCGCCGGCCGTCGTCACTGCCTGTCCAAAACTCGACGAACGATTAAAGCCCGGACTGCTCGGATCACTACTGTCGCGAACCAACACGTTGCTGAAACCGGAGTAGTTGACATTGGAGATGCCTAGCACGTTGGTGACGTTGAAAAGATTGAACACCTCGGCAATCGGTTCCAATGTTACTTGCTCACCGATTTTAAAAACCTTCGACACCCGAAGATCGAACGACGAGAAACTGTCGCCAAACTCGAGATCGTCACTCACCAGCGGCAGCGGCACGCGAGGTTTAAAACCCGTGCTCGGATCTGCATTTGGACAAAGCGAACCACCCGCCGCATTGATCTGCGTCAGGGCGGCATTGAGCTGCGCGCCGGTTTGAAACTCTCGCGCGCCAGCGTTCCGGCCGAGTTCACAAACACGCGAACTTCCGTCAGGCAACAAGATGTCCAAGGGTACTGACGAGGCAAGCGTCAAAATCGGCGACACCCGCACTTCCCACGGCAATTGAAACACTCCGGAAAAAGTAAACCGATGTCTTTGATCGTTCGGCGTTGGTCCATATTCCAATTGAAGATTGCTCGAATCGATCGGCCCGTTCGAAAACGGGATCTGATCGTCGTTCGCAAAGTTAAATGATCGCGACAGAGTGTAAGAAGCACGGAACTGGTAACGTGCCGCGAACCGTTTTTCCAGGCTCACCAGTAACCCGTCATATTTCGTCCTGACACTCGACTCCAAATTCTTAACGATCTCCGGTCCGCCGACGACTGGATTGAAAGGCACTGTGCCAATCACGCGCCCGATGATGAAATGGGTACCGATGTTGCGCACGTAGTCGGCGCGCAGTACGAACTGGCTGCCAAGTTCCCGTTGTACGCCAAAATTCATCTGATGGACCGCGGGATTCTGAAGATCGTTGTCGATGATGTTGATGCCGCCCGCGCCTGCGCCCGGTAATACAAATCCCGTAAACGGATTCGCCAGTGTCGGAGCGCCCGGTGGAAACACGCCGTCGACGGGATCGAAAAGAAACGGAGGCGGTATGAAGAAGAGGTTCCCCGCGCGCACTTCAACCGGCAACGCGCGACCGTCAAGTCCACGTTCCAGCGTCTGAATCTCGAGCGTTACACGGTCGTAATAAATCCCGTAACCGCCGTGAATGCTGGTGCGCATGTCCTCAGTTGAGAAGTTGAAACCGACGCGCGGCGCAAAGTTGTTCTTATCTCGCTTCCGCTCGCCGCTGAGAAACGGCAGGATTAACGGATTAAGTTCGTCAACACGGCTCACGTTTTTCACGTCCGTATCGAGCTCATAACGCAGGCCCAGATTCAACGTGAGTTGCGGATGAACTCGCCAATCGTCCTGGAAGAACGCGGCGAAATACGTATTGTCGGCATCGGGGAGCAATAACGAACGCTCCGGAAATCCGCTCCGCAAGGTCACCGCAAACAACAGATCGTTGTCATCAACACGACCGTCCAGGTTGCGATCGAAATCAGGAAAGTCTTCGATCAGTTCGATACGACCCTGCTGAAAAACTTTCAGATCGAGGTCTGACTGGACGCGTTGAATCTCACCGCCCGCGTAAAACGCATGGTTGCCGCGAATAAAGGTGAACGTGTCACTAAACTGGAAGCGGCGTTGTTTGGTTTGCTGCGGCACTCGAAACGAAGCGCCGTCCTGCAAGCTGGGGAACGTAAGTTGCGGTCCGGGCGTCACCGGCACCGTATCGTTGATGAAATCGCTGAACCCGAAATGGAAACTGTTGAGGTCGACGGGCGAGACGATACGCGTGTAGTTGCCGAGGAACGAGTGCGTCTTGTTGCGACCCGATTGTCGTTGAGACGCGGAGCCGATCGAGCGCACTAGCGTGCTCGCGTTGATGCCGTTTTCGCGTTGAAAGGAGTAACGGAAACTCAGCGTGTCCTTGACGGTGGGGCTCCAATCTACGCGCTCTGTTGTCAGAAAATCGTCCAATGGCGAGGGTGCAAAGCCGCGGATTATCGACCTGGTCGCAAGGTTCCGCTCACCAACGAGTACGACGCCGTCCTGGTTTCGATATTCAAACGAGCCAAAGAACCAGGCGCGATCCTTTTTGATTGGACCACCAAGCGTGAACGCATACTGTTGACGATCGAACGGCGGTTCGTCCTCCAGACGGCGATCGAAAGTAGCGGGTAAACCCTGCAAGGTCTGATTGCGAAAATAAACAGACCCTGAACCGTGAACTTCATTGCCACCGCTTTTCGTGATGACGTTAATGATCGAAGACCCGGAGCGTCCTTGCTGGGCCGAGAAGCGGTTTGTCGCAATCTGAAACTCTCTTATAGCTTCCTGAGAAATATTTTGCACCGGGCCACCAACGACGTCGTCGTTGTTGTCCGCGCCGTCTACACTCACATTACCACCGCGTCCAAGCTGGCCGGCTGAGGAGATCACCAGAGTGTTGGCTTTGGTTGGATCGAAATTAGGCGCGGGAGCGTTGCCGGGAACGAGCAGTGCGAGCTCGAGAAAATTGCGGCCGTTGAGTGGCAGAGTCTCGACTTCGCGAGATTCAATCACGCCCTGCACCAGCGAGTCCCTGGTATCGATCGCTTGCCTGCCAGGGTCGTAGAGATCGACAACCGTAGTCTCGGTGAGGCCAATTTCCAGCGGTGCGTTCAGAGTGACGCTCTGGCCCACCTTCACCGCCACCGGGACCTTCGACACCTTTGTGAGAAATCCTTTTGCTTCGACGCGAATCTCGTACTCACCTGGCGCGAGATCCGTGAGCACGTACAACCCTTCCTCGTTGCTTACGGTCTGGCGACGCATACCCGTAGCTGTTTGAGTTGCGGTGACGGTCACCCCAGGCACAACAGCACCGTTCGGATCGGTAACCACTCCGGTGAGTGTCGCCCTGGTAGCCTGTTGGCCCAACACAGACGCAGTCACTAACAACAACAAAGCTAAAACGGGGAATACAAATCGCATTTTTATTTTCCTCTTCCGGGATTGTTCGATTCTTTAAGCCGCAACCCACCTCGTTACCTGCTCGTATACATCCGAAACCATATTCCGGGCTTTCTCTTCAGATCGTGCCTCGGCGACGATGCGAATGATCGGTTCAGTGTTTGAGCCGCGCACCAGAAACCAACCATCAGGCATCATGACCTTAACGCCGTCGCGCGCATCGATCGGAAAGTTGGAGTACTCCTGCCGCAACATTCTCAGGACGCCTGGAATGCGCTGCGACGAACATTCCATCTTCTCTTTGACGATGCTGTAGTGCGGAAACGTCTCGAGCAACTGACTGACGCTCTTGCCCGACTCTGCTAGAAGATGAAGCACCAGCGCCATGCCAACCAGACTATCGCGGCCAAAATTGATGCGCGGGTAAATGACACCGCCATTACCTTCGCCGCCGATAACTGCGTTGTGCTGGCGCATGCCGTCAGTAACGTTCACCTCACCGATCTTCGTGCGAAACACCTGACAGCCAAACTGCTGCGCGATGTCGTCGAGCGCCGAAGTCGTCGACAGGTTGGCCACCACTGGACCACGTTCTCGCTGCAACACATAACGGGCGGCGAGCACGAGCGTGTAGTCCTCACCAATCGGATCACCGTCTTCAGAGGCGATTGCCAGTCGATCCGCGTCCATGTCCTGCGCGAAGCCAATGTCAGCGTCATGTTCCCTGACCGCCTCGCAAAGATCGCCAAGGTTTTCGGCAACCGGTTCCGCCGGACGAGGAAACGAACCATCGGGCGTGACGTTAATCGGAATTACCTCAGCACCCAGAGCCTCCAGCAACTTTGGTCCAACGATCGAACCCGCGCCGTTACATGAATCCAGCACCGCGCGCAGCGGTCTCTTAATCTTCGGAAGTGGCCCAAGAGTATCGAGGATCGCCTTGATGTGCGCGTCTGTTGCGCCTTCAACTTCCTCGACGGTTCTGATCTCGGATCCACCGACTTTCGTGTATTCACCCTGGTGATAGATGTCGAGCAGTTCGCGCGCTTGTCCCGCGTCAAGAAACAGGCCCGCTGGTCCAATGAACTTCAAAGCATTCCATTCGGGAGGATTATGACTCGCAGTGATCGCGATGCCGCCGTGCGCATGACGTTGCCGCACCTGCAACTGCACCGTCGGTACGGGACACATACCAATATCGACAACACGGCTTCCGCTCGATAGCACACCGGCTATGACGGCGTGCTTAACCATCTCGCCCGACGTTCGCGGATCACGACCGATAACGATCGTCCCCGCGCCCGTGTGCGTACCGAACGCTTGTGCAAAACGAGTCAAGAGCGCGGGCGTTAACGAGTCGCCAATCACCCCGCGCACTCCGGAGATACTGATCTTGAGCGTTGGTATAGCTCTCATGTATACCTGGTCATGGCTTCCATTTGAAACGGGTAAAATTGCCGGCTGCGACGGGATCGATTTTGCCCCCGCTGCCACAACTGCGCGCGCGATCCCGATCCTGGCTCGAAAGCGTTTGCGCGAAGATTGGCGCAACGCACAGAAGCAGCAAAAATGTAAGAACAAGAAGTCGAAGCATGAGAGGATACCTCCTATTCAAAACTATTACTTCGTCAGCCGATCACGCACCCAGTCGAGCAGTTGCTCCGCCTCGGCCGCGTTCTCGCTTTCGACAATCAACCGTATGATCGATTCTGTATTCGAAGCTCGCACATGTATCCAACCATTTTGCATCGTTACCTTGAGGCCGTCTGTTGTGTCGTACTGAAGGTTCTCGCGTTCGAGCGTTGCGCGAAAATCCTGCAAGATCGAGTAGAGACGATTTGGTTCGACGGCGATGTTGTGCTTCAAACCGGTGAGCCGCGGTAATTGCTCGACCAGTTCCGAGATTCGTCCTCCGTTCCGCGACAACCGACTGAGTATGAGTCCGATCGCGGCGGCGCTATCGTGCGTCAGTTGTACTTCGGGAACGGTTACTCCCCCGCTGCCCTCACCACCAAGCAGTCCGTTGTGTTCAATCATCGCTTCGGAAATGTAAGCCTGGCCGACGGGAGTACGCACAACCGATCCGCCGAAACGTTCAGCGATGAGATCAATCGCGCCCGTTGTCGAGATGTTTGTGACGATCGTGCCGGTGGTCTCCTTGAGACGAATGAGAGACGCGAGTGCCAGGGTTGTTTCTTCTGACAGTCGTTCACCTCTCTCGGTGACGATACCGAGTCGCTCGCCGTCAGCATCCTGCGCGAACCCGATGTCTGCGCGGCCGGCTTTAACTACTGCACTTAGTTGGGCCATCGTCGAGGGCTTTGGTTCGGGTTCGTGTGGAAAGACCCCCGTCGGATCGTTGTTGACCGCGAGCACTTCAAAACCTAATGACTCAAGCCATTGCGGAGTCATCAATGAACAGGCTCCGTTACAACAATCGATCGCCACAATCAGTCTTTTTAAACTCGCGGACTCGAGAGCAAACGCCTTGTTCAGTACCTCAATGTGGTGAGGGATCGGATTCTCCTGATAGACCGTTTGCTTGATCGTTTCCCAACTTGCCTTTGCAAACTCGCCCTGGTGATAGATGTCGAGTAATTCCTCAGCCTGGTTTTGATTGAGATAGAGACCGTCGCCGCGTACGAACTTGAGCGCGTTCCAGGCGGCGGGATTGTGTCCGGCAGTGATCGCGATACCACCGTCGGCCTTCAGCCACTTCACCGCGATCTGCATGCTCGGCGTTGGACTGACACCGAGATCGATCACCTCACAACCGGAGGCGAGTAACCCGGCCAGAACCGCGGATCGAATCATCGATCCCGAAGGCCGCGTGTCGCGACAGATCAAGATGCGGCCCCCGTCGAGATAGGAACCAAACGCCTGGGCAAATTGGACGACGAGTTCGGGCGTAAAGGTCTGACCGACAATGCCGCGAACGCCGGTGATGCCGATCTTCAGGGGTTTCATCGTTCTGGGAAACGGAACGGAGCGGGCCTGCGAACTGAACTCTCTTGCTGAACAAGACTTAATTGTACCTCACGACATAAGTCTTAAGACAGCGTTTTCTTTTGATTATTCGCAAATATCTGTACTATCTGTCGCCCTATGAGACCAACTACCGCTATCGCCCTTTGCTGCTCTGTTCTCGTACTTGTGCTCGCACCGTGTGCCGCCGCGCAAAATCGCAGTCTTGCCGAAAGGCTGGGATACCCGGCTGACGCCAGATTGCTGATCGTGCACGCAGATGATCTCGGCATGTCGCATTCTGTGAACGTGGCGACGGTTAAAGGGTTCGAAAGCGGGCTCGTGAACTCCGGGAGCATCATGGTCCCCTGTCCGTGGTTCCCCGAGATCGCCACTTACGCGCGCGCGAACCCACAGGCGGACTTAGGTTTACACCTGACGTTAACCAGCGAGTGGACTTCTTTTCGCTGGGGTCCGGTATCGTCGAAAGACCGCGTCAGTTCTCTGCTGGATAAGAACGGATACTTCTATCTAACAGAATCGGAAGCGGCGGCGAAGGGCGATCCGCAGGAGGTTGAACTCGAGATTCGCGCCCAAATCGAGCGTGCTCGCGCTTTTGGCATTCAACCTACGCATCTCGACTCGCACATGGGCACGCTTTATCAGAATAAGGCGTTGTTTGAGGTGTTTCTGAAGGTTGCACGCGATTACAAGTTACCCGTGCGAATTGCGAAATCATGGTTTGCACGGGCAGACTTTCTGCCGTCGACGCTCAATCCGGACGATGTTTTTATCGACCGGATCCTCGACATTAACCCCGCTGTTGCCCCAGCCGACTGGGCCAAGTTCTATACCGAAGCGATCAAAAAGCTTGAACCCGGGGTGACTGAGGTTGTCATCCATCTCGCATACGACGACGCTGAGATGCGAGGCGCCACGGTCGATCACCCGGACTGGGGCGCCGCCTGGCGTCAACGCGACCTCGATTTCTTTACCAGCGACGCGTTTCGCCAGTTGCTGCGCGAACAAAAGATCAAACTGATCACGTGGCGCGAGCTGGCCAAACTGATTCAAAAATAAAATTCGTGCGTTTGGGTGGCCCCCTTTAGTGACGTTCTTCGCGTTATCAGAATGAACCGGTCAGCATAGTGCAGGCCGAACTTTTGAAAGCGCGTTTGTGAACTAAAGGAGAGCACCATGAATATCCGCAGGGCCTATGCCCTTCCCATTCTTTTCATACTTTTGACGGTCTCATCTGTAACTGTATTTGGTCAGTCGGACCGCCAAACAGTGGTCAACATCCCATTCGATTTCATCGTCGGCGACAAGGCAATGAGTGCCGGCCGTTACATTCTCGAGCGCAACAAGCGTGAGAACGACACGGTTTGGTCAATCACGAGCAAGGACACGGGCGCTTCGAGGAAAGCTTTTCTGACCGTGCCGTCGCATTCGCTTGACACGGCCGAAAAAACCAAACTCGTGTTCCATCGCTACGAGAGTTATAACTTTCTGACGTCGTTTACGGTCGCGGGCAGCAACACCGGTCGTGAGTTGCAGATGTCGGACCGCGAACGGAACCTTGGCGAGAAACTGATCGCGCAGCGTGAAACGATCATTCTAACGAGCGGTCGCGGACGGTAACTCGAAAGCACAACTTAAAACATCAAGGCCCCGGCACTGGCGGGGCCTTAGCTTTTTTCGGTCACGCAAAACGGCATGTCTTGCTTTTTGCGTCGAACTCGTCTAGAAGAATCGCCCACTGATGTTTCATGTCATGATCTGAGGAGTCCTTCCGTTTGATCAAACACAAAGTTTCACGCCGCCGATTTCTGAAGACCGGTGGCTTCGCGACAATCGGCGCGGTCGCGTTGAGCGACACCGCGTGGGCGCAAAGGCCACGTGAGATGACGCTTTTCATCGGCACGTACACTTCAAGCACAAGCGAAGGCATCTACACGTATCGCATGAACAGCGAAACGGGCCAGTTAACGAAGTTCAGTTCGATCAAATCGGAAAACCCTTCGTTTCTAACACTCGATCGCAGCAAACGATTTCTGTACGCGGTCAACGAACTAGCTGAATTCGAAGGCAAACCTGGCGGCGCCGTAAGCGCTTACTCAATTGACCGAACCGGGACGCTGAAGTTTCTAAACCAACAACCGTCGATGGGCGCCGATCCATGTCACCTCACTGTAGATCGCAGACGCACCAGTCTCCTGGTCGCAAACTACACTGGCGGAAGTGTCGCTCTCCTTCCGATCCTGAAAACCGGATCACTTGGACCAGCCACTGACGTCAAGCAGCACGAAGGTTCTGGTCCAAAGGAACAACAGAAAGGTCCACACGCACATTGCATCATTCTCGACTCCCTTGAACGCCACGCAATCGCGGCGGATCTAGGTAGCGACAAAGTGCTGGTCTACCGCTTCGATCCCGCAACCCGTAAGCTCCATCCCGGCAGACAACCGTGGCTCACAATGCAAGCCGGCGCCGGACCACGTCATCTCACCCTCCATCCAAATGGCCGGTACGCCTACGTCATCAACGAACTTGATTCGACAATGGTGACGCTGAAATACAACGCCGCTACCGGAATTCCAACCATGGTCGACATTGTTCCCACACTCCCGACAGACTTCACGGACAAGAGTTATTGCGCCGACGTCCACGTCTCGCCTTCCGGCAGGTTTCTTTACGGTTCCAACCGCGGCCACAACAGCATCGTTGTGTTCGCCATCAACCCACGCACGGGCAGGCCGACGCCAATCCAACACGTTTCGACCGAAGGCAATTGGCCGCGAAACTTCGTTATCGATCCTACGGGTAGGTTTGTACTCGTCGCTAATCAGCGTTCTGATAACGTCGTCGTGTTTCGTATCGACGCGCGGACCGGCCGCCTGACAGCCTCAGGCCACGCCGCCCAGGTACCAATGCCCGTTTGTTTGAAGTTCCTGTAAGGGCTTTGTTTGATGACCATTGAAAAGTCCGGCTAAATAGAAGAAAATACCCAGCGTTTCCGTTAATCCCTGCCTGAGGACAGCAAAAAGATGAGAAATTTCGCACGTGCCCTGTGGGTAGTCAGTCTTTTACTATGCTTCGTTCTCCAACCGATCGTCACGATTCAGGCCCAGAGCCGCGTAGTCGTCGATAGCGATGAGTTTTATCAACGCACGATCCGCCGGCCCCGTCTCCCCGACCACTCGCAAAAGATTGAAGCCCTTCTTAAGCGCATGACGCTTGAAGAGAAGGTCGGTCAGATGACCCAACTCGCGATCGGGATGATCATCAACGGCGCCGACCAGAACTTCACAATCGATCCGGCGAAACTTGAAAAGGCGATTGTCAAATACGGCGTCGGATCCATCCTCAACGTCGCCGATCAGGCCCTGACGATCGACCGCTGGCACGAGGTGATTGGCGCGATTCAAGCGGCGGCGAAAAAAACGCGCCTCGGCATACCGGTGATCTACGGCATCGACTCGATCCACGGCGCGAACTATGTCCAGGGCGCCACACTCTTCCCGCAAGAAATCGGGATGGCGGCAACGTTCAATCCTGAACTGATGAAGCGCGCCGCTGAAATCACTGCAATCGAAACCCGCGCCGCCGGAATTCCCTGGAGCTTCTCGCCCGTACTCGATCTCGGACGCGACCCACGCTGGCCTCGTTTCTGGGAAACGTTTGGTGAAGATCCATATCTCGCAAAAGTGATGGGCGTTGCGTTTGTCCGTGGATTAGAAGGATCCGATGTCGCTTCTCAACAGCAAGTCGCTTCCAGTTTGAAACACTACATGGGCTACAGCTTTCCGTTAACGGGAAGAGATCGAACCCCGGCGTGGATTCCTGAGAATTACCTGCGCGAGTATTTCCTGCCCACGTTCGACTCAGCCGTCAAAGCCGGCGCGCGCACGATCATGATCAACTCCGGAGAGATCAACGGTATTCCCGGACACGTCAATCATCACATCCTGACGACCATTCTTCGCAAAGAGCTCGGCTTCGACGGCTTCGTTGTTTCCGACTGGGAGGACATCAAGAAACTCGTCACCATGTGGCGCATCGCGGGCAACGAGAAAGAAGCAACGCGCATGGCAGTTATGGCCGGTATCGACATGAGCATGGTGCCGCTCGACTACAGTTTCGCCGACCACCTGATCGCGCTCGCAAAAGAAGGCGCAGTACCGCAGTCGCGAATCGACGAAGCAGTGCGGCGCATACTGCGCGTGAAGTTTGAGCTGGGTTTGTTTGAAAAACCCACTCCCGATGCTGCTCTGAAAGCGAAGTTCGCGCTTCCCGAATCGCGTCAGGTGAGTTTGGAAGCAGCGCGCGAGTCACTTACGCTGCTGAAGAACACCGACAACATTCTTCCGTTGTCTAAAACGTCTAAGGTGCTCGTCACTGGACCAACAGCCGACTCGCTGATCTCATTGAATAACGGCTGGACTTACGTTTGGCAAGGGTCAGAAGAGTCGCTCTATCCAAAAGATCGGCACACAGTTCGACAAGCGATCGAAGCAAAGATCGGCGCTTCGAACGTCACTTACGTTCCGGGTACGAGAATCTTCCGTAAGCCTAATACGACGTCGAACAACAACCCGACGGATCAGGAAGAAGAGGTCGACATTCCGGCGGCCGTTCGCGCGGCCCAGAATGTCGATGTTGTGATTCTCGCGCTTGGAGAAGGTTCTTACTGTGAAACGCCGGGCAACATCACAGACCTGACGATCGGCGAGCCGCAGTTGAAACTCGCCGAGGCGATTCTTGCCACCGGCAAACCCGTCGTCCTCGTGCTTGTCGAGGGACGTCCACGAATCATCAACCGCATCGCCGATGGCGTGAAGGCCGTTCTGATGGCTTACAACCCGAGTAACGAAGGTGGCACTGCAATCGCCGACGTGTTGTTCGGCGACGTAAACCCGAGCGGTAAGCTTCCCTTCACTTATCCGCGCACACCAAATGGATTGATCAACTACGATCACAAGCCATTCGAAACCGAAGACACATCGTTTGGCAACCTGGCTTTCAAACCGCAGTTCGCCTTTGGTGACGGGCTGAGTTATACAACGTTCCGTTACAGCGATCTGAAACTTAGTAAGACTGAAATTAGCGGCAACGAAGAATTGACGGTCGACGTCACGGTCGCGAATACCGGCCGTCGCGCCGGCAAGGAAGCGGTGCTCGTTTACGTCAGCGATCTCGTTGCCACGATCTCTCCTCCCAACAAGCGGTTGCGACGGTTCGCGAAAGTCAACCTCGAACCAGGACAAAACTACACGCTGACGTTTAAACTGCGGCGCGACGACTTGTCGTTCATCGGACCGGACAACAAGCCCGTGGTCGAGCCCGGCGAGTTTGTTGTGAGCATCGGCGGTTTGACCCAGAAATTCACGCTGAAGTGAGAACTAAATGACAACTAGAAACTCCCTCGTGTCGCGGGTCATGTTGACGTGCGTGGCGATGTGTATGGCTGGTGTGACGGCAGCCAATGCGCAACAGGCGGCGCCAACGCCGCAGATCAACTTGATGCCGGTTCCCGCTTCGGTGAAGTTTCATCCCGGAGATCGTCTTGCGGTCGACGCTTCGTTCAAAGTCGCCATTCGCGGTCATTCCGACGATCGTCTCAAATCAGCGATTGCACGCTTCATGAAGCGTCTCGAGGGACGCACCGTGTTTACGCTCGCGCCGGGACTCGCCGCTGACGATCAGATGACGCAACTCATCGTTCACGCTGATGGACCAGGAAACAACATTCCTTCACTGCGTGAAAACGAGGCCTATCGCATCGACATCACCGATCGTCAGGCAATACTAAAAGCGCCGACGGTAGTTGGCGCAATGCGCGGGCTGGAAACCTTGTTGCAATTGTTGAGCGCGGACCGGAATGGCTACTTTCTCCCTGGAGTCCTAATTGAAGACCAGCCACGATTTCCCTGGCGCGGGTTAATGATCGACGTCGCTCGTCACTTCCAAACTATGGAAGTGCTCAAACGTAATCTCGATGCGCTCGCCGCAGTGAAGATGAACGTCTTTCACTGGCATTTGACCGAAGACCAGGGCTTTCGAGTTGAAAGCAAGAAGTATCCGAAGTTGCATCAACTCGGGTCCGACGGCAACTACTACACACAGGAGCAGATAAAGGAGGTCATCGCCTATGCACGCGAACGTGGCATTCGCGTGGTGCCTGAGTTTGATATTCCGGGCCACAGTACGAGCTGGCTCGTTGGGTATCCGGAGCTCGGTAGTGCTCCTGGTCCATACACGATCGAACGGCGCCCGGGTATCTTCGAGCCAGCCCTCGATCCGACCCGCGAAGAGGTTTACAAAGTTCTTGACGGCTTTTTGAGTGAGATGGCGGCGCTTTTTCCCGACGAGTACATGCACATAGGTGGCGACGAGAACGAAGGCAAGCAGTGGGACCGCAACCCCGCGATCCAAACGTTCATGAAAGCAAAAGGGATCAAAGACAACCACGCGCTACAGGCTTACTTCAACACGCGCCTGCTCAAGATCCTTCAGAAGAATGGCAAGAAGATGATCGGTTGGGACGAAATTCTGCAACCGGAACTGCCGAAAGACATCGTGATTCATTCGTGGCGGGGGACGGCTGCGCTTGCCGAAGCAGCACGCAAAGGTTATGACGGTATTCTTTCGAATGGCTACTACATCGATCTGATCCACCCAGCGTCGCAGCACTATGTTGCCGATCCGCTTCCGGCTGACACCACGCTGACACCCGAGCAGGCCCGACACGTGCTCGGAGGCGAAGCGACGATGTGGGCCGAATGGGTGACGCCCGAGACAATTGACTCACGCATCTGGCCACGCACTGCCGCCATTGCCGAGCGGCTTTGGTCGCCCCGGACCGTTACCGACGTAGACGACATGTATCGCCGGATGGCGATCATCAGTTTGCAATTGGAAGAGTTGGGTCTGATGCACAAGAGGAACCAGGACATGATGCTGCGTCGTCTCGTTCGCAACGACGACATTGGTCCATTGAAGACGCTTGTGTCGGTTGTGGAGCCGGTCAAGGAGTATCGCCGGTATCAGATGCGTCCGCAGACAATGCTCAGCCCGTTGACGGGAGTCATCGATGCGGCGACTCCGGATGCGGAAGGCGCGCGCAGATTCTCGTCGATGGTAAAAGAGTTTCTCGGAGATGCACCGCGGTATCAGTTGTACCGCGCAGAGTTAACGCAGATGTTGTCTGAGTGGCAGGAGTCTGGGGCGGCGCTTGGTCCGATGATTGATCGTTCGCCGGCGTTGAGGGAGATCAAGCCGCTGACGAAAGGTCTTTCCGAGCTCGGTGACGTCGGGTTGGAAGCGATCTCTTATCTGAAACTCGGCCAGCCGCCTACGAGAGAGTGGCGTGAAGCGAGTACATTGAAGTTGGATGAAGCTGCAAAGCCATATGCGGCGTTGGAGTTTATGGTTGTGCCGGCGATGAAGCAGTTGGTGACGGCAGCGACCGAAATCGGACAACCACCAAGGGTGACGTCGCTGGTAATTCCTTAGATCCGTGTTCCGTTGTTGTGCATCTATCTGTCTTGCCGTTGTGGTCGCGCTAATCGTTCATCCTGCGCAGACCGACACTCGGCCGGGATACGTCGGCGACGACAAGTGTCTCTCGTGTCATCCGAAGCAGAAAGAGTTTCCCCACACTGCTCATCATCTCACTTCGCGATTAGCAACGCGTGAATCGATTGCCGGGAGTTTCGCTCCTGGTAAGAACGTGTTGAAGACTCCCGAGCCCGAGTTGCAATACCGCATGGAAGCTCGGAGCGACGGTTTTTTTCAAACGGGAGTGGCGGGCATACCGCCGCACACGGTTTCAATCTCGCATCGTTTCGATCTCGTCGTCGGATCAGGACGGAAGGGGCAAACGTATCTTTACTGGGGACGCAGTGCTGAAGGCGGCGAAGCTGATCGACTGTTTCAACTTCCGGTTTCGTATTGGACCGAGATAGCAAGCTGGGTCAACAGCCCTGGTTACGGCGACAGGATCGTGGAATTTAGCCGGCCAGTGCTGCCGCGCTGTCTCGAATGCCACGCCACCTCTGCCGAACCTATTGCTGATGCGAACGCGGCCAGTCGATATCGAAAAGCAAGTTTAGTGCTCGGTGTGACGTGCGAGCGCTGTCATGGACCAGGCGCTCAGCATTCATCGTTGAATTCCGTCTCTAACGCGAAACCTGTTGACCAGGCGATCTTGAATCCGGCGAAGTTACCGCGCGATCGCCAGCTCGCTTTGTGCTCCCTGTGTCATGGTGGGATCGGAGTCGCCAAAACTCCGGTGTTCTCATTTAAGGTAGGCGATGCTTTAGAAGATCACCTGCAACTCGACTTGCCTAAAGAAACCGAGTCACTCGACGTTCACGGCAACCAGGTTGCACTACTTGAACGCAGCAAATGCTTCAAGTCGTCAAATATGACATGTTCGACATGTCACGACGTTCACATCCCACAGCGCGACGTCAAAGATTTCTCTTCGCGTTGCCTCACGTGTCACAAAGTTGAGAGCTGTGGTCTCTTCCCGCGCCGAGGCCCGCTGGCTGGCAAATGCGTTGACTGCCACCTCCCAAACCAAACCTCCAACGTCATCTTCTCCACCCATGCCGGAGCGCGCATCCGCCCGAAAGTGCGGAATCATTGGATCAAGGTTTATCGGTAACCCACGATTAACGAGGCACTGGATCGCCCGGGCGGGCAATGCGGATCCAGTGATCAGTAAATGAGGCATGCATGCCGGGGAGTTCAACCTTTGGCATGTGACAAGTCACACATTGCTTTGTACTAACCGGACAGGCGTCGGCATTGCGGCGCGTGGTCTTCGAGTCAGTTGGTTTCGTTAAATGACAGGCGAGACATTTAGGATCGTAGTAAGCCGCGTCTTTCTCAAGCTTCTCGTGAGGATTATGACAAGCAACACAGCCAAGCCGCGCGTCATTCGTGTTATGTCCGCGACTACTGAACATACGATACGGTTGAAAGCGAATGTTGTTGATTCCCCCTTGTCCCTGCTGCAACATCGCTTGCTCGAAACCAGTGTGACACGTGCCGCAAAATGATTGCGACAGATCATGCGCACTCAAATCTCCCGGATTGAAGATCTCCAATCGATCGAGCTTCTTTTCCTTCGCGGTGACAAGATGTTTCTCACCTGGTCCATGGCAGGCTTCGCAACCAACACCTGCATTCAATTGATCTAACTTCAACTCCAAACCATGAACGGCGCCAGTTGTGTGGCAGCCAAAGCATTGTTGCGGCTCGTCACCGCCAATCGAGCGTCCCAAAGCATCTTCGAGTGACGTGGGCACGGCCGGTTGATGACCAATCGTGAAGTCGAGCTTCCTGATCTTTTCAAAGTAACTGACGCGCGTTTCATAGAGGACGCCGTTGTGCCGGAACAGGTATGTCTGCCCTACGTGACCCTGGCCGAAACAATACAGGATCGGTTTGGCAATGCTTTTAACGCCATCGCTAACCGAGTAAACCACTGACTTACCCTGGCGTGAAAGCTCGTAGGTGTAAGGCCCGTTCTTGAAAGTAAGTTTTCCGCGTGTGTTAATGATGCGACAGTCAGGCGCGACTTCGAGTGCCTGACCCATTGGCGTATTCAACTGCCGCGCCTGCGGCTCGTGACACTCGAGACACGCTTTGCTCCCGACGTAGCGCACGCCGTGCGTGTTCGAGTTCGGACGCCAATCCGAGAAAATGTTTTCGCGCTGCGCGTTTCCGAAGACGCCTACCAGCAACCCGATCACACATAGACCCGCGATTCTATTTAGGACGGACACCTTCACCTTCAACGACTTTCACATACCGGTTTACAGGGAGGTTTGTAAGTTTATCGATCCTGCCACTGGGCCAACGTATCTCAACCGAATCGATCTTCGTGGCCGAGCCCACACCGAGTATCTCACGCGGGTCGTGCGACGCGAGATAACTTCCGCCACCGATCTTCAAGCGACTGCGTTTTAGCGCGCCGGCCTGCCACGTGATTATCGCGCCCACGGCTTCAGGATTGCTCTGCGTCGCTATGAGCTTAAGCCCAATCCAGTTGTTCCGGTTACCGCCCTGGTTACGCAAAAGCAGCGGCGGCTCGCCGTTGTTCGAGGCAAGCACGTCTGAATCGCCGTCGTTGTCGAAATCTCCGAGCGCCATCCCGCGCCCCGAAAACGCCTTGCTAAAAACGGCGCCCGATCGCGCGCTCACGTCTTTGAACGCGCGGCCGGTGTTCTCAAACATCAACAACGGCTCGCGATGTCTGACTCGCGGAATGCGTGATTCGATCATGTCGTCGGGATGACCGTTTACGAGAAACAGGTCGGGATCGCCGTCGTTGTCGTAGTCAAAAAACTTAAGCCCCCAGCCGCTAAATAAGTGAGTCGATGGCGCGATCTCGCCCGGCTGGTCCGTGAAGATCAACTCGCGGTCGTTGTGATAAAGGCTGAAAAACTCGTGATCGATGTTAGCGACGAACAGGTCCTGCCAGCCGTCGGCGTCGTAATCGGCTGCATCCACGCCCATTCCCGATCGCGGCCGCCCGGATTCACCGTAAGCCACACCCGCGGCAAGCCCGATCTCCTCAAACTTCCCCTTGCCTTTATTAAGAAAGAGAAAGTTGGGCATCGTGTCGTTGGCAACGAATAGATCGATCAGGCCGTCGTTGTTGATGTCGGTGGCAACAGCCCCAAACGACTTGCCCGGATGCGCCGCGATACCGGATTCGCGACTCCTGTCCTGAAAAGTGCCGTCGCCTGCGTTGCGATAAAGATATGAGGGTGTCGGTTTAAAAAGCCGAGGCACGCAGTAATAACGGCGCTGCAAGGTGGGATCGGTGCAGAGCGGGTTCTGCGACTTGTCGTAGAAAACAAAACTCGACACAAACAGATCGAGCTTATTATCGTTGTCATAGTCGAACCAGGTAGCGCACGTGGACCAACCTGGAGCTGTGACGCCCGCTTTGTCTGTCACATCTGCAAATGTGCCGTCCCCATTATTGCGATAAAGAGTGTTTGGACCATAGTTGGTGACGTAAAGATCGACATTGCCGTCGCCGTCGTAGTCCGCGGCCGCAACGCCCATCCCAAATTTTCCGCCCGCAACACCTGCCGTGTCCGTCACATCGGTGAACGTGCCGTCACGATTGTTATGAAACAGACCGTTTTTCAACGGCGTCGGGGGCGTATAAAAATCAGATGGACCACTATTGACCAGATAGATGTCCATCCAACCGTCGTTGTCATAATCGAGGAACGCGCAACCGGCGCCGACTGTCTCCGGTAGCTGCCGATCCTGCGACTGGGCGTTGTTGTGGGTCCAATTGATCTTACTGGCCTGCGCCGCCACCTCTTCAAATGTAACTGGACCACGAACTGCGGGACGCGAGGGTCTCTGTGCGATGGTGCTGATCGCCAGAATAGTCAGGAGGATAAAAACCGAAAGATTACGCAAGTTTGGCACCTTTTGATACTCCGCAAAGGCGCAAAAACGCAAAGCTATTTGAATTGAGCTTTCCTTTGCGTCTCTGCGCCTTTGCGGGAACTAACACAGTTAGGGCCGGGGAGGAGCCGGCAGTACGACGACACCGTCTGCCGAGCTACCTTTCGCTTTTAGGCTGTCGACGATCTTCATCTCTTCCTGCGCGCGCGCCGGATCGTTGAGCCGCGCATAAAGCAGTGCCAGACTGTAATGAGCCTTCGGTTCATTTGGATCGAGCTTGACTGCCGTCTCCAACTCTTGACGCGCGCGCGTATAGTTGCGCAATTTCATGTAACTGGAACCCAATGCGATCCGCGCGTGCGCATAGTTCGGCAGCTTCTGAACCGCTTTCTCGAACAACGGGATTGCCCGCGCGTCGTCGTTCTGTTCCTGCGCGACCAGTCCGAGGTAGTAAAAGACTTCCGGTATCGCGTTCGGCGACCGCGCGCTCTTTTCCAACCACAACCGTGCGTCGTGATACTTCTTTTGATTGAGTAGAACGTAACCGAGATGGAGTTGGCCCAGCGAATTATCAGGCTGAGTTGCGATTAGACGGCGGAACAGTTTCTCGGCCTCGAAAAGATCGCCGCGGCTCAACCACGCAACGCCAAGTGCGAGCAGGTACGAGGGTTCATCAGGCCGCAACTTGAGTGATCGTTCGAGCGCCGCCTTTGCTTGATCGATCATCCCGACGCGCAGCGCTAGCAGTGCAAACTTATAAAGAAACTCCGGTGAATTCGAATCGGCGCTGAGCGTCGCCACCCGCGCCAGGTAGATGGAGGTTTCCCGCATCTCACCCTTTAAACGTGAGATCTGGGCCAGACCCAGCAAAGCGCCGGCGTTGTCGAGTCGATTTTCGAGCGCCAGTAAATATGGACCCTCCGCCTCTGCAAGAGCATTCTTAGCGACGTACGCATCGCCAAGCATCACCAGCAAGTCGGTAGAAACAGTTCCGGCAGCGCGCAGGTTTTGGATGAAGCTGATGCACTCGTCAAACTTGCCTTGCGCGAGCAACAGCGCAGGCAGCTTTTGCGTTGCTTCCGCGTTGTCCGGTTGGATCCGAAGGATCTCTCGTAGCTGAAAGATCGCTTTGTCAGGTGCGCGCTTGAGTACGTAGAGGTAACTGAGATTCATCCGCGCGGGGATGAACTTCTCTTCAATTCTCAGCGTTTGCAGAAACAGCGACTCAGCTTCATTAAGCCGGTTTTGCTTGGCGCGAATCGTGCCCAGGAGATTGAGCACATCAGGCGAGTTGGGAGCGGTGCGAGAAATAGCAGCGAGCTGTCGTTCAGCTTCGACGATTCGATTGTCGTGAATGAGTGCAGCCACACGTTCGAACCGTTGGACCAGCTTCGTGTCCTGCCCCAGAACGCCTGGAACACAGATCGACAGGATCAAAGTCAGGAGTAAACGCATAACTACCTCTTGAATTCTTTCTCCGCGATCTTACCCTCACCTTCCTTGATGGTCACAACGCGATTAACGCCGACGCCCGCCACCTTGTCAATGTTGCCACTCGGCCAGCGCACTTGAATCAAATCAACCTTGCTGCGCCGCTCGAGTCCGAAGTGCAGCCTCTGATCACTCTGCGAGATGTAGCTATCTCCGCTGCGCACCTCGTCGACCTGCGACAGATCGCCCGCTACAACTTTCACCTGCGCACCTATCCCGCTGCGATTGCTCTTCACGCCGACAGTCTTGATGAGGATCGAGTTGTTTACGTTTCCGCCATCGTTGCGCAGCACCTGGGGTGGACCATCGAGATCGCAAATCACAAGATCGACGTCGCCATCGTTATCGATGTCGCCGAAAGCGACTCCGCGACTCACACGCTGCTCGGTCAGAACAGTGCCAAACTGGGCCGACACTTCGGTGAACGTACCGTCGCGATTGTTTCGATGCAGCAAGCGAGGTTGACGATAATTTGGAAGCTGCGGATACACGTGCCCGTTGGCCACGAAAAGATCCACCCAACCATCGTTGTCGTAATCAAAAAACCTTGTGCCCCAACCGACGTGCGGCATACTGGGCGGCGCCACCTTCGCAGCGTAGGAAAGGTCCGTAAACGAATTCGCGCCGTCGTTCCTATACAGCGTGTTGTACTCGTCGGCGAAGTTGGTAACGAAAAGATCGATTTTACCGTCGTGATCATAATCTCCGGCAGTCACTCCCATGCATCCCTGCTCGCTGCCGTTCTCATTCACCGCGGTGCCGGCGTTGAATCCGATCTCCTCGAACGTGCCGTTGCCTTTGTTTCGGTAGTGGAAGTTCGGCGTCGAGTCGTTAGCGACAAAGATGTCGATCTTACCGTCGTCGTCGAAGTCGCTGGCGATTATGCCGAGGCCATAGAACCCGTTCGGATCAGCGACGCCGGCCTCTTTCGTAACGTTGGTAAACGTCCCGTTGCCATTGTTTCGGAAGAGCGAATCACCAGCGCCTTTTAATCCTCTTGGACCACACTGCACGGGAACCGATTTGTACTGGCAGGTCTGGCCCTTGCCAAACTCCGGCAGGTTGTTGACGTCGAAATCGACGTAGTTTGTGACGAAGAGATCGAGATCGCCGTCATGATCGTAATCGACAAAGGAGGCCCCAGTGGACCAGCGCGGGTCGTTTACTCCAGCTTTGTCGGTAACGTCAGTGAACGTTCCGTTGCCGTTGTTCTTCAGCAGATGATCCGGGCCGAGGCAGGTGACGTAAAGATCTTCGAAGCCGTCGTTATTGTAATCGCCGGTCGCGGCGCCCATGCCCCAACCGATATCGCTCACGCCAGCTTTCACTGAGACCTCAGTAAACTTGCCGTCGCCTTCGTTGCGATAAAGTTCACTTTTAGTTTTGCCTTTCGACTTCACTAGATCGACGGTGAGCGAATTGACGAAGTAGATGTCGAGATCGCCGTCGTTGTCGTAATCAAACAACGCGAGACCGCCGCTCATCGACTCGACAATGTACCGCTTTTCAGGAGAAGCGACGTGTTTGAACGTGATGCCGGCTGCGGATGTGATGTCCGTGAATTGGACCTTTGCCGGTTGAGATGAGAACGGCAGAAGAAGTGAAGAGATGGTTGCGACTAAAACGAGTTTTGGTAACACGGAGATGGGTTTTACTGATTCGTTTTGGCCCGCGCTTTATCTTTCAATTCACGGGATTTTTCTAGTTGTCTTTCACCTTCGGCTTTGCGACCTGCCGCGATGTATGCACGTCCCAGTTGATAATGGATGTGGGCCTGATTTGGTTTAAGGCCGACGGCAATCTCCAGGCTATCGACACTGCCTTTGACGTCGCCCTTCTGCAACAGGGCTTTGCCGAGCTCGTACTGAGCATCGGCGGAGTCAGGTCGTTCCTGAACGACTTCCCGCATCAACTTCAAGCCGCGCTGGGTCTCCTGTTGGGCCAACAAAACAAAGGCGAGATGATATTTTGCTTCAAGATCTTTTGGGTTCAGCGCAAGTTCATTCTCGAACTCGCGTGCTGCCTCGGCCAACCTGCCGGCTTTAAGATAGATCAACCCGCCGTAGAAATGAGCCAGACGAACTTTGCCGTCGAGCGCGACGGCGGCGCGCAATTCCGCGAGCGCTTTGTCGACGTCGCCTCGCTCATAATGAGCCTGACTCAAAAGTATGTGCAGTTGCGGAGTTTTGTCACCGACTGAGACCATCTGCTCAATCACGCGATTAGCAGCTTCCGTTTTCCCATCCTTCAATAACGACAAGGCGAGGGGATAGTGAAGCGTGACTTCCTGAGGTTTTGCGGCCACCACGTCGGTTAACACGGATGCAGCCTTCGCGAAGTCGCTGATCATGAAATAACTCATGCCTAACAACTGCTTGATCGCGACGTTGTTCGGATCAGTTTTCAACGCTTTCTCTAGTCCCGGAACCGCCTCCTTGTACGATTCGGATTTGTAATTAGCAAGACCGAGGTTGTAGTTGACTCCCGGATGCTCGGGGTTCCATTTCGCTGCCAGCGCAAACTGTGCGGATGCTTCGCGAAAGTCCTGCTGTTCAGCGCGCAGGACGCCGATGCTATTGTGCGCCGCCGCGAGGATTTTCGTGTAGTAACTCTCGTCGTCCTTCAGTTTTGACGCAGTTTTCGGGTCTACCGCTGCCGCCTCATCGACGACGCCTTCGGCTTTCACCAATTCCGAATTAGCAGCGTCCTGAGCAGCAATAACGTTACCGCTCACAAATGCTCCGACCTTCTTCTCGTCGAGCTTGAACCCCTTTGACTTCAAGTCGGCCGACTTTTGCAATTCCTTCTGCCCTTCGGCGGTTCGCCCAACCTTGATCAGCGACTGGCCCAGGCGATAATGCGCCGTTGTTACCTGGTAGTCGTTATGGGCCAACGACGGCGTCAGATCTATGCTTTTCTGTAGCACCGCGACGGCCTGCGGATGCTTGCCGGCGCCCTGATATGCCTGGCCCAGGTGGAAGTACGGATCAGGATTGTTTGGTTGTTTGCTGACCGCCTTCTCAAGCAGGACGATCGCCGGGTCCCACTTTCGTTCGATGATGTATAGGATGCCCAGGTAGAAGTTGGCGAAATACTCATCGGGGTTCGCCGCCAACTCGATCTCAAACTCTTTCATCGCATCGGTAATTCGCGAGGCGCCGTCCTTATATAAATAAGTCAGGCCAAGATAGTAATGAACGCGCGGGAAGCGCGGATCGAGAGCCAACGCGGCGTTAAATTCCTCGATCGATTCGGGCAGAAAACCCGTCTCGCGATAAGCGCGACCAAGCAACACGCGAAGCTGCGGGCGGTTGCCTAGTCGATCGACCATTCGTTGAAAGAGTTGTTTCGCTTGTGGAACCTGGCGCTGTTTCAGAAACGCGAGTCCCAACGTGTATGCGGCATCGTAGTCGTTTGGCGCAAGTTTAAGCGTCGTTTCGAGTTCGGCGGTGGCCTTGTCAAATTGGGCCAACATGAAATACGACTTCCCCAGCATGTGATGGGCTGGTGCGTACTGGGGGTTTGCGGCTGTTACGCGCTGAAGGACTTCAACCGATTTCTGATACTGTCGCGTGCGGAAATACGCAATGGAGAGTTCAACTACGCTTTCGAGCTGGTTGGGACGAATTGCGACCGAAGCCTCAAACGGTCCTACGGAGTCAGTGTACCTGCCCTGCGCGGAGTATATCTTACCCAACCGCTGATAAGCCTCTCCGAGAATCGCGTTGAATTCGCGTTCGGCAGCCCTGTAGTCACGGGCACTATGTGCCCTGCTTGCTTCTTCGTAGTGTCGCTTAAACAGATCGCCCGAGTCTTGAAAAAGGACAGAGAATAGCAGGAAAGGCAGGCAAGCCAAGCGAAGGTACATCGTTTACTGATCCGGAAAATTAGGACTTAACAAAAAAACCTTGGACGAAGAGCTGTAAAAATCGTTCAGCTCTTCGTCCGTAGTTTAACCTGCGGGGAGTATATCAGAAGGTAAACTTGATACCGAGTTGAATCTCTCGTGGCTGCTGCGCCACATTCAATGTACCAAAGCTTCCGTTCCGAGTGTCCACGTCATAACCGATAAAGTTCGTATGGTTGAGGACGTTGAAGAACTCAGTTCGGAATTGAATACCGTATCGCTCCTTAAAGCGCCAATTCTTGGCCATCGAGAAGTCGATATTCGTAATCGGCTTGCCGCGAACAGCGCCCTTGCCGAGAGTGCCTAGTCGACCCGCCGCTGGCCGTGCAAACGCAAGAGGATTAAGGTGCTCTCTCGCATCGTTGGTATTGAGATAGAGAGGCGCACCGGTGTAATCCGGCCGTTGACCGACTCCGTTTGCGACGCCTAAATTATTCGCTCCCGTAATCAACTCGATTGGAGTCGCGCCAAAGTACGAGGCGATTCCGTTCAACTGCCAGTCTCCCAAAGCGAATTCCGCGACCTTACCCCATCGTTTGAAGGAGGGCAGGACGTAGACCACGTTGCTAACGAAACTGTGTCTGCGGTCGAGGTCGGCGTCGCCCCTGTCGCTGTCAAAATTGTATGGATCGCTGGTCGTGTTAGTGAACGATGTCAACGACACATCGGAAATCGCATGCCCCCAGGTGTACGACGCCTGGAATGCGAGCTTGTTGCTGAAGCGACGATTGAGCCACAGCTGCATTGCGTGATAACTGGAGTTACCATTCGATTCGTCCGTTATCACGTTTCCGATGCCACGTAACGGGCGATTGTCAGCAATCAGTCTTCCCGCGCGATCCGGGAACTCCGTTGTGTTGGGCAATATTCCGAAGGCGGCGTTAGCGATTTGTTGGCGCGCATCGCCACCGTCTGGCGCGCATGCTGGACCAAGACACGCCTGGTTTGGCGGAATCTCGTTGCGGTTCACATTCCGTCGCCAGATATGCAAGCCGTGGTTGCCGATATACGACGCTTCCAGCACCGTATCTTTCATGAGCTGGTGCGAGATCGTCAGGTTCCACTGATAGCTTTCGGGCGGCCTGAAGTTTGGATCGACCGCATTGAAATTGGCGTTTGCGGCGACGCCGGCGACGTTATTGGCAAGCCCCGGATTGATCGTGTCAAGACTGCGGCAGGTCGGACAATTAGCCAGGTTAACGCCCAGGCCGTTCCAACCTGAACCGGCGCTGACGGTCGTTGTCCATGGGGGATTGCCGGTTAATCGAAGAAGATCTTCGATGACGTTTGACCGGCTCTGGTATCGTCCGAACCCGGCTCTGAGTGCTGTCTCACCAGTTCCGAAGACGTCCCACGCGATTCCGACGCGGGGCTGCCAACCAGCTTTATAAGTTTCGACGGTTGAGCGGCCGAGGCCCAGACCGATAGCTTCTTCGGCAGTTACCAAAGCGGAATTGAAGTCAGTGCCGTTGTAAAGGCTCGGGATGAAGTTCGAAATACGATTGTCTTTCTCCCAGGCTGGCGGGAACACTGAGTAACGCAGACCTGCCGTCAACGTTACGCGCGGGTGGAGTTTCCAGGTGTCGTTCACGTAAAACTCAAAATCACGCCAGCGGCCTTCTGCCACTTCAGTATTGGCAATCTCAGTGTAGTTGAGAAGAACGGTGTCCCTGAGCAGTAGGTCACCAATACAGTGTCCAGTCTGTTCACCGCAGCCTTGGATGGTCGCCTGCTGGTTACCACCACCCGCACCCGAGCCAGGCTCATCTTTGAAGTTATGACTGAAGAGAGCCCCAACTTTCAAATCGTGCGATCCGAACACCAGCGAGAAATCGTCTTTCCAAATATAGAGATCTTCACGATTGGCCCATGGCGCCTGGTGCCAGATATTCTGGTAACCGCCCGCTCCCCAGAAGAGCGACGGGATGGTGCCGCCGACGAGGCCGTCACCGCCATGCGGAAACACGGTCGGAATCTTCGACGCGATTTCGTCCTGCAGTGCCTGGGTGTCGGGATTCGTCGCAATGATGATGTCGTTGCCGGCGATTGAGAACTGGAACTCGTTAACAGCTCGCGACGACAAAGTGTTAGTCAGCTTAACGGCGAAACTGTGGCTCGGCTGGCTCCAGTCGGAAGACAGCGTCGGATAAAAAGAGTCGCCCCAGAAGTTACCGCTGGCGCCGCCGTGAGTCCATGATTCGTTGATGTACCGAACCATCAGATTCATGTTGTCGCTGAAGGTAACGTCACCCCGAATCAGATCCTGACGAGTGCGAATCGGTTGAAGCTGGGAAGTGGTCCAGTTCGGAGATCCTGTTGTATTCGGATCCGGGAAGAGCTTCATGAAGGCGAGACCAGCCGGGCTTAACCGAGACGTGGGAATGCTGTTGGTTGGAAATAGATCGCAAACTAGTATGGTCCTCGATGGATCGGCCGGATCTGGCTCCTGGCGACAAGTCGCCGGATCCCTTAACGGCGCCGTGAAAATCCCCTGCTTTTCCAAAACCGTGGGCACGTTGGCCGAAAGTACTTGTCCTCGATCCTCTCGTCGCCACTCTTCGGACCAGAAGAAGAACACTCTGTTCTTTACGATCGGCCCGCTGAAGTTGCCGCCGAAGTTGTTGTATTTGAGTTCGCCCTTCGGTTCGCCCGCGCGGTTCAGGAAGAAGCTGTTGGCGTTGAGTGAGTCATTGCGATAGAACTCAAACAAGCTGCCGTGAAACTCGTTGCTTCCACCCTTGGTGATCAGGTTGACTACCGCGCCTTGAGCCTGACCGAACTCCGCGCTGAAGCTGTTACGTTCAACACGAAACTCCTGAATCGAATCGACTGACGGGAAAACCAGCAATGTGCGGTTCGATCCGACGTCCATGTTGTTGACGCCGTCGACCGTCCACAAATTCGCATTTGACTGATTGCCGTTGACTGACATGTCAACGCCGGAGTTGAGACCAGTTCCACGAGTTGCGAATGAGCCGCCTGCTCCCGCTTGAGTGACCGGAGAGACGCCGGGAACCATTAATGCCAACTGCGCGTAATTGCGACCGTTGAGCGGTAACTCCGTGACTTGTTTCTCGGAGATGAGACTGCTGACCTCACCGCTTCTAAGCTCAACTGGCGCCGCTTCGCTGGTGACTGTAACGATCTCGGTAACTTGGCCCACCTGCAAATCAAGGTTGATGGTCAAGTTCTCGCTAACGTGGAGTTGCTGTCCGGTGGCGACAGTTTTCTTGAAGCCGGTAGGCGCCGCGCTGATGGTATAAATGCCCGCCGGCAGGCCGGGGGCTGAGTAGAAACCATCATCGTTCGTCTTTGCGGTGCGGGTCGCGCCGGTCTTCTCTTCAACGATCGTGATTTCGACGTTGGGGACGGCCGCGCCCTGTTGATCTCTCACGGTGCCGGTGATGTTTCCGGCAGTGCTTGATTGAGCATGTACGCCGACAAACAAACCAATGCTCAGCAGGAGCAACAGCGCCTGCAGTCCCAACTTCTTCGACATACGAAACCTCCTCAACGTTCGGGCGTCTAGGACTTATCGGTCAGTATTGAAAGAAACGAACCGCTGCTAACTATCCGAGAAATAGAACTGCAAAGAACCAAACGGATGAATGTAATCAGACCTAACTTGTTACTGAGTGCGACTTTGTTGCAGAGGCTAACAAAAGTATTTAATACCAATCCTACTTATTGTCAAGATCTTTTTAGACAAGGCCCGTCCAAGTTGGGTTATTTTCAGATTGCCCGCCTGGTCAAACGACCGAAACGGATGCAAATTTACTGGCAAGAACCAGGCTGAGAGCTCCCATGAGAGTCGGTTCTGGACCCAGGGTTGAGGCAATTATTTGCGTCGAGGGTAATCCGCGACAAATCGTCGCCTCAACAGAGTTCTTGATGTCATCGGCAATGATGGGCCATGACCGCACGATCGGCCCACCAACTATCACGGCCTCCGGCGCAAGCCCGCGGATAAGATTAGCGATTCCGACACCGAGATAGTAGGCGGTTTCTTTCAACGCCGCTCGGGCTGCATCGTCACCGCCTAATCCCAGGTCGATCAAATCACCAAACGTGATTTCAAGGTTGTTTTCGCCATTCGTCAAGTTCTTGTAGCGCGCTAACGCCGATCGTTCGGAAGAAAAGGCTTCCCAACATTCACGACTGCCAGAAGCACACGCTACGGGCGCGCCCTGACCGATCGTCATGTGTCCGAATTCACCCGCTGCGCCGTTCTCTCCTCGATAGACCTGGCCGTCGAAAATGATCCCTGTACCAACTCCGCCTTCAACCAGCACAAGAATGAAATCACGGATTTCCCGAATCTCCGGACGTCCGAACCACAACTCAGCGTGAGCCGCCGCGTTAGCGTCGTTGTCGATGGTGACAGGCAATCCGGTCGCCATGCTTACTTCGTCGGCCAGTGGCAAGTCGCGCCAGTTGAAAGTAGGTACGAACAGTTCCCTTCCTTCCGCGCTAACCAGGCCAGGGAGACTGATGCCGATACCTTCGATTGTTCCATTGTTACGAGCGATGAGCTTTCGCGATAAGTCGATAATGCTACGAGTTGTTTCGGTGGCGTTCGGGTGGGTTGGAAACTCCTCCTGTTGCAGGACGCGTCCCGCAAGATCGCTGGTGGCGACAATCGTTCGGTTTGTTCCGACATCAACGCCGATTGCAACCGCGTCGGCCGTCCGCAACGAGAGGAGAATGGGGGGCCGGCCGCCGGTCGATTCGCCGCTAAGCTCCTCGATCAATCCCTCAACGCGCAGGTCTTCGACAATTAATGAGATCGTCGAGCGTTGCAGGGCCGTTTCGTGGGCTATCTCAGCGCGTGATATTGGCCCGCGCTCGCGAACGTAGTTCAGGACGATTTGACGATTGATATCACGAATCGTGTTCGATCGAGCTACGTTGGCTTTCTTTAGATCAATTCGTCGCATACTCAAAGTACTGTTGCATAAGTATTACAGACATCAGTTCGAGTCAAGGCAAATGACGAAACAAACCTTTTCAAAGCAGTTCATTCGGAGCTATACTGGCGCGCAAAACATCCGGGAGGTCTGCTATGAACAAGCAGAAGACCGCGGGTATTTGCTCCTTAATCGGAATCACCCTCCTCTTATCCGTGGCGGCGCCAACATTTGCGCAACGATCAGCACCAGGTGGTCCCCCTCCCATCGACAAACACACAAACGCCGCGCGCAAACGACAGCAGGACGAGTCCTCGCGCGAATGGCAACTGCGAAACTTCGGTAATTCTTCGGTAACGAAGGACCGGCGCCGGCTCGAAGCCCTGATGGCTCAAATTGAAGAAGACTTCAATCGCATGCTATCGCTTCACAACGAAATCGTTCGCGCGATCGCTTCGCCTCAACCGCTCGATTATCGCTTTGTTTCGGAAGCCACGGGCGAGATTCGCAAGCGGGCGACCAGCATCCAGACAAATATCAATTTGACCCCAGCGGCCGAAGAGATAAAACTTGTCGATCTGCCGGCGAACACCAACGATGCGGAAACGAAAGAAACACTCGTCAAACTTTGCAAACAGATCAGGAGTTTCGTTACCAATCCGGTCATCGAACAGCCTAACGTGATCGACGCGGAGAAGTTGGGAGCCGCGAAGCGCGATCTCGAGAGCGTCATTCAGCTCAGCACTCAGTTGAAACGCGATGCGGATTTATTGAGCAAGGTGCAGAAATAAAGACGATAGTTATTTCGTGTTTACTGGCGCTGGCGTGCGTACAAAGATAATCGCTTCAGAGGAAATCAAGCCCTTTCCTTCCTGAACAGTCACGACCTGGTTTGGCTTCACATCCGCGATTCGGTCTTTCTGATTTCCGGGCCAGGTGATCTCGATCGTCAGCGTCGTGCCTTCTTCAGGCTTACCCAGGCCGAACACCAACGGCAATTCCGATTGCGAACAGTAACTCGATCCAGTCCGTACCATCTGGTAAAGCGTTCTTCCCTTCGAAGTCTTCACGACAACCTTCGCACCGATGCCGTTACGATTCGCCCGGACACCGATGGTCCTCACTCGAAGTATGTCGTTCTGATTCGCGTTGTCGTTGCGAAGCAGACGCGCCGGTCCATTGTTCGTCGTGATCACCAGATCCAGATCGCCATCATTGTCGTAGTCACCGTACGCTGCGCCACGGCCGACGATCGCCCGATTCAGAGCCTTACCGAGTTTCGAGGTCACCTCTTGAAACTTCTTTTTCCCGTTGTTTTGAAACAGGTGTGGAGGCTGTGCATATTTGACTGTCGGTTGCACAATGCTGATGTCGTCAGACACGTGTCCGTTTGCGGCGAAGACGTCGAGTAAACCGTCGAGGTTGTAGTCGAAGAAGAAACAGGCGAAGGTCAGGGACTGCGCGGAGACCTTGCCGATGCCTGACGCCGCGGCCTCGTCGGTGAAAAGACCCGAACCGTCGTTGTGATAAAGCGCGATGCTTTCGTTTGTGAAGTTACCGATAACGACGCTTTGTTTGCCGGAACCGTCGTAGTCGGCAGCATCGACTCCCATTCCGGCACGCGCCGTTCCCGCTTCACTAAACGCAACGCCCGCGATCACGGCGTTGTCGGTGAACGTGCCGTTATGATTGTTGCGATAGAGTTTGTTCGGCTCCGTGTCGTTGGCGACGAAGAGATCCATCCAGCCATCGTCATCAAAGTCGAGTAGGGCGACGCCGAGTGTCTTGCCGGCGGGATCGTTCACGCCCGCGCGCTCGGTGACGTTTTCAAACGTCCCGTTGCCGCGGTTGCGATACAACTGAGAACTCTGTCCTTTGAACGTCTTCGGCGTGCAGTAGGTCTTGTTCTTGCCATCGAGAGTGCAGAATTGATCCGTCTGCACCGACCACTCCACATATCTACCGACGAAGAGATCGAGCTTGCCGTCGTTGTCGTAATCAAACCAGGCCGCGCTCGACGAAAAGCCAGGTTCCGCGAGACCGGCCCTGGCAGTCACATCGGCAAACTTGCCGTTGCCGAGATTGCGAAACAGATGATTTGGACCAACGCAGGTGACGAAGATGTCGTCATTTCCGTCGTTGTCGTAATCGGCAACAGCGACGCCGATGCCGTACATCTCGATGCCAAGTCCCACTTGATGAGTGACGTCGGTGAACGTGCCGTCCTTGTTGTTTCGAAATAGCGCCGAAAACGAACGCCGCTTTTTCGATTCCGGCCAGTCCATTGAGTTGACGAGGAAGATGTCCTGCCAGCCATCGTTGTCGTAATCGAGAAACGCGCCGCCCGCTCCAATCGTTTCCGGCAGATACTTCTTCCCGAAGGCGCCGCTGTTGTGTTTGAAACGGACTCCCGCTTCAGACGTCACGTCTGTGAATTCAATAGCGCCGGAAGGGCGTGGTGGAGTCGGACTTGGTGATGGCGAAGGCGCCGCGGTTTGTTCAGGTGCTGAAGAAGGTGGAGCAACCACAACCTGTTGTTTACAACCTGAAAACAACAGCGCAAGACATAGCAGCATAAGGCTGTAACGCGGATTTTTGAAAATCATGTGGCGTTGGATTCTTGCAACACGACGGGACGACGCGATTCAAGCCAGATCTCGATCAGCATCGCCGTTGGTCCAACCAGGAACAGCGCGTACAACGGCGCGTGCACAACGTGATTGAGCCGCAGCAACATCTCAACAAACGCCACGAAAAACACAACAATGCATTGCCACTTTTTCGACTTAACGGTCGTCTTTGGATCCGTGATCATGAAGAAGACGAAAAGTTGATACATCGGCCCCGTTATCGGCGCGACTTCGGCCCACCAGGAGTCGCCGGTGATGTAACTGCGCAAAAATGCAAACGCAAAAAAAGAAGCAACATAAGTAGCGCTGATATGAGCACGCTTCGCGCGATAGATGATGATGGAGCCGAGTGTCCAGATCACGATCAACGGCCATTTGAAGTTGCCCCACTGAACGCTCAAAGCCGCGACTGTCTCAGGTGCGAGAAACAGAAGCGCGCAGATGCCAAAGTTCGACGGGTTCCACAGGTGACGCCCTTTCACGCGCAACACGTACTTCGACATGATCGACAGCAGACTCGCGAGAGCGAACGGCCACAGCGCAGGCGAACGAACCAGAATCCCGCAACTGATGCCGCTGATGTAGGCGCTGGCCAGATTGACCCACTTGCCGAAAAAGATTCGACCCAAGACCAGTTCCGCAACAATCGCAACCATGATCGCGACGCCGGTCTTTTCGTAACTTTCGAGAATGCCGTAGCCAAGATGGCCCACTACCAGGATAAAAGTGATGAAGAGTGGCGCGATGTAGCGGTTGTCGAGACTGAATCTCCGCCTCCCGGCCCCACCGAGGATCGCGCTATCCATGGATTCAGCTGACTGGCTCATGCAGACTCCTTGATCTTGTACGTTTGTCCGATCGAAAGCTTCTCGATCGTCTCGACTTTGCCTGACGGCCAGCGAATCTCCGCCTTCTCAAGTTGCGGATTCTTGCCGAGACCAAAATGAAGCCGCCTCTGGTTCTGGGAACAGAAACCGCTGCCACCTGAAACCTGTTGGACCTGTTGTCTTCCGTTCCAGAAGAGTCGCACTTCCGCGCCGATCGCGCTCCGATTACTTGCCGAGCCTTCGAGCTCAAACTCGATCCACTTGTTTTCCGGCGTCACGTTGTTCTTATAAATCAGCAGCGGACCTTTTTGATTTGCGATGACAACGTCGAGCACTCCGCGATTCCAAAGATCGACGAGTGCGACAGCGCGACCGTCGTAGAGGTCGCTCGCGCCAACCGCCTGCGCAACGTCTACAAACTTCCCGGCGCCGTCGTTCAGCCAGACTTTCTTTTGCTGGTAACCGGACAAGCTGCGCCCGTCCATCGCCGGCCAATGCGCGGCATCCGAGATGATCGTCGAGTTTCCTCCGGCGATCTTCGAGAAGTCGTACCAGTAATTCAGATCGCGATTGGCGGAGATGTAGCCGTTGACCAGATAAAGATCGAGCGTGCCGTCGTTGTTGAGATCACCAAACTGAGCACCGAAACTCCAGCCGCCGATCTCGACGTCCATCGCGCGCGCTAGGTTGTCGTAACGAAGGGCATCGCCGGTAGTTCCTTCGCGCGGCACCCAAAGATTGTTGCCTTGAATCAACACGCCTTCTTCAGAGATGTTGGAAACATAAATCGAATAGCGGCCCTGATTGAGTATGTCGCCGATCGACGCGTTCATGCCGCTCTTTGGCGAGAATCCGACACCTGTATCTTTTCCAACTTCGCGAAACTGTTTGCCGTCGTTGAAGAAGAGTTCCGAGATTCCGTAATCGTTCGCGATGAAGAGATCCGTGTTGCCGGTGCCTCGCAAGTCGGCAGCAACAGCGGCCAACGCCCAGCGTCGCGTTTCGATCCCGACTTTCTGACTGATCTCTTCGAACGAACCGTCGCCGAGGTTTCGAAACAGATACTTGCGCCCGCCATTCTGCGCGTACTCAAAACTCTCGGGCATCATCTTCGTCGTTGAGAGATGCCAGAGGTTTACGTCTTCGGCGTAATAGCCGCCGAGAAAAAGATCCAGACGTCCGTCGCGGTCGTAGTCAAACCAAACAGCGGTGTTTGCATTCACCCACTCGGGCAACTCCGCTTTGTCAGTGACCCGTGAAAACTTCTGGCCCGCGTCATTGTGAAAGAGCTCGGGCTTACCCCACTTGTAAAGAAACAGATCTTCGTAACCATCGTTGTCGTAGTCACCCCAAATCGCCCCCATTGACACGCCGGTCCCGGCCTGGTTGACGTCAGCGATTCCGAGATCAGCGGCGACGTCTTTGAACGAGCCGTCCGTCATGTTTCGGAAGAGGGCGTTCTTGCTTCCTTCACCGCTGTTTGTCACGTAAATATCCGGCCAGCCGTCGCGATCGAAATCGACGACCGAAACGCCCGCGCCCATCGAGGCGACCTGCGGCATGATGTGGTCCAACTGTTTGTCGAGTGTCGGAACCTGGTGTGTGAACTTAGCGCTGGATGTCTGACCAACTTCTTCGAGGTAGAAGCCATAACGCGCCAGCGCACTCGCTGTGTCGCGCACAGTGTTTGCCGCTTCGCGTCGCGCCGCTAATCGCTTGAACACGACCGGCGCCGCCAGCAAGGCGACGAACACGACGATCAGAATTACCTTTGCTACCTTGCCGCCAGTCATTTACTTCGTTGTGACCTCATAGCATTTTGAAAAACTTCGGTTGTTACGTATCGCGTGTGGTAGGTTTTCCAATCGTCCGGAAACTGGCGGTATACCCATTCATCTTCGAGCCGACCTGGCGGCGTAATGTATTCGTTTTTGGCGCGATAGGGCAAAGGTTGCACAGTTTTCGAAAACGTGGAGTTTAAATCGCCGTCCTTGATCCAACCATCTCCGACAATAACGTAGTCGCGCACCCAGCCAGCCGGCGGCGCCGCGGGGGCGGCGAAACGAAACGTCATTTCGTCACCGGCATTCACTATTACGTAGCGATCGTCAGCGCGCCTCAACAGCTCTCGCACGTCGCCGAATCGAGTGTAGTAGCCAATCAGATCACGCCAGATCTGTTTGGAGCTGTAGAGGCGATTATAATCTGGTATCTCCGGTGACGAACTATTTGCCTGAGTGATCACCGAATAGCCGCGATAATGGAGATCCGCCACGTCGGGATCAAGTCGATTTATTCGCGGAGATGCGTCGGGGAGACCTGTCGCCCACTCAAGTTTATCCCAAAAAATCTCCAGGTTCGTTCGCAAACGCAAGCGGCGTGGCGTGCCTGATGTAAACACATTCGCAAGATCAATCAAACAGGTTTTGTTTCTTCCCGCTGGAAAACCCAAGTTTCGATGCACGGTGCGCCAACTGCCGTTTGCATCCTGAACCTCCAAACTCAACGGTTTGGCCTGCTCCAGCTGACCCTGGCTAATAGCGACGTTGATCGAAGAGTCAGTCGGGTGCATCCAGCCGTGTGCGATTAGCCAGAGTGGTCCGCTGTGCGGTGCATCGTCGCCGAGATCGATCTCGACGTAGTGATCTCGCGCGACGCCCTGATACTTTCCGCGCCCGAACGTATCGAGATAGTTTCCGTCGCGAGTGTTGACGATGCTGGTCACGTCGAAACCGAGGTCGTCCAGCGCACGTTTGATCTTGCGTGGGGGAGAGACGGTCGTGATCGCGAGCCTTGCCGGCGGAATGACGAAGCGCTCGTCGACAAATATTTCCGTTCCTTCTGGATGATCGACGACCATCAGCGCCAGATGATCGTAGTAATACGTTTCCCAAAGTTCAGCAGTGATCCGTAGATCGTAATAGCCGTCACGAGGAACGAGTTGATCGCGCCCGATCTTGTACCACTCTTCGGTTGCTTCCACGCGGGCAGTTCCCAGAGTGTTGATGCGAAGTCCAATGGCTGAGCTCCAGGGCACAGAGTCTTTGACAAATTCCAGCTGCTTGCCGTTGAAGGCGAAGAGAAACGGACACGAGCCTTTTAGACGTTGTTCGGTAACGACTTCCTGATCCGCTTTCACGTCAAAGTCGGCGCGGACAGTGCCGTTGGGCCAAACGACGCGAATCACATCGGCCGAGGGTTGTTCACCTAAACCGAAATGAAGAAGCGGACCGGTGATCGGTTGCTTTTGGACCAACAGGCCAGAACGGACTTCCATTTCGCCACCAACACCAAACGGATTGATGCGCTGATCGCCAACGGCAGTGCTGGCGCGCGGGCGAACGACCTGCCAGTGATAATTTTTCGAGCCGCTGTTGATAGCCTGAACGGGCTCGCCCTGCGCAGAAAGGCCGAGGAGATCAAGACGCCCATCGGCATTGACGTCCGCAACGTCGAAGAAGGCGTTGGTAAACTCAATGTCTTTTCGCGAGAATGCGCCGTTTTGATCGCTTAACCATACGATTGTTGCCAGAGGAGTCGAATCAAGCAGTATGAGATCGAGGCCGCCGTTGTTATCGACGTCGGCCATGCGCAAACTTAGCAGGCCGGGCAGCGGGGAGCTGATTCTTGCGATCTCTGCTTTTTCCCATGCAGTTCCGTCATCTTTGTCGGAGAGTCGCGTGATGACTGCATCGGTTCCTACGGTAACCAGATCAAAGCCGCCGTCCCAGTTAATGTCCGCTACACTGATCGCGCGGACCGCGGAAAAGCCGTCCGGCAATGCACGCTTGCTGAACTGCCCTTGTCGTTCGTTACTAAAAACGTGCAAAGCTCCGGTGGAATCGAGCATGGCCGCATCAGGGTCGCCATCCTGATCGATATCGGCCCAGGCGAAACGCGCCAGGCCTGATGTTCCTTCAAAAGGACGTATGTCGAGGAAGGTGCCGTCGCCGTTGTTTCTTAAGACTGTGGGAGTGCCTTGCTGTGAACCGAGAACGATGTCGAGGTCGCCGTCGGCTTCGATGTCGGCACTCCATGCGCCGGTGTAGCCGGCGTTAACCAGAGTCGCGGGAAGTTTGGTTTCCGCCGTTACATCCTTGAAAGAAGCCGCACTCTCCTGTCGCATCAATCGCACACCGCCGGCGCCTGCGAGCACGAGATCGGTTTTGAAGTCGTAACTGAAATCGATCTGAAGGATGCTATCGAAGGAAGGCGGCGTATTCGACGGTCCACCGGGAAACGGAAAACTCGCGCCACTTGCAAGTCGTACTTCGCGCGCGGACGCAGTTGCAACCACCGGTCCACCTTCGCCGCTCAAAGCAATCGCGCCGATCCAATCTTTATGCGCCGCATCTGCGTTCGGCACCAGTTGCACAGTAAATTTGATCGAACCATCGTCAGGCGCTGTTTGAAAAACTGGAGACTCCAGACGCAGAAAATGCGTGAACGGCACGGCTTCTTCGCCCGGCGGCGGTTTGATCACGCCCAGCTCGCGGCGATATTCCGGCACGCGCAACAACACGTTGCGCAGGAAACTCGTGCGCGTCGCCGCCGCGCGCAGATCGCCACTCCGCACTGCGTCGTCCAGCGCCTTCACCTGTTCCTGCACTTCCAAGGGCCAGGCTGATGAACGCCCCTGGATCTTCACAACCGTGCCCTTGAGAGTTTCCGCATCGTCACGCTTCGCCGCGATGCGACCCAACTCGACGAGGGCCGCGAGATTGTCGGGTTGCGCAGCAAGAATCTTCTGTAACAACGACTGAACTTCAGCAGTGCTCCGTTCGTCACCCTGTCGCTCAACTTCCTCGGCAAGCTTGTAGACAGCGAACAGGTTCTTTCCATCTAACTCGACGGCTTTGCGCAACGCGGCGATCGCTTCCGCCGATTTGCCGCGACTGCTTTCGAGTAGTCCTATTAAATATTGAATGTCGCTATTATCCGACGCGAGATTACGCGCGCGTTCGAGTCGCTCGTTGGCCGTGTCGAAGTTTCGCTGCCGCAACGCAAGCAGCCCCCAGTTGGCCCAACCCGCCGGTTCATCAGGAGCGAGCTGCGTAAATTGCGCCAGCTTGCTGTCAGCCTGAACGTCGTGTCCAACCTGAAGCGCTGCGAGTCCGACATAGAATGTGCGCACCAGCTCGTTGTACTCGCGCGTACCTCTGGTGGGCAGCGTGGTCGTTGTACGACAGCCCGTGATAACCAACGCGGCCGTGACGAGCATCAAAATGTGCACTACGTAATTACGTAGGCAGTGACCTAAATTGAAGGCTTCTCTGCGTATCTCTGCGCTGCTCCGCGTCTCTGCGGTAAATCTACGCGAAAAGAGAACAACCGCAGAGACGCAGAGGAACACAGAGATACGCAGTGGTGAAATTGCGACACCGTAACTGTCTACTAGCGGCAGGTGTTTGGTATATTCGAACGGAATCATTTATGAAGCACTTTAAAACTCGTGTTTTGCTTCCGGGATTGTCGATCGTAGTCTGTGTAGCGGCCTCATTAATAGACCAGAGCGCCGCTACTCGTCAAAACATCCCGCCGAAACCTGCCACCCGCGAAGAGGCATATCGCGCAAATAACATCGGCGTTGCTCTGCTCGAACAGTACAAACATAAAGAGGCCGCGGACGCGTTCAGACGTGCTTTACAACTCGATCCGGTATTGGCAATCGCGCGAATCAATCTCGGGATCGCACTCTTCAACGTGCCGGATCTGCCGGCTGCACAACGTGAACTACAATCCGCCGCCACTGCCGCGCCGAATGCGCCGCAGCCGCACTACGTTCTGGGCTTGCTGGCCAAAGCGCAAAACAAACCGGCCGAAGCGATCGTGTTCTTTCAAAAGGTCCTTGCGATCGATCCGCAGGACGTCGGCGCGAATGTAAATCTTGGTCAACTATACGCGCAGCAACGCAGGTACGCCGAAGCAGTCGCGGTGCTGCGCACCGGTCTTGCCGCCGAACCTTACAACACGACCGCACTGTACAACCTCGGTACTGCGCTGGTCCGCAGCGGTCAACGAGAAGAAGGTCAAAAGGTTATTCAGCAGTTTCAAACGCTGCGTGAACGCGGCAGCGGCACCACGTTGGGAACGAACTATCTCGAGCAGGGTCGCTATGCTGAAGCGATCTCGTCGACGGGTTTGGAACCGGGTCTTGTCGACCTGAATCCTCCGGAGGTCAAGTTTACCGATGTAACAGCCAATGTGCTTCAGGCGAGTAATTGGCCGGCGGATCCTGAACTTGAACCGAACAACGGCGCCGCGGTGTTGTTTGACAGTGACTTGGACGGCGATCTCGATCTGTTTGAAGTGGCGGGGCTGCGCGAACGTCTTGCACTGAACGATGGCTCCGGGAAGTTTGTTGATTTCACGCATGTTAATTTCACGCAAGACTCTCGGGCGCTCTCGAAAGCAACCGCTGGAGGCCGCTCAAGCGCGATTGCGGGCGACTACGATAACGATGGACGTCCCGATCTATTCATCGTCCATGCCGGATTAACAACCCTTTATCACAATGACGGCAACGGCAAATTTTCTAACGTTACGGCGGCAGCGAAAATTCCGACGCATCTAGCAAGTTCGGGAGCAACTGCTTTCGTCGATTACGATCACGACGGCGATCTCGATATCTTCATCGCCGGAGCGCCTCATCAGCTGCTGCGAAACAACGGTGATCGTACGTTCACAGATCAGACTGCTGAGGCGAAACTCGCTGACAAAACATCAGCGAGCGCTGTTGTCCCCGCCGATTTTGATAACCGACGCGATGTCGATCTCCTCGTCGCTTCACCCGAAAAAGTTTCTCTGTGGCGAAACATGCGCGACGGCACGTTTCGTGACGTTGCCGCCGAAGTTGGTCTTGACAGGTATAAAAAGGCGACCTGTGTTGCAGCGGGTGACGTCAATAAAGATGGATTTACAGATTTCTTCTTCAGCAATATCGGTTTGTCGATGTATTTCGGCAAAGGGCGTTTCGAGATCATGACGCCCTGGCAGAGCCCGCAGACCGCCAACGCGTGCCAGTTTATCGACTACGACAATGACGGACTGCTCGATCTCGTAATAGCTACTGATACTGGAATCCAGGTTTTGCGTATCGTCGGCGGCAAACTCGTCGATGTTGCAAAGGCACTGCCAACCACGCGCTCGCTCGTTCTAGCGTCTGGCGATCTCGATAACGATGGTGACACTGATCTGGTATACGGAATTCCCGGTGGTGGATTAAGAGTCGCACGCAACGACGGCGGAAACGCCAATCGGTCTTTGCGAGTAGGGCTGACGGGACGAGTTAGCAATCGCACGGGTGTGGGCGCGAAGATTGAAATGCGTTCCGGCAGTCTCTCACAGAAGCTCGAAACCTATTCGGCGTATCCGGCGCCGGCGCCGGCTGATATTGTTTTCGGGCTCGGAAAAAGAACTCGTGTTGACGCAGTGCGTGTGTTATGGCCCGCGGGTATCGTACAAGCGGAAACAGAAATCGTGAGTGGCCCCTCCGCTAAAACCACCTTTGCGTTATCACTCACCGAATTGGATCGAAAGCCCTCGTCTTGTCCTTATTTGTACGTTTGGAATGGCGAGCGCTTCGTGTTTTTAACTGACTTTCTCGGTGGTGGCGAAATGGGCCACCTCGACGCGCCGGGAATTTACAATACACCGGACCCGGACGAGTACGTCCGCATCGATGGCGATCTTTTGAAGCCGCGCGACGGCCGGTACGAGCTGCGCATCACTAACGAACTGGAAGAAGCGCTGTTTCTCGATCACCTACAGTTGATTGCCGTCGCACACCCGCGCGAGGTAAACGTCTATCCAAACGAGGGACTGACAGTTCCTCCACCACAATTCAAACTCTACAAAACAAGCAACGCGCAAACTCCACCGTCGGCTGTCGATGAACACGGTCACGATGTGCTGCCGCGCATCGCGCAAGTCGATCGCCAGTACCCTGACGACTTCCCTGTTCATCAGATTCGTGGTTACGCCGACGAACACACGCTGACACTGCAACTAAAGAGGCACGCCGGCCGCACGTTGTTGCTCATGACTGGTTGGACTGACTACGCATGGTCCAGCGACAACCTCGCCGCTTCTCAAAGCGGCAAAAGTCTCAAACTTCCAGCCTTGCAGGTAAAAGACAAGCGCGGACAGTGGCAAACTGTAATTGAGAACATCGGCATTCCCGTCGGGCGGCCGCAAACGATCGTCGTCGATCTCACCGGAAAGTTTTTAAGTGACAGTCGTGAAGTACGTATTGTCACGAACATGCGCATCTACTGGGATCAAATCCTGGTAGATACCTCCACCGGTAATTTCCCGACGCAATTGACGCGGCTCACTCCCTCCGTCGCCGATCTGCGCTGGCGCGGTTTTTCGCTTGAACACTCGCCCGACACTCGTCAACCGATGACGTACGACTACAGGAAGGTATCGTTTACATCTCCCTGGAAAATCATGACAGGGCGCTACACGCGCGAAGGCGACGTGCGCGAGCTGCTCCATTCCTCAGACGATATGTTTGCGATCTCGCGTCCGGGCGATGAATTTATTCTCTCGTTCGATGCGCATAAACTCCCGGCCCTGCCTGATGGATGGACGCGCACGTTTCTGCTTTACGCCGATGGCTTCAGCAAGGAGATGGACATCAATTCCGCGAGCCCCGATCAGGTTGGTCCACTTCCCTTCCACGGCATGACCAGGTATCCCTACACCTGGCCCGAGCGGTACCCGTTAACACCCGCGCGGCGCAAGTATCTGGAAACGTACAACACGCGTGTCGTCACATCACCGCTGCCGTCGATTGCGGTAGAGCTAGTGACGCACGATTCACTTAGCACTAACAAATAAATGGAACACATCCGGTACTCGGCGGCCGCCTGCCAAACAGACTTTCCGAACCCGCTCGATCGCCGTTCAATGCGCGCGAACACGGAACGCATGCTGTCGATGATCGACTCCGCAGTCGCGGGCGCGGCGCCGTTTCTGCCGGTGCGCCTGGTTGTTTTTCCGGAGTTTGCACACGCCGCGCCTGTCTTCATTACCGTCGGTGAATTGATCGACAAACTCGCCATCCCGATCCCTAACGAGCACACCGAGCGCCTGCAACAGAAGGCGAAGGAACACGATGTCTACATTCAGAGCGGCTCGATGCTAGAGGTCGATCCGAAGTGGCCCGGTCACGTTTTCAATACGACATGTCTGATTGGACCACAGGGACTGTTACAGAAGTTTCGCAAGGTGAATACGTGGATTCCTTATGAGGTCCATACCAGTCCCCACGATCTACCTGATTACGACGAACCGCTGTTTCCAGTCGCCGATACACCTATCGGTAGACTCGGTTGCGCAATCTGTTACGACTGGTTGTTTCCTGAAGCGTTGCGGCAGTTAGCGGCTAACGGGGCGGAGGTGCTGATTCGAGTGTCCGCGTACATGGATCCGTGGGGCGCGACTGAACCGATGGCCTGGTGGACCATCGTCAACCGTTGCCGCGCACTCGAGAACATGGCTTACGTGGTGGCCGCCAACCAGGGCGCGAGTTTGAAACACTATCCGCCATACTCGTGGCCCGGCGGCAGTCAAATCGTTGACTTTGATGGACGTCTACTCGCGGAAGCGTCACCGGGACCAGGCGAACGCATCGTCACGGCCCCGGTCGACATTTCCGCCTTGCGTCACGAACGCGCGACGCGGCGCGGTCATCACATGCTGGCCCATCTCCGGACCGAAGCATACCCGGTCTATCAGCAACATCAATACCCGCCTCAGATCCGTGAGAAATCCGCGACGTTGAGTTATGAGAACAATAACCTCCTCATCGACGAAGCAAAATCACACCTTGAGAAAGATCCGGCGGCGATAAAGGATCCACATTAGTCCTAGCCACACGAGCACAAACGCAATCGCAAATGCCAGCGAGGCATTTACCGGCGACGCCCACGAAGCAAACAGGTTCCGATAGATCCACGCGCCAAGCGGCGTGCCTTGAATCTTGATCGTGCCAAATAGATCCGCCATTAATCCCGCCCCGACGTACAGCGCAATCGCATTCATGCCGAAAACTTCAAACGGCTTGGCCCATCGACGGTAACCCTTGATGTCGATCAGCCAGTAACAGAGACCCAGGAACTGCAACGCCAAGCCACCAGAAAACAACACGTACGAACTGGTCCAGAGCGCTTTATTAATCGGGAAGAACGAGTTCCACGCCCAACCAAGAGCGATGCAAACCGCTCCCGCCACAAATATCCCCGCGGCCTTTTCGTAACGCGTCTTCTCGGAGCGTAACCAGTGGCCCGTCAATACACCCATCAACGTCGTGGCCAGAGCTGGAATCGTGCTCAATATTCCTTCCGGATCGTAAACTTTTGCCTGCCGCCAAACGTGGTTTGGACCAAACACAACGCGATCGATAAACGACGGCAGACTTCCCTCTTTCGTCAGATCGCCGGCTGCATAACCCGGCGCGGGAATGTAATTCACCATCAGACAGTAAAGGATTAGCAATCCGATTGTTATCGCAAGCTGAGTCGCGATTCGCGTGTTGAGAAAAATGATTGAGGCGAAGAAGTAACAAACCGCGATGCGTTGCAACACACCGGGAATGCGCAACTCGGAAAGACCGAAATGCGGGAACGCATTCAGAAACAGGCCGATACCGAAAATGATCAAAGTGCGCTTGATCACCTTCAGGTAAAGATCGCGATTACTGCCGCCGCGTTCGACGCGACTCGCAAACGCCAATGTGATCGCGACGCCAACGATGAAGAGAAAAAATGGGAAGACGAGATCCGTCGGCGTCCAGCCGTGCCACTCCGCATGCCTCAGCGGCCAGTAGATGTGTTCCCAAGTTCCCGGATTGTTCACCAGGATCATTCCGGCAATCGTGATGCCGCGAAAAACGTCGAGTGATATTAATCTCTGGGAGTCGGTTAGCGGGGGAGTGTTTGTCATGACACGGGATTCTACGGATAACTCAACAAGTCGTCTAATTGATCGCCGGGTAACGTCTCGACAGGGTCCAATCCACGTCGAAAGATTCGTGCGCCAGTCGAGCCTTTCAGAATCGTCGTGCCGTTCTCGCACCGCGCCATCGCACCTTCGCGCAGACCGAGTACCGGCGTGTCGTTCTCTTCCAGAAACTCGAGTATCCGTTTCTCACGTGTTTCCCCCATGTGCCTCGAGTTCGGATCGGGATCGACATAATGCGGGTTGATTTGAAACGGCACGAGTCCCAGCGCTTCGAACGAAGGTGGCTGAACGATCGGCATGTCGTTCGTGGTCTTGATCGTCGGGCCGGCGACGTTCGAACCAGCGCTGGAACCGATGAACGGCATCCCCGAGGCGACTCGTTCCCGGATCGGGTCGAGCAGTGACTGATCGTAAAGAGTCTTCAACAGACGAAACGTATTACCGCCGCCGACGAAGATCGCCTCAGTTTCAGCAATCGCCCGGAAACCGTCGACGGCGGTGTGCACGGAGGTTAATTCGTAACCCATCTTTTTGAAGCGATCACGCGCCGCTAAAGCGTAAGCGTCGCGATCGTAGAGGGCGAATGGAACGAAGAGGACGCGTTTGAGGTCACCGAGAAAATCGCGGATCTCTCGTTCCGCGTGATCGAGGTAACCGCTGCCGAAAAGGGTGGAGTTGCTAATCAATAAAATTCGTGACATGTTTTGGTCGCCCTATTGAATCACAAATGCAAACTTATAAAACAGACCTGCTGATTATTGGCGCCGGCCCGTTCGGTCTGGCGATCGCAGCGCAAGCCTCGCATCTCGGAATCGATCACCTCATCGTGGGCAAGCCTATGGAGTTCTGGCGGAAAAACATGCCGCGGGGAATGCACTTGCGATCAGCAAGCGATTGGCATCTCGATCCAGTCAACATTCACACGATCGAGAAGTTTCTCGAATCCCGCGGGCAAACGCCTCACGACGTCGAACCGCTTTCGCTCGATTTCTATCTTTCGTATGCTGAGTGGTTTCAGACGCAAAAGCAGATCACCACGCTGCCGTCTTACATCGAACGGTTAGATCACAACAACGGTTTTGTTGCGGCGACCGCCGGCGGCGATACGATACATGCGCGAAAGGTAGCGCTCGCACCCGGCTTCAAACACTTTGTAAACATCCCTGAAGAATTGAAAGCACGTCTGCCCGAAGGTCGTTACTCACACACTTGCGAGTTCACCAACTTCTCCTCCGCCGCCAACACGCGTTACCTGATCATAGGTGGCCGTCAGAGCGCTTTCGAGTGGGCCGCGTTGCTGCTGGAAGCCGGAGCAAGCCGAATCTACGTTTCACATCGTCACGACACACCATCATTTGAGAAATCCGATTGGTCTTGGGTGAATCCGCTCGTCGATGCCATGGCTGATAACCCAAACTGGTTTCGTCGCCTGACGCAAGCGGAAAAGGATGAGGTCAGTCGAAAACAGTGGGCCGAGGGGAGACTTAAACTTGAGGCGTGGCTCGCGCCTCGCATCGCGGATGAACGCGTCAGAGTCGTACCGAACACTGAATTGATTAAGTCCGCTGAACAGAACGACGAGTTAGAGGTAACTCTGAGCAACGGAGAAGAAGTTGTCTGCGACCGAGTGATCTTCGCGACCGGTTACAAAGTCGATATATCGCGTGTGCCGGTTCTGTCGTCCGGCAACATTCTCGGGCAACTCGAAACGCGAAATGGTTTTCCAGTTCTCGACGATCACCTGCAAGCGTCCGTGCCAGGACTCTTCATCACCAGCATGCCGGCGATGCAGGACTTTGGTCCATTTTTTGGATTCACCATCGCGGCGCGCGTCTCAGCAAAACTAATCTGTGAAGCAATTACTACTTCCCTGACAGCTTCGCGATAGCCTGAGCGAGTTCACTGAGGTTGATGGGTTTAGAAAAATGTAACTCGTAGCCCGCGTCCAACGCTTTCGACTCGTCGATGGCGCCCGCGTAACCGGTTAGCGCGATGGCGGGAATTCGCTTCCCTTCGCCTTCGATCCTGCGCAACTCGCGCATGAAATCGTAACCATCCATCTCCGGTAAACCGATGTCTGAAACGATGATGTTTGGTTGCCACTCAGCGATAGTCGCCAGCGCCGCGATCGCCGAGTCGCTGGCTCGCACCTCTGCGCCGTATCTCATCAGCGCGAGCATGATCAGATCGCGAGTGTCCTGTTGATCGTCAACCGCAAGCACTTTCACCCCGCTTAACAATGTCGGGTGCACGTCATCGTCTGCCGTCTGATCCTTCTGCTTCCAGCGTGAATCGATCAACTCTTTCGTCTCGCCACGTCGTGTCGCGTCGACATCCGACAGCCCCATGATCGGAAGTCGAATGGTAAACGTCGCTCCCTTGCCTGGGCCATCACTCTTCGCCTCAACATCGCCACCATGCAGCTCAACCAAATTACGGACGATCGACAGTCCAACCCCCAAACCGCCATGTTTTCGCCGCGCTGAGCTGTCCGCCTGTCTGAAACGCTCGAAAATATAGGGCAGGAAGTCGGGCGCGATGCCCTCGCCCGTGTCGCTGATTGTGATCTCAAAATGCTTAGCGACAACCTTCACTTCAACGTCCACACGCCCGTTCTTAGGAGTGAACTTGACGGCGTTCGATACCAGGTTCCAAATGACCTGTTGAAGCCGCACGGCCTCGCCGACTACCAACCCGTAATTGCGTTCTATCGAAAGGTGGACGTCGATCTCTTTCGCCAATGCCGCCGGCCGAATCGCGTCTACGGCCGCCTCAACCACACTGACCGGATCGATCGGTTGCAGATCGAGTTTAAGTTTTCCCGTGATGATGCGGGAAACGTCGAGCAACTCATCGATGATTGCGCGCTGCGCCGAAGCGTTTCGATCGATCACGTCGATGCCACGCGCTCGATCGCTGTCATGTAACGTGCCGCTCTTCATTAAATGAGTCCAGCCGACAATGGCATTGAGTGGCGTGCGCAGCTCGTGCGAGAGCATCGCGAGGAACTCATCTTTGACACGGTTCGCAACTTCTGCGCTCGCGCGCGCCTGTTGTTCGAGCAACATGAGCTGTTTCAGCTTGTCTTCGGAATCTTTACGCTCGCGATGAAGTTTGATATGCGACTCGACACGGGCCAAAAGCTCGCGCGCGGAAAATGGCTTGACAAGATAATCGTCGGCACCTGCGCCCATACCTTCAACACGCGACTCCTCACCCGCACGTGCCGAGAGCAGAATGACGGGAATCGTTCGCGTTTGTTCGTCACTGCGCAATGTCTGCAACAAACCAAATCCGTCGAGTTTCGGCATCATCACGTCAGACAACACGAGATCGAATCGCTGTTCGCGAGCCGCCCGGACCGCAGCCACACCATCACCTACTGCCTCTACTTCATATCTGCTGGAAAGCAAACGCCGGACGTAGTCGCGCATGTCGGCATTATCGTCAGCCAGCAGAATGCGCGGCCGATTTTCCGGCTGTGTCTCAGCAACAGCCGTTACACCTGCCAACTCTGAGAGTCGCTCCGCGGCGGGGCCATTGTCCGGCAACCACTTCGCCACTTCGTTGACGTAAGCTTCCCCGCGCACACCGGTCGAGACGAGTTTGCGGGCAGCGTCGAGACGATCAGCCGGAAGATGACTGGCACCGGTGGGAATGCTGACGACAAACGTACTCCCACGGTCGATTTCGCTCACAACACTGACAGACCCGCCGTGCAGTTTCACCAACTCCTGGACCAGCGCGAGTCCGATCCCCGAACCCTCATAACTGCGTCCGCGTGCACCTCTTACGCGGTGAAAGCGTTCGAACAGATGTTGCAACTCGTCTTCGGGGATACCAGTGCCAGTGTCGCTTACCGCGAGTTCAACACGATCACCTTTCTCTGTTAGCGAGATCTTTATCTCGCCTTCGAATGTAAATTTGAAAGCGTTCGAAAGAAGATTGAAAACAATCTTTTCCCACATCTCGCGATCGACATAGACCGGCGACGCAAACGGTTCGCAATCAACGATAAAGGTCAGTCCAGCCTTCTCGATGGCTGAACGAAAGACGCTCGCCAGTTCGCGCGTCAGGGCACTCAGATCAAGTCGCTCGTAAACAGCTTCAATGCGCCCAGCTTCAATACGCGAAAAATCAAGCAACGTGTTGACCAGTTTTAACAGCCGTACGCTGTTGCGATGGGCCACGTCGAGCCGTTCACGCACTTCCGGCAAAAGGGCGGCTTCGGTCAAAGCCTCTTCGAGAGGTCCTAGCATCAATGTCAGCGGCGTGCGAAACTCGTGACTCACGTTTGAAAAGAATGCTGTCTTGGCGCGATCGATCTCCGCGAGGGCTTCGGCGCGTTTGCGTTCTTCCTGATAAGCGCGAGCATTGGCGATTGCAGTTCCGACGTGACCAGCGATCAGATCAAAAAAACTGCGGTAGTCAGCATCGACGACGCGGCGCGGACTGAGTCCGGCAACCAGAAATCCAGTCGGCTTAATCTTTCCGGGAACGGCAATCGGAAGCACGTACGCCGCATCGGACGGTTCAGGCCATGGTCCACCCGGCAACGGTCCAATCCCCGCTCCCAAATCGGAAACGACTTCACCCGCACCAGTCTTGAACACTCTAAGGAACGGCCACGGTGCCGGCTCGTTCAACGCGACCTCTTCCGGAATCGTTTTTGTGGACTCGCTGAATCCGGTCGTGGCGATCAGACGCGCGCTCGACGCCTTGTCGTCGAGTAAATACAGCAGTGCGAATGGAACGTCGTGCGGATTAGTTTCAAGTGACTTCGCAGCCGCCTCGCATGCTTCTTCCGCCGACTTCGAGTCCATCACCGTCCGGCCGAGATCGCGCAGTGTTTGCAAACGGCGCTCGCCGATGACCTGTCCGGTGCTCTCGTAACATGCACAAAAAATCCCGGGCACCTTGCCCGCTTCGTCACGAATCGGACTGTAAGAGAAGGTGAAGTAGTTTTCTTCGCGAGGTATGTTGCGCTCCATTACGAGCAACAGGTTTTCGGACCAGGTAGCAACACCTGTTTCAAATACACCTTCGAGCATCGGCCCGACGGTGGACCAGATGTCTTTCCAGCAATCTCTTCCCGAGCGTCCGAGCCAGCCTGGATGTTTTGTAACTCCGAGGATAGGGATGTACCCGTCGTTATAGAACATTGTGTACTCGGGATTACCCCACCAGATAACAATTGGATAGCGAGATCCGATGCAGATCGAGACTGCGGTTTTCAAACTCTGCGGCCAATTGGCCGCTGGCCCAACGGGACTTGTGGACCAATCGAATGCGCGCATACGCGCACCCATTTCCCCACCGCCGCTCAAAAAACTTAGTTCAGGTGTTTCGGACGGTTCGTCCGGCTGTGTCGTAGGTGTGGAACTCATGCTCAGGTTTTATCGGAGGGGAAAACCAGACAACGTGGTATTGACGCCCGGGGGGTTGTAGGGGGGGACATTAAAAACCGTTTACATATTTCTTGTCAATCATCAGCTCATTTGGCTCGTGTGTCTTAATCTGCTCTGACCAGGGACGCTACCGTCATCTGCCATTTGGCCGGACAAGATGTTGCTCTATCGCCTGATGGATCTTGTCCGTAGTGCCGAGCAGAACCACTACGTCATCAACGTCTATCGACGTTTCCGGACCCGGATTGATCTCCGTGCTGCCGTCGTGAATGACAGCAATCACTGAAACACCAGTCTTTGTTCTCAGCTTCAGTTCACCGATCGTCTTGCCCGCAGCAGGCGAATCCGACGGCATAATGAAAGTCTCCGTCGCCGCCGAACCTAGTGCCTCCGCGATGTCGATCATTTCGACCATCGGCAACGTTGGCAGCCGCAACATCTCGTAGCCTTCACCCCTGATTGCCGCGGCCTGTCGTTGAATGATGTGGCGCGGGATGCCGAGCCTCGTAAGGACGCGCGAAAAGATCTCGATGCTTGTTTCAAACTCTTCGGGAATGATTTCGTCCGCACCGAGCTCTCGCAGGTCGGTAATCTCAGTCATGTAACGCGTGCGCACTATGATGTGTATATCGGGCTTCATCTCGCGGGCGAGCGAAACGGTGTGACGAGTGGCGGCAGGATCGGATATCGCCAGCACGAGCACGCGCGCGTTGTGGATGCCAACCTGATTCAGCACCTCGCGCCGAGTTGCGTCGCCATAGATCACGCGTTCGCCTTCAGCTCGCGCGCTCCGCACCCCATCAGCATTTAACTCCAGCACAAGATACGGCACTTTCGTCCTGCGTAAGACCGTCGCCAGATTGCGGCCGTTAAATCCATAACCGACGATGATCACGTGCTCGTTCAGTTCATCTTCTTCCGGTTGAAAGCTCGGCACGGTTGGCTCGAGCGCGGATGCTCCTAACAACGATTGCACAGCGTAGCCGATTCGCGGGGCCGCTTTGATCAAGAACGGGGTCGCGATCATTGAAATGATCGACGCGGCCAGGAAACGTTGATACGAGAGACCGCGAAGCAGACCTTCGGCAACGCCTGTCTTCGCGAGAATGAACGAGAACTCGCCGATTTGCGAGAGGCCGATCGCCGTCATTGTCGCGATGCGCAGGGAATAACCAAGTATACGTACCACTAGGAGAGCGATCAGCGCTTTAATTGCAATCAGACCGACGACCAACAGAGTGACGGCTAAGGTGTCTGAGGCCAGCGCGCCTAGCGATAAAAGCATTCCAATGGAAATGAAAAACAGACTGTTGAAGACGTCGCGGAACGGCAGGATGTCGGCAATGATCTGATGGTTGTACTCCGATTCGGAAAGGACCATGCCCGCGATGAAAGCGCCGAGGGCAAGTGAGAGTCCAAACTGCGCGATGACAAACGAAGTGCCTAAACAGATCAGGACCACCGAGCTGATAAACACCTCCGGACTGCGCAAGCGGACGATATGATGCAGCAGGTAAGGGACAACCCTGCGCGTCGCCAGATAGATCACGGCTATCGCGATAATTGCTGTCGCAAACGTGGTGAGGATCTGTGATGTCGAACCCGCGTTGCGGCCGCTCAGAATCGGAATCAGCAGCATCATCGGCACGATACTGAGGTCTTGAAACAGCAGTATTCCCACGCCCGCGCGTCCGTGTGGCGCGTCGACCTCCGCGCGATCGATGTAAGTTTTCAGCACGATCGCAGTGCTCGACAGGGCAAAAAGAAAACCGAAGAAGATCGCTTGACTGACTGGTCTCCCCAATCCATAAGCAATAGCTGTTACCGCCAGGATCGAGAGGAGCACTTGCAGAGATCCACCCAGGAGCACGAGACGCTTCATTTCGAGCAGCCGCCGCAGTGAAAATTCGAGACCGATCGTAAACAACAGCAACGCAACACCGATCTCCGCCATCAGCTCGATTGCTTCTACGTTTTTGATGAGCCCGAGCCCGTATGGGCCAATCAGCACACCGGTGATCATGAAGCCGACGATCGTCGGCAGCCGCAACCGGTGGAAGATGAATGCGATCGGCACTGAAGCGACGAGCAGCGTCAGTAAGTCCTGGAGTAACGGAAACGAGTGCGACATTCAGTGTCCTCAGTAGTCCTGTGATTTGAGAGTCGATTATATGGCGATTCACTCGGGTAAACCGACGCGGCGCACCAGATCGGTGAATCGGGGATCGGAGCGAAGCGGATCCAGGATCGGAAAGACTTTGAGATACGCGAGGTAGTTGGATTTTTCCTGAAACGCTTTCTCGAGCCAGAAGAACGCCTGGTCCTTGTTCTCCAGCCCGATGTAAAGGTTTGCTAGCGCCGCTGGAGTGACGTAACGACGCTTGTTGAGTTCGAGCAGTTCGTTCAGGATCTTGTTTGCCTCGTCTTTTTTATTCGCGAGAGCATAAACCAATCCGAGCATTCCAAGTGCGCCAGGGGATCGTTCTGACAGATCAACCGCCTTTTGCGACGCGGCAATCGCCTGTTCGAATTGTTTATTTAAGGCGTACGTGTGGCCCAGGAACCAATGCGCCTGGTAGTGATTCGGATCCATCGCGATAACGTTACGCAGTTGTTCGATCGCTTCGTCGTAGCGACGTGCGTTTTCCAACAGAAAGCCTCGCTGCGCGCTAATCGAAAGCGAAAACGGATCCAACCCGCGTGCGCGAGTTGACGAAGCGATCGATTCCTCGATGCGTCCGCGCGACATCAGAAAGCTGGCATAAAAGTTATGTGCATTGGCGTAATTGGGATTGAGCTCAATGGCGCGCTTGAAATCAGCCTCGGCCGCGGTCCAATTCCAATTGTAATGGTTTCCGAAACCCAGAGCGGTGTGAGCCTCCGCGAGTGTCGGGTCGAGAGCGAGCGCTTTTTTAGCGGTTTCCTCGGCAAGCCGGCGGGCTTCGGTTGGCGGCACCGTGCCGATTTGGACGACGCCCAATGCGTTGTAGCAATCGGCTAGTCCAACGTGGGCGAGGGCGTAATTTGGGTCTTCCTTGATCGCATTCTGAAAATGGGCGATTGCTTTGTGCAGGTTCTCTTCGGTGCGCCGGTTCCAGTAGAGAAAACGGCCCTGGAGATAGTCGTCAAAAGCCTTCGGACTGACCGGATGGCGCGTAGTGAGCTTCGCCTGATCCGCCGGCGACATTTGAATCTGGACCTGGCGCGCAATGGTCTGCGCGATCTCACTTTGCAGATCGAGTACGTCGCGCATGGGCCGCTCGTAAGTTTGTACCCACATGTGGCGATCCGTAGCGGCATGGATCAACTGCGCGCGGACCACGATGCGATCGCCCGAACGCTGCACGGTGCCTTCGACAATCGCGTCGACCCTGATCTCGCGCGCGATCTCCGGCAACGACTTCTTCGTTCCTTTGTAATGCATTGACGAAGTGCGCGAGATGACCTGCAACCCTGGTAACTTCGCCAGGTCTCCAATCAAAGCGTCAGTCACACCGTCGGCGAAGTATTCCTGACTCAAATCGCCGGAAAGATTGTCGAGCGGCAACACCATGATCGATGAAACGGGCGGCCTCGGGGGCGGCGACTTCTTCCGGGTCAGCACTGCATAACCAACTACAACCACTGCCAATAGCACGATGACGAGGAGCGCGTACCGGAAGCTCGGGCGCCAAGTCGTTCTAATTGGCTTTGACTCCACCACGTCAGCGGGCTCTTCCACAAGCTGAACGTCCGCGACGAAGCGATAGCCAACGCCCGGTATCGTGGCGATGTACTGGCTTTCGTGCCGGCTGTCTCCGAGCGATTTTCGCAGCGCGGTGATGCTCTGGTTGAGGTTGTTTTCCTCGACTATCGTGCCTGCCCAAACCTTGTTCAGTAACTCGTCTTTCTCAATCGTCTTTCCCCGTTGCTCGACGAGCGCAAGCAGCGTTTCAAAGGCCTTCGGAGTCAGCTTCACCAACTCGCCGTCGCGCATCAACCGCCGCTTGACGGTGTCAAGACGGAATGGACCGAATTGGTAGAAGTGCTTTGCCTGCACTGACATAGCGGCTTTCAGAAACTCTTTCAGAAAGATTCAGCGGATTTCTAAGTACGTCTTTCTGGCTGCTGACTTAGCTTCCCACCGAAATGCGATTGGAACTTACCATGAGGAGAATAAAGATGAATACGCGATTTGTTAAATGTCTTCTTGCGATAACAATCTTAATCAGTACCCAGGCAAACGCGTGGGCAATCAAGAAAGGCACAACCACGAACGTCCCCGCTTTTCAGGAGGACGTTGTCCTGCAATGGAATCGGGTGTTGATGGAAACCGTTCTTACGCCCGGTCAGCATCCGGCGACGATCATGCCCGTGCGTAGTTACGCGATGATGCATGCGGCAATGTTCGATGCGGTGAATTCGATCGACGGTAGCCATACATCGTACCTAACGGACATTCCGGGGTCTCAAAATGCTTCAATCGAAGCAGCGGGCGCGCAGGCTGCTCACGATGTGTTAGCCGCTTTATACCCGACGCGAGCCTCAGTTTTTGATGCCGAGTTGGCGATCTCGCTTCAGGGAATTGAAGAATATCGAGCTCAGCAAGGAATTCGAGTGGGCCAGATCGTTGCGGAACGGATGTTGGCGGCCCGCGCGAATGACGGCTGGAATGTTACGCCGCCGCCTTACAGTTTGCCGACCACTCCGGGTAACTGGCAACCAGCGCCTCCTGCGAATGCGGCGGCAGCCTTTACGCACTATCCGTCAGTACTTCCGTTTGCCATCACCTCGGCGACACAATTCGCGCCGAATGCTCCGCCAGCGATGACAAGCGCGCAGTACGCAGCCGATCTGAACGAGGTAAAGGAACTCGGGTCTGTGAACAGTCTGACGCGCACCGCGGATCAAACCCAGGTAGCACGGCTCTGGGCCAACGTCAACACACCTACTAATTTCCTGTTAGTTTGGAACAACGTGGCGCGCACTGTTTCCGTGGCCCAGCAGATTTCCACCGTCGAAAAGGCTCGGCTGTTGGCGTTGACCAACATCTCGCTTCACGACGCGTTGCAGACCACGTTCGCCAGCAAGTTTCAACACGGCTTATGGCGACCCGTGACTGCGATTCGTCGTGCCGACGAAGACGGCAATGCGGCGACCTCGCCTGATGCGGCATGGTTGTCGTTGATTCCAAATCCGCCGTATCCATCCTACGCGGGGAACATGGCGGCAATCGGCACGTCGCAGGCGACGATCCTCGCCGCGTTTTTCGGCCGCGACGATATTCGCTTCGATCACACGTGGAGCGGCGCGGGCGGTGCGACTCGTTCGTACGCTGGCTTTGGCGCGATGGCTGACGAACAGGCGCGTGCGCGTGTTTATGGTGGGATTCACTTCACGTTCGACAATGTCGCGGGACAGTCGGTTGGGACAAACGTTGCGAACTACGTGTTCGCTAAGTACATGCGCCCGAGACAGTGTAATAAATAGAGCGTGAAGTTATTCCTCCCGGGGAAACCGCAGATTACGCCCGAGCACCGGTGTAATCTGTGGTTTACCTCTGCAAGATTGTGGCCATCATTTAACAGCCTGCGCAACGTGGGTTGTGATTGGATCTGTGCCAGCTTATATCACGACTTTGCAATAGCACAGACACCTTTAGCACACTCTCTTCGATTACGCTTTCCGCCTAATCCAAAACTTCGCACAAGGGGGGCAGTAATTAATGGTTGCAAGACAACAAACCGGCGGAACCCCACAAGCATTTCGTCGACAACAGAACAATCAAGGCACTTCGCTTTTAAACGAAACAAATTACAACGTGGGAAGCCATCGCGGACTTCCCAAGACCAACGCAAAACGTCTGGCAAAAGGTTTGGGTTGGTTTAGTCTGGGACTCGGGATGACGGAACTACTGGCTCCCAGGTTCATTGCCAGAATCTCCGGAGTTCCTGAAAAACGTAGCAACGTGATCCGTTTGTACGGATTGCGTGAGATCGCTTCCGGCATCGGCATATTCGCCCAGAAAAACCCGGCGGAAGCTGTTTGGTCTCGAGTAGCGGGTGACGTGCTGGATCTTACGAGTCTCGGTCTCGCATGCACTTCGTCCGAGGCAAATCGAGGACGAATCACCTTTGCCACCGCGAATGTACTCGCAGTGACAGCTCTCGACGTGATCGCCGCCAGGCAATTAAGCAGCGGCAACGCAGGCGTACACGCAAGAGCATCACGCATGATCAATCTTGATCCGAAAGATGTTTACAACTTCTTCCGTGACTTCCGAAATCTTCCTCGCTTCATGAAACATCTCGAGTCAGTTGAGGAATTGCCGGACGGACGCTCGCACTGGGTCGCTAAAGGCCCTGCGGGTATGAGCGTGGAATGGGATGCCGAGATCGTGGCAGACGATCCGGGTCGTGTGATCACCTGGCGATCTCTGGAGAACTCTGACGTCGATAATGCCGGCGCCGTAGTTTTCGAACCTGCTCCGGGCGGACGTGGAACCATTCTCAAAGTAAACATTCAATACGACCCGCCGGCAGGCGTCGTGGGCGCCACAGTCGCCAGGCTTTTCGGTGAGGAACCGAATCAGCAACTTGAAGACGATCTCCGACGACTAAAGCAGGTGCTTGAAGTTGGCGAGGTCGCTGTGTCTGACGCGACGATCTTCGGCACCGGGTATTTCGAACAGCGTCCCGCACAGCCGCCGGCTCGGCGCGAGCTTCAAGACCGTGAAGCGTTAAAGGATCAGCTGCCGTCAGACGAGAGACGGCTCGAGGCAAGGAGGGCTCAACAATGAGAGCAACTTGTTGGATGGGCAAAACCATGGTCTCCGTGCAGGACGTTCCCGATCCTCAGATCATCAACCAGCGCGACGCCATCGTGAGGATTACGTCAACTGCGATCTGTGGCTCTGACCTGCACTTGTATAACAGCTTCATTCCCACGATGGTCGCCGGCGACATTCTTGGTCATGAGTTTATGGGCGAGGTGGTCGAGGTCGGTCGTGAGGTAACGAATTTGTCAGTTGGCGATCGGGTCGTCGTTCCCTTCCCGATCGCCTGCGGCAGATGTTTCTTTTGCAAACAACAGATGTTCTCGCTTTGTGAGAACTCGAATCCCAACGCGTGGATGGCTGAGAAGATGTTTGGCCATTCTCCGGCCGGCATTTTTGGTTACTCGCACTTAACGGGCGGGTATGCAGGCGGGCAAGCGGAATACGCACGCGTGCCGTTTGCCGACGTCGGACCGATCAAGGTGCCGAGTCATCTGACGGACGAACAGGTGCTTTTCCTGTCTGACATTTTTCCGACGGGATACATGGGCGCCGAGATGTGCGACATTAAACCGGGCGACACGATCGCCATCTGGGGGTGCGGCCCGGTCGGTCAGTTTTCGATTCGCAGTGCGTTTCTGTTAGGCGCGGAGCGGGTCATCGCTATCGATATGGTGCCGGAGCGTTTGCAGATGGCCGACGAAGGCGGCGCCGAAACGATCAACTACAACGAGACTAACGTCTATGAGGCGTTGATGGACATGACCGGCGGACGCGGACCGGATGCGTGCATCGACGACGTCGGCATGGAAGCTCACGCACCGGGACCCATCTACGCTTACGACCGTCTGAAACAAGCGATGATGCTCGAGACGGATCGACCACATGCGTTACGCGAGGCGATCATGTGCTGTCGTAATGGCGGCACCGTCTCGGTGATCGGCGTGTATGGCGGATTGATCGACAAGTTCCCGATGGGTTCGGTGATGAATCGGTCGTTGACGATCAGAACTGGACAGGCCCACGTGCAACGGTACATGCGGCCGCTGTTGTCGCTGATTGAAAACGGGGATATCGATCCGAGTTTCGTCGTGACACATCGCATGAGTTTGGATGATGCGCCTCAAGCTTATGAAATGTTCAAGCACAGGAAAGACGACTGCATCAAGGTAGTTCTGAAACCCGGCATGAATGGACAATCCATCGAGAAGACCCGTTCCTTCGAGCCGACAGGCGAGAGCGATAAGACGATTCACTGATTACGTTTCTAAACCGATCACAACATCGAGCTGCCGAGTTTTCGAAACCGGCAGCTCGAACTAATAACGCTTTCTACCAACGGGACCGAACTTCGCCCCACCACTGCTCGGGACGCTTCCTCCTCCCGCTCGACTAACGAGGCGCCGCGATCCAGCGACCGATCGGGCGTTGAGGTGAACAAACCTTTTAACGTTGACGCTTTGGTTTCGCCTGGGGCGGTATCGACGTCGTCGCAGTGCTCAATTGCATCTCGCCAATTTAAAATGTCACAAATTTTTCTTAAAACTTTGACTTTTTCTTCCCAACGAGATAAAGTGCCCGTACTCTCAACGACTAGGCTGCTCCCACAAGCCTGTACTGCTGCCGGTTTCCGTGGCCTCAGCCTCTGAATTAACACGCCGCGATCAGCGGCCTCACATAGTAAGTCCCGGGCGGGGAACCGGATAAGAAATGAAATTCTGCCTTTTTTGCGTGACCCTCGCGCTGTTGTTAGTGTGTGCGCTATGCGTCTTGCCCGAGACCAGCTACTCAGCAAAGCCGAGGCCGAGTCCGAGTCCAACACCAAAGGCGACGCCGACACCAACTGCAACGCCCTCGCCGACACCCACGCAGTCACCAACTCCGACACCTTCGCCGACACCGAGGGGTAAGCCTAAGCCATCTCCTTCCCCGACACCGACACCGACACCTTCGCCGACCCCGACACCGGTTCCGACGCCACCCCCGACACCGACGCCGACTCCTACTCCAACACCGACTCCAACGCCGACGCCAACACCGACACCGGAGCCGACGCCAGAGCCAACGCCGGTCCCGACGCCGCCGCCAACTCCAACACCAACGCCCGAACCGACTCCGACTCCGACGCCAGAGCCGACACCGGAACCTAGTCCGTCACCGTCGCCGGAACCAACACCAACGCCAACGCCCGAGCCCAGTCCGACGCCACCGCCAACTCCAACACCAACGCCCGAACCGACGCCGACGCCAGAGCCAACACCGACGCCGGAGCCGGATCCAACTCCGACGCCGGAGCCAACTGCGACTCCAACGCCCGAGCCGACTGCGACTCCAACGCCCGAGCCGACTGCGACTCCAACGCCCGAGCCGACTGCGACTCCAACGCCCGAGCCGACTGCGACTCCAACGCCCGAGCCGACTGCGACTCCAACGCCCGAGCCGACTGCGACTCCAACGCCCGAGCCGACTGCGACTCCGACACCGGAACCGACGCCTAGTCCAACGCCGGATCCAATGCCAACACCAACGCCGATCCCGACGCCGCCGCCAACCCCGACTCCAACACCGGAACTGACTCCGACACCTACTCCCGAACCAACTCCGACTCCATCGCCCGAACCAACTCCGACTCCATCGCCCGAGCCAACTCCAACTCCGACGCCAGAGTCAACGCCAACGCCGGTCCCGACGCCGCCGCCAACTCCGACCCCGACGCCGGATCCGACTCCGACGCCAACACCAGAGCCGACTCCGACGCCAACACCAGAGCCGACTCCGACGCCAACACCAGAGCCGACTCCGACGCCAACACCAGAGCCGACTCCGACAACTACTCCCGAGCCAACTCCGACTCCAACGCCGGAACCAACTCCGACTCCGACGCCAGAGCCAACTCCAACTCCGACTCCAGAGCTAACTCCGACGCCGACTCCCGAGCCGACTCCGACGCCAACGCCTGAGCCGACTCCGACTCCTGAACCAGGCGTTGAACTCACGGTAGTAACTGCCAATCTCCAGCACGGCCAGAACACGGCGGGTGCCTTCGATTACGCGGGACAGGCTGCGGTGCTGGCGTCACTCGCGGATGTCGTAAACGCCCAGGAGATCAGTCCGGGCGACTTGCCCAACTGGGACGCCGCCTTCACCAGTCTCGGCTTCGATCGCACGCCCTACGCTGAGAATTCGCCGCAGATGAACGACGGCCAGGTAATCTGGTACAAAATGTCGAAGGTCACAGTGAACTCAACCTACAGCCGCAAGCTAAGCAACGGGTTTATCGGTTGGGATGGAAGCACCAACGTAGATAAGAGCGCGATCGCGATCGATGTAACCGTGGCGAATAAACGCGCGCTGATCGTCGACACACATTTGTGCTGGTCCAAGTGTGCCGACTCTCAGGCCGATGTCATTACAGGAAAATCCTGGCAGCGAGATGCTCAGGCTAGCGTATTGCTCGACTGGATTGCCGGCCTCGGTCACAATTCAGTCATCCTCGCCGGTGACTTCGACTTCACTCCGACGTTTCCAACGTATCCCCTATTTGCAGACTTTATCGACGGGTGGAAACTCGGCCTCCAAACCGGAACCGCTACCGCGCCATGGTCAGATCGTGACGGCGACAGCGTGCCCGACATGCCGCTGGGCGAAGTAACAACACGCACACACGACACGAGAAGGATCGATTACGTGTTTCTCCAGGGAGGAGTGGGACTGCGTAGCATCGAGCTTCCCGACTTGAGAAAACCGTGCACGCTCGTAAACGGCCAGTGTCCGCAGGTCGTGCAACGGTGGGGAATCACCGAAGATCTTGGTGTCAGGCCTAGTGATCATAATTGGCTGAGAGCGACTGTGGTTCTCTATTAACGCGATACCGCAAACTAGCTTTACCACCATAAGGCCCGGCCGTATTGAATCGCTGAACAAGCACGCCGCCGTTTGCCTCAATCACACGTTGTGATGGGATGTTGTCGTAGTCAGCTATTATTTCGACGTAGCTCAGTTTCTCCTGCCACACCAGGGGAAGCATCAATCGCAGAGCTTGAGTTGCGTATCCTCTGCGTCTTTTCCAGGGCACAACCGAATAACCAATATGGCCCAGGCAATACGACGGTAGTTCGCTGGTACCCGGCTGCCATCGAAAGTTGATAACGCCGCAAAACTCTCCATCCCACATCCACTGTGAATATCCCGGCAAGCGAGGAACCGTCGCCCCATCCGGTAAGGTTACAGGCGGCCCCTTCGCTTCACGATCGACTTGTTCGATAAGAAAACGAGTGGGCTCTTCCGCAATTCGTTCAAGTAATTCAACACTCGCTTCTGGCCTGCGATTGTCGGGTGACCACCCTTGCTCGAGGGCATGCACATAACCCGGAAGGTACTCAGGCGCGGGCCAAACCAGTTTCATCTGATGTTGCTGTAGTGACAAATGCCATATTTCCTTTCTCGTGATAATTCATTCGATGATGGAAAGTGTGATTAAACAGGTCTCTCAGTTCCGGCCCATTTCTCGGACGTTCAAATTCTCCAGCTCGATACAACGCTTTGAGATACCAGTCTCCAATGGTGCGGTTATTCGAGATCAAACTCGTCAGAAACAGATTTCCCTCGTCGGAGAGTAATTCTTTGAAACTGGAGAGTAGTGCCGTGGCATCACCAAATTGATGCAGGACGTTGAGACACAGAACCGTCCGAAAACTGTTTCGTCGAAAAGGTAAATCGCTTAGGTCTGCTTGTAGTAACCGGATGTGTTCAGGGACACGGCCGCAAAGCTTTATTAATCGCTGGCGTGCCCGTCTAAGCATGGCTAATGATTGATCGAACGCAATGATCTGACGGTGCGAGGAAACGTAAGTGGATGCAGTAAAAAGCAACGAACCAGAACCCGCATCCAGGAACCTTCCATCGGTTGATGAATTGAGAGCCTGGTGAGCGAACTGAACGTAATCCGAGGGAGATGTTCCCCACATAACGAAGTTGTACAACCGCGTGCTAACAAACAAATCGTAGAGCGACGCCCTCTTGTCGTAATGATGCGGAACTGAGGTATCAGGCAGGACGGAGTAAATATCCTCTTCGATCAAAAGAACAGAGCGCTCCTCGGCCACAACCGCCCTTAGCTCTTCGGCGGCCGAACTCCACGACGTTCGTATATCCGGCGTCCCTTCCACGTCACACCTCTTCCGGTGCTGATCCTGATACTTGAATCAAACAACATCGCATAGATCACGCCCAGACCCAATGGAGACGTTAAAGCATAAACAGGAGAAATTCTCGAACGGATGCTAATGACCGCCATGACTATCACCTGAAGTAACCATGACAAGGCAGCTGGAATGAACAACGAACCAACGTCTGCGCCCAACGCGATCGCGACCGCCGCCGCGAAAGCAATGAGCGGTGGCGCCACCGCAAACAAGTACATCGAAACAACACAAAAAAGCGCAAGAGGAAGTGAGAAGTTCATGAATCGTGATCTTCTTACCGAAGTCCGGCACTTCCGGTAAGTGCTTGCGAATGTCATCGTCCAGCGAAAGCTTTCCCTGACTTGCCAGCATCGCTATCGCGAAGGCGGTAAATTGCTTTGAAACTGATGCCCGAGAACCAATTCTTTGTACTGCACCCCCACATCTCACGAAAAGTTCTATACATGCGCGACGCGCTGGGTGATCAATTTCGAGAATACGAAGATCGGCAGTGCGGACGTTATCAAACAAATGATGGGAACGTTGTATTCCAGATTGGCGCTTCCATAGCCGCGTTTATACACGACGGCGCCGTCCTTTATTACGGCAATTGCAGCACCAGGTGATTCAGGTTTGTCCCATGTCGCAAATAACTGATCGACTTTCTTCGTCAGGGGATCATCGACCTTTTGCGCAAGGGAGGTAGTGACCAGGAAACAGCACAGAAACAAAAAGGCCGGGAAGAATCGGGTTCGCATTTATCCACCTCCAAAGTTGAGGGCAAGCAACGTGCGCCACTAATAAACCTTACAAGAGGTGTTTGCAAGCGAAACTTCCCGACTAGCTCGCGTGCTGCACCGTGCAGTTGAAGCAGCCCGGTCCGGCGTTGTGTATCTGTAGGTAAGAAATGAAATCGTTTGCAAAGAAGTCTCTAATAGTCTCTTCCAGAACCCTGCCGTCGACGACCTTCGCGTTCTTCATCATTGCGGCCATGTCGTAAGCCCTAACCGACAACAGGCGGTGACGAAACATGACTGGTACCTCGTTAACACGAGGCTTCGCCGTCTTCGCGTTCTCACGAACGAAGATCGGTCCTACCGACTGATACGGAGAGCTCACGTCGTGATGTCGAAAGCTTGTGAGAATCACGCGTTCGCCGACCGACGCATCCTCAAGACTAACTCTGCACGGATATCCTGGATGTGAATCAACGATCATGCGCGTCGTTCCGTAGCTTTCCAACTCCGCGTCGCTCATTGAGAAAAGATGTGAAAAGTTCTCGATTGTAAGAGGAACGAACTGAAAATCTAATCGCATCAACCTAGTCTCCTGTCTTTAATCTTCGAGGTGAAGTCTAGGAGAAGCAAGTTCCTGTTTCTATCCGAAACTTGCGGTCGAAGTGCGTTACTGAGATTTTAATGAAAGTTTTAGAGAGGCGATTTGCCGGCACCTGTCTTACGCTGGATGAGGATGCTTTGCATAGTAAGTGAGTTTTGGAAGGAGTCTTCTCTGCGGTCCTCTGTGTATCTCTGCTTACTCTGCGTTTAAAGATCGCTCAGAGTAACCATAACGACTAGTTGGGCTAGAAGAGTATCGCGTCACCCGCCGGTCGTTGTGCGTTTTTCGATCTTTGCCCAGGTATCGCGAAGGCCGATGGTCCGGTTGAACACCAGTTTGTCCGCCGAATCGCGGTCAACACAGTAGTAACCAAGACGTTCAAACTGATACTGAGTCCCAGGCTCTGCGTCTCGCATACTCGGTTCGATCTTGCAATCGCGCAACACCTGCAATGAATCAGGATTCAGGTTCTCGGTAAAGTCGTGTCCTTCTTCAACGTCGTTCGGATCTTCCTTAATAAAAAGGTTGTCGTAGACACGAACCTCCGCTGGTAGAGCGTGGTCCGCTGAGACCCAGTGAATAGTAGACTTTACCTTTCGCCCGTCTGGCGTGTTACCGCCGCGTGTAGCCGGATCGTAAGTGCAACGCAGTTCGACAACCCTGCCGCTGCTATCTTTAACAACTTCTTTGCAGGTGATTAGATACGCATAACGGAGCCGCACTTCGCGACCAGGCGCGAGCCGGTAAAACTGTTTCGGCGGGTCTTCGCGAAAGTCATCTTCTTCGATATAAAGCGTCTTTGAAAAAGGGACCTTTCTGGATCCGGCGGAGCTATCCTCGGGATTGTTGATAGCATCCATCTCTTCCACCTGATTGTCCGGATAATTTTCGATAACCACGCGTATTGGCTTCTGCACACACATCACCCGCGGAACGATCTGATTCAAATGCTGACGGAGAAAGTATTCAAGTTGCTGCAACTGCGTAATGCCGTTCGTCTTGGAGACGCCAACACTCGCGATGAAGTTGCGGATAGCTGTGGATGTGTAACCACGCCGTCGCATGCCCGATAGCGTTGGCATCCGCGGATCATCCCAACCTTCGACACGCCCTTCTGCAACCAATTTCAGTAACTTACGTTTGCTAAGCAGAGTATGAGTTAGGGCCAGGCGGTCAAACTCGTATTGCCGCGAAGGAAATATGGCGAGCTGTTCGATGAACCAATTGTATAGAGGACGATTGTTGTCGAACTCTAAAGTACACATTGAGTGCGTTACGCCCTCGATGGAATCCGACTGCCCGTGGGCGTAATCGTACATCGGGTAAATACACCACTGGTTCCCCGTGCGATGGTGGTCCATGTGAAGAATTCGATACATGACAGGGTCACGCAGATTAAGGTTTGGAGAGCTCATGTCGATCTTGGCGCGCAGGGTTCGCGAACCATCCGGGAACTCACCCTTCTTCATACGCTCAAACAGGTCGAGACTCTCTTCAACAGACCGGTTGCGATAGGGGCTTTCCCTGCCGGGCTCAGTTAACGTGCCCCGATACTCGCGAATTTCATCAGCGCTGAGATCGCAGACGTAAGCCTTCCCTGCCCTGATCAACTGAATGGCCCATTCGTACAGTTGTTGAAAGTAATCGGAGGCGTAGAAGAGTCCGTCCCATTGGAACCCCAACCACTGCACGTCCTGCATGATCGCGTCGACGTATTCTGTTTCTTCTTTTGAGGGATTAGTGTCGTCGAAACGCAGATTGCACTTGCCGCCAAACTCCGCCGCTAATCCGAAATCGAGGCATATCGCCTTGGCGTGGCCGATATGCAGGTAGCCGTTTGGTTCAGGAGGAAAACGGGTTTGCACACGGCCGTCATGTTTACCGCTCTTGATGTCCTCGATGATGATGTCTCTAATAAAATTCGAGGGACCACCAGAAGTTTCTGGTGAAGTCTCGGCAGATTCGGTCTCAATACCCACGTTATTTTTTCTCCGTCCTTAAACAAGGCTATAAATGTCTCGCTGAGATTAACCTGTTCAGTTTACAAAAGAAGATAAGCAAGATCATCCCGCGGACATGTAATCGAGAATTTGGATATGATAGCGTTCGATCGTGCACCCAGCATTAACAAACCACAAAGCTGTGATCTTTGACGTCGGAGGCACGTTGGTCCATCCCGATTGGTCACGCCTTACAGCCGTAGTAGAAGCCGAAACCGGAATTTATTTCAAATCTGAGCAAATGCACTCAGCGTTTTATGCGATGCTTCAGGTCATAGACGCAGAGTTGAAGGCCGGGGTGAATTCACAGCGTAAACGTGAAGCTCATTGGGTACTCGTAGATACGTGTCGATCGATGGGGATTCCAGACGCTAAGTGCCCGGGAATTCGAATGCGACTTACCGCGGCACATCAAGAGCGTCATTTGTGGTGCCAGCCTGATTCAACAGCATCCACTGTTCTGCGCCGCTTGAAGAGTGCCGGCCTACAAACCGCCGTTATCTCTAACACTGAAGACGGACGTGCCCTAGAATCACTCGAGCTTGCCAATCTTACTTCCCACTTCGAAGTCGTAATTGATTCTCACCTCGTGGGCTACAGTAAACCAGATAAAGCAATTTTTCAGTGTGCATTAGACCGATTAAGACTCGAACCGCATGAAGCGGTGTATGTTGGGGACTCGTTTGGCTTTGACGTAATCGGAGCGCGAAGCGCAGGACTACATCCAATATTGCTGGATCAAATGGATGCCTATGAATCAGAACCTGACCTCACGAGGATACGATCGCTGGGCGAACTCGTCGATTAGGCCCGCCTTGTAACTCATTTTCACTCGAAGTTGACTTCAGCGTACTCCCGCCAGGCAACCCGACATAATTCCCATCCGAGCGATGAGCCGATGTTCGGCGAGAGTACAGCACAACAATGTGACGTGCTCCTGTCGCCCTTCTTGAACGCAACTTCAGAAGCCGAGTCAGAGAGTCTGTTGACCAGTCTTCTTGAGCAACAAGCAGGGCCAGTAATAAAGAAAATCATCAGGAGCAAATTGGAAGATCGACTCCGTGGCCAGGAGGCGGAGGACGTTTACTGCGAAGTCGTCACGCAGCTAGTGGAGCGCCTCCGGCTGTGCAAGGGAACACCAACGAAGCTGCTTGTTTTCACGTTGGCGGTCCTGATTCTCGGTATAACTATCACGGCATTCACTCAGCGCGAATCAGGCTCTGGGACGTTCGTACAACTTTGCGTAAAAGCTAACGGCCAATTGCGAATGACTGACAAAACGACTGCCTGTGATTCTTCGGAACGACTCGTTGAATGGTTGGTCGGCGGACAAGTAACCGACATCCGCGCTGGGCAGGGTTTGATCAGCAACCGAGACGATGGTGTTGTGAATCTCGCGCTCGATCCAACAGTTTTTCAAGGATGTGCTGGCTGCGGGAAGATCATTGCTGGTTTCAATGACGGACCACTTGAGTTACCGCGATTTGTAATTGGTGAAGAGATACCGCAAATCGCCAAACTTGATTTACCGGCAGGTAACTATGCCATCTTCGCGAAGCTTGTTGTAACAGCGAAGCAGCAAGAGGAGCAAGTAGTGACTGTCAAGGAGTTTGCACAATGCAATCTCTCTGCAGGAAACGACTTCGACAACTCAAGCGCGTTGCTCGAAGTGGAAGACGATCGCCCCATTGCAGCGATTGACAACGATAGGGTTGTGTTGTCGCTGGAAGTCGTGCATCGCTTTGCCGAGCCTGGCGAAGCGATATTAAGGTGTTCAAAAGGGGTGTTCGCCGGCGACTCTCCAATGCAGGTCCACAGCTTGAAGATCATCGCGATGGAGTCGGGCAACATCTCAAACGTTTTTCTCGGCGGCAACTGAATGAGGCAATCAGCGATTAAGGACTCGTTGCATACGCAACGACGACCGACGAAACACGTCTGACAACACGTTCGGCTAATTCTCCTCGAAATTCATGTGGGAAGTCCAAGGGCAGGCGAGGGTCGCAGCAAGCGGGCCGTTCTGCTTTGGCGCGCAAACATTTTCATTTGAGCCATTCTGAGCCTACTCTGAATTCCCGCACCCACGCGGCGACTACATCGACAACGAAATACAGACCCAGGGCTACGAGAAAGAGGGCGAACACGAGAATCAACCATGATGCCCTACCACGCGCCTTATAGGTCCTAACCGTGGTCCACGCCGCGCCACCCAACAGGATGAAGCCTACGATCAACTCTAATATCCGCATGGTTCGTGAATTACAGTAGCAACCGCCTCTCAGGATTTTCTAGACCTTAACATGTCCAACAAATCCCGAGGAACAGCTAAGGCACTCGAAACCTTATCACGCCTTCGGAAACCAAGCGGAGTCTTAATCATATCGTGATGTAATCGCGCTTATGCCTTTGCGCTGAGCGCTGAAGAAAGCTCGCTGACCGCAGCTTTTTCATCATCGCTGATCTGGACGCCACCAATACCGAGGAATCCGCCTTCCTTGGAGGCTTCAGCTGTCTTCTGCGCAAGCGAGGTCAGCCATTGCTTGTATTCTTCCGCCTCGGCTGGTGACTTCTGCGATACTATTGCCAGCGCTCGCTTGCAGCCGTCGATCAACGTAGTCCGCACCGCAGCTCTGTCGTTCGGTAAGTCAGGCATATCGGGTCTTCCGCCCTGCGCTTTTACACCTTCCGCTACTGCCTTGATTAACTCGTTGGACGTGCCCGCCGCGGCATCAATGACTCCCCTGACGACAGCGAACGCCTCTTTCGCGGTCCCAATCGGGCCACTGAAATCCGATACGGTAACGAGTAAGCCTGCCATAACCGGTGCGGCAGAAATGGTTTTCCACTCTTCGGGAGTGTAGTCAGTTTGCTTCGACATTTTGATCTCCTTTCCTGAAACGTTACTTCTGCGTCACACGAATATCAATCCGTCGGTTACGTTGCCGGCCTTCGGCGGTCGCATTGTCGGCAAGAGGAAACTCCTGCCCGTAACCCTCAGCTGCGAGACGTGATTCTGCAATCCCCTGCTTCACGAGTTCATTGAGAGTGGTCGTGGCCCGGTCTTGCGAGAGCTTGAGATTGTGCGCCTGGTTGCCCGTGTTGTCGGTATAGCCACCGATTTTCAGATTCACCTGTGGATAGGCTTTAAGGATCGCCGCGACGTTTGCCAGTTGCTCTTGTGACGAAGGCTTGAGTTTAGCCGAGTCAGTCTCAAATTCCAGGCGGTCGAAGCTGAACCAGTTTGTCTTGTCCACTGGTTTGGTTGAGTCACCGATGAAAGCCAGCAGTTTATTCTCCACCCCATTTGAAGGAATGTGTAGCGACACACCATTTGGCAACTTTGTATCGATGAACGCTCCCAATTCGTTACTTGAACTCGCGGGCGCGACGGGTGCAGGGGCAACAGGTGCTGGAGCCTCAGTGCGGGCTGGCGTTTGCGAAGTCACCGGGGTCGATGGTTGCTGTCTATTAGAGAAAAGATAAGCAAGCAATCCAATCACGCCGGCGACTAGCAAAAGCGGAAGCAACCACTTCCATACGGAGCCTGACTTCTGAGCTGCATAAGCTGGTGCTGCCTTCACGTGTCTTTCGGTATCGTCAGCTACGCGCCGTGCCCCTGCGGTCGCACCACTGAGCCCGAGAGCACTTGCAAGTCCTGCTGGCACGCTCTGTAGGTAAGTAGTTGGACTGCCGAGCAGATTTGACAAGCTCGAAGCATTCAAACCGCCGCCACCCAACCGACGTCCGATTAGCCCAAGGATCGCCGGCACGACAAGACTAGCCAGTGAATTCACTGACGCGCGATTGACGCCGACATTCGAAACGATCCAATCAGTTATCGAGTTGAACTTAGCGCCGAAGAGGGAGTCCACAAGCGACCGTCCAGTGTTAGCGAGGTTAGTAGCGCCGCCTGGACGATAAATGTCTTCCACGTTAACCGAAGTCAGGTTGTTTGTGCGGATTAGATCGAGGATGTTGTTCGCGCCATTAGTACTTGAAGCCTTGCTTGCCAGAGTGCCGAGAATGGTCGGTATCAGACTGCTTAACGTAGACTGCGTTGTTGCCGGCGTCTCCCCGACCACTGAGGCGATCTGATTCAGCGAATCGCCGCTGAATTGATTCGTAATTTGACCCAAAAGATCTGCTGCCATTTTGCTAGCCATATGGATAATCTCCTTGCATGATGCGAAGCACCTAGTCGTATGACGTCGACATGACGCGCGTTAGTTACGTTACCTTGCATTACCTTGACGTTTACGTAGCCGTTACTTGATCCACAACCTTCGACACGTATTTAACTCACGCCGGGAATAGTCCTTCGCAAATCCTTGAATCGTTCTTGGCAAACGAAGGCAAAGCGAAAGTGGGTTGATTCGACGCCGATACAAAGCTGTGAGGCTGCACTGTAAACATTACTGAACATTAAGTATGTGCGTTAGCGCACTTATATTTATTGTGCTTTTGAGTTAAGGTTCAGCATCGGACAAGTTCGCGACGGAATGACTACTTATCGCTTTGTCTTACAGTTGTCTTCTCTCCAGAGAGTGACAACCGTAGAGGGAGTTATCCGACAGGTTTGTTGTATTTTATTCGCGACGACCAGGCATGGCGTTGTTAAGAACTGCTTCAGGAGGAAAAGAGATGTGGAAAGAGTTCAAAGAGTTTATTGCCAAAGGCAATGTAATTGATCTGGCCGTAGGTGTTGTGATTGGAGCGGCTTTCGGCAAGATCGTTACTTCGCTTGTTGAAGGATTGATCATGCCACCTATTGGGATGCTTTTGGGCAAAGTTGATTTTGGTAGTTTGTTCTATGTCCTTGACAGTTCCAAAGGCGTACCTGCGTCACTTGCGGATGCTAAAGCAAAAGGGATTCCCGTCATTGCATACGGCCAGTTCTTTAACGACATCATTAATTTCCTGATCATCGGCTTGGTGATCTTTTTTATGGTCAAGGCCATCAATCGCATCCGCCGACAGGAGGACGAAGCCCCTGCACCTACGAACGAAGAGAAGATTCTCATGGACATTCGAGACCTGCTCCAAGCCCGGAGATGACGTCGGAGGTGACAGTTCGCGTTTACAAGTTGCCGGACAATTTCTATGTCGGCACTTTGAAAGGTAATACTCAGGGTCGATGTATCGGTTGGTTGTTTCGGACCCTGGCGAAATCTAACTACGTGGATCTCTTGCAAAGAGCTCGGTGAATCGAGTGCGGGTAGGGAAACACAAAGATTTTGTGTGACCTGCATTTGGGGTGGATGAAGGTAAGTGAGTCACACTGATACTTTGCACAAAAGTGGGTTTTGGGAAGAATCTTCTCTGCGGTCCTCTATGTATCTGCTTTCTCTGCGTTTAGCGGGAATTCCTACGCAGAGGCCGCCAAGATACACGGAGGGCCGCAGAGAAAACCAATCAGATATGCGACTTGTGCAAAGCTTTACACTGATGGAACATGGTAGGCGAATCGCAAAATGAGGGAGACAACGACAATGACGCAACAACACTATGGCAGAGCCTATGGCGGCAGTGCGACGGAAAACTACGAGCGTTATTTTGTCCCTGCCATTGGCGCACCGCTGGCGGCAGATCTCATCGACATGGCCGCGCTTCGTCCGGGCGAGCGTGTGCTGGATGTCGCCTGCGGGACCGGCATCGTGGCGCGACTCGCCGCAGAGCGTGTGGGCACAACAGGAAGCGTCGCCGGGCTCGACATCAATCCCGGCATGCTGGCGGTCGCCCGGTCCGTCGCGCCGCCCGCTGTCCCGATCGAGTGGCACGAGGCGAGTGCCGAAAGCATGCCGCTGCCCGATGAGGCGTTTGACGTCGTGATATGCCAGATGGGACTCCAGTTTGTACCAGACAAACGCGCTGCACTTCGGGAGATGCGGCGTGTCCTTGCTCCCGGGGGTCGAATGGCTGTTAACACCCCCGGACCCATCACGCCGTTTTTCACCATCATGGCCGAGGCGCTTGCGCGTCACATCAACCCGGAGCTGGCGGGATTTGTGCACCAGGTCTTCGCGCTGCATGATCCCGATGAGATTCGAAACCTTATCGGAGATGCGGGTTTCCATGACATAGACGTTCAGCCGCGCACCAAGGAGCTGCGTCTCCCGCCGCCGCAGGAGTTTCTCTGGCAGTACGTACAGAGCACCCCGCTGTCGATGGCGGTGGCGCAGGCGGATGAAGAAAGCCGCGCCGCACTGGAGCGCGACGTCGTCGCGAAATGGCAGAAGTTTGTGGAACATGGCCAAATGGTAAGTGAGCAGGGCATCGTTTTTGCGACCGCCCGCAAGTAAACGCCAGAAAGAGCCGATAGTGCCCGCGCCGGAGATTCATGTACCGCCGCCTAACAAGGAACTGCCGATCGGCTCTACTCCTTATATACTTGGTCTTACATATGACCGATACAAAGCGGCCGGGAAGGCTACCAATTAGTCCAAACCGAATCTGAATTCTCTTAACAAAACCTTAGCACACCTGCAGTCCTGTCAGACTAACCAATCGCGGTGCGCCTTTAATACCAATGGGCATTGGCGGCGCAAAACATACTTTAACTAATCACTCCCGATCGGCCTTTATTTCCTGATCATTAGCAAG